>Ga0172375_10000102_pt1 | contig 123900 bp, 108 predicted proteins | sample LakKiv1m_FD_114537 | JGI IMG/M metagenome (GOLD analysis project Ga0172375, IMG submission 114537) | Freshwater microbial communities from Kabuno Bay, South-Kivu, Congo - kab_092012_11.1m | ecosystem: Environmental > Aquatic > Freshwater > Lake | place: Democratic Republic of the Congo...
ACGATCACGGTCGGCGACTTGCGCGGGCGTACCGGAACGCCGGTGCCAGTATTCACCCAAGGCGTCAATTCGACGCTGAATGTCAGCGCAGCGCTGTGCGCCGCCGCCAATCCGTGCACTTTGAACGCTTCGGCGGCAGGGAACACGGTCAATTACACCGGTGCGGCGCAGACGGTGAAAGTACCTTCCGGCGCGCCGGCTACCTATTACAATTTGCTCTTGAGCGGCAGCGGTACGAAGACGATGCCGGCCGCGGCAATGACGGTTGCGGGAAATTTCAGCATGTCCGGAACTGCAACGGCCACCGCGGCCGCGGCGCTTACGGTGGGCGGCAGCTTCGACATCGGCGCGACCAATACGTTTGCCAATGGCGCGAATGCGCTCAATGTGGCCGGCGACTTTGCGCAAAACGGCACGTTCACCGCCGGATCAGGCACGGTTACGCTCGACGGTGGTGCGGCCGTGCAAACCATTTCCGGCACCGGCCCGCTTGGGTTCGCGAATCTGACGGTCAGCAATACCGGCGGAATTACGCTGGCGCGCAATGTGACGGTGACCAGCGCGATCATCGGCGCGGTTACCCTTAGCAATACCTGCCCGACGGATTACACCCTGACCTCCAACGGCGGCGCTACGGTGGCGCATAGCTGCCCTCCCGCAGCGGTGGTCAACTCAATCAATCGTGCCGATCCCAGTCCGACCAGCGCGCCCGCGGTTTCGTGGACGGTGACGTTCAGCATCAGTGTGACCGGGGTCGATGCCAGCGCCTTTGCGCTCGCCGCAAGCGGTGTAAGCGGCGCCCATATCACCTCAGTGACGGGCAGTGGCACGACATGGACGGTCACCGCCAACACCGGCATCGGGGCCGGCACCCTCGGCCTGGATCAGACCGGCCCCGGCTCGGTTGTCCCGGCGTTGACAGGTACATTCACCGGTCAGGTTTATACCATCAGCTCCACACCGGCATTGGCCGAGTACCGCATGGACGAGGCGAGCTGGAACGGGACGGCCAATGAAGCCATCGATAGCGGCACTGGAGGCTTTCCAGGGACTGCGGCAGGGCTGACGACGCGGCCGACGACCTCGATTGCAAGCCCGGCAATCGCCGGCAGCCCCGGCACCTGCCGCTACGGGGTATTCAACCGATCGAACAAGGATTACATCGCGTTGCCCGCGGGTTTTCCAAACTTTGCCGCGGCGGCGGGTGATTTCACGATTGCGGCCTGGATCAACGTTGCCAGCAACACGCTGCCCGGGCAGCGCATCTTCATTGATGACGAGAACAACACCAGTCCGGGCGGTTGGGGCTTCAGCGTAGGGGAGACGACGGCTTTCGGTGCCGGCGGTCTGCGTTTCTATTACCGGCAGGCCTCCACCTATATTCTCGACACTGTGCCAATACCGAGCAATCAGTGGCTGTTTGTCGCATTGTCGGTGCACCTTGCTGTGGGCGCCAACGCCAGCACGGCGACCATCTATGCCTACAACACCGGAGGTACGCTGGTGACTTCCAACACCGGCACGTTCACCTGGACCGCGGGATCGGACCCCGGACCCTCATCCATCGGTGGCGAAACCAATGCCTCGGGCGAGGGGACCAATGCATTCGGATTCGGCGGCAGTATCGATGAACTGCGCGTGTATCAGAAGGAGCTGAGCCAAGCCGCGGTGGCCGCGCTCGCGGCGCAAACCCATGCCTGTCCGGTCAATGCGCCCGATCATCTGGTCATCCAGTCCTCCGGCAGCGGGCTGACCTGCGCCGCGAGCACGCTTACCGTGGTCGCCTGTCAGGACGCAAGCTGCGCGACGCCGTACACACTCGGCGTCAGCGGCACCTTGAGCGCGACGGGTGCGCCGACAGTGAACTGGGACGGAACGACCGGCGGGGCGGCAGGCGCCGGATTCGTGATTCCGAACGGCAGCAGTTCGGTAACAAAGGACGTGCAGGTCGCCACGGCCGGCAGCGTGGTGTTCGGCGTTTCATCGGCCACGCCCACACCGGCCAACTCCACCACCTGCAGCTTCGGCGCTCCCGCCTGCACGTTCACCGCGAACACTGCGGGCTTCATTTTCTCCGACACCACGAGCCCCGGAAACGTCTACACCATCCCGGCGCAGGTTTCCGGGATCGCGTCCCCCACGCTTTATCTGCGTGCGGTGCAGGCCTCGACGACGAACCCGGCGGTTTGCACGCCCGCCATCATCGGCCAGACGACCGCGGTGAACATGGGCTATGTCTGCAACAACCCGGCGACCTGCCAGGCAGGCAACCTTGCGACGATCAATTCGACCGCAATCGCTTCCGGTTCTCCCGGCAGCACTTCGGTCAGCCTTACGTTCGATGCCAATGGTTCCGCTCCGATCACGGCGCGCTACGACGACGTGGGCCGGATCACGCTCAATGCCAACAAGACAGTCACGCCCTTCAGCGGCGCCACCGCCGTCACGCTCAACGGCAGCAGCAACGCCTACGTGATTGCGCCCCACCACTTCGGCTTTTCCGGCATCACGTCTGGGATCATCAAGGCGGGGGCTCCGTTCTCCGCCACCGTGACCGCGTACAACGGTCTGGGTGCGCCGACGGCGACGGGAAATTTCGGCAAGGAAACCCCTGCGGAAGGGGTTGCGCTGTCATTCACCAAGTACCAGCCGACGGGTGCGGGTGCGGTGAACGGCAGTTTTTCCGGCAGCGTAGGGGCCTTCAACGGTGGTGCCGCAACCGGCACCAATCTCGCCTGGGACGAAGTCGGCACCATCGACCTCACTGCCACACTCGCAAGCGGCAGCTATCTCGGTTCCGGGTTGAGCGCAACGGGCAATACAGGAGCGACAGGTGCGGTAGGGCGTTTCATCCCCGATCATTTCGACACCGTCGTAACCGAAGGCTGCGTGGCGGGGGCGTTCAGCTATTCGGGCCAGCCGTTCACGGTGCGGGTGACAGCGATGAACGGAGCGGGAACGCCGGCCAAGACCGTGAACTACGACGGCTCCGCGAATACCAGCCCCAATTTCGCCCAGACGGTGACGCTTTCGGATGCGATTGCGGCGGGCGTCGGCAGCCTTGCGCCGACGGCGATCGCGGCCAGCCTGTTCGCGGCAGGCGTCGCCTCGCCGACCCCCGCGTATACCTTCACCAGCGTGACCACCGTGCCGACGACGATTGCTCTGCGGGCCGTCGATACCGACAGCGTGACTTCCAGCGGCCATGCCGAGGGAACCGCCGCAATTCGCAGCGGGCGCTTGCGCCTGCAAAACGCCAACGGCTCGGAACTGTTGAACCTGCCGGTGGACGCGAAGCTGCAGTACTGGGCTGGCGCAAGCACCGGCTGGCAGACCAACACCGCGGATACCTGCGCCCCGCTTGCCGCTGCCAACTTCGCCTTCGCTTTTCCGGTCGATGCGAAAAATCTGCTTGCCGCCTGCGAAACGGCCGTCACCGTCGGCGGCTCCGCTCCCAACTTCACGGTCAGCCTGGCCAAGCCCGGTGCCGGGAACGCCGGCTGGACGGATCTCACGCTGAATCTTGGCGCGACCGCCTCCGGCAATCAATGCACGGCAGTGGGCGGCCCCGGCGGAGCGGCCACGACCGCCAATGCGCCGTGGTTGCAGTACAACTGGACCGGCGCCGTAGGCAACCCGACGGCCCGCGCTACCTTCGGCGTATACAAATCCGGCCCGGTCATCCATCGCAGGGAAATGTACTGATCATGGATCGCGGGGCGATCATTCCTCCGGGCGCAACGATTTCTCCGGCCGTCGCATGAACTGCCGTGCAAGCGCGCGCATGGCCGGGTTTACGCTGGTCGAACTGGTCTCGATAATGATCCTGATTGGCATTTTGGCTTTTGTCGCGCTTCCGCGCCTGATCGACCGCACCTTCGACGAGCGCGGCTTCCACGATGCGGCAAAGGCCGCCCTCCTGCATGCCCGGCATGTGGCGATCGCAAGCAGGCATTTTGTCTGCGCGACGGTGACCGCGGGCACGGGCCCGGCGGGTATCGTGGCGCTGAGCATGGATACGACGCCGCCGGAATCGGTTGCCACGGTAACTTGTGCGGCGGCCGTTGCGCTTCCTTCCCCGGGTCGCGGCTGCGCTGCCACCAACGAGGTCTGTGCGCCCAGCGGTGTCACGCTCGGCGGAAGCAGCCTGATCTTCGATCCGCTCGGCCGGTCGGTGACGGCTCCGAATGTGCCGGCCGGGGTGGTGACACTTAGCGTCTCCAACCAGGCTGATATCACCATCCAGCCGGAAACGGGGTACGTGCAGTGAGCTGCCGCAAGCGCATGGCCGGCCGGAGACGGCCGAATCGGCAAGGCGGCCTGTCCCTGATCGAATTGATCGTATTCATTGTCATCGTCTCGGTGGCGCTGGTCGGCGTCCTTTCGGTGCTCAGTCTGACGGTGGCGAAGAGCGCCGACCCGATGATACGCAAGCAGGCATTGGCGGTGGCCGAGGCGATGCTGGAGGAAATCCTGAGCAAGGATTACCAGAATGATCCGGCCGATCCCAACAACACCAGCGCCACCCTGGGGTGCACGCCGACCACGACACCCCGGTGCAGCCTGAATACGGTATCCGACCGCCCGAACTATAACGACGTGGACGACTACAACACCTGGAATCAGACCGGCATCTATCAGGTGGACGGGACTCCGGCGCCGGTGCTGGGGACCTATACGGTCACGGTTGGCGTGGCGGCGACGACGCTCGGCACGCCCGCCATTGCCGCAAAGCAAGTGACGGTCACGGTGGCCGGCGGCGCCGAGTCCATCAGCCTGGCGGGGTTTCGGACCAATTATGAATAATTCGCTACGCGCGTCGGCCGGGTGCCGCGGGTTTACGCTGCTGGAGGCGGTGCTGGTCATCGTCGTCACCGGCATCCTGGGCGCCGTGGTGGCGGTATTCATCCGCGCGCCGGTCGAGGGCTATGTCGACAGCGTGCGCCGCGCCGAACTGACCGACGCCGCCGACACCGCCCTGCGGCGCATCGCAAGGGATGTGCGCACGGCCCTGCCGAACTCCCTGCGCGCGACCAGCCCTGCCAGCAGCAGCTGTTTCGAGTTCCTGCCGACGGTTGGCGGCGGACGCTACCGCGCGGCGCTGAGCAGTACCGGCAGCGGGGATATTCTCAATTTTTCCACGATAGATATTTCCTTCGATGTTCTTGCCAGTGCCAATTTACCGCCGACCCCCGGATATGCAGCAGCCACGTATCATGCGGTGATCTACAACCTCGGCATTCCGGGCGCGGATGCCTATAACCTGGTGTACAAGAATCGGGCGCAGATCAGCGGCACGTCGACCGCCGCCAATATCGGGATGCCCGGGGCGAACAAGTTTCCGTTCGAGTCTCCCGGAAAACGCTTTCATGTGATTCCCGATTATTCTGTAGCTTATTCGTGTTCGGCCGGCAACCTGATCCGCTCGACCCAGGCAATTTCCTCGACGCAGCTTGCAGCCTGTCCGGTGGCGGGAACGGTGCTGGTCAGCGGCGTGAGTTCCTGTTCCTTCAGCTACACCCCGGCCGTTTCGACGCGCAACGGCCTGCTGACGATTACGCTGGTACTGACCCAGTCCGGGGAATCGGTGCAGCTCTACCAGGAGGTTCACGTCAATAATGTTCCGTAAGCGCCAGCGCGGTTTTGCAATTATCTCGGCGATTTTCATTCTCGTGGTGCTGGCGGCGCTGGGCGGTTTCATCGCCACCGTGGCGACGACCCAGCACGTGGGCTCGGCCCTCGATGTGATGGGCGCGCGTGCCTACCAGGCGGCGCGGGCGGGCACCGAGTGGGGACTGTATCAGGCCGTTCATGCCGCCTCGTGCAGCGCCAACTTCAGCGTGGATGGTCTGACCGTGGCGGTGAACTGCAGCGCGCTGGCCGCCGGGGACGCCGTGGAAACGGGGCTGGGAGAGATCTACAGGATCACGGCGGTCGCATGCAATGGCGCCAGCTGTCCCGCTGCGGCGCCGGCCAGCCAAGGTTACGTCGAGCGCAGTCTGACGGTGCTGGTCGAAAAGTAACGCCTTTTCGCCTTTCAGGAGGGGATATGCAGGATCGCTATCAGGAAATCTATCAGGGCCATCGCTGGGCGGTGCCGCAGCGCTTCAATATGGCCTGGGCCTGCTGCGGCCGCCACGCGCTCGACCGCCACCGTTTTGCGCTCTACTGGGAAGACGAAGGCGGGGCCACGGCCGCTTACACCTATTGGGACATCCAGCAGCAGGCCAACCGCCTGTCGAATGCGCTTGTCGCGTTGGGGGTGAAACGCGGCGATCGCATCGCCATCATCCTGCCGCAGCGCCCGGAGACCGTCGTCGCCCACATCGCCTGCTACCAGATGGGGGCGGTGGCGATGCCGCTGTCGGTGCTGTTCGGGCCTGACGCGCTCGAATACCGGCTGCAGAACAGCGAAACCGCCGTCGCCCTGGTCGACCGGGCCTCGCTGCCCAATCTGTGGCCGATTCGCGACCGGCTGCCGGTGCTTGCACACGTGATTGGCGTGGACGGCGCGCGCGAGTCGGGCACGCTTGCCTGGGAGGCGCTGCAGGCCAAGGCCTCGCGCGGCTTCGATCGCGTCGATACGCCGGCGGAGGAACCGGCGCTGCTGGTCTACACCAGCGGGACCACCGGACCGCCCAAGGGCGCATTGAAGCCGCAGCGGGTGCTCCTCGGCAACCTGCCCGGGTTCTCGCATTCGCACGACATCTTTCCGCAGACCGGGGACATGTTCTGGTCGCCCGCGGACTGGGCCTGGACCGGCGGCCTGATGGACGCGCTGCTGCCGACCCTGTATCACGGCTATCCCATCCTCGGTTATCGCGGCCGCTTCGATCCGGAAAAGGCTTTCCATCTGATGGAGAAATACGCGGTCAGAAACACCTTCCTGTTTCCGACCGCGCTGAAAATGATGATGAAGGCGGTGCCCGAGCCGCGGCGGCGTTTCGAGGTGACGCTGCGCTCCATCATGAGCGCGGGCGAATCCGTGGGCGAGACGGTGTTCGCCTGGAGCCGGGATAGGCTCGGCGTCACCATCAACGAGATGTTCGGCCAGACCGAAATCAACTACATCGTCGGCAATTCGCACGCCCTGTGGCCGGCCAAGCCGGGCTCGATCGGGCGGCCCTACCCGGGGCACAGGGTCGGCGTCATCGACGACGCGGGCAATGAAGTGGAGGCGGGCGCGGTGGGCGAGGTGGCAGTGCATCGCACGGACATTCACGGCGCGCCCGATCCGGTGTTCTTCCTCGGGTACTGGAGGAATCCCGAGGCGACGCAAAAGAAGTACACCGGCGAATGGTGCCGCACCGGCGACCTGGCAAAGAAGGACGCAGACGGTTATCTTTGGTACCAGGGCCGCGCCGACGACGTTTTCAAAAGCGCGGGTTACCGCATCGGGCCTTCCGAAATCGAGAATTGCCTGCTGCAGCACGCGGCGGTCGCCAATGCCGCGGTGGTGGGCAGTCCCGATGCGGAGCGCACCAACATCGTCAAGGCATTCATCGTGCTCACGCCCGGGCATGCGCCTTCGGCAGCGCTGGAAGCGGAACTGCAGGCGCACGTGCGCGGCAAGCTCGCGCCCTACGAATATCCGAAGGAAATCGAGTTCATCGACGCGTTGCCGATGACCACCACCGGCAAGGTGCAGCGGCGCGTGCTGCGCCTGCGCGAGGAGGAGCGCAGGAAGGCGCCGGCGGGAAAAAAATGATCGATCTGATCGGCATGATCGCCGGCACCTTGACCACGATCGCTTTCGTGCCGCAGGTTTGGCGGGCGTGGAAAACGCGCTCGACCGGGGATATTTCGCTCGGCATGTACCTGGTCTTCACCGCCGGGGTCGCGTTCTGGCTCGCCTATGGCCTGATGCTGGGCGCCTGGCCCATCATCGTGGCGAATAGCGTCACCCTGGCGCTGACCGGTACCGTGCTCGGGCTGAAGCTGGTTCACGGCTGAGGCCTTGTGGTTGCCGGCGATCTCTTTCATGCAGTCGCATGCCAGGAGCAACCATTGCGCGCTGCGCGCGCCAACCGTGGTTCCGGATAAATGCGAAAGCGGATAGGGTTTGTTTTTCATCCAAGATCGCCAATTGCACGCGGACGGATTCTCGTCCGCGTGCAATCGGCGATCCGCGTGGACGGGCCGCCGTCCGCGCAAGCTCAATCAATGCAGCTCGAGTTTGGCTCCTACGTCTGCCGAGGTCGGCGTCAGGCCATTGCGCGCTGCGCGCGCCAACCGTGGTTTTGCTACGGATGAAAGACGTATCCGTAGCAAAACCACGGTTCTGGATAAAAGCAAAAAAGGATTGGGTTTATTTTCCGTCCGAGCTTGATCGGCGCTTGCCTATTTTGTCGCGCGGCTTTTGACCAGGATCTTCCCGTCGGCCTCGACCACCACCTCGCCGTTCTGGTTCCGGCATACGCCGCTCAGCACGGCGATGCCGCCGTGGTGCCGGGGTTTCGCTTGCTTTTCCACGATGGTCCAGGTGGTGGTGAGGGTATCGCCCGCGCGCACCGGTGCCTTGAAACGGCAGGTATGCTCCAGATAGGCGATGGCGGTGCCGCCGAAGTACATGCCCACCGGGGCCGACACCAGGGCGCTGGTGAACGGTCCGTGCAGGATACGGCTGCCGAAGCGGCTTTGCTTGCCATGCAGTTCGTTGGTGTGCAGCGGATTGAAGTCGCCGAACAGGCCGGCAGCCAGCACCAGATGCGTTTCGGTGACCGTCATGGCGGAGCCGAAGCTGTCGCCGGTTTTGATTTCGTCGTAGGCCTTGCCCGGGAAAAGGACCATCAGGACTCCTTGCTCAGTACCCGTTGATTTTGTCAGAAAAGCCCGCTCTGCAGCGATGGTGAATTGTGTCAGAATCGCCTTTGCCGTTCATTCGTTTTCGGGATGTGACCGATGAAACTGTATACCTTCTTCCGCTCGTCCGCCGCGTTCCGCATGCGCATCGCGCTCAACCTCAAGAGCCTCGCCTACGAGCCGCAGGCGGTCAGCCTGCCCAAGGACGAGCACAAGCTCGCGAGCTATCTGGCGGTGCATCCGCAGGGCCTGGTGCCGGCCCTGGACGACGGCGGCAAGATCTACGTGCAGTCGCTGGCGATGATGGAATACCTGGAGGAGACGCATCCGCAGCCGCCGCTACTCCCCGCGAACGCAGAGGACCGGGCCTACGTGCGCGCGGTGGCGCAGATCATCGCCTGCGAAATCCATCCCCTGAACAACCTGCGCACGCTGCGATACGTCAAGAAGAGCTATCGCCTCGACGACGAGGGCGTCAATACCTGGTACCGCCACTGGATTGCCGAGGGCATGGGCGGCCTGGAGCTTTTTCTCGCCAGTTCGAAAAAAACCGGAAAATACTGCTATCGGAACCAGGTCACCATCGCCGACTGCTGCCTGGTGCCGCAGGTGTTCAACGCGCAGCGCTATCAGTGCAATCTGGCGCCGTTTCCGGCCATCATGGGCATATTCGCGGAATGCATGAAACTGGATGCGTTCATTGAAGCCCAGCCGGGCCGGCAGCCGGATGCCGGCTAGGATGGCCACGGACGCGCGCATGCTCGCAGCGGCGCTGGCGGCCGCCGCCGCGCTCGCCTTCGCCGGTTGCGCCAGCACGACATCCGGCGGCAGCGTCGGCGCGGAGCGCAAACAGCTGCTGCTGATCTCCTCGGCGCAACTCGAACAGATGGCGGCGCAAAGCTATTCCAAGCTGCAGGCCGACGCGTCGAAAAAAGGCGCGCTCAATGCCGATCCCGCGCTCACCCGGCGCGTGCGCGCAATTGCCGCGCGCATCGAGCCGCACACCGCAGTGTTCAGGCGCGACGCGCCCGGCTGGAAATGGGAGGTGAGCGTCATCAACAGCAATGAACTCAACGCGTTCTGCATGCCCGGCGGCAAGATCGTGTTTTACTCCGGCCTGATCGGGCAACTCAGGCTGAGCGACGAGGAAATCGCCATCGTGATGGGGCATGAGATCTCGCATGCGCTGCGCGAGCATTCGCGCGAACAGGTCTCGCAGGCCATTGCCGCGCAAGCAGCCATCGGCATCGGCGCGGCATTGCTCGGTTTGGGCCAGGGCTCCGCCGATCTCGCCTCCACCGCCTACGACGCCTTGATCGCGACCAAATTCAGCCGGGTGGACGAAGATGAAGCCGATCGCATGGGGCTCGAATTGAGCGCGCGCGCGGGCTACGATCCGCGCGCCGGGATTTCACTGTGGCAGAAAATGATCAAGGCCGGTCAGAGCGGGCGCGTGCCGGAGCTTCTCAGCAGCCATCCGGCGGAATCCACCCGCATCCAGAGAATCGAATCCCTGCTGCCGGCCATGCTGCCGCTGTACGAAGCGGCGCGGCGGCGCGGCTGAGCGCGGCCGGCAATGGCCGGTTCCCGAGAAATTCTGGCGCCCCGAAAACGAATCGAACGTTCGACCTGCCCCTTAGGAGGGGGCCGCTCTATCCACTGAGCTACCGGGGCGAGAGGCGCAATTCTAACCGAAATCGAGCGGCCGTTCGCTTTCTTAGAGCACCAGCTTCGTTCCCTCGGCCGGGGCGTCGCACTCGACATTGGAGCCGAGGAGGGAAAGGGCTTCCCTGGCCTCTTTCAGCTTGAGATCGATATCGTCGTCGCTCTGGTCCGGGTCGTGATGGAACAAGTGCAAGCGCTTGACCTTTGCCCTTGCCGCCAGGTCGGCGACCTCGCTCACGCAGGAGTGGCCCCAGTCCACTTTCGCCGGGTATTCGTGGTCGCGGTAGGTGGTGTCGGTGATGAGCAGGTCGGCGCCGGCGATGAAATTCGCCAGACGCTCGACGTAGTTCAGGTCGTAGCGGGCGTCGCTGCGGAGGTAGAGCTCGTTGTCGGTGATGTAGCAGACCGAACGGCCATGGCAGGTGAGCCGGTAGCCGAGGCAGTAGCCGGGATGCTTGAGCAGAATCGTATCGATCCTGACCGAGCCGAAGCTCAGGGTTTCCTCGCGCAGGTCGCGGAACGTGATGCGCGCGCCGAATTCCCGGATCGTGACCGGGAAATACACGCTCTCCATCTGGGCCGCGATCGCGCGCTCGATGGTGAGATCGCCCTGATAGGGGCCGAACACCTCGATCTGGTTGCCGCGGACATACAGCGGGCCGAAGAAGGGGACGGTGTTGATGTGGTCCCAATGCGTATGCGAAATGAACAGGCGCGCGGAAAGCCGCTGCACCTTGGTCGCGACGAGATGATCGGACAGTTTCTTGATGCCCGAGCCGCAGTCGAAGACATACAGCGGTTCGCCGCTGACCTCGACGCTGATGCAGGGCGTATTGCCGCCATAGCGCAGCGAACCCGGTCCGGGTACGGGCAGGGTTCCGTGCACGCCCCAGTAGCTCACCGCCACCTTGTCCGACAGGATCTCCGTGATCAGGCGCAGCAGCGACTCGCGCTGGATCGGCTTGACGATATATCCGTCCGCGCCGAGTTCCTTCGCGCGGCGGCGGTCGAAATCGTAGGATTTCGAAGAACACATGATGATCTTGATCGCGGCGAGATCCGGCCGGCTGCGGATCTTGCGGCACAGTTCGAAGCCGTCCATTTCCGGCATGATGACGTCGCTGATGACGCAGTCGGGCCGATCGAGCGGGACTTCCCGCAGCGCCTGCACGCTGGAGCCGTAGCATTTCACGCTGTGCCCGCCCTCCTCAAGCACCGCCTGCATGAGTTTGAGGATGATAGGATCGTCGTCTACGATCAGGAACTTCATATCGAATATCTCGACTCTTGTTCAGGGTGCCGGCCGGTACACCCTGGATGCTTCCCGCGAAAGGTCGCGCACACACGGCATCGTACCTCATGACGCACCGGTATGGTAAGTCCCCGCGCGCGTCTTTGCATTGATAATTCGAGGCAAAGCTGGTAGTTTGCGGGTCTCGCCCAGAGGCCGGCGGCGACGCCCGAAGCTGCCATGACAAGTAATTCAAGCAATTATTAGCATGCAACCCGCCTCCGCGCCCACCGTTCTCGATCCGCAAGCAGCGGCAGGCCGCACCGCGGACGGCGCGCAGGCGGCGGCGCTGTCCGGCGCATGGGACATCCGCGCGCTCGAATCGCGCGCCGGAATGCTCAAGGCGCAGTTGCAGTTGCTTTCCGCCGACAGCGGCAGGCATTGGGACCTCTCCGGCATCCAGCGCATGGACCACATCGGCGCATTGCTGATCTGGCAGGCCTGGGGCAAGTGCCGGCCGGGGCGGCTCGCGCTCGCCCCGCGGCACGAAGTGTTTTTTTCCAACCTCGATTCGGCCGCCGGGACCGCGCCCGGAGTGCCGTTCGACCCCCTGGGCGTGGTGCGCGGGCTGGGCGCGCGCATGCTGCATACGCAGGACCATTTGCTTGGCATGGTGCAGCTGATCGGGCAGATTCTGCTCGACTCGTTCAGTCTGGTACGCCATCCCTTGCGCGGTCCCTGGCGTGAGATTTCCGCCAGCGTGTTCCGTGTCGGCACGCAGGCGCTGGGTATTACGGCGCTGGTGGGTTTTCTGATCGGCGTGGTGCTGTCCTATCTCTCGGCCGAGCAGTTGAAAGCGTTCGGCGCCAATATTTTCATCATCAATCTTCTCGGCATGGGCATCATCCGCGAACTGGGTCCGGTGATCGCTGCGGTGCTGGTCGCCGGGCGCTCGGGCTCGGCCATCACCGCGCAGTTGGGGGTGATGCGAGTCACCGAGGAACTGGACGCGCTCTCGGTGATGGGCATCCCTCACACGGTGCGCCTGATCCTGCCCAAGATCGTGGCGCTGGCGATCGCGATGCCCCTGCTGATCCTGTGGACCTCGGGCATCGCCCTGATCGGCGGCGCGCTGGCAGCCAATTCGGAGCTGGGCATCAGCATGGTTTCCTTCATGAGCGGCCTGCCTGGGGCGGTGCCGACGGTCAATATCTGGCTGGCGATGGGCAAGGGCGTTGTTTTCGGCGCGCTCATCGCCCTGGTCGCCTGCCACTTCGGACTGCGCGTGCAGCCCAACACCGAGAGTCTGGGCGCAGGCACGACCAACTCGGTGGTCACTTCAATTACCGCGGTGATCGTCGCCGACGCCATATTCGCGGTGATCTTCTCCGACGTGGGGATTTCCCTCTCATGATCCCGGTGATCGAAGTCGCCGGCCTGTGGACGCAGTTCGGCGATCATATCGTGCACAAGGACTTGAACCTGAGGGTGATGCCGGGCGAGGTCGTATCGCTGGTGGGCGGCTCGGGCAGCGGCAAGACCACGCTGATGCGCCAGATACTGGGCCTGGAGCAGCCGTCGCGCGGGACGGTCAAGGTATTCGGCATTCCGCTGCACGGATCGAACGCCCTGATGGTGCAGAAGATCCGCAAGCGCTGGGGCGTGCTGTTCCAGCAGGGGGCGCTCTACAGCGCGCTGTCGGTGTACGACAATATCGCGCTGCCCTTGCGCGAGCTGCGCGCATTCGACGAGGATTTCGTCCACGACATGGTCATGCTCAAGCTCGACATGGTCGACATCGAGCGGCGCCACGCGGGCAAGATGCCGTCCGATCTTTCCGGCGGCATGATCAAGCGCATTGCGCTCGCCCGTGCGCTGGTGCTGGAGCCCGAATTGGTATTCCTCGACGAGCCGACCGCGGGCCTCGACCCGGACCGCAGCGAGAGCTTCGTCTCGCTGATCCGCTCGCTGCACCAGAAACTGAATCTCACGGTGGTCATGGTGACCCACGACCTGGATACGCTGGTGTCGCTGTCGGACAAGATAGCGGTGCTGGCGGAGCAAAAGCTGATCGTGTACGGATCGCTGCAGGAAGCGATTGCGGTGAAGCACCCATTCATACTCAATTTTTTCCTCGGCGAACGCGGATTGCGCGCGCTGTCGGCGGTGGCTGACTTGGGTAAACTGATGCCAAACGGCAGGAATTAGGACAAGGAGGTTGTCATGGAAAACCGCGCGCATGCCCTTGCGGCAGGCCTGTTCACCCTGGTGCTGGGGGCGGCGCTGGCGGCCGTGGCCTTGTGGTTCAACAAGGACGATCTGAAGCTGATCCCCTACGTCATGACCACGACCAGCTCGGTAACCGGCCTGAAGGTCGAGGCGCCGGTGCGCTACCGCGGCGTGGACGTGGGCAAGGTCGACGATATCAGCATCGACTCGGCGAACAACGGCCGCGTGCGCATCCGCATCGGCGTCAAGGAGGGCACGCCCATCACCAAGGGCACTTACGCCCAGCTCGGCTTCCAGGGAATTACCGGCCTCGCCTATGTGCTGCTTGGCGACGACGAAACGTCCAAGGAGCCGCTGCAGGGGGGACGGGACGAGCTCGCGGTCATCCGCATGAAACCCTCGCTGATGGACGACGGCGAAAGCCTGTTCAGCTCGGTGATCGAGATCACCGATAAGGTCAACAAGCTGCTCGCCGAGGAAAACCAGGGACACGTGCGGCGCACGCTCGCCGGGCTGGAAGAGTTGACGCAGCGCGCGGACGCGGCGACGAAGAAGCTGGAACCGAGCCTGGACGCCATGCCCGGGCTGATAGGCGAGGCGAGGAGCGTGGCCGCGGAGGCGCGCGCCAGCCTGAGAAAAGCCGACGAACTCATAGGCAGCGTCAACGGGCTGGCGCTCAAGCTGGACCGGCGCGTGGACACGCTCGCCCATGCGCTCGCCAGCGTCGAGGAAGTCGGCGTGACGGCGCGCGCGGTGGGCGAGGAGACGATGCCGCGCATGCACGGGCTGATCGACGATGTGTCCAAGGAGACGCGCACCCTCGGCCGCGTCATCAATACTCTGGGGGACAATCCGCAGAGCCTCGTATTCGGTACACCGCCGGGCAGGCCCGGCCCGGGCGAGCCCGGTTTCTCGGGAGGACGATGATGTTGCGCGCTGCCCTGCTGCTGTCGCTTGCACTGCTCGCCGCTTGTTCCATCGCACCGCAATCGCGCGACGGCGCGGCCAGCTATGACTTCGGGCTGCCGCGCGCGGACAAGGAAGCCAGTCCGCGCCTGCAGCACGATCTCGTCGTCGCCGCGTTGAGTGCGCCGGCGTGGATGGACAATACCGGCATGTACTACCGCCTCGCCTATCGGGATGCAACCCGGCCGCAGGCCTATGCGCAGAGCCGCTGGGTGATGCCGCCCGCGGCGCTGCTCGGCCAGAGGTTGCGCGCGAGCATCGCCCGCGCGAGCAAGGCGGCGGTATTCACGCCTGCCGACGGCGCGCGCGCGGACTACACACTACGGATGGAGCTGGAGGAGTTCAGCCAGGTGTTCGATGCGGCGGACAATAGCCGCGCGGTGCTGCGTTTGCGGGCGAGTCTGATCCGCAACCGTGGCGTCGTGGCGCAGCAGGCTTTCAGCATCGAGCGGGCTGCGGCCACGCCCAACGCCGGGGGCGGGGTGCAGGCGCTGATTGCGGCGGGCGACGAAGCCGGCAACAGCCTGATCGACTGGCTCGCGGCCAATATGAAGCGCTGACCGGCGACATCGGCGAGATCTGCAACGAATCACGAGCAATCAACCACGAGCGACGCGAAACATGATCAAGAGCCTGGATCACCTGGTGCTGACCACGCGCGATGCCGGAAAGTGCATCGATTTCTACACCCGCGGCCTGGGGATGAAACTGGAAACCTTCGGCCAGGGGCGAAAAGCGCTGCGTTTCGGCGAGCAGAAGATCAATCTTCACGACCAGAGCACGGTGACCGACGGCTATGCCGCGCACCCGACGCCGGGATCGCTGGACATCTGTTTTCTCGCCGACCGCCCGCTGGAGGAGGTGATCGCGCAATTGCGCGCGGCCGATATTCCGATCGAGCTCGGACCGGTAAAGCGGACCGGCGCGCGCTTTCCCCTGCGTTCGGTCTATCTGCGCGACCCGGATCAGAACCTGATCGAGATTTCCGAGCCGGGGTAGGCGAGCCGGTGGTGACTGATCGTGCCGCGGCGCGCGAGCTTCCCCGTCCCCGTATTATCATCCAAACTTTCCAGTCGAGTTGTCCATGAGCGCGACCAGCGATTTCAAACTGACCTATTCCACCATGTTCGACCCGCCGGCGGAGCTGCATCAGCGCTTCGACCGGGCGCTGGCGAAAATCAAGTCCGCGCTGGGGCACGAACATGCGATGCTCATCGGCGGCAAGGCCTTGCTGAGCCCGGGCAAGTTTGAAGTGCGCAGCCCGATCCACCGGGATTGGCTGCTCGGCGTGTTCCAGCAAGGCGGCGCCGATGAGGTCGATGCCGCCGTCGCTGCGGCGCGCGCGGCCTGGCCGGCCTGGGCCGCGACGCCCTGGCAGGAGCGCGCGCGCCTCGTGCGCCGCGCCGCGCGGCTGATCGAAGAGCGCGTCTATGAGATCGGCGCGGCGATGGCGCTGGAGGTGGGCAAGAACCGCATGGAGGCGCTGGGCGAGGTACAGGAAACGGCCGATCTCATCGCCTGGTATTGCGCGCAGATGGAGCAGAACGAAGGCTACGACCGCGTCCTGCCCGACGACCCGCTCGAGGGTTACGTCAGCCGCAACCGCAGCGTGCTCAAGCCCTACGGCGTCTGGGCGGTGATCGCGCCTTTCAATTTCCCGTTCGCGCTCGCCGGCGGGCCGATCGGCGCGGCGCTGGTTGCCGGCAATACCGTGGTGTTCAAAGTGGCGAGCGACACCGCTTGGAGCGGTTGCTTGCTGGCCGAGGTGTTTCGCGACGCCGGTTTGCCCGATGGCGTCTGCAATTACGTCACGGGAGGCGGCGCGACCGCGGGCGAAAGCCTGATCCGGCACAAGGATGTCGCTGCCGTCACTTTCACCGGCTCCTACGATATCGGCATGCACATCTTTCGCAGCTTCGCGCAAGGCCCCTGGCCGCGGCCCTGTATTGCCGAGATGGGCGGCAAGAATGCGGCCATCGTTTCGCGCCATGCCGATCTGGAGCGCGCCGCCACCGGCATCGTGCGCTCGGCTTTCGGCCTGTCGGGGCAGAAATGCTCGGCCTGCTCGCGCGTCTACGTCGAACGGCCGCTCGCCGGCGCGCTGCGCGAGCGGCTCGCGGCGCTGACCGGGGCGCTTAAGGTGGGCGATCCCACCGACAAGGTCAACTGGATGGGACCGCTGATCAACGCCTCGGCCTACGGCCGCTACCAGAAGTGCGTGGACAATCTCGCAAGCCATGGCGTGGTGCTCGCCGGCGGCAGGCAACTGGTCGACGGAGAACTGGCGAAAGGCTATTTCTGCGCGCCCACCGTCGCCACCGCGCCACTCGACTACCGCCTGTGGCGCGAGGAGAAGTTCGTTCCCATCGTGCTGGTGGGCGAAGTCGAATCGGTGGACGAGGCAATTGCGCGCGCCAACGCTTCCGAATATGGCCTGACGGCGGGTTTTTACGGTAGCACGGGCGAGATCGAGGGTTTTTTCGCCCGTATCGAGGCCGGCGTCACCTATGCCAACCGGCCGCAGGGTGCGACCACCGGCGCCTGGCCCGGTTATCAGCCCTTCGGTGGCTGGAAAGGCTCGGGCACGACGGGCAAGGCGATCGGCTCGTTCCACTACGTGCAGCAATATATGCGCGAGCAGTCGCAGACGGTGGTCGATTAGGTATTGTCAAGGCGAACAGCAAGAACGGTGTGGGGTTTTACGCACGATCGCCGATTACGTGCGGACAGTTTTGTCGTCCGCGCGCAATCGGCGATCGGCGCGGACGGGTCGCCGGCCGCGCTAAGGTTTAGCGGCGCCGCTCGATCTATACTCTTCGGTACGCCAATGGTGGTGTGCGGCCATTACGCGCTCCGCGCGCCAACCCTGTTTTTGGCGCGGATGAAAAGCGTATCCGCACCAGAAACACGGTTTTGGATAAAAGCAAACCAGCCGCAGGAGCGTACAAGTGACAGTGCAACTACCCGCGCATGACGCGCTTGCGCCCTCGGCATGGGTGTGCCGTTTTGCGCACCTGATAGCCCCGGGCGGCGCGGTACTCGATCTCGCCTGCGGCCAGGGCAGGCATGCGCGCTGGCTGGCCGGGCTGGGCTATCGGGTGGAGGCGGTGGACCGGGACGGCGCAGCCCTGGCCGCGCTTGCCGGCGTGGCCGGAATTGAGACCCGCTGCGTCGATCTCGAGGCTTCGCCCTGGCGCTGCGGCACGGACCGTTTCGACGGCATCGTTGTCACCAATTACCTGCATCGCCCCTTGGTGCACGTTCTGCTTCAGGCCTTGCGGCCGGGAGGAATATTTATCTGCGAAACCTTCGCTTTGGGAAACGAAAAGCTCGGACGCCCATCCAACCCGGAGTTTCTGCTGCGTCCGGGCGAGTTGCTGCAACGGGTAGAAGGCCGCTTGAGCGTGCTCGCCTTCGAGCAGGGCCTGGTCGAGCGGCCGAAGCGGGCGGTGATCCAGCGCATTTGCGCCGTACGCCGCGGAGTGGAGGAGTGCCGGCTGGACCTGTCGCCCCGATGACTTGTACGCCGGCGGCGCGGGTAATGCGTTAAAATCAAACATTTTCCTAAGGGGACAGCTTATATGTTGACCGGAAGCCTGGTTGCCATCGTCACCCCCATGTTCGAAGACGGGTCGCTCGATCTCGCCCGTTTCAAAAGCCTGATCGACTGGCACATCGCCGAGGGTACGCAGGGTATCGTCGTTGTCGGCACCACCGGCGAATCCCCCACGGTCGATTTCGATGAACACAAGGAACTCATCCGCATCGCGGTCGAGCACGCGGCCGGGCGCGTGCCGGTCATCGCCGGCACCGGAGCCAATTCCACCGCGGAGGCGATCGAGTTGTCCGATTCGGCCAAGAAATCGGGCGCGCAATTGAGCCTGTCGGTGGTGCCGTACTACAACAAGCCCACCCAGGAGGGCATGTACCGGCACTTTCGCGCCATCGCCGAGGCCGTGGACCTGCCGATGATCCTGTACAACGTTCCAGGACGCACCGTCGCCGACCTGCAAAACGATACCGCGCTGCGCTTGGCGCAATTGCCCAATATCGTCGGCATCAAGGACGCCACGGGCAGCATGGAACGCGCGAGCGATCTGCTGCGGCGTGCGCCGAAGGATTTCGCCGTGTACAGCGGCGAGGATGTGGCCGGGTTGCCGCTGATGCTGATGGGCGGGCAGGGCGTGATCTCGGTGACCGCCAACGTCACACCGCGGCTGATGCAGGAAATGTGCGCGGCGGCCCTGTCCGGCGACATCGGCCGGGCATGCGAGTTGAACGACCGCCTGCTGGGCCTGCACACCAAGCTGTTCGTCGAAGGCAATCCGATTCCGGTGAAATGGGCGCTGGCCCAGATGGGGCTGATCGAGCCGGGCATCCGCCTGCCGCTGGTACCGCTGGCGGCGAATTTTCATGAAGCAGTCAGGGAAGCCATGCGCCAGGCCGGCATGCAAGTGAAAAGCGGCCTGCGTTCAGTCGAGGGTAAAACCGTATGAAGCGTTACGTCGCATATGTCGTCATGTTTGCACTGCTGGCCGGGTGCAGCGGCATGCCGGAGGTTCTTCAGACCAAGAAGATCGAGTACAAGGGGGCGGGCAAGCTGCCGCCTCTGGAAATCCCGCCGGACCTGACTTCACCCTCGCGCGACGACCGTTACGCCGTGCCTGAAATCAATACGCAAGGCACGGCGACCTTGTCCACCTACAATGCCGCGCGCGGCGGCACGGCGCGTGCCTCCTCGGTGCTATTGCCCAATGTGGCCAGGGTGCGCATCGAGCGTGCGGGCAGCCAGCGCTGGCTGGTGGTGCCGGAAAACCCGGAAAAAATCTGGCCGGTGGTAAAAGAGTTCTGGCAGGGGCTGGGTTTCCTGGTGAAAATCGAACTGCCCGAGGCTGGGGTGATGGAGACCGATTGGGCGGAGAACCGCGCCAAGATCGTCGAAGATCCGATACGCAGCATGCTCGGCAAGGTGCTCGATTCGCTGTATTCGACCGGGGAGCGCGACAAGTTCCGTACCCGCCTGGAGCGTGGCGCGGAGCCCGGCACGACCGAGATTTACATCAGCCATCGGGGCATGGTCGAAGTCTACAGGAACGAGGCCAAGGACTCGACGGTATGGCAACCGCGCCCGTCGGATACCGAACTCGAGGCGGAATTTCTGCGCCGGCTGATGGCGCGCTTCGGAGTCGAGGACGAGCGCGCGAAAGCCCAATTGGCGGGCGACGACACCAAAATCGAGCGCGCCAAGCTGGTGCGCGCAGGCAGCGGCGCCGGCAAACTGGAAATGACTGAATCATTCGACCGCGCCTGGCGCCGCGTCGGGCTGGCGTTGGACCGCGTCGGCTTCACCGTCGAGGACCGTGACCGCTCCAGCGGCTACTATTACGTGCGCTATGTCGACCCGCAGATCGACGGCCAGAAGGGTGCGGAGAAGGACAAGGGTTTTCTTTCCAGGCTCGCGTTCTGGAAGAGCGACACGAGCGGGATCAAGGCCGAGCAGTACCGCGTGGTGATGAAGGAAGCGAAGGGCGTCACCGAGGTGCAGGTGCAGAACAAGGACGGTCAGCAGGACAATAGCGATATCGGCCGGCGGATTCTGTCGTTGCTGCACGAGCAGCTGAAATAGCGCATGCGCTTTGCCTGCCTGGGTAGCGGCAGCCGGGGCAATGCGCTCGTGGTCGAGAAGGATCGCACCCGGCTGATGCTGGATTGCGGCTATCCGGTGCGCGAAACCGAGCGCCGGCTGGCGCGGCTGGATCTCGCCCCCGGGGACGTGGACGGAATCCTCGTCACCCATGAGCACAGCGACCACATCGCCGGCGCCTACAAATTCGCGCGCAAGCACGGCCTTGCGCTCTGGCTCACGCACGGCACGTTCAAGGGCTTCCCGGCGGATGCCGCCGACTTGCCGCAGGTCAACTTCGTCGACAGCCACAGCCCGTTTGCCATAGGCGCGCTGCAGTTGCTGCCGTTTCCGGTGCCGCACGATGCGCGCGAGCCCGCGCATTTCGTTTTCTCCGACGGCGCGCATCGGCTTGGTGTGCTTACCGATACCGGCACGTCCACCAAGCATATCGAGGCCATGCTGTCGGGGTGCGATGCGCTGGTGCTCGAATGCAACCACGACCTGGACATGCTGATGAGCGGAGATTATCCGCAGGCGCTCAAGGCGCGTGTCGCCGGCCGCTACGGCCATCTGGACAACCAGAGCTCGGCCGGTCTTCTGGCGGCGCTCGATCGCAGCCGCCTGCAGCACCTGATCGCGGCACACCTGTCCCAGCACAACAATACGCCGGAACTCGCGTGCCGGGCGCTGGCGCAAGTGATGGGTTGCGCACCCGGCTGGATCGGAGTGGCCGACCAGGACGAAGGATTTGGCTGGCGCGAAACCGTTTGAGCAGGCGGCCCGCCCCCGGGCCGATGAATTCGGCAGGGTGTTGTAGGAGGCCCGCCCCCGGGGCCGACCGGTCTTCGATATTGGCATTGGTCGGGGCGAGGGCGCCCCGCCTACGAAATTGCGCCGGGATGGTAGGAGGCCCGCCCCCGGGCCGACCGGTCCTCGATATTGGCATTGGTCGGGGCGAGGGCGCCCCGCCTACCAGAAATTCGGAATTCAGAAACAAAAAAAGCCGGTCCGAAGACCGGCTTTTCATTGCCTGAACCTCAGGCTTACTTCTTGGCTGCGTCTTTGGCTGCGGGTGTGGCAGCGGCCGGTGCCGCAGGAGCGGCAGCGCCGGCCGCGGGAGCGGCGGGTGCAGCGCCCGCAGGAGCGGCAGCGTCCTTGGCAGGTTCGGCGGCAGCAGGCGGGGGCGGCGGGGGCGGCGGCGCGGCCTCAGGCGCTTTAATCGGAGCCGGCGGGGGGGGCGGGGGAGCTTTGTCTCCGCAGCCCGCCAACATCAGCGCGGCGAGCGCCGCGATCAGTACTGAGCGGTTCATGATGGGAATCCCTTATCGATAGGTTAAGTGGCGTTTGGCGCGACCCCTTCGAGCCGCTCCAAACCGGGGGATTATACCGTCTTTTGCCGGCCAATTACAGGCCGCTGGTAGTCGCGGAAACCGCGGGGAAGGCGTTGTCCCAGATTTCCGAGAAGCGCAGGAGCACCCCCTGGCATCGCTCTTCGTCGTTGAGGGTAAGCACGGCGCGCGGCCGCGCCTGCACCGGGCGGCGCACGCAATGCAGCTTGTCCGCGAGCACGAAACAATCCTGCGCGCGGGTGGCCTCGCCCTGGGTCTGGTGGATGAACATGCGGTCGCTGAATTGCCGCAACAGAACGAGCAGCCGCGGGCAGTGGTTGCGGATGAAGTCGGTATCGTGCACCGCGATGTACAGCCGGTTGCTGCGCCCGCGCAGCAGGAACGCGCGCAGCAACTCGCAGGTCTGCGGCGAATTCATATCCAGGCCGGAAAAATCCGCATCGAAAATGCGCAACTCGTGCCACGCCAATCCGATCAGCCGCTCCAGCGCTTCGCGGTATTCCTTGCGCGTGGAGAGCACCGAGCGCTCCGGCGGGGGGGCGGCGGCTTCGCCAGGATTGTGCATGCGTCAATTATATCCATGGGTTTGTAATGCGTGTGCAAGCGGGGGCTTCACGATTTCCCGGGATGGTTTAGAATCGTCCGCAACGTGAAAACCACCATGCCGCAAATCGGGCACCCTGCTCCTCTGTTTTCCCTCGCCGACGCCGACATGGAGTCGGTCGACCTCGCTCGGTTCAAGGGCAGGAAGAACGTGGTGTTGTACTTCTATCCCAGGGACGGCACACCCGGCTGCACGTTGCAGGCGATCGAGTTTTCCGATCACGAGGAGGAATTCGCGCGGCACGATTGCGTGGTGCTGGGGATCTCGCCGGACGATTGCATTTCGCACGCCGAGTTTCGCGACAGGCATGGCCTGTCGGTATGCCTGCTCGCCGACCCGGAAGCGGAGGTATGCGCGAAATACGGCGTGCGCGAGGTGAAAGAAAGCGACGGGGTGAAGAAGACTGGCATCGTGCGCGCCACCTTCGTCATCGACAAGAAAGGACGGCTGCGACATGCGCTCTACGGGGTCAACCCGCGCGGTCACGCGATGGAAGTGCTGCATCTGATCAGGCAGATCAACGACGAATGCAGATCGCAAAAGACACGGTAGTCTCGCTGGAAGTGCGTTTGTCCGACGTGCACGGCAACCTGATCCAGCGGTCGGGCGAGGCGGTACAGTACCTGCACGGGGATTACGACGGCATTTTTCCGGCGGTGGAGGAAGCGTTGCAGGGCAAGTCGCCGGGGGAAAAGGTCGAAGTGCGGCTCGAGCCCGAGGGCGCCTTCGGTGAGTACGACGCCGAACTGGTGCAGCTCGCGGAGCGCGCGCAGCTCCCGCCCGAACTGGAAATCGGCATGCAGTTCGAACAGGAAGGCGGCCCGGACAACGATCTGCTCATCTATACCGTCACCGACATCGCCGGCGACCAGGTGGTGCTCGACGGCAATCATCCGCTGGCCGGCATGGCGCTCAATTTCGCCTGCACCGTGGTCGCTGTGCGGGATGCGACCGGGGGCGAGATCGAGCGCGGCTACGCCGACGACGATGCGGCCGGACCGCTGATTACCGTAGTGCAATAGTGTTGCCGCCAAGAATGGCGGCGGGCAAAGGCCCGTTGCCAAAAATAACAAGACGGTAACAGGGAGGGAGTATGTCAGGCATGCTCGGAATCGTCAGCTACGGCCTGGGGACGGTCGTCGGTTTCATCGTCATCGGCGTCCTCATTTTCTGGTTTATCCAGGACGTCACCCAGAAGAAGCACGCGGTTCTGCGCAACTATCCGGTCATCGGCCGGCTGCGCTATTTCTTCGAGAAACAAGGGGAATACTTTCGCCAGTATTTCTTCATGAACGACCGCGAGGAACTGCCCTTCAATCGCTCCGCGCGCTCCTGGGTATATCGCCTCGCCAAGGCCGAGGGCGGCATCATCGGCTTCGGCTCCACCAACAACACCAACGAGCCCGGTTCCATCCTGTTCGTCAATGCGCCCTATCCGGTGCTGGAGGAGGACCGCCTGCCCACGCCCTCGCTCACCATAGGCGAGGGTTACGCCAGGCTGCCGTTCGAGGCCAAATCCATCGTCAACATCAGCGGCATGAGCTTCGGCGCGATTTCGGAGCCGGCGGTGCGCTCGCTGTCGCACGGCGCCGCCATCGCCGGCTGCTGGATGGATACGGGCGAGGGCGGCCTGAGCCCCCATCATGTCGAGGGCGGCTGCGACATCATCATGCAGATCGGCACCGCCAAGTACGGCATTCGCGACCGCGACGGCAACCTGTCACCGGAGCGGGCGAAGGAACTGGCGCAGCACGTCAAAGCCTTCGAGATCAAGCTGTCGCAGGGCGCCAAGCCGGGCAAGGGCGGGGTGCTGCCGGCGGCCAAGGTGACCGCAGAGATCGCCAGGATCCGCGGCATTCCAATGCATCAGGATTCGATCAGCCCCAACCGGCACCGCGACATCGCGAACGTGAATGAACTGCTGGACAAGATCGCCTATATCCGCGAGCTCACCGGCAGGCCGGTGGGGGTGAAGACGGCCATCGGCGGCTGGCAGTTCATCAACGAACTGTGCGAGGCCGTAAACCGCCGCGGACTGGAATATGCCCCGGATTTCCTCGCCATCGATGGCGGCGAGGGCGGCTCCGGCGCCGCGCCGCAGGCGCTGATGGACCACATGGCCCTGCCGATCGCCGAGGCGCTGCCGCGGGTGGTGGACGCGTTGATCGAATCCGGCCTGCGAGCGCGCGTGCGCGTGATTGCCGCGGGCAAGCTGATCACTTCGGCGCGCGCCGCCTGGGCGCTGTGTGTCGGCGCCGATTTCGTCAATACGGCGCGCGGCTTCATGTTTTCGCTGGGTTGCATCCAGGCGCTGCGCTGCCACCAGAACACCTGCCCCACCGGGGTCGCGACGCACGACAAGCGCCTGCAGCGCGGCCTGGTGGTGCAGGAGAAATGCGTGCGCGTGGCGCAATATGCCACCGGCATGAACCGGGAGATCGACATGATCGCCCACTCCTGCGGCTGCCGCCAGGCGCGCGAGTTGCGGCGCGAGCACGTGCGCGTGGTGCAAAGCGCCGGGCAGAGCGTCGCGCTGAACATCCTCTATCCCTATCCCGAGGCGGCGTCCAAGAGCAGAGCAGCGTAAGCGGTACTCGGAGGAAATGGCGTCGTGGGAGCGGCGTCGTGGGAACGGTGTCGTAGGAGCGGCGTCGCGGGAACGGCGTCGTAAGGAACGGCGTCGTGGGAGAGGCGTCGTGGGAGCGGCGTCGTAAGGAACGGCGTCGTGGGAACAGCGTCGTGGGAGCGGCGCCCTCGCCGCGATCACAGCCTACTCGAAGTCCGATCGGCCCGGGGGCGTGCCTCCCTCGGCATTGACTGATCAGCGCATCGACGCGTTGAGCAACGCGCGCGCCTCGTCGATCACTTCGACCGCACCGATGCCGATGGGGCCGTTTCCCGCCCGGGCCAGGGCGTCGCCCGCGGCGCCGTGCAGCCAGACCGCCGCGGCCGCCGCCCGCGCGCCGGCGCCCTGCGCCAGCAGCGCGGCGATCATGCCGGTGAGCACGTCGCCCATGCCGGCCGAGGCCATGCCGGGATTGCCGCTCGCGTTGATGAGCCAGGTTCCGTCCGGTTGCGCTATGACGCTGCCGTTGCCCTTCAACACGGCGATGACGCCGTAGCGCCCGGCGATGTCGAGCGCCGCCTTGAGGCGGTCCGCCTGCACTTCGGCTGTGGCGCAGCCGAGCAGGCGCGCCGCTTCCGCCGGGTGCGGCGTGAGCACGCTTACCGTGCTGCGCCGGGGCAGCCGCCCCTGCAGGGTTTTGCTCGCGGCGATCAGGTTGAGCGCGTCGGCGTCGAGCACCAGCGGAACGTTCGCATCCAGCACTTCGCGCAGGAGTTGCTCGGCGGATTTTGCCGTGCCCATTCCCGGGCCCGCGGCAAAAACCGTGATCATCCCCGGCTCGAGCAGTTCGCGCGGCGTGCGCAGCATCAGCTCGGGCTGGTTGGTGTCGACCTGGGGCGGATGATCGGCCAGCAGTCCCAGAAACACTTTGCCCGCGCCGAGCTTCAAGGCGGCGCGCCCGGCGAGCAGCGCCGCGCCGACCATGCCCTGGGCGCCGCCGAGCACGCCCACGCTGCCGGCATTGCCCTTGTGGAAATTGAACGGCCGCCGCGGCAGCGCCCGGCGCAGAGAATCGGATGAGGTGCTGGCGCCTTTGCTCGCGGACAGCGCTCCCGGGTCGAGGCCGAGATTCGCGACGCGGATCTCACCGCAGTGATCGGGACCGTCCAGGGTGAGCAGGCCGGGTTTGAGCGCGATGAAAGTGATGGTGTGCGTGGCGCGCAGGGCGCATCCCATGATCGCGCCGGTATCGGCGTTGATGCCGCTGGCGATGTCCAATGCCAGCTTCAGGCAGGGCAGACGGTTGATGCCGGCAATGAGTTCGGCATGGCCGCCCTCGAGCGCGCGCGCGAGGCCGATGCCGAACAGTCCGTCCACCACCAGATCCGGTGCGAACGCCGCCGGCGGCGCGGCATAGCTGTTGCCGCCGCAGCCGCGCCATTTCCCGAGCGCGGCGAGCGCGTCTGCGGACAGCTTGTGCTCTTCGCCGGTGAATACCAGCTCGACGCGGTAGAACCAGCGCTTGAGCTGCGCCGCCACCTCGAACGCGTCGCCGCCGTTGTTGCCCGGACCGGCGAGCACCAGCACGTTCCTGCCGTACTCGCCCAGCAGCGCGCGCGCGTATTCGGCGGCCGCGAGCCCGGCTTGTTGCATCAGCGGAGTGGCGCTCGCGCGCGCGGCGGCGGAACGCTCCAGCGCGCGGATGTCTTCGGCGAGGCAGACGGGCGAGTCGGCGTGTTCGCGCATCAGGCTGCGGGGATCAGCGCTTGCCGAGCATTTGCTGCGGCAGGTAGGTGACGATCTCGGGGAAGATCCAGATGAGCGTGACCGCGACCACCATGAGCAGGAAAAACGGCAGAGCGTGTTTGCCGATGGAAAAAATATCCTTGCCGGTCATGCCTTGCAGCACGTACAGGTTGAAACCCACCGGCGGCGTGATCTGCGCCATTTCCACCACCAGGACGACGAAAACGCCGAACCACAGCAGGTCGAAATGCGCCGCCTGCACCGTCGGCAGGATCACTGCGGCGGTGAGCACCACCATGGAAATGCCGTCGAGGAAACAGCCGAGGACGATGAATAGCAGCGTCAGCACCGCAATCAGCATCGCCGGCGAGAGCGCCTGGCCGGTGATCCAGGCCGCCATTGCCCTGGGAATACCGGTGAAGCCCATGGCAACGGTGAGGAAAGCGGCGCCGGTGAGGATGAAGGCGATCATGCAGGAAGTGCGCATCGCCCCCATGACGCTGCCATTGAACGTTTTCCAGTCGAGCGAGCCCGAGACGAACGACAGGAGGAGCGAGCCAACCACGCCCAGCACCGCCGCTTCCGTGGGCGTGGCGACGCCGCTGTAGATGGAGCCGATCACCGCGGCGATCAAGAGCACCGTGGGAATGAGCAGGCGCGAGGCGTAAAGCTTCTGCGCGAAGTTCATGTGGATGTCCGAGGGCGGCGTCTTGTCCGGGTTGAGCAAGGCCCAGAAGATGATGTAGCCGGAGAACAGACTCATGAGCATGATGCCGGGCAGCACGCCGGCGATGAACAGGCGCGCGATCGAGACGTCGGCGGCGACGCCGTAGACGATCATGATGATCGATGGCGGGATCAGCAGCCCCAGCGTTCCGGCGCCGGCGAGCGAGCCGATAACCATGGGCTCGTGATAGCCGCGGCGGAGCAGTTCGGGCACGGTCATCTTGCCGATGGTGGCTGCGGTCGCGGCGGACGAGCCTGAAATCGCCGCGAATATGCCGCAGCCGATCACGTTGCAATGCATCAGCCTTCCGGGCAGGGCGGTGAGCCAGGGCGCGAGGCCGCGGAACATGTCCTCGGAAATGCGGCTGCGGAACAGGATCTCGCCCATCCAGATGAACAGGGGCAGCGCGGTCAGCGACCAGCTTGCGCTCGAACCCCACACGGTGGTGGCCATGAGCTTGCCCACCGGGGTCGAAGTGAACAGTTCCATCGCCGCCCAGCCCATGGCGAGCAGCACGATCGCGATCCAGACGCCGCCGGCGAGCAGCACGCCGAGCAGGGCGAGCAGGAACAGCGTGATGCCCAGCGTGCCCATGGCGCTAGATGTTTTCCGACATGGTGATCTTCTTGCTCTGCTCGGCTACCAGGTAGGAAGGCATGCCGCGCGCGAGCACGGTGGCGAGATCGTCCAGCAGCGCAATCGCCATGATGAGAAGACCCAGGGCCATGCCGCTCTGCGGCAACCACAGCGGCACCGGAATGAGCCCCTGCGACACATCGTTGATCACGTGGGAGGTCCAAGCCATGTCGATCGCATACCAGGCGAAGAAACCGATCAGGAAAGCGCTCGCCGTCAAACACAATGTTTCCAGCACCCTGCGCGTGCCGCCGCTGAAACGGTCAACGACCAGCGCTACGCGGATGTGCTCATTGCGGCGATAGGTATGTGCGAGTCCCAGAAAAGACGACGCGGCCATGCAGAAGCCGGCGAAGTCGTCGAAGGAATAGGCATCGAAACCGAGCAAACGTCCGCAGATCTGCGCCAGCGACAGCGCGGCGATGAGCACGAGAAAGACTCCGGCGAGAACGCCGGAGCCGGAGTAGAACCACTCAAGGGTTTTTCTCATTATTGTCACGCAGCGCAGGCGCGAGGCGCCTGCGCTTACTTCGCCTGCCGCCTAGCGCAGTTCGTTCAGGATGGCCTGCGCGTCGGGACCGGTCTTGGACACCCACTGCTGCGCCATGATTGCGCCGATCGCGTTCAGCTCGCCCGCCAGCTTGGCATTCGGCTTCGTTACGTTGATGCCCTTTGACGCCATGGTCTTCATGTAGCTCTGGTTCTCGGCGGCGCTGGTGGCCCAGCCGCGCTCTTCGGCCTTGGCCGCGGCGTCCATGACGGCTTTTTGCACTGCCGAATCGAGCTTGGCGAACGCCGCCTTGTTCACAATCACCACGTTTTGCGGCAGGAAGGCTTCGGTGTCGTAGTAGTACTTCAGGTAATCCCAGGCCTGGGTGTCCACGCCGGTGGAGCCCGAGGTGATCATCGCGTCCACCAGGCCGGTGAGGAAAGCCTGAGGAACCTCAGGCACCTGCACCGTGGTCGGAATCGCGCCGATCTGCTTGGCGAATTCCGAGGTGTTCGGGCTGTAGGTGCGGAACTTGGTGCCCTTCAGGTCGGCGATGGAATTGAGTGGCTTCTTGGTGTAGATGCCCTGCGGCGGCCAGGGCACCGAGTAGAGCAGCTTGATGCCCTGAGCGTCGAGGCGTTTGTCGACGTAAGGGCGGGCGACCCGCCACAATTTTTTCGCCGCAGGATAGTTGGGCGCGAGAAAGGGGTTCGAGTCGAAAGCGAAAATCGCGTTCTCGTTCGACAGCACCGAAATCAGCAGCTCGCCGACGTTGACCTGGCCGGTCTGCACCGCGCGCTTGATCTCCGGGTGTTTGATCAGCGAGGCGTTGCTGTGCACCACAAGTTCCAGCTTGCCGCCGCTGGCCGCCTTGACGTCGGCAGCGAACTGCCTGACGTTCTTGGTGTGGAAGTTGCCGTCCGCATAGGGCGTAGGCATGTCCCACTTGGTCTGCGCCTGTGCGCTGCCGAAGGCGAGGCCGGCGGCGAGCGCCGCGAACAGCGAGTGTTTCAGTTTCATGTTTGCTCTCCTCTGTTGGTACTGCGTAACTCGTTCAGATTCCGCCCGCGACTCGCACCACATGTTCCGCGAGAGCGAGCGACGCGGTCAGCCCGGGCGATTCGATGCCGTACAGGTTGACCAGGCCCGGCACCCCGTGTTCTGCCGGGCCCTGGATCAGGAAATCGGCGGAGGCTTGGTCGGGGCCGCCCAGCTTGGGACGTATGCCGGCATAGCCCGGCGCCAGTTGCCCGTCTTTGAGCCCCGGCCAGTAATCGCGTATCGCCTTGTAAAAGCCGTCGGCGCGGCGCAAGTTGACATCGTAGTCTATTTCCGCTATCCATTCCACGTCCGGCCCGAAGCGCGCCTGGCCGGCCAGATCGAGGGTCAGGTGCACGCCCAGGCCGGCTGCCTCCGGCACCGGGTAGATCAGGTGCGTAAACGGCGAACGCACGGTGAGGCTGTAGTAGTTGCCCTTGGCGTAATGACAGGGCGGGACCTTGTCCCTGGGAAACCCGTCCAGGCTGGCTGCCACGCGCTGCGCCATCAGCCCGGCGCTGTTGATCACCGTGCGTGCCAGAATCCGCATCGGTTCCGCACCGCCGACGTCGAGCAGGGTGCCGCCGCGCCCGATCTCGCCGCCCTGCACCGGGCTTTGCAGGGCGAGCATGGCGCCATGATCCTCGGCTTCGCCCTGGTAGGCGAGCATCAGGCCGTGGCTGTCGATGATGCCGGTCGAGGGAGAGTAGAGGGCGGCGACGCAGTGCAGTTCCGGCTCCATCGCCAGGGCTTCGTCCGCCGTGAGCAGGCGCAGATCCGGCACGCCGTTGGCCGCGGCCTGCGCCCGGATCTTGTGCAGCGTGGCGATCTGCCCCGGTTCGGTGGCCACGATGAGCTTGCCGCAGCGGCGGTGGGCGACGCCATGCGCCTCGCAGTAGCGGTACAACAGCCCTTTGCCTGTCACGCACAGCTGCGCCTTGATCGAACCGGGCGCATAGTAGATGCCGGCGTGGATGACTTCGCTGTTGCGCGAACTGGTCTCGGTGCCGATGGCGCCGGCGGCTTCGAGCACGATGACTTCACGCCCTGCGAGCGCGAACGCCTGCGCGCAGGCCAGGCCCACCACGCCCGCGCCGATGACGACGCAATCGACTTTTTCGGTCATTTGAAGTGTTGTGTTACGGGCGGCGTCTTAGATGCCGGCGCATGCCAGGAGCGGCCATTGCGCGCGCGCCAATTGTGTTTTTGGCACGGACGAAAAGCGCATCCGTGCCGAAAACACGGCTCTGGAAAAAGGCAAAAGCGGTTTGGCGTGGTTTTTATCCAAGTTTTATCGCCACAGTTCGATGCACTCCCTATCGTGCATGCAAGCATTGCGTTCGGCACGTTTCATGGCGAACGAGCATGATATGATTTTGCGCATCCTAACAGAAGCGCACAGGCGCGTGCATCGGAGCGGATCTGGTCGCGCCAAGAAAACGAACCGATGACACAGGAACGCTGGCAATTCTGGATCGACCGCGGCGGCACCTTCACCGACGTGGTCGCGCGCCGGCCCGACGGCAGCATCGTCACGCACAAGCTGCTGTCGGAAAACCCTGAGCATTACCGCGATGCCGCGCTCGCAGGCATCCGCCATCTGCTCGGCGTTGGCGCCGGCGCGCCGATCCCGGGCGAGAGAATCGAAGCGGTGAAAATGGGCACCACGGTCGCCACCAATGCCCTGCTCGAAAGGAAGGGCGAGCGCACGCTGCTCGCCATCACCCGGGGCTTTCGCGATGCGCTCAGGATCGCCTATCAGAACCGGCCGAAGATTTTTGCGCGCCACATCGTGCTTCCCGAGCTGCTCTACAGCAAGGTGGTCGAAATCGAAGAGCGCGTCGGCGCGCACGGGGCGGTGCTGACGCCGCTTGCGCTCGAACCGGCGCGGCGCGATCTGCAGGCAGCCTACGACGAAGGTTACCGGTCGATCGCCATCGTGTGCATGCACGGCTACCGCTACCAGGAGCACGAAAAGCAGGTGGCGGCGATGGCGCGCGCCATCGGCTACGGCCAGGTCTCGGTGTCGCACGAAGTGAGCCCGATGATGAAGCTCGTCAGCCGCGGCGACACCACCGTGGTCGACGCCTATCTGTCCCCGATATTGCGCCGCTACGTCGGCCAGGTCGCCGCCGAACTGGAAGGCGTGCGCCTGATGTTCATGCAATCGAACGGCGGCCTGACCGATGCGCGCCGCTTCCAGGGCAAGGACTCCATCCTTTCCGGGCCGGCGGGCGGCATCGTTGGCGCGGTGCGCACCTCGCAGCTCGCGGGATTCGACAAGATCATCGGCTTCGACATGGGCGGGACTTCGACCGATGTGTCGCATTACGCCGGCGAATTCGAGCGCGCTTTCGAAACCCAGGTGGCGGGGGTGCGCATGCGCGCGCCGATGATGAGCATCCACACGGTGGCGGCGGGCGGCGGCTCGATCCTGCATTTTGACGGCGCGCGCTATCGCGCCGGCCCGGATTCGGCCGCGGCCAACCCGGGGCCCGCCTCGTATCGCAAGAACGGCCCGCTGGCGGTCACCGACTGCAACGTGATGCTGGGCAAGATCCAGCCGAAGTTCTTTCCCGCGGTGTTCGGCCCCGGCGGCGGCGAGCCGCTCGATGCCGAAGTCGTGCGGCGCAAATTCGCCGATCTGGCGCGCGAAATCAGGCAGGCGACGGGCGATGCGCGCACGCCGGAGCAGGTGGCCGAGGGCTACGTCGACATCGCCGTGGGCAATATGGCCAATGCGATCAAGCAGATTTCGGTGCAGCGCGGCCACGACGTGACCGAGTACACGCTATGTTGCTTCGGCGGCGCGGGCGGGCAGCACGCCTGCCTGGTGGCCGACGCGCTCGGCATGACCCAGGTGTTCATCCACCCGCTCGCGGGCGTGCTCTCCGCCTACGGCATGGGACTCGCTGACCTCACCGCCATGCGCGAGCAGGCGGTCGAGGTTGCGCTGACGCAAGCCAATTGGGAGCTGCTTGCCGGGACCCTGGAGAAGCTCGCCATTCCCGCGCGGGATGAAATCCTGCGCCAGGGCATCGCGCCGGAACGCGTGCGCATCGTGCGGCGCGTGCATCTGCGCTACGACGGCACCGACTCCGCGCTGCTGGTCGATTTTGGCTCGATGACGGAGATGATCGGGCAGTTCGAGACGGCGTACCGCAGGCGCTATTCCTTTCTCATGCCGCGCCGCGCGCTGCTCGCGGAAGCGGTTTCGGTGGAGGCCATCGGGATGTCCGATGCGCCCGCCGAAGTTGCGCCGGCGACGCGCGCGCGCAAGGGCCCGCCGCCAGCCGCGGATACGGTGAACATGCACAGCGGCGGCAGATCGCATCGCACGCCGGTGTTCCGGCGCGACGACCTGCAGCCGGGCGACAGGGTCAAAGGGCCGGCGATCATCGCCGAGGCCAATGCCACCACCGTGGTCGAGCCCGGCTGGCAGGCCGAGGTCACGCCGCTGGATCATCTGCTGCTGCGCCGCGTCGAGGCGCGGCCCGCGCGCGTCGCCATCGGCACCACGGTGGACCCGGTGATGCTGGAAGTGTTCAACAACCTCTATATGTCGATCGCGGAGCAGATGGGCCTGCGGCTGGAGGCCACCGCCTACTCGGTCAACATCAAGGAGCGGCTCGATTTCTCCTGCGCGCTGTTCGACGCCGAGGGCCAGTTGATCGCCAATGCGCCGCACCTGCCGGTGCATCTGGGCTCGATGGGCGAATCGATCAAGACGGTGATGCGCGAAAACGCGGGCAGGATCAAGCCGGGCAATATCTACATGCTCAACGCGCCTTACAACGGCGGCACGCACCTGCCGGACATCACCGTGATCACGCCGGTATTCGATGACGACGGAATAAGCATTCTTTTTTATGTTGGCTCGCGCGGACACCATGCCGACGTCGGCGGCATCACTCCCGGATCGATGCCGCCCGACAGCCGCGTGGTGGAGGAGGAAGGCGTGCTGATCGACAACTTCCTGCTGGTCGAGGAAGGGCGCCTGCGCGAGGAGGAAACCGTCGCGCTCCTCGGTTCGGGCAAGTATCCAGCGCGCAACATCGAGCAGAATCTCGCCGACCTGCGCGCCATGGTCGCGGCCAACGAGAAAGGCGTGCAGGAACTGCGCCGCATGGTCGAGCATTTCGGTCTCGACGTGGTGCACGCCTATATGCGCCACGTGCAGGACAATGCCGAGGAGGCGGTGCGCCGCGTGATCGACGTGTTGAAGCCGGGCGAGTTCAGCTACGAGATGGACGCGGGCGGCGTAATCCGCGTCAAGATCAGCATCGACAAAACCGCGCGCGGCGCGAGCATCGATTTCACCGGCACCTCGGCGCAGTTGTCGAACAATTTCAACGCGCCTTCGGCGGTGTGCATGGCAGCCGTGCTGTACGTGTTCCGCACGCTGGTGGACGACGACATTCCGCTCAATGCCGGCTGCCTGAAGCCGCTCAATGTGATCATTCCCGAGGGCAGCATGCTGCGGCCGCGCTATCCGGCAGCGGTGGTCGCGGGCAACGTCGAAACCTCGCAATGCATCACCGACACCCTCTACGGCGCGCTTGGCGTGATGGGCGCCTCGCAGGGCACGATGAACAATTTCACTTTCGGCAACGCCGATTACCAGTATTACGAGACCATTTGCGGCGGCTCGGGTGCGGGCGGGGCGGACGCCGGCGCAAAAGGCGGGCTGCAGGGCTTCGACGGCACCGATGCCGTTCACACCCACATGACCAACACCCGGCTGACCGACCCGGAGGTCCTGGAGTGGCGCTTTCCGGTGCTGCTGGAAAGTTTCGAAATCCGCCACGGCTCCGGGGGGGCGGGCAGGTGGCACGGAGGCAACGGCATCGTCCGGCGGGTGCGTTTCCTTGAGGCCATGACGGCCGCGATCCTGTCGGGTCACCGGCGCATTCCACCTTATGGCATGGCCGGCGGCGCGCCGGGCCAGGTGGGGCGCAACTGGGTCGAGCGCGCCGACGGCGGCAGGCTCGCGCTGGGCGGCGCCGACAAGGCGGAACTGTCCGCGGGCGACGTTTTCGTCATCGAAACGCCCGGCGGCGGAGGATATGGAAAACCGGGCGCCTGAGGGTTTCGGCAAGGGACGTGAAGTATTGCCTATCGGGTTCGCTGCATATTCCCTATAATCAGTTGCTTGGAAGAAAGCGTTGCGCCACAGAGGCAGCATGGATCGCAGAACAGTCTTTACCAAAACCGCCAAAGGCCTGATGGAGGCGACTGGAAAAACCAGCGTCCTGTCGCGCGACATGCGCGCGCTCCTGAAAGAGATCGACGGCAAGGCCACGGTCGGCGACGTGCAGAACCGACTCGGCAAGTTGCCGGAGGCCAAGCTGCAGGAAGCTCTGAACGTCCTCGCTAAGAGCGACTTCATCCGCGAGTTTATGCAGGTGGCGCAGCCCGCCGCGCCGAAGTCCGCCGCGCCGCCGCCGCAAAACGCAGGCGAGAGCGAGATGGATCTCGATTTCACCGTAATGATTCCCACCGTATCGACCATCGCCAAACAAGCCGAGGAAGCCGCGCGGCAGAAAGCCCAGGCCGAGGCCGCCGCAGGGGCGAAGGCGGAAGCCGAAGCCAGGGCCAAAGCCGAGGCGCTGGAGAAGGCCAAAGCTGCAGCCGCGGCGGCCGCGCGCACGCGGGCGGAAGCCGAAGCGCGGGCCAAAGCTGCCGTAGCGGAGGCCGCCGCACGGGCCAAGGCGGAGGCTGAAGCCAAGGCTAAAGCCAAGGCTAAAGCGGAAGTCGAGGCCAGGGCAAAGGCGGAAGCCGAAGCGCGGGCCAAGGCAGCCGCGGAGGCCGCCGCGCGGGCAAAGGCGGAAGCCGAAGCCAAGGCCAGGGCGGAAGCCGAAGAAAAAGCCAGGGCCGCCGCCGCGGAAGCGGCTGCGCGTGCCAAAGCCGAGGCGGCAGCGCGCGCGCAGCGAGAGGCGGAAGAACGCGCCCGGCACGAAGCCGAAGAAAAAGCGCGCCTGGAAGCGGCGGCGCGGGCCAAGGCGGAAGAGCAGGCGCGCATCGAGGCCGAAGCGCGCGCGCGTAAAGAAACCGAGGAACGCGCGCGCGTCGAAGCCGAACTGAACGCCAGACTCGAAGAGGAGCGCAAGGCGCGCGAGGAGGCGGAGCGCAAGGCGAAGGAAGAAGCCGAGCGCGCACGCGCGGAAGCCGAGGAAAAAGCGCGGCGCGAAGCCGAGGAACGCGCGCGCGTCGAAGCCGAACTGAACGCCAGACTCGAAGAGGAGCGCAAGGCGCGCGAGGAAGCGGAGCGCAAGGCGAAGGAGGAGGCGGAGCGCGAGCGCAAGGAAGCCGAGGAAAAAGCGCGGCGCGAAGCCGAGGAACGCGCGCGCGTCGAAGCCGAGCTCAAAGCCAGGCTCGAAGAGGAGCGCAAGGCGCGCGAGGAAGCGGAGCGCAAGGCGAAGGAGGAGGCGGAGCGCGAGCGCAAGGAAGCCGGGGAAAAGGCGCGGCGGGAAGCCGAGGAACGCGCGCGCGTCGAAGCCGAACTAAGAGCGAAGCTCGAAGAAGAGCGCAAGGCGCGTGAGGAAGCGGAGCGCAGGGCGAAGGAAGAGGCGGAGCGCGAGCGCAGGGAGGCCGGGGAAAAGGCGCAGCACGAAGCCGATGTTTTGCGCGCCAGTCTGGAACAGGAGCGCAAGGCACGCGAGGACGCCGAGCGCGGCGCCAGGGAACAAGCCGAGCGCAGCGCCAGGGAGCAAGCCGCGCGCGAGGCCAGGGAACTCGCCGCGCGCGAGGCCAGGGAACTCGCCGAGCGCGAGGCCAGGGAGCACGCGGAGCGCGAAGCCAAGGAACAGGCGGGGCACGAAGCCAAGGAGCGCGCGCGCAAGGAGGCCGAAGAGCGCGCCAGGGTGGACGCCGGGCGCAAGGACAAGGAAGGCGGGCGCAAGGATAAGAAACGGGAGCGCGCCGAGCGCAGGGAGAAGGAACGCGCGGCGCGTGAGGCCAAGGAACAGGCCCAGCGTGCGGCGCGCGAAGCCGCGGAGCGAACGCGCAAGGAACAGGAAGAGCTGGCCAGGCGCGAAGCGGAGACCAAAGCGCGCGAAGAGGCGGAACGGCGCAAGGCCCGGAAGGAAGCCGAGGAAAAGAGCGAGGCGGAGGAACGAGCGCGCAAGGACGCGGAGGAAAAGGCGCGCCGCGAAGCCGAGAAGCAGGCGCAGGCTCCGGTCGCGCCCGGTTCGGCGCTGGACGATCTGATCAAGATCGACACCGATTTCGATGCCATGTTGGGTGGGGGCAGTGCTGCGAAGCAGGAGGCCGAGGCGCAGGCCCGCAGGGACGCCGAGGAGCAGGCCAAAGCGCAGGAAGGTGCGCGCAAAGCGGCCGAAGAAGAGGCAAGACGCGCGCAAGAAGAGCGCCGCCGCAAAGACGAACAGGAGCAACAGCGCAAGGACGAAGCGGAGCGGCAACGCAGGCGCGCCGAGGAGCAGGCGCGCGAGGAACCGGTCACGCCGGAGCGCGAGCACGCCGAGGCGCAGGCGCGGCTCGATGCGCAGAATGAAGAGACCGAGCGCCATTTCGCCGAGATGGAGAAAGAGCTCGATGCGGAGTCGGCAACGGCAGCGGCAAAAGGACAGAAGTTGCCGGCCGAATTGCCGCCGGGCACGGGCCGGCCTTCCAAGGACGAGGGCAGGGCGCGTGTCCGCGCCGAGGCCGCGGCGTACGCCGCTGAAGCGAAGACCGCGGCCGAAGCCGCGCCGCCCGCGTATCGCGCTCCGGTCAACTGGGGCAAGCCGGTCGCGCTTTCCCTGTTCGTGCTCCTGGTTCTCGCCCTCGTCCTGGTGCACTTCGTCTCTTTCGACGGCGCCATACCGCAGTTCGAGAAGCTGGCCGGCGCCCATCTGCAGCAGCCGGTAAAAATCAAGACGCTGCATCTGTCGCTGGTGCCGCTGCCGCACTGGCGCCTGGAAGGGGTTTCCGTAGGCAGCGAAGGCGAGCTCGCGGTGGCGCGGATCAAGGCCATGGCCGGGCTCGGCAGCCTGTTCGGCGACAAGAAGGTGTTCACGTCGATCGAGCTCGACTCGCCGGTGTTGAGCGAGGCGGGCCTCGCCGGATTGCTCTTCGGCAAGCCGCAAGGGCAGGACTTCAAAGTCGCGAGCGTGATCGTGAAGAACGGCAAGCTTGTTTCGAAGACCATCGTCCTGCCGGCGCTGGATGCGAAGATTTCCATGGGCGAGGGCGGCGCCTGGCAGAAAATCGCGCTGGAGACGCCGGACCACAAGACCAGCCTCACGCTCGAGCCCAAGGGGGAGGGCGCGCAACTCGAGTTCGAAACCAATTCGTACGGCACGCCGTTCGGACCCGCGTTCGTCCTGGAGAATTTCAGCGCCAAGGGCATGGTCGGCCGCAATGAGTTCAATCTCTCCGAGTTCAAGGGCGGAATCCACGGGGCCTATCTGTCCGGCAATGTCAGCCTCAAGTGGGGCGCGGACTGGAGCCTCGGAGGAGAGGTCAACGCAAGGGCGATGGATCCGGGCAAAATCGCGCCGGCGCTGCTGGAGGGAGGCAAACTCGAGGGCAAGGCGCAGTTTGCGGTGCGCGCGAAATCCTACGCAGCGCTGTTCGCCGCGCCGCGCCTGGAAGGAAGCTTCGCCGTGGGGAAGGGCACCGTGCTCGGGGTGGACCTCGCGCGCCTGTTGCAGGGCGGTGGCGCGGGCGGCAAGACCAGCTACACCGAACTCACCGGCAGTTTCGTGCGCGATGGCGGCAAGACCCAGTTGCGCCAGATCCACCTGGCCGCTGGCCCCTTGTCCGCGGGCGGCAGCGCCGACGTCGATGCCAGCGACAATATCAGCGGCCGCTTCGTCGCTGAAATCAAGTCCCCGGTGGCGCAGGCGCGCGCCAATCTCGGCCTGTCCGGCAATCTCAAAGAGCCGCGCTTCAGCCGCTAGCCTGCGGGGAGATCGCAATTGTGCGCGGTATGGGCTTGCGCTAGATCGTGTCGTGCGGTGGAACGAATCGATGTTCGACATTGCCGGGTCGATTCGCATGAATTGCCGGAGCGCTCTCCGATGTTGGTCCTGAACCTGTGCCAGTGAAGCCCGCTCATGCCCCCCTTGGCACTACGCTAAGTTCGGTGGCCGGCGTCGCCTGGCCGCCCTTGCTTACGGGTGATGCCGCCTCCCTCTCCGCGCTGATGCATCAGTTGGAAGAAACGCAATGGTTGCCCGCCGATGCCCTTGCTAGGCAGTTCCAGTTCATCCAGCGCGATCTCGATACCATCGAAGTACGGCTCGTTTGCGATGCGCCGCTGAGCGCCGACCAGGAGCGACGGATCGGGGACCTCGTCGGCAAAGCGCTGGATTTTTCGTTCAAACTGCAGTTCGCTTATTTTCCGGAACAAATTCCCCGAGGACCCGGCGGGAAGTTCGAAGAATTCGTGTGCGCGCTCGCGCGATAGGGTGGTTTGCGAGAGCCATAAGGTAACCCGTTGTTTTATAAGCATGGCAAATCTCGTGTTTTGTGAATTAATACCGATCCAAAGCTGGGGTTTTGGCCGAAATTCCGCTAGACTTCCCAACTCAGGCAAACAATAACAAAGCCTGCTATTCACGCTCACCGCTTCGATGGGAAAACGGCGCATGAAAAAAGCGATACTAAGTTGCCCTCTGTCTCTTTTGCTCGCTGCTGTTCTTGTTGCGCCTGGTCTCGCGCAGGATGAGCAGTTCGATATCGTTCGCTTTCAGATCGAAGGCAATACGCTGCTCACCGACGCGGACGCGCAAGGCGCGGTGGCGCCGCTGGTGGGCACGAAGCGGGTCTACGGCGACATCCAGAAAGCGCTCGAAGCGCTGGAGCGCGCCTACCGCATCGCGGGCTACAGCGCAGTGCAGGTGTACGTGCCGGAGCAGGAACTCACTGGCGGCGTCGTCCGCCTGCAGGTCACCGAAGGCGTGATCGGGAAGGTCGTCATCAGCGGCAACCGGCGTTTCGACGACGCCAACATCCGCGCTAGCCTGCCGGCGCTCAAGGAAGGCCGGGCGCCCAATTTGCGCCGCATGTCGGAAAATATCCAGCTCTCCAACGAAAATCCGGCAAAGCAGATCGAGCTGAGCCTGGGCGTGGGCGAGGAAGAAGGCAAGGTCGATGCCAAGATCCTGGTTGCCGAAGAAAACCCGCAGCGCGTTTTCGCCACACTCGACTCGACCGGCACCGCCGCCACCGGCATTTCGCGCGTGGGCGTGGCCTACCAGAACGCCAACCTGTTCAACCGCGACCACACCCTGACGCTGGCGTACACCGGTTCGGCCGACGCGCCGGCGGGGGTGAAGGTCGATATTTTCAGCGTCGGCTATCGCGTGCCCCTGTACGCGCTGGGAGACAGCCTCGATTTCATCTACGGCAAGTCGGGAATCGACACGCCCAGCTCCTCGCCGACCGTAGGCGGCTCGCAACTCGGCATCGTAGGCAAGGGCGAAGTATTCGGCGCGCGCTGGAATCACTACTTTCCCCGCCGCGGAGAATACAGCTCGAAACTGGTCCTCGGTATCGATTACAAGTTCATCAATGCGACCTGCACCACGGCGGGCGTGCCGGCGAGCATCGATCCGCCGACGCCGCCGATCGCGGCTTGCGTGCCCTATACCACGCGCCCCCTGAGCCTGACCTACAGCGGCCAGCGCCTGAGTCCGGGCCAGATGTTCGATTACAACATCGGCCTTGCGCACAACCTGGCGCTGGGCAGCCGCTATACCAATCTCGATGGCACCATCGACCACTATTCCTACCTCACATCGGGCAATCGCGGGACGCGCGATGATTTCAGCATCCTGCGCCTGGGCGGCAGCTACCTGAAGGCGTTCAACACCGACTGGCAACTGCGCGTGGCCGCGAGCGGCCAGTACGGCGGCAATCCCCTGGTCGCGGCCGAGCAGTTCGGCCTTGCCGGCGCCAACGCCGTGCGCGGCTTCACCGAGCGTGCCGTCGTGGCCGACAGCGGCTATTTCGCCAATATCGAGGTCTACACCCCCGAGCTCGCGAAAATGACCGGCTGGCGCGGCAGCCTGCGCGCTCTGGCGTTCTATGATTTTGCCCATGGGTACAACCATAACGTCCCCGCGGGTTCCCTGACTCCGGCAAACGTCGGGATCGCCAGCGCCGGCGCCGGCCTGCGCTATGGACTGGGCAAGGACTTCAGCCTGCGCTTCGACCTGGCGCAGGTGGTCGACGCCGGCCCGCCCGGCAGCAAAGAGCGCGGCGACTGGCGCGGCCACCTCAACGTGATGCTCGCGTTCTAGCGCATGCGCCACTCCGATGCTTGTGATTCCGAGCTTCCCTCCGGGGATAAACAAAGCGGAATCCGCTTGTCCAGTTGTTTGCAGTAGTCCGACGGCAAACCATCGCCGCAACACGAAGGGGTTACACCATGCCCAATAATGCGAAGACGCGTTTTCCCACTCGCAGGCGCCTGATCGGTGTTGCGATCGCCGCCTGCTTCGTCAGCGCCCCCGCCTGGTCCAATCCCACCGCACCCCAGGTGGTCAACGGAGCCGCAAGCTTCAATCAGACGGGCAAGCTGCTGACGGTCACCAACAGCAGCGGCGCCATCATCAACTGGAACAGTTTCTCCATCGGCGCCGGCGAAACGACGCGCTTCAACCAGGCTTCCGCGGCCAGCAGCGTGCTGAACCGCGTCATTGCCAACGACCCTTCGGTGTTGCTCGGCACACTGAGTTCCAATGGCCGCGTGTGGCTGGTCAACCCGGCGGGCATCATGGTGGGGCAGGGTGCGCGCGTCGACGTCGCCGGCTTCATCGCCAGCACGCTTAACGTGAGGAACGAAGACTTCCTCGCCGGGCGCCTGAACTTCGGCGCAACGCCGAATGCGGGCAGCATCCGGAACTACGGCCAGATCACCACGCCGAGCGGCGGCAGCGTTTTCCTGGTTGCGCCGAACGTCGAGAACCACGGCATCATCAACGCGCCCAACGGCGAAGTTCTGCTGGCCGCCGGGCAGACGGCGCAACTCATCGACACCGGCACGCCCGGGGTCAAGGTCGATATCACCGGCGCCGAAGGCAACGTCACCAACCTCGGCGAGATCGTGGCCGAGGCCGGGCGCATCGGCATGGCCGGGGTGCTGGTGAAGAACAGCGGCGCCTTGAATGCTTCCAGCCTGGTCCGGGAAGGCGGGCGCGTGTTCCTCAAGGCGGGCAAGGATGCCTATGTCGATGCAGCGGGACGCATCGACACGACCGGCACCAGGGGCGGCAGCATCGAAGTGCTCGGCCATCGTGTCGCCGTGATGGATCAGGCGCAGCTCGACGCTTCGGGCGGTACCGGAGGCGGGACGGTGCTCGTGGGCGGCGATTACCAGGGCAAAAATCCCGGGGTGAAAAATTCCAGCGTCACCTATTTCGGTCCGCAGGCGAGCCTGAAGGCCGATGCGCTGCAATTGGGGGATGGCGGCAAGGTCGTCGTCTGGGCCGATGACAGCACGCGGGCGTTCGGTACGATCAGTGCGCGCGGCGGCAGAGAAGGCGGCAATGGCGGTTTCGTCGAAACCTCCGGCCATTACCTCGATGTGGCTGGGGCGAGGGTCACTGCCGGCGCACCCAACGGACAGGCCGGACAGTGGCTGCTCGATCCCTGGGACCTGACGATTTCCAATAATTCCAGCATGAGTCCGTCGGTGCCCACGGCAGGCGTTTTCGATGCGGACGGCAGCGGTTCGAACGTCAATAGTGCGGACGTCCAGAGCACGCTCAACGGCGGCACCGATGTCGTGATTACGACCGGCACTGGAGGGCCTGAAGCGGGAAACATTACCGTATTCGGTACGTCCGACTCGAACGGCGCGGTCAACATCGTCAAGAGCGCCGGCGGCGACCGATCGCTCACGCTGAAGGCCGCGGGCAGCATCGTGCTGAACCCGGGCGCCGCGATTTCCTCCACCAGCGGCAAGCTCAACATCACCCTGAACGCGGATTGGGACGGCAGCGACGGTGGCGCGATCAAGATGGGCAGCGGTTCCTCGCTTGCCAGCTTGGGCGGCAACCTCAAACTCGGCGGCGGCACCGCGGGCGACGGCTCGGGCCGTGCCATCGGCAACGCGACCTACATCGACGGCGTCTATCTCACCGGCGCGACGCTCGATGCGGACGGCGGCAACATTGCCTTGAACGGCACCGGCTTTGCCGGAACGTCGCTTGACAGCGGCGTCTACGTCACCGATTCGAGCGTCATCCAAACCAGCGGCGCTGGCACGATCACGCTGAGCGGAACGGGCGGCGCAGGAACAGCAGACAACAACTATGGCGTCGTTCTGGGCACCTTCGCTGCACTATCGTCGGTCAATGGCGCCATCTCGATCACCGGCGTGGGCGCGGGAAGCGGTGGGTCGAATTACGGCGTGTACATACACAACGGCGCAACGGTAGGCGCCACCGGTTCGGGAACGATCACGCTGCATGGGACGGGAAGCGCGGCCGGAACGACTTCCAATTACGGTATCCGCCTGTCCGCTTCAACCCCCGGCACGCAGCTTACGTCTGCATCCGGAGCCATTTCCATGACCGGCATCGGCGGCACCGACGGCGATGGATTGCAGGTCACCAATGGCGCGAAGGTGCAATCGGGTACGGGGGCCATCACGCTGGACGGCACCACCGGGGATGGCGGAAGCACAAACGATGGCGTTTATTTGACCGGCGCGGGCACGCTCGTGACCAGCGGCGGGAATATCGGTATCACCGGCACCAGCATCTCAACCGTGGGCACCGGCAATCGCGGCGTTGCGATAACCTCGTCCGCGCAGGTCATCGCGACGGGTGCGGCCACCATAACCATGACGGGGCAGGGCGGGTATGACGGAGACGGATTGAATATTAGAAGCGGCTCCTTGGTTCAATCCGATACGGGATTGATCACGCTTAACGGCACCAGCGGCAATGGAACCGGGCCCAATGGGGATGGGGGTGTTTGGTTGGGTGAAGCAGGAACGCTGGTGACCAGCGGCGGCGGGATGACGATTACGGGTATCAGCACCAGCACGGATAGTAGTAACAATAATCACGGACTCAACGTTAGCGCGGGCGCTAAAGCCACAACCAGCGCCGGCTTGATGACGCTGAACGGCACGCAGGGCGCGGGGGCGATCAGCAAAGCGGTGGGCTTGTCCGGCACGCCGACCGGCGGCGTGGTGAATGCCGCCGCAGGGCTGCGCATCAACGGCACGGGCGATGTAGTGGTGGATACCGGCGCCGTCGTCAATCTCGGAACAGGCAGTGCCGATATTTCGGCGACCAACAACATCCTGTTTTCGGCGAGCAGTTCGCTGGCGCCTTCGGCGGGTGCGTTTAACATCGCCTTGCATTCAGATTCCGACGGGACCGGCGGCGGCGGGATCTATCTGGATACCGGCTCATCCCTTAACAGCAACGGCGGCAACATCACCATGGGTGGCATGCCGTCGGCCGGTTACGCCATCGGCAACGGCAGTGTGACGGGCGGCATCACCTTCAACAGCGGCATTTACGTGCTGGGCGACATCACTGCGGGCGCGGGCGATGTCACGCTGCGCGGCGAAGGGGCGAGCAATAATCTTGCCGATGGCATCACCTTCGCCGGGGGGACGCTGTCCGGCAACGGTGTCGTGAACATCGATGGCATTGCGCACGGTTATAGCACCGGCACGACGCTTACCCCCAATCGATTTGCAGCCGGGGTGGATTTTCTCAATGCGGGGACGCGGCTCACCACGCAGACCGGCACGGTCACCGTGACCGGTTTGAACACGGCGCCCAACGCAGATCCAAGCTATTACCGCGCCGATGGCATTATGGTGGAGACGGACACCGTCGTTCAGACGACCGGCACTGGGACACTGACTTTCAACGGTACGGCAAACAGTTTCAACACCAGTTGGGGCTTGGGCGTGGTTAACGGCACCATCCAGACCACTGCTCCCGGGGGCGGGGCAATTACGCTTAACGGGACCAATGCTTCCAGCAACGCGGACGGCGGAGTGGTGATCCTTGGTGGCCATGTGCTGTCGAGTGGCGGCGAGATTCGCATGGTAGGGGCGGGCTTGGGCGGTTCGGTGGGCATTGCGAATGGCTCCTTTGCTTCCTGGTATGGCTCCACTATCGGTGGAGCGGCCAGTGGAAACATTCTGATAAAGGCCAACAATCCAGGGTCGGTTATCCTTGAATCAGACTCATGGATCGATGCGGGCGCCAATACGCTGACCTTGTCGCTTGCCGGCGGCGCGGTGACCAACAACAACCCTTCAGACAATTCGATTAGAGCCGGTGCACTCCGACTGCTTGGTACCGGCACTTTCAATCTGGGTACGGTGCCCGCGTATTTGAATGGCAACAATGTCGGCACGCTGGCGGCGAACGTGACCGGCAACGTGAATTACAACGGTATCAGCGGGTTCGCCATCGGCTCAGTGACCAGCTTTGACGGGACCGGGGTAACGACCACCACGGGTGTTACGACTGGCAATGGCAACTTCACCGCTATTGCCAATAATGGCGGGACGCCAGGTAATTTGACTCTGAACGCGGGCAGCGCGATCGATACCGGTTCAGGCGCACTCAGTCTGTCGGCGGTGGGCGGTAACCTGAATATCAACGGCGATGTCAGCGCGGGTACATTAGCGCTGAACGGCGGCACATGGAATCAAGTGTCCGCCACGTTACCCGGCCTTAGCGTGAACGACTTCAGAATCACCGGCGGCACCTTCATCCGCGCCCTCGGCGGCGATGGCGCCACCAGCACGCCGTATCAGTTGGCCGACATTTATGGCGTGCAAGGCGTGGGCAGTTCGGGGATGCTCGGCAATTCCTATGTGCTGGCAAACACTATCGAGGCGGCGGGCACAGCGAACTGGAATTCGGGTGCGGGATTTGCCCCGGTCGGCACGTTCACAGGTCAGTTCGACGGGCAGAGTTACGCAATCAATAATCTCACCATCAACCGTCCGAGTGACGATTACGTGGGCCTGTTCGGTTATGTGGGCTATGGTGGTCTGGTGAAGAACATCGGGCTAGTTGGCGGCAGCGTTACGGGCAACGACTACGTCGGCGGCTTGGTAGGTGAGAATAGCGGCAGCGTCAGCGATGCCTATAACACCGGCGCTGTCATCGGCAACGGCGACAAGATCGGTGGGCTGGTTGGCCGCAATCGCTCCGACAACGGCGACGGCACCATCAGCAATTCGCACAGCACCGGGCCGGTCAATGGCAACGATAGAGTTGGCGGGCTGGTCGGCTATAACACCGGCGAGATCACGAATTCCTACAGCACCAGTGAGGTCCAAGGCAGCAACTCCATCGGCGGGTTGGTAGGACGCAATAGCGACGTAGGCAGTGTCAGCAACGCATACAGCACCGGCGCCGTCAGTGGTAACGACTCGGTGGGCGGACTGGTCGGGGAAAACAGCGGCAGTATCAGTAACGCATACAGCACGGGTGTCGTCACCGGTGACGTCTCCGTGGGCGGACTGGTGGGAGACAACGACACCGGCAGCAACAGTGACACCGGCAGCATCGTCGACTCCCATGCGACCGGCCTCGTACGCGGCAATGGCAATAATGCTGGCGGCCTGGTCGGAAGCAACGTAGGGAGCATCAGCAATGCCTACGCGACCGGTGACGTAGACGGCAGTTACGACGGCGGCATCAACAATGTCGGCGGTCTGGTGGGGTACAACAACCAGGGCAGCATCGACAACGCTTACGCCACTGGCAGCGTCAGTGGCCGCGACAGAGTCGGCGGACTGGTCGGATACAATGACTACGGCTTCGTCCGCACCAGCTACGCCACCGGCAACGTCAGCGGCGACGACAGAGTCGGCGGACTGGTGGGGTATAACGAGAATGATGGCGGACCCAGCATCGACAATACCTATGCCAGCGGCAGCGTCACCGGCCGCAATGAAGTCGGTGGACTGGTCGGCTTTAACTATGGCGCCGATATCAAGGACAGCTATTCCAACGGACTTGTGACAGGAACCGGCTACTACGACGTTGGTGGATTGGTGGGTGACGGCGCCTATGGCACCGTCATCAACAGTTACTGGGATACTGAGACTTCCGGGCGAAGCTTCAGTAATGGCGGCGGCATTGGAATGACCACCGCCCAGATGATGCAGAGTGTCAATTTCAGCTCGTCCACGGCCGCCAACTCCTTTGACAGCCCGGAATGGGGCGGCGAGTGGCGATTCATCGACGGCATCGCCTATCCCTATCTCCAGTGGCGTTTCCCCACTGCACCGCAGATCGTTTCCGGCACTCTGAACGGCGATAGCGGCGGCGCGGCGATCCAGACGGCACAGAACGGCAACCTGCTGAGAACGTCCACCACCGGCGCCAACGGCTTCTACTATCAGGCGCTGGATGCGGGCAGCGTAGGCAATGGCAGCGCGCTGCTTGCCTATCGCGCAAACAGTGCCGGCGATGCGGCGGTGGCGGTGCGCCTTGCCGACGGCGGCCACCTGACCGGCGTGGATCTACTCGCGAACAACGTGATTGCAAGCAGTTCCGGTGCCGCCGCGGTGTCCAACGGCACTCTCGCCGCCGCGATCGGCAGCCTGAGCAGCAGCGACATCCCCTACGGCGTCAGCGCAAACAACTTCACGCTCGATCCCGGGATCGGATTCCGGACCGCACTCGGCAGCAGCTATACGCTGGACGGCAACGTCAGCACCAGCGGCGGGGCGAGCCAGTTCTGGTACGGCCCGGTGACGCTGCCGACGACCGCGACGCTCAGCGCCGCCGGTGGCGGCATCACGCTGACCAACCAAACCAGCCAGCTTTCCGGCCTCAACGTGGTCGCGGACGCGCTCACGATCGAGGCCGCGAACGGCGTCGGTACAGCGGCCACGCCGCTCACCACGCAGGTGAACAGTCTCAATGTCCTGAACACGACGTCCGGCGGCATTTTCGTCAAGAACATCGGCGCCCAACCGGCGAGCGTGGTGCTCGCCGACAACGCCGCTACCGGGGCCGTCGTCAGTTTCCTCAATACGGGGGACATCACCAGCACGTCCGGCTTCACGCTGATGACGCTCAATGGCGGTGACCTCGCGCTGCTGTCGAATGGCAACCTCACCTGGAACGGAGGCAACCTCGCCACGCCTTCGGGCGGCGTGCTGATCAGCGCCGACGGCAGCGTCAGCGTGAGCGGCGCATTGTCCTCGCCGGTCGATCTGGCCCTGTCCTCCGTCATCGCCATCAACGTCGATGCCAGCGGCAGCGTGAGCACCGGCGGGACGGGCACGGCGAGCTTTATCGCGCCGAGCGTAGCCATCAACGGCGCGGTCAACGCGGCCGACGACGTCGGCATCATCGCGAATACGCTCAATCTTGGCGACGGATCCAGCACCGGCGCCGGCCACGACGTCATCTTCGCGGCCGCAAATGTCACCGCCACGAACGCCAGCGTCACCGCCGGCCACGACATCTCCGCCGCGGTGACCGGTGATCTGCGCCTTAACGGTTCCGGTTTTACCGCCGCGAATGACATCTTCATCGACCTGATGGGCGCGAGCTCGACGCTCTATCTCAATGATGCGGCATTGCTGCCGCGATCGTACTTGTGGGCGAAGGCGCCCGCCACCATTCATCTCGATTACCCGGCGCGTGCCGCCGGCGGCATGGTGGTCAACGGCGTGGCGGAGGACCCGCTTACGTTCGAGGCGGCCGCAGGCGCCAGCGGCCTGTTCTACGGCGCCGGGATGACTCCGGCTCCGTTCGGTACCGGCCTCGATGTGACCTACGGCATGGGCAGCACGAGCGCCGCACCGACCGTGCTTGACGCGGTGCAGGCGGCGATCCGCGTTTCCACCGCCCCGCCATCGGACTCAGTCGATGCCGACGGGAGGCCAAAAAAGCGCGGCGGCAAACCGGGCATGGCGAAATTTGCTACCTGCGGCAAACCGGGGGAATGACCATGCGCAAATCCGTACTCATCCTGGCCGGCGTGCTGCTTGCCGCGGCAGGCATCTCAAGCGGCCTTGTGCATGCGGCCGGTCCGGTCGGGCAGGTCACGCACCTCTCGGGCGTGCTCACCGCCAAGCGCGCCGATGGCAGCACGAAGATCGTCTCGGTGAAATCCGCGGTGCAGGAAGGTGACACGCTCTCCACCGAGCGGGAAACCTATGCCCGGCTCAAGTTCGCCGACGGCGGGGAAGTGGTGCTGCGGCCGGGATCGCAGTTGAAGGTCGCGGCCTATTCGTACGACGAGGCCAAGCCCCAGTCGGACAACATCGTGCTCAACATGTTGAAAGGTGGCCTGCGCGCGGTGACCGGACTCATCGGGAAACGCAACCGCCAGGCGGTTAACGTGTCCACGACGACTGCGACCATAGGCATACGTGGCACCCATTTCGGCGCGCTGATCTGCCAGAACGACTGCGCCGATATTCCCACCGTCAGCGGCAAGCCGCCGGAGAACGGCCTGCACCTGGATGTCACCGATGGCGCCATCGTGGTGAGGAACGCGGCCGGCCAGCAGGTGATCAACGCCGGCGAGTTCGGTTTCGTGCAAAACGCCGGCACGCTGCCGGTGCTGGTGCCGCCGTCTCAAGGCATACAGGTGACGGTGCCGACCAGCATCAGCCAGAGCAACATCTCGGGCCTGGGCATCGGCAAGGTCAAGGAAAACTTTTGCGACGTGCAGTAGAGGCGTAACGCGTTGCAGGAGGCCCGCCCCCCGGGCCGATCGGTCGCTGTGTAAGCACGGTGTTGTAGGAGGCCCGCCCCCGGGCCGACCGGTCGCTGCAATCGCGCATCCCTGTCGCGGCGAGGGCGCCGCTCCCACAGAAGGCTGGTCGGGGCGAGGGTGCCGCTCCCACAGAAGGCACTGGTCGGGGCGGGCGGCGCTCCTCCGACAAAATAAGCGCGGTGGTGTAAGCACGATGTTGTGTAAGCACGGTGTTGTAGGAGGCCCGCCCCCGGGCCGATCGGTCGCTTAGACCCCGCTTTTGCCCTTCAGCCTGGCCTTGAGGTCGGCGAACGCCTTGTAGGTGGAAGGCGCATCCTGTTCGTTTGCGCGCGCCTCGCCGCGCCCGGTGGAATCCAGATGGCGCGCGTGCTCGTTGTCGTGGCAGTAGATGCACAGCAGTTCCCAGTTGCTGCCATCGGGCGGATTGTTGTCGTGGTTGTGGTCCTTGTGGTGCACGGTGAGCTGCAGCACGTTGGCACGGGTGAATTCGCGCGCGCAGCGCCCGCAGACCCAGGGATAGATCCTGAGCGCCTGCTCGCGGTAATCCTTCTCCCGCTGCTCGCGCTTGCGTCGGGCCTCGGCCACGATCCGGTCCATTTTGCCGGCTTCCGATTGTTTCTTGCTCGAAGGCATGTGATCAATCCCCATTCGTTCGGACTTGCCCCTCAAATGTAGGAGGCCCGCCCCCGGGCCGACCGGTCGCTGCAATCGCGCATCCCTGTCGCGGCGAGGGCGCCGCTCCTGCAATCGCGCATCCCTGTCGCGGCGAGGGCGCCGCTCCTACAGAAGGCACTGGTCGGGGCGGGGGCGCCCCTCCTACAGAGGGCGCCCCTCTTACAAAAGCGTTCAATGTCAATTGTGCGCCCGCCTTGTTCGATCTTCAATTGCGGCCTGGTTCCGACACCGCGGCCTGCTTCCGCTATAATCGCGCTTTAATGGCGCCTAGATTTCATGGCTGAAATCCTCAAGCTGCGCGGCAGCCCCGCGTTATCCGCCTTCCGACTGGAAAAACTGCACGCCCGCCTGGCCGAAATCGCGCCGGGCGCGCGCATCGTCGGCGCCGATTTCTGGCATTTCGTCGAAACCACGCAGGCGCTGGCCGCAAGCGAGAGCGCGGTGCTGGCGCAGTTGCTGACCTATGGCGAAGCGCTCCAACCCGCGCCGGCCGCGGGCGAACTGATACTGGTCGTGCCGCGCATCGGCACCATCTCCCCCTGGTCGTCCAAAGCCACCGACATCGCGCGCCAGTGCGGCCTGCCGGCGGTGCAGCGCATCGAACGCGGCATCGCTTATTGCGTCGCGGGCGCAGGCGCGCGGCGCGGGGGGCTCGCGGCCCTGCTGCACGATCGCATGACCGAAACCGTGCTCGACGGCCTGGACGGCGCGGAGTTGCTGTTCCGCCACGTGGCACCGCGGCCGCTGGCTTCGATCGCTTTGCTCGCGCGCGGCCGCGCGGCGCTGGAGGAAGCCAACCGCGCCATGGGCCTCGCGCTGTCCGCCGACGAAATCGACTATCTGCTCGCGAATTTTCGCGCCATCGGCCGCGATCCGACCGACGCCGAACTCACCATGTTCGCGCAGGCCAATTCCGAGCACTGCCGCCACAAGATTTTCAACGCGTCCTGGGTGATCGACGGCGTCACCGAGGCGCGCACGCTGTTCGGCATGATCCGCGAGACGGAGAGGGTCAATCCGCAGGGCACGGTGCTTGCCTATTCGGACAATTCCGCCATCATGGAAGGGCGCGAGATCGAGCGCTTCTATCCCGACGCGGCGGGTCGCTATGCCTATCACCGCGAGGCCACGCACACGCTGATGAAAGTGGAGACGCACAACCATCCGACCGCGATCTCGCCTTTTCCCGGCGCGGCCACGGGCTCGGGCGGCGAGATCCGCGACGAGGGGGCGACCGGCCGCGGAGCCAGGCCCAAAGCCGGCCTCGCGGGTTTTTCGGTGTCGAATTTGCGCCTTCCGGGCTTTGTTCAGCCGTGGGAAGCGGATCACGGCAAGCCCGGGCGCATCGCCTCGGCCCTCGCCATCATGCTCGAAGGCCCGATCGGCGCGGCGGCATTCAACAACGAATTCGGCCGGCCCAATCTCGCCGGCTATTTCCGTTGCTTCGAAATGCTATGCGATGGCGAACTGCGCGGCTACCACAAGCCGATCATGATCGCCGGCGGCGTGGGCAACATCGCCGCGCGCGACGCGTTCAAGCTCGGATTGCCGCCGGAATCCCTGCTGATCCAGCTCGGCGGGCCGGGCATGCTGATCGGCATGGGCGGCGGCGCCGCATCCAGCATGAGCACCGGCAGCAACACCGAAGACCTGGACTTCGATTCGGTGCAGCGCGGCAACGCCGAAATCGAGCGCCGCGCGCAGGAAGTCATCGACCGCTGCTGACAGTTGCGCGAGGCCAATCCCATCCTTTCGATCCACGACGTCGGCGCGGGCGGGCTGTCGAACGCGCTGCCCGAACTGGCGCACGGCGCAGGGCGCGGCGCGCGCCTCGACTTGCGCGCCGTGCCGAGCGAAGAGCCGGGCATGTCGCCGCGCGAAATCTGGTGCAACGAGGCGCAGGAGCGCTACGTGCTCGCGATCCTGCCGGAACGCCTCGACGAGTTTCGCGCGATCTGCGCGCGCGAGCGCTGCCCGTTCGCGGTGCTGGGCGTGGCGACGGCAGAGCCGCGGCTCACGCTCGCGGATGAGCGCTACGCCAACCAGCCGGTGGACATGGACCTCGGCGTGCTGCTGGGCAAACCGCCGCGCATGCTGCGCGACGTCGCGCGCCGCGCGCGCGCGCTGCCGCCATTCTCCGCCGCGGGCATCGCTATCGAGGAAGCCTGCTATCGCGTGCTGCGCCATCCCACGGTGGCCGACAAGACGTTCCTGATCAGCATCGGCGACCGCACCGTGGGGGGCTTGAGCGCGCGCGATCCTTTCGTCGGACCGTGGCAGACGCCGGTGGCCGATTGCGCCGTGACCCTGCTCGGTTTCGGCGAAACCGCCGGCGAGGCCTATTGCATGGGCGAGCGCGCGCCGCTGGCGCTGATCGATGCGCCGGCGTCGGGGCGCATGGCCGTGGGCGAGGCGCTCACCAATCTGGCAGGCGCGCCGGTGGACCTGGCGCGCGTCAAACTGTCGGCCAACTGGATGGCGGCGGCAGGGCATGCGGGCGAGGACGCGGCGCTCTACGACACGGTGCGCGCGGTGGCGCTTGAGCTGTGCCCGGCGCTGGGCATCGGCATCCCGGTGGGGAAGGATTCCCTGTCGATGAAAACCACCTGGGAAGAGGCGGGGCGAAACAAGCAGGTCGTCGCGCCGCTGTCGCTGATCGTCTCGGCTTTCGCGCCCTGCGCCGATGCGCGCCGCGTGCTCACGCCGCAACTGCGCCTGGATGCGGGCGCGAGCGTACTGATCCTGGTCGACCTCGGCTGCGGCCGCAACCGCCTCGGCGGCTCGATCCTCGCCCAGGTATACGGGCAGGTCGGCAATGCCGCGCCGGACGTGGACGACGCGCCGGCGCTGAAGCGCTTTTTCGAGGCGGTGCAGGCGCTCAATCGCGACGGGCTCGTGCTCGCCTATCACGACCGCTCCGACGGCGGCTTGTTTGCCGTGGTGTGCGAAATGGCGTTCGCCGCGCATTGCGGCGTGACAGTCGAGGTCGATGCGCTTTGCTCAGGCAGCGGCAGCGACGCGGAGCGCGTGCTCGCGGCGCTGTTCAATGAGGAACTCGGCGCGCTGCTGCAGGTGCGCGCGCGGGATCGCGACGTCGTGCTCTCGCGCCTCGGCGCTGCGGCGCTGCAGGCGCGGGCCATCGGCAGCCCCGATGAGCGCGGCGAAATCCGCTTCCTGCGCAAGGCGCAGCCGGTGTTCGCGGCGCGGCGCATCGATTTGCAGCGCGCCTGGTCCGAGACCACCTGGCGCATGCAGGCGCTGCGCGACAATCCCGATTGCGCGCGCGAGGAATACGAGCGCATTCTCGACGCGGGCGATCCGGGCCTGCATGCCCGGCTGAGTTTCGACCCGGCGCAGGACATCGCCGCGCCCTATGTCGCCAAAGGCGCACGGCCGAGGATCGCGATCCTGCGCGAGCAGGGCGTGAACGGTCATGTGGAAATGGCCGCGGCCTTCGACCGCGCCGGATTCGATGCGCTCGACGTGCACATGAGCGACATCATCTCCGGCCGCGTTGCACTGATCGATTACAAAGCTTACGTTGCCTGCGGCGGTTTTTCCTATGGCGACGTGCTCGGCGGCGGCGAAGGCTGGGCCAAGTCCATATTGCTCAACGCGCGCGCGCGCGGCGAATTCGAGGCGTTCTTCGCGCGCAGCGAGGTGTTCGCGCTGGGCGTGTGCAACGGCTGCCAGATGATGAGCAATCTGCACGAACTCATCCCGGGCGCCGCCGGCTGGCCGAAATTCCTCAAGAACAAATCGGAACAGTTCGAGGCGCGCTTCGTCATGGTCGAGGTGGCCGAGAGCCCGTCCTTGTTCTTCGCCGGCATGGCCGGCAGCCGCATGGCGGTGGCCACGGCGCATGGCGAGGGCAGGGCGGCGTTCGCCGACGAGGCCGCGCAGGCGAAGGCGCTGGTCGCCTTGAGATTCGTCGACAACCGCGGCGCCGCGACCGAGACCTATCCGGCCAACCCCAATGGCTCGCCCGCCGGCGTCACCGGCCTCACCACCGCCGACGGGCGCTTTACCATCCTGATGCCGCACCCCGAGCGCGTGTTCCGCAGCGTGCAGCAGTCCTGGCACCCGCAGGGCTGGGCCGAAGACAGTCCCTGGATGCGCATGTTCCGCAATGCGCGCGCATGGGTAGACTGAGCAAAGTTCCGGCGATCGCGGGCAGGCGCGTCGAGCTGCAGCTGCTCACCACGCTGCGCTGCAATCTCAAGTGCAGCTATTGCTCGCTCGGCGTGGGCGACGTGCTCGGCTCGCAGCGCGAGGTCACGTATACGCTGGACGCGCTCGACCGGTTCATCGCGACGCACCTTGCCGGGCAGGAGATCTATGTCACCTTCTACGGCGGCGAGCCGACGCTGAACCTCGAGCTCATGGGCGCGGTGATGTTGCGCCATCCGGCGTTCCGCTTCCAGCTGCAGACCAACGGCACCCTGCTCGACGACGTGCCCGACTGGGTGCTCGCGCGCCTGTCCAACATCCTGGTGTCGATAGACGGCGGCGAGCGCGTCACCGACGGCTACCGCGGACGCGGCATCTACCGCCAGGTGGTGAAGCAGGTCAACGCGATCCGCGGCCGCGTCGGCGGCACCCTCACCGCGCGCGTGACCTGGAGCAGCGCCGACACCAGCTTCGAGGAGCTGGACGAATTGACGCGGGATTTCGATTACGTCTATTTCCAGTTCGTGGCGCAGGACGGCGCTTACGCGCCGGAGGCAATGGAAAAAAAGCGCGCCGTGATCTCCAAAATGGTGGAAAAGTTTTTCGCCGCAGATGCGCTTTATCCTTTCATCCCGGTCATGGGCACGGTGCGCAACAAGGTGCTGCCCTCGCGGGCGCAGGAGCTGTACGCCGGGCTGACGCAGTGCCGCGCGTCCACGCACCTGCTGAACGTCATGCCCGACGGCAAGATCTACCCCTGCCCCGACCTCATGTACCTGCCAGAGATGCTGCAAGGCGACGTGGTGACGAACTGGCTCGAACCGAGCCCGCTCCAGCCGCATGCGGACATGCCCTGCGCGCATTGCGGCGCGTTCGCGTTCTGCCGCCGCAACTGCATGAAAAATCTGCATCTCGCCTACGTCAAAGGCGACGCCGGCTACCGTGAGCGCGTGGTCGAACCGATCTGCGATCTGGTGAGATTCATGGGCGAGGAAGTCGACCGGCACGATCCCCACGCCTGGTTCGCGCGCATGCCCCTGTCCGTGCGCGAGCAGCTTGCTGGTTGCCCGGTCTATGAATACGTCGAGGTCATGCCCTGAAAACCGGGGACAGACCACGGTTTTCGTACTTCGAAAACGTGGTCTGTCCCCGGTTTTCCTAGCGCAGCGAGTGATTCACCAGCAGGGCGGCGCTGAGCAGCAGCACTGCGCCGCCCTGATGCGCGGCCGCCAGCGGAATCGGCACCACGAGCAGCAGGGTGGCGACGCCGAGCGCGAGCTGCAGCGCGAGCATCCCCAGCAGCAGGTGGCCGGTGAGGCGCGTGCGCGGGGCGAGCGCTTCGCGCCGCGCTTTCAGCCAGAACCAGGGCACGAGCGCGGCCAGCAGCCACGCGCCCAGACGGTGGTCGAACTGCACCGTGGCCATATTGTCGAAGAAGTTCAGGTACCACGGATCGATCATGAAAATCTCCGGCGGCACCAGGTGCCCGTTCATCAGCGGAAAGCTGTTGTAGGCAAAACCCGCGCGGATGCCGGCGACGAAACCCCCGGTCACCACCATATAGGCGATGACTGCGGTGATCACCCAGGAAAGGCGGCGCAACGGGGCCTGCCGCGCCACGCCCGCGCCGCGATAGAACAGCCCCAGCGCGGTCCACAGCATGGCGGCATAGACCGCCAGCGCGATGCTCAAGTGCGCGGTGAGCCGGTACTGCGACACGCGCGGGTCGTCCACCAGGCCCGATTTCACCATGTACCAGCCCATTGCCCCCTGCAAACCGCCGAGGGCGAATATGGCGGCGAGCTTCAGCGCCAGCGGCCGGTCGATTTGCCTGCGCCACCAGAACCAGACGAGCGGGAGGAGAAACACGAAGCCGATCATGCGGCCGAGCAGCCGATGGAAGTATTCCCACCAGAAAATGCCCTTGAATGCCTCCAGGCTCATTCCCTGGTTGACCTTGCGGTACTCCGGGGTGAGCTGGTACTTGCCGAAGGTTTCGAGCCATTGCGCTTCGTTCATCGGCGGCAGGGCGCCGAGGACGGGCTGCCATTCCACGATCGACAGTCCGGAATGGGTGAGCCGGGTCACCCCGCCCACCACGACCATCGCGAACACCAGCGCGCAGCAAACAAGCAGCCAGGCGGCGACCTTGGGCGAACCCGCAGTCGCACCGCGATTGGTGGGCGCCGGGTTTGCGGAAGGGCTGTTCATTGGACGGCCGCGGGGGGAACCAGAAGGAAGTGCATACCGGCGCTAGCGTAATCGAAACGGCCTCCCGTGGCCAGTGCGCCGGCGGGCAGGGAACCCGGTCCGGGCCGGCCCGATGCGCAGTAGCGGTGCGCGGCCGCCTTCTGTTATAATCCGCGCCTCGCGCCTGTAGCTCAGTTGGATAGAGTACTTGGCTACGAACCAAGGGGTCGTGGGTTCGAATCCTGCCAGGCGCGCCATTCAAACAAGGGCTTAGGGAAACCTAGGCCCTTGTCCTTTCTGGCGAACGTGGCGGTTAAATCTACGCTACCCGCACCTCGACATGAAGTCCAAGAGCGTGAGCTGCCGCCTCGATCTGGTCAAGGCGCGATGCGTGGTTAAGATCGAATAGACGGTCTACTTGTGGCGTGTGCCATCCCAGGCGGCGAGCCAATTCTGCTTTCTTGACACCCTGTTCGGTCATCGCGTGATAGACGCCGAGCTTCGCGCATTCCAGCGCCGAAGGGCTCACCGTTTTTTGCCTGCGTTTTGCTTTGGAAGGGATCGGCAAGGGCAGACGGGAATCGACGTAGAAGGACAGCGCCGTTTCCAATGCGTCCACGGCGTAGAGCAGCGCTTCCTCTTCGTCCTCGCCCTGGGTGATTGCCTCCGGCACGTCCGGAAAATGAACGACGAAGCCGCCCTCGGGCTGCGCCTTAAGAATAACGGGGAAATCAAACATGGATCATTTTCCTTTTAGACCGAGTTGTTTCTTGATTCCCTCCACCGTGCCTGTCTTCAATTCGGTGGCATGCATCGGCAATACAGACTGGCGGTAATTCAGGAACACCTTGATATGCGAGCCCCTGCCTTGCTGAAATGTCGCGCCCTGTTTCGCCAGCCAGCGTTTGAATTCGTTTGAGTTCACGGATTACAAAAAATAAACACCTCTGTTGTGTTTGTCAAGGAGTTCTTTCGCGCTCTCATCTCGCGGCACGCAAGCCCAGCAACGTATTCAACGTAGCCGAATCGTAACTTTGCGGGACTCTGCAATAATGCGTTGAGATTTTCTGATACTGCAAATCAAAAAAAAGCGGGCGTTGTAGGCGGCGCGAGTTAAGGTAGTTGTCGCCTGAATCATGCGGCCAACGGCCGAATATCGTTCCTCGCCGAATGGGATTTGATGATGCAATCACGCTCGGGCTTGAGTGTCACGGCGCCGATGGGCGACCAGTTTTCAATCGTGCCCCAAGCATCCAGTTTTCCTGTAATGTCTCGCCGGCGGGTGCTTAATCACCGGCGCGTTCGAAAGTTTCCGGCGTTCACCATCGATGACATATAGGAATACGGCCATGGAATGGCAAGACATTCGCGCTGCGCTCTCGCGCATGGAACCGCCTTTTCCGCATGCCGCCGCGACGCAGGCACGTGCGCGATGGGATGAACTCGCGCCGCTTTTCGTGGCGGAGATCGAGCGCGTTGCCGATGGCGGCTCGACGACGCTGGACGAGGAAAGTGGGGAATGGGACGGTCTGTTTTCCTACGCCATCTATCTGGCGGCGGAAAAGCGCGATGCCAGGGCCTACCTGCCGCTGACGCGGGCCTGCCATGGTTCCGCCGAGCGTGCCGAGGAACTGTTTGGCGATGACGCCGGCGGCAATCTCGGGCAAATTCTCGCCTCGGTCTGCGATGGCGATGTTGCGCCGCTCAAAGCGCTGGCCGAGGACCGCGGCGCCGGCCTGTGGTGCCGTTACGCGGCCATGCACGCGCTCGCGGTGCGGGTGATCGAGGGCGATGACGGGCGCGACGAGGCGCTCGCCTATATTGCGGATTTGTGCGAACGCGAGGCGGATTTTGTGCGCCGCACGGCACCGAACGACGACGGTGATCTCGACGCGTTTCTGACCTGGGCCGCCGGCACCGGCTGCGATCTGGGACCGGCACCCATGCTGGAGAAGATCCGCGGCTGGCTCGACGAGGGGCTGATCGACCCGGGCATCACGGGCCTCAAGGAGTTCGAAAGACGCGCCGCCATGCCTGTGGCGGGCTGTCTCGCCGAAGCCGCTGCCGCCAAGTACAACCGCTATGTCAGGGATGCCCTGGGCGTAGTGTCATCCTGGTACTGCTATGAAGTTCCTGAGCCGCAGCAGGAGGTTGGCGATCAGGACTCCGGCTGGCCGGAGAAGCCGGCTCACGGCGCCGGCACAGTCGCCAGGGACATGCCCAAGGTCGGCCGCAACGATCCTTGCCCTTGTGGTTCCGGGAAGAAATTCAAGAAGTGCTGCGGCAAGGAAAGTCAGGCAGCCGTCGCTGACGAAAACAAGGACGGCGGTGTCGGCAAAGCAATCGTATGGCTCACCAGTCGCCACGCCAAGGCGGTGAAGACCGCGGTCGCAGTCATGCTCAACGCGGATCTGGACGAAGCTGAGCAGGTCACGCTGCAAAATCTCGGCGATGACGACTGGCGGGGCGTGCAGATCAATGCGATGGAATGGCTGCTCGCCGAAGGCAGCATCGCCGTCAAGGGCGTGCAGCGCAAGGTGGCGGAACTGTTGCTCGGGCCGGGCGGGCCGGCATTCACCGCTGGCCAGCGCGCATGGATCGGGCAGTTGAGCCGCCGGCCGCTGCGGCTGTACGACATCACCGAGGTCAAGCCGGGGATCGGCATGCGCCTGTGCGATGCGCTCGATACCGAGGCGGCGCCGCTGATGGTGCAGGAGAGGTCGGGCAGCGCGTACGCCCGCGTCGGCAACCTCATCGGTGCGCGCATCATGGAGGTCGGCAGCCATTACGAAATATCCGGGGCGGCGTATTCATTCTCGCGTTTGATGAACGCATTGCTGCTTGCGGAATTGCGCGCGGCCCCGTCCGGATCCGCCGCGCGCGGCGATGATCTGCCCCGGGTCCTGAGCGAGATCATCCGCCGAAACTGGATTGCGCAGTACGCGCGGCCGCTGCCGCTGCCGACGGTGATCGATTCCAGCTCGGGAGATCCCATGCTGCTGATCACCGACCATTATCGCGTCACCAATTGGGATGCTCTGGCCGCTGCGCTCGGAGCCGAGCCCGATGTCGAGGGGAATCGCGCCGCGGGCTGGGCGCGACTACTCAAATGCGCGGATGGGCTGACGCGAAGTCGCGTTGCGATCAATCCCGGCAAGAGCGCGGACCGGATTGAATTGTTCTACAAGACGCAGAACTACGCCGACCAGGGACGGGCGTGGTTCGACAAGCTCGCAGGAGCCTCTGTCGTATTCGCGGGCCGGGTGCTTTCCGATCCCAAGGGCCTCATGAGCAAGCTGTCGGCCGGTGCCGTACCGGCCGCCTCCGCGGCTCCGGACTTGCCTCCTGAAGCGCTGGCGGAAATCGTGGAAAAGGTGCTGCGCCGCATGTATGCCAATTGGAGTGACGAGCCGATCCAGGCCTTGGGCGGCAAGACACCGCGCCAGGCGATCGCGACGCCGGCCGGGCGCGAGCGCGTGAAAGGTTTGCTCAGGAGCTATGAAGCCGGCGAGAAGGAGCAAGCCGCGGGACAGGGGCGCCGTGTGGTTTCATATGACTTTCTCTGGCAGGCGCTCGGAATGGATCGCTCCGTGGAATAGGCTCCTGATCGCAACAACGAGCGTTTCGATTTCGTCCATGCAACTAGACATATTCGAGCACAGCCGCAATGTGATCTTGCGTAATGCGGCCATCGATGCCTTGCGCCAGCGCGACGCGGCAGCTTGTGCGCGGGCGGTGATCGCGCTAGACGCGGAGTACGGCGCTGATCCCTTGCTGCCTGCTCTGGGCATACTGTGCGGGCGATTGCGTACGGCGATTCCAAACCCGATTGCACGTGAGGCCGCCATCGAGATTCTTCGCGGAACGGAAAGCGTTGTTGCGCCGGCGGCGAATGCGGTGTTCGGCAGGGAGGCGCAGGCGTGGCTTGCCGCTCTTTGGGTCGAATTGGCGGCGGCCATCTCCAATTTTCCGTTCGATTCCAGTAGCGAAGCATTGCATGCCGCACCTTTGCTGCTGCGCGCCGGACAATGGATGGACGCTGCCGCGCATATCGAGAATATAGAGTCCTGGCGACGGCAACCTGCGCCCTTGGCCTGGATGATCGAAGCCCGTTGCCGATCGAGCGGCTTTGACGCAATCTGGCCGCTGCTGGCCGAACTTTCCTGGATGGACGCGTGGCGCGCGCAGACTCTCGCGTCGCGGCTGGCCTTGCCCGAGTTGGACCGGCTCCTGCGCGGCTTCGATGCCAATTTCGAGGGTGAGGGGACGCGGGACGATTTCGCCTGGTTTCCGGTCTGGGCGCTTATCGCCGACCGCAGACGGGCGGAGGGCTTGCGGCTAGCCCAGAACGGCGCCAATACGCGCCCGGAGCGTTGTGCCCGCATCGTGCTTGGCCTGCTTGCGCTCGAACGCCAGGGGCGCCATGCACAGCTCGTCGAGGGCCGGCGCAAGCTGCGCGAGGAGCATTCGGCGCTGTTCGCCCGCTATATGCAAGACAGATAACGCTGTCGGCCGCTTGTCCCATGTTTAGGTCATTTGCTAACGGGGTCAAACAGGGGCACGTGAAAGCGCTCAAAGTCGCGGACGTTTCTGGTGACGACGGTCAGTTTGTGCTCAAGTGCGCTCGCTGCGATCATGGCGTCCTCATAAACCGTGTTCGACTGTCGGTGCATCAGTTTTGCGCACAACCGAAAGATTGCGGCATTCATGGGCAGCACGTTGTATGCCGCAGCGAGCTGATCGGCCCACGCTTCAATTTCTGCCGCCTTGACGGCGTCCTGTTCGCGCGTGATCTCGATGCCGGCCTGTATTTCGCCGAGCGTTACCGCGGAAATGTGGAGATCGGTTTCGGGGATGCTTTCGAGCCATGAGACCACCGCTTCATGCGGACGTGTCCTGCGTAGCTCGGACACGATGTTGGTATCGAGGAGATACATGGATATTCTACAGTGCCGATGTCGGACGACGTCGAGCGTGTCCGCGTCTTGGTAGTGCAAAGTCCGCGCGGCCGAAATCGGACAGCAGCAATGCCTTGAGAGAAGGGCGCGCAGCGTCACACATTCGCTTCCATTCCTTGATGGGTACGAGAACTGCCGTCTCCGCGCCGCGTCGGGTAACGATCTGTGGACCGTCTCTTACACAGGCGTCCAGCAACTCGCTGAAACGGGCTTTTGCGTCTTGCACCGGCCAAGCATTCATCGAGGTCTCCAGTAACCAGTTAGATGACTAGTCTATATCAGCCATTATTGGCATGCAGGCTGCTGACAGGAACCATCTCGGAACCTTCCTCTTCAGAGTAGCTGGACATTTGATTCGAATGACTGGATTCTCTGAGGGCGCCGGATGCGCGGCCCGGGATTCGGTGCGAGCTTGACGTTGTCATTTATCGTATTACAATGTTGTAATGCATTACATGACACTCGACCAGTGATCAAGGGGTTCCGCCATAAGGAGCTTGAGCGCTTCTTCACCAAGAGCGAGCGTAAAGGCATCGACACCAGGCAGGCGGACCGTATTCGCCGCATACTTGACCGGCTGGATGCAGCCGTCAAACCATGAGGACATGGATCTACCTGGCTACAAGTTCCATGGCCTCGTCGGTCGCTTGAAGGGGTTCTATGCGGTCTCGGCCTCGGGAAACTGGCGCATCACGTTCCGCTTTTCTCAAAGCGATGCAATCGATGTGAATTTGGAGGACTACCACTAATGAAGAGCTTACGCGATTCGATGCGCAGACCCACTCATCCGGGCGAAATGCTTCGCGCGGATGTCCTACCTGCGCTGCACATGACACAGACCGAGTTTGCAAGGCGACTCGGCGTGAGCCGCTTGAGCGTGTCCGATCTACTGCTCGAGAAGCGCGGCCTCTCTGCCGATATGGCCGTCCGGATAGGAAAGCTGACGAACACGTCGCCGGAAAGCTGGCTGCGCATGCAAGAAGCGGTCAATCTCTGGGAACTTGAACAGGATCCGAAGCGTTATCGGCACATCGAACCGATAGCCGCGTAATGGGCCATAGTAGCGGCGTAACCAGCGTAGCAGAGATGTAACTCAGTGAGGTAAGCCCCGGCCGGCGGACTCACCAAGGTTTGACATCACCCGCCATACGCGTTCGGATGCAGGAACGGCCAGGGCGAGGTTTCCGCGCCGGGCTCGCCCGGCACTTCGATCAGCACCGGCCCTGATTGCGCGAATCCTTTCTCCAGCGCCGCCTTGAGTTGGGCGGGTGTCTTCGCCAGATAGGCGGTGGCGCCGAAACTTTCCGCGAGCTTGACGAAGTTCGGGTTGGTGAGCGCGGAGCCGATTTCCCGCCCCTGGTAGACATTGCGCTGGTCGCGCAGCACATTGCCGTAGCTTGAGTTGTTGAACACGATGGTGACCAGGTTGATACTGTATTTGACCGCGGTCGCGAGTTCCTGCACGCCGAACATGAATCCGCCGTCGCCCGCGATCGAGACCACCGGCTTGTCCGGGTTGGCGATTTTCACGCCGAGCGCGCTCACGAAGCCGAAGCCGACGTTGTCCTGGTAGCCGCCGGTGACGAAGGTGCGCGGCGCGTAAACGGGGAAGCCGAAACGCGAGGTAAATCCGACCTGGGAGATTTCCTCGACGAAAAACCCGTCCCGCGGCAGCACCTCGCGGATCACGTCGAGGTAAGCCATCTGCGGCTGCACCCTCTGGATCTCCTGCCGGAATTGCGCCTTGAACGTCTTGAATTCCTCTTCCCGCGACGGCCGCGGCGCCAGCGTCGCCGACAGCGCGTCGAGCAGCGCGCGTGCGCCCAGCTTCGCGTCGGTGACGATGCCGACATCGGGTTTGACGCGGAACATCTCGGTCGGGTCGATATCGATGCGTATCACCTTGACGCCCGGCGGGATTTTCGCCCAGCGCAGGTACTGCAGCTCCAGCCGGGTGCCGATGCCGAGCAGCACGTCGGTCGCGAGCCAGGGTTTGTAGCCGGCGCCGCAGGAAAAACCGTAAGGCGTATCCTCGCCGACGATGCCACGGCCGCTGCGGTGCGAGCTCACCGGCGCCTGCAGCAGCTTTGCCAGTTCCAGCACTTCGGCGCCTGCGCCGATCGCGCCGCTGCCGACGGTGATCATCGGGTTCTTCGCGTTCTTCAACAGGGCGACCGCGCGCGCAATCGCGTCCGGATCCGGTTCGGGCGGCGGCGTGATCTCCATCGCCACGTCGGGATCGACCAGCGCACTGGCGCCGAACACATCCCAGGGCGTCTCGACTGCGACCGGACGCATGCGCCCGCTCGCCAGCTGCTTGAACGCTTCGCCCATCACGGCCGGGGCTTCGGTCGGGTGATTGATGCGCTCGGACCATTTCGTCAGCCCGCGCAGCGTCGCGAGCTGGTCCGGCAGCTCGTGCAGGATGCCGCGGCCGCGGCCGATATGGTAGGACTGGATGTTGCCGGTGATGCACAGCACCGGCGCGTTGGCCCCGTAGGCCGTGCACAGGGCGGCGCTGGCGTTGAGCACCCCCGGCCCGGGCACGCAGGTGAAGGCGCCGACGCGGCCGGTGGACTTGGCGTAGCCGTAGGCCATGTAGCCTGAGCCCTGCTCGTGGCGGTTGACGATGAAACGGATCTGGTCGCGGCATTCGTGCAGCGCGTCGATGAAGTCGTAAGTGTGCGCGCCGGGAATGCCGAAAATCGTGTCGACGCCGTGGCGTATCAGCGATCTGGCGATCGCCTGGCCTGTGCTGAGTGTTTTCGCCTTGCTCATTCGAATTTTCCCCTTCCATGCTGCAGCGTTTCGCGCCGCCCGCCGGCGGCAAGCGGCCCTCGTGCCAGGACGCAGGCGACGCCGGTACCGCTATCGTATCGCGTTGCCGCGAAAAATCCCGGTGATGGTTCGGGCGATGTCCTCAGGGTTCTTCTTGCCTTTGCGGTACCACACGCGTGCCCAGTTTACCGCGCCCAGGAGCGCCAGCCGGAATATCGACAAATCCATCGAGCGCGCGAGCCCGAGATCGCCGATCAGCCGGCGGAATATCCGTTCGTAGTGTTCGCGTTCCGTTTTCAGGCGCCGCTGCAGCCGTTCCTCGTGAATCGAGAACAGGCCGGTGCCGGTGATCTTGTGGATCGCGTTGTCGCCGACCGCCGCCTCGATGTGCGCTGCGCAGGCCAGTTCGAGCCTGCGCCAGGGATCCGCTTCTCCGAGAATGACCGCCTCGACCCGCGCAATCAGCTGGCGGAAGCCTTCGCGATGCACGGCGATGAACAAATCTTCCTTCGCCGGGAAATAATGATAGACCGATCCCGGCAGGAGGCCGGTGCGCTGCGCGATGTCGCGGATGGAGGTGCCGCCGTAGCCGTGTTTGACGAAAAGTTCAGCGGCTCCGAGCAGTATTTGTCTGCGGCGCTCGTCCGGCGCGAGGCTGTCGGTGCCGGCGGCGCGCGGGCCCGCTGCGCGCGCGAGCTTGCGCGTCACGTCGCCCCGCCGCAGCAGCGCTTTTTGTCCCTCGGTCAGTTCGCGTCCGCTTCCGGCTATTTCCTTTTCCAGGGCCTTGAGCCGCTTGTAGGTGGTTTCCAGATCGTGCTTGCGCCAGATATAGCGCACTCCGGAGATCGAGATGGCGCAGCCGAGCCGGTTCAGTTCCTCTGCCGCTTTTCCTTGGCCGCGCTGCGGATGTTCGCGCGCCTGGCGGAGAACCGCGGCTTCGACTGAAGTTCGTTTGCGCACGGCGTTTCCGCAGGAAGCGCTGATTTCCGCACGCGCTCAGGCGCGCCGCTGGTCGCTCACGCGCAGCACCAGCGCCATGGCCGAGTCGCCCGCGGCACAGCCCGCGAACAGGCCAGTGCCGCCGCCGCGCAGCGCCAGTTCCTCGATGAGTTCGATGACGCTGCGCACGCCGGTGGGTCCCTGCGGATGCCCCCAGATGAGCGAACAGCCGTAGTTGTTCATTTTCTCCAGCGCAAAGCCGGTTTCGCGGTTGAATACGATGTCGTTGACCGCGAACGGATTGTGCGAGGTGACCGCGTCCACGTCCCTGAATTCCAGGCCGGCGGCCTTCAAGGCCGCGCGCGCGGCGGGCACCGGCGCCATCGGCATATGGCCCTTTTCCACGCGCGCCATGCCGAAGCCGAGCAATTCCACTTCAATGTTGCCATCGACCGCGAATTCCCGCGCATGCTCGCGCGTGGTCACGATCATGCCGGCGTTGCCGTCGGCAGGGTGGGTCTGCCCGCCGAAGGTCACCGTCCCGTCCGGCTTCACCGGCTTGAGTTTTGCCAGCGCCTCGGGCGTGGTGTGGAATATGCCTTCGTCGGCCGCGAGCGTGCCGGTCTGCTTGCGAAAGCCGGCATCGGTGATGGGCACATCGACCATGTAGCGACGCTGGAAGGCGCGATCGTCAGCGAGCGAGCGTTGATATTGCGCATAGCGCTGCAGCACCACGTCGTGCTGCTGCTGTGTGCTGATGCCGAAGCGGCGCGCCACGTTCTCGCCGGTTTCGATCATGGCGTTCTTCGCGTGCGGGTCCCTGTTGAAGTTGTCCAGCGTCCACGACTCGGTGATCCCCTGGCCGCCGGGCGCGCTGGCGTCCGGATAATAGACCACCGGCCCGTTGGACATGCGATCGGCCGTGACCACGAGCGCCACCGAGGCCGAGCCGCCGGCGATTTCCTGAGCGGCCATCTGCAGCGAGCGGGCGCTGGTGGCGCAGGCCTGATGCACCGTCGGACCGGTTACGCCATCCAGTCCCATCATGCCCGTCACCCAAGGCAGGCCGTAGAAGCTGCTCGGTTGCGGATTGGTGAGCCCGAGCACGCCGAGGTCTATTTTTTCCATGGGGAAGTTCTTCGACGACAGGAATTGCTTGCCCACGTTCGCCGCCAGTTTCAGGCTGTGCAGGTGCGCGAGCGAGCCCTGCCACTTGGCGAACGGGGTGGACCAGTAAATGCCGTAAGGGATGAATGCGTTAGCCATGAAATGTCGTCCCAGGTTTTGGATTGAATCAATTGGCGCGGCTGGCCTGCCAGGCGGCAAAACTCGAACCGGCCAGGGCCAGCTTTTCCAGCAAAGGCGCGGGCGTCCAGTATTGCGGATCGAGCGTGCGCCGGAATTCGAGGATGCGATCGTAGATCGCCTTCAGGCCGACGCTGTCGGCGTAGAACATCGGGCCGCCACGGTAGCGCGGGAAACCGTAACCCGCGGTGTACACCACGTCGATGTCGCTCGAGCGCAGCGCAATGCCTTCTTCGAGCAGGCGCGCGCCTTCGTTGATCATCCCGTAGAGACAGCGCTCGAGGATTTCCTGCTCGCCCGGCTGCCGTCGCTCGACCTTGAGGCGCTTGCCTTCCTCCCACAGCAACTCGATCACTTCGGGATCGGGCGTGCGCTTGCGCGCGTCGCCGTAGCGGTAAAAGCCGCGGCCGGCTTTCTGCCCGATCCAGCCGCGTTCGTTGAGCATGGTATCGGGGCGATAGAAAGTCGGGTCGTTCGGCAGCAGATGTTTGCGCTCCAGGCGGGTCAGGTGGCCGATGTCCACGCCGGCCATGTCGAATACCGCCAGGATGCCCATGGCCATGCCGAATTTCTCCAGCGCGCCGTCGACCTGCTCCGGCGTGGCGCCTTCCAGCAGGCAATGCTCCGCCTCGCGCGCGTAAGGGTCCATCATGCGGTTGCCGATGAAGCCGTAGCAGACCTTCGCCACGACGCCGGTTTTCTTGATCTGTTTCGCCGTTTCGAGCGCGGTGACCAGCACATCGGGCGCGGTGCGCTTCGCCTGCACGATTTCGAGCAGGTGCATCACGTTGGCCGGGCTGAAAAAATGCAGGCCGACCACGTCTTCGGGGCGCGTGGTGACGGCGGCGATTTCGTCGATGTCCAGGGTCGAGGTATTGGTGCCGATGACGGCGCCCCTGCGCACCACGGCATCGAGCCTGGCGAATATTTCCTTTTTCAGTGCCATGTTCTCGAACACCGCCTCGATCACCAGGTCCGCGCAGGCCAGTGCGGCATAGTCCAGGGCGGGGGTGACGAGCCGCATGCGCTCATCGAGCTGTTCCGGCTTGAGGCTGCCGCGCGCGACCGAGCGCTCGTAGTTCTTGCGTATCGTCGCGATGCCGCGATCGAGCGCCTGCTGCGTCGCGTCGAGCAAGGTCACCGGGACGCCGGCATTGGCATAGCACATGGCGATGCCGCCGCCCATGGTGCCCGCGCCGACGATGCCTACGCTCGCCACGGGCCGCGGCTTGACGTTCGCCGCCAGGCCGGGAATCTTGCGCACTTCGCGTTCCGCGAAAAAGAGGTGGCGCAGCGCACGCGCTTCCGTTGCCGGGACCAGTCTGTCCGAGATCGCAGACTCCGCTTTCAGCCCCTCCGCGAAGGGCAGCTTGATTGCGCCTTCGACGGCGTCGAGCAGCGCCAGCGGCGATTGGCGGTTGCGCATGGTCTTGGCGACTTGGGCGCGTTTCGCCGCAAACAGCTCGGCGGCGTTTTCAGCGCCGCGCACTGCCTGATCGCGCGTACGCCGCGGGCCGGCGCTCCTGGCGACGAGCTCGCGCGCAAACGCGATGGCGCCTTCGATGATATCGCCTGCGACTACGGCGTCGACCAAGCCCAGTTCGAACGCTTTGGGCGCAGGCATCGGCTTGGAGGACAGGATCAGGTCGATGGCCGCCTCCAGCGGGATCAGACGCGGCAGGCGCTGCGTGCCGCCCGCGCCGGGAATGATGCCCAGCGTCAGCTCGGGCAGGCCGAAGCGCGCCGCCTCGTGGGCGACGCGGTAGTGCGAGGCGAGGGCAATCTCCATGCCGCCGCCGAGGGCGGTGCCGTGCACCGCCGCGACCACGGGGCAGACGCTGTCCTCGATCAGGCCGAGCACTTCGTAGTAGCCCGGGGCGGCGATGCCGCTGTCGAATTCCTTGATGTCGGCGCCGGCGACGAAAGTCCGGCCTTTGCAGGCGAGCACGACGGCCTTCACCTCCGGCCGGCCGCGCAACTCGACAAAGGCCTGCTTCAGCCCGGCGCGAACCTTGTGGTCCATGGCGTTGACCGGCGGGCTGTCGATGGTCACCAGCGCGATGTTGTCGGAAATCGAAATGCTGACGGCTTCGGCCATTTGCCTGGCTCCTGCTTTGAGGTTTCTCGGACTTGCCGGATCGGCCGGAACGCACTGCCGAAGCCCCAGATTAGCCGCGTTTGACTAACGTGTCAAACGGTTGCCCAATAAGGTACCAGTCAGCCATGGCGCGCTCCGCGCGCGAACCGTGATTGCCGTGCGGATGAAAAGCGCATGCGCACGGCAATCACGGTTGTGGATAGAAGCTCCGGTGTCCGGCTTTTTCCAAGTTCACACGAACGCGAAATCGATGTATAATTCAAACAATCGTTTGAAACATGCGTATACATCCCCATGGCCGATACCGACACCCGCGTGCGCATCCTCGATGCCGCCGAATTGCTGTTTACCGAGCAGGGATTCGAGGCGACCACGCTGCGCCAGATCACCGCCGCCGCCGCGGTCAACCTGGCTGCGGTCAATTACCACTTCGGCTCCAAGGAAGCGCTGATCCGCGAGGTGTTCCGCCGCCGCCTGACCTGGCTCAACCAGCAGCGCCTGAAGGAACTCGACCGGCTGGAAGCCGAGGCAGGAGGCGCGCCGCTGAAGCCGAGCCGGATACTCGAAGTGTTTTTCGGCGTGGCGCTGAACATGGCGGCCGACCGCGAAGGCGGCGGGCGCACGTTCATGCGCCTGCTCGGGCGCACCTATACCAAGCCGTCCGAATTCGTGCGCGGCTTCCTTGCGGAGGAATACGCGGCGGTGGTCGCGCGTTTCAAGGCGGCGCTGATCAGGGCGCTGCCCGACGTGCCCGCGGAGGAGATCCTGTGGCGCTTCCACTTCATGCTCGGCGCCGTGTCCTACGCAATTTCAGGCACCGACGCATTGCACGTCGTGGCCGAGGGCGCACTCGACGACGGCGATGGCGAAGCGCTGAATGCGCGCTTGATGAGTTTCATGCTCGGCGGCCTGCGCGCGCCTTTGCCTGCGCTTCCCGCCAAATCGGCCAAGTCGCCGCGTATCAGGAAGGCGGCTTAGTGATGCAACACCACACTTCGCTGCAGGGGCAGCAATTGAAGTCCATTCGAAGGAGAGAATCATGAGTCAATATGTTGCTCCGTTGCGCGACATGCAGTTCGTGCTGCACGAACTGCTCGAGGTCGGGAACGAACTGAAGCAGATACCCCGGTATGCCGAGGTCGACGCCGATACCATCAACCAGGTGCTGGAGGAGGGCGCGAAATTCACCTCCAAGGTGCTGTTCCCGCTCAACCTCCCGGGCGACCACGAGGGCTGCCATCTGGACGCGGCCACCCATGAGGTGAGCACACCCAAGGGGTTCAAGGAAGCCTACCGGCAGTTCGTCGAGGCCGGCTGGCCCTCGCTCACCTGCGACCCGGAGTACGGCGGCCAGGGCCTGCCGATCGTTTTGTACAACCCGTTTTCGGAGATGCTGAACGCCTGCAACCAGGCCTGGTACATGTATCCGGGGCTGTCGCACGGCGCCTACGAATGCCTGCACGAGCACGGCACCGCCGAACAGAAAAAGCTGTACCTGCCGAAGCTGGTCTCCGGAGAATGGACCGGCACCATGTGCCTGACCGAGGCGCACTGCGGCACCGACCTGGGCCTGCTGCGCTCGAAAGCGGAACCGCAGCCGGATGGTTCCTACAGGATCACCGGCAGCAAGATATTCATCTCCGCCGGCGAGCATGACATGGCCGCCAACATCGTCCACCTGGTGCTGGCGCGCCTGCCCGATGCGCCGGCGGGCACCAAGGGGATTTCGCTGTTCGTGGTGCCGAAATTCAACCCCGCCGCCGACGGCTCGGTGGGCACGCGCAACGCGATCACCTGCGGCGCGATCGAGGAAAAGATGGGCATACACGGCAACTCCACCTGCCAGATGAACATGGACGCGGCCACGGGCTGGATGGTCGGGGAACCGAACAAGGGCCTGAATGCCATGTTCGTGATGATGAACGCCGCCCGCCTGGGCGTGGGCATGCAGGGGCTGGGGCAGACCGAAGTCGCGTTCCAGAATGCCCTCGCGTACGCCAAGGACCGCGTGCAGATGCGCAGCCTGACCGGCCCCAAGGCGCCCAAGCTGCCGGCCGACCCGATCATCGTCCATCCGGACGTGCGCCGCATGCTGCTGACGGCCAAAGCCTACGCCGAAGGCGGCCGCGCCTTCACTTCCTTCGTCGCCTTGCAGATCGACCGGGAACTGCATCATCCGGACGAAGAAGTGCGCAAGGAAGCGGCCGACCTGGTCACGCTGTTGACGCCGATCATCAAGGCGTTCATCACCGACAACGGCTGGATCGCCACCTCCGAGGCGATGCAGGTCTACGGCGGCCACGGCTACATCGCCGAATGGGGCATGGAGCAGTATGTGCGCGATTCCCGCATCAACATGATTTACGAAGGCACCAACACCATCCAGTCGCTCGACCTGCTCGGGCGCAAGGTGCTCATGGACAACGGCGCCAAGCTGAAGAAATTCGGCGCGCTGGTGCAGGCTTTCGTCGAAGAGAACGGCACCGACGAGGCGCTCTCCGAATTCGTCACGCCCCTGGGCGAACTCGGTGGCAAGCTCACCAAGCTGACCCTGGAAATCGGCATGAAAGCGTTCAAGAACCGCGATGAAGTCGGCGCCGCCGCGGTTCCCTACTTGCGCGTGGTGGGCCATCTGGTCTACGCCTATTTCTTCGCGCGCATGGCGAAAATCGCGCTGGCGAAGCTCGATTCCGGCGACGGCTTCTACAAAGCCAAGCTCGCCACCGCCCGTTTCTACTATGCCCGGTTGCTGCCGGAAACCGCGATGCTGATCCGCCAGGCACGCTCGGGTGCCGCGAATCTGCTCGATCTCGAAGCCGAATTGTTTTGAAAAGGAAATGAAACCGTGAGCAATTTCATCGTCAGGAAAGTCGCCGTCCTTGGCGCCGGCGTGATGGGCGCGCAGATCGCCGCCCATTGCGTCAACGCCCGGGTGCCCGTGGTCTTGTTCGACCTGCCGGCCAAGGAGGGCCCCAAGGACGGCATCGTGCAACGCGCGATCGAAAATCTGAAGAAGCTGAATCCCGCGCCGCTCGGCAACAAGGACGAGGCCTCCTGTATCGAGGTCGGCAACTACGACGAGCACCTCGAAGCGCTCAAAGGCTGCGACCTCATCATCGAGGCGATCGCCGAGCGCATGGACTGGAAGCACGATCTGTACAGGAAAGTCGCGCCGTACATCGGGCCGAACGCAATCTTCGCTTCGAACACTTCGGGGCTGTCGATCACCGCGCTATCCGAGGGCTTCGACGCGCAGTTGAAGGCGCGCTTCTGCGGCGTGCATTTCTTCAATCCGCCGCGCTATATGCATCTGGTGGAACTGATTCCGACCGCATTGACCGCGCCCGCGATCCTCGACCAGCTCGAAGGTTTCCTCACCACCACGCTGGGCAAAGGCGTGGTGCGGGCGAAGGATACGCCCAACTTCATCGCCAACCGCGTCGGCATATTCGGCATGCTCGCGACCATGCATGAGGCGGAGAAGTTCGGCCTTTCCTGCGACGTCGTGGACGATCTCACCGGCGCCAAACTGGGGCGCGCCAAGTCGGGCACCTTCCGCACCGCCGACGTGGTCGGCCTGGACACCATGGGCCATGTGATCAAGACCATGCAGGATACCCTCGGCGACGATCCGTTTGCCGCGGTCTACAAGACGCCGGAGGTGCTGACGAAACTGGTGCAGGCGGGCGCGCTCGGGTCGAAGACCGGCGCCGGTTTCTACAAGAAAGTCGGCAAGGAAATCCAGCGCCTGGATTTCGCCTCGGGCGAGTACGTCGCCGGGGGCGGCAAGGCGGACGACATCGTCGGCCGCATGCTCAAAGAGAAGAATCCGGCCAAGCGCATGAAGACCCTGCGCGAATCGAAGAACCCGCAGGCGCAGTTCCTGTGGGCGATTTTCCGCGACGTGTTCCATTACATCGCGGTGCACCTGGAATCGATCGCCGACAACGCGCGCGACGTCGATTTCGCCATGCGCTGGGGCTTTGGCCAGAGCGTCGGCCCGTTCGAGACCTGGCAGACCGCGGGCTGGCAGCAAATCGCGGGCTGGATCAAGGAAGACATCGACGCGGGCAAGGCGATCTGCACGGCGCCGCTGCCGGCCTGGGTGTCGGACGGCCGCAGCGGCGTGCACACGCCCGAGGGTTCCTGGTCGGCTGCGAAGAAGACCTATGTGCCGCGTTCGACGCTGGCGGTGTATCAGCGCCAGGTATTCCGCGCCCCGGTAACGGGCGCCGCCGCGCCCGACGGCGGCAGCGCGGGAACCACGGTGTTCGAGGACGATTCGGTGCGCATCTGGCACCAGAACGACGAGGTGCTGATCCTGTCGCTGAAATCGAAGATGCATTCCATCGGCCCGGGCGTGATCGCCGGCCTGGCCAAAGCCCTGGAAGAGGCGGAGAAGAACTACAAAGGCCTGGTGCTGTGGAGCGCCGATGCGGCCGCCGGCGGGGCGTTTTCGGTCGGCGCCGATCTGCAGGCCATGTTGCCGCTGTTCATGTCGGGCGGGGTCAAGGCGATCGAGCCCGCGGTGGTCGCGCTGCAGCAGGCGCTGCAGGCGATGAAATACGCCAACGTGCCGGTGGTGGCCGCGGTATCCGGACTGGCCCTCGGCGGCGGCTGCGAACTGATGCTGCATGCGGCCAAGCGCGTGGCCTCGATCGAATCGTATATCGGCCTGGTCGAAGTCGGGGTCGGCCTGATTCCTTCCGGCGGAGGACTGAAGGAAGCGGCATTGCGCGCGGCGGCCGATGCCAAAGGCAACGATCTGCTGCAGTTCCTGAAGAATTACTTCATGCATCCCGCCACCGCGGCCGTATCCAAGTCGGCGCTGGAGGCGAAAAAGATGGGCTATCTGCGCGCCGACGACGTCATCGTGTTCAATGCCTACGAGTTGCTGCACGTCGCCAAGGTCGAGGCGCGCGCCCTATTCGATGCCGGCTACCGGCCGCCTTTGCGCGCGCTGGTGCCGGTCGCAGGACGCTACGGCATGGCGACCATCATGGCGCAGCTGGTGAACATGCGCGACGGCGGTTTCGTTTCCGCGCACGACTACAAGCTCGGCGCGATGATCGCAGAGATCGTTTGCGGCGGCGAAATCGAAGCCGGCAGCCTGGTCAGCGAACAGTGGCTGCTCGACCTGGAGCGCCGCGCGTTCATGGAACTGCTCGAGCATCCCAAGACCCAGGAACGCATCATGGGCATGATGCAGACCGGCAAGCCGGTGCGCAACTAAAGCCCCCACAGGAGAATTGAAATGAGCAAACAATTGCAAGACGCATACATCGTCGCCGCAACCCGCACGCCGATCGGCAAGGCGCCGCGCGGCATGTTCAAGAACGTGCGACCGGACGACCTGCTGGTGCGCGCGATCCAGTCCGCCGTATCCCAGGTGCCCGGGCTCGATGTGAAACTGATCGAGGATGCGATCGTCGGCTGCGCGTTTCCGGAAGCCGAGCAGGGCCTCAACCTCGCGCGCATGGCGGTGCTGCTCGCCGGCCTGCCGCAGACCGTGGGCGGGGTGACCGTCAACCGCTACTGCGCCTCCGGCATCACCGCGGTGGCGATGGCGGCCGACCGCATCCGCGTCGGCCAGGCCGAAGTGATGATCGCCGCCGGCGCGGAGTCGATGTCGATGGTGCCGATGATGGGCTACCACCCGTCGATGAACATGGGCATCTTCCGTGACGAGAACGTCGGCATGGCCTACGGCATGGGCCTGACCGCGGAAAAAGTCGCCCAGCAATGGAAGGTGTCGCGCGAGGCGCAGGACGAGTTTTCATTGAAGTCGCATCAGAAGGCGATTGCGGCGCAAGTCGCGGGCGAATTCAGGGACGAGACGACTGCAGTCGATGTCGTCGAACGCTTCCCCAACCTCGCCAGCGGCAAGATCGATATCAGGACCCGCAGGGTCGATTCGGACGAAGGCGCGCGCGCCGATACCAACCTCGCTGCGCTGGCGAAGCTGCGGCCGGTGTTCTCGCCCAGGGGCTCGGTCACCGCCGGCAACAGTTCCCAGACCTCGGACGGCGCGGGCGCGCTGATCCTGGTCAGCGAAAGAATATTGAAGCAATTCAACCTGACGCCGCTCGCGCGTTTCGTGTCGTTCGCGGTCAGAGGCGTGCCGCCGGCGATCATGGGCATCGGCCCGAAGGAGGCGATCCCCGTGGCGTGCAAAGCGGGCGGCATCAGCCAGGACCAGATCGACTGGTTCGAGCTGAACGAAGCCTTCGCGGCGCAGTCGCTGGCAGTAATCCAGGATCTCGGCCTCGATCCGGCCAAGGTCAACCCGATGGGCGGCGCGATCGCGCTGGGCCATCCGCTCGGGGCGACCGGCGCGATCCGCTCGGCCACCGTGATCCATGCAATGCGGCGGAAAAGCCTCAGGTACGGCATGGTGACCATGTGCGTCGGCACCGGCATGGGGGCGGCAGGCATATTCGAGCGGGTTTGAGGTCGGGCATCCGCCGTTCAAGGTTCTTTGCAAGCGGACCGGGCATTCCGTGCAAGTCGTAGGGGCCTGGATAGTATTAGCTAATTTAGCTAAACTGGCGCAATGAAGACTTTTGATGCCACTTCGGCAAAGAACCGCTTTGGCCAGTTACTCGAGGCCTGCGCACACGCTCCGGTAGCCATCCGGCGGCACGGCCGCGTCGTGGCCTATCTGGTCGCGCCCAAGGAATTCCCCGCGGCGCCCGGGTCGGTGGAAGCGAGGCTTGCCGGCCGGTTGCGCGAGGCCGGTGTTGTCTATGCCACGGTGTTCGGATCGGTGGCGCGCGGGGAGGCACGAGCGGACAGCGACACCGACGTCGCCGTCAGTTTCGGCAAGCCGATGAGCCCGGATCTGCGCATGGCGATCATTGGCATCGTCGCCGCCGTGTCCGGGTGCAGTGCGGACCTGATCGATTTGGAGTCGGCTGGCGGGCTGGTGCTCGCGCGTGCGCTTGGCGGGCGCGAGATCTATTGCGACGATGTGGCGACGCGGCAGCGCATGATTGCCAAAATGCAGCGTTCCGAGGACGAGCGCTTGAGTGCCGCGACAGCGGTGCGTGCTGCCCGCGCCGGGCTGTTCGCATGACCGCCTTTGTGGACACCGAGGTCCTCGACGCGCAGGCTGCGCGAGCTGTCGCGGCGCTTGCGCCGCGTCGCCGCGAAGCAACCGGGTTCGATCAAGGCGCTTGCGGCCGACGAGGATATGCAGGACATCCTCACCCGCAATCTGGAGCTTGCCATCCAGGCTTGCATCGATATCGCATTCCACCTCTGTGGCGCCCACGGAAAGGTACCCACTACCGCCGCCGAGGCGTTTGCCGGGCGGGCGCAGCTCGAACTGATCGAGCGCGGTCTTGCGCAAAGGCTGCAGCGTGCCGTGGGTTTTCGCAATGTTCTGGTGCACGAATACACCGAGGTGGACTGGAAAATCGTGATGCGCGTGATACGCACCGATACGCGCGATCTTGCCGCTTTCGGCAAGGCGGTATTGAATTTTCTGGAGAAGCAAACGTAGGATGGATCGATGGCGCCCGTGCATGCGCACGGCCGCGGTCATTCATGCCATGCGGCGTAAGAACCTCGAGTACGGCGTGGTGACGATCTGCTAAGATAAACATGCCGAACATTCCTGGAGCCTGATATGGCCGTTGGAACTATTGCATTACCAACCCGGCTTTCGCGGCGCATCGAGAAGCTCGCCCGCGAAGCCGGGCGCACGCCGGATGAAATGCTGAAATTCGTGATTCGAGACGGACTCGAATACTGCGAATATGCCGTCAAGGCCACCAACGAAGGACTGGCCGATCTCGATGCAGGTAGCAGCATCACGGCCGGTGAGATGCGGGCCCACTTCGAAAAACGCCGAATAGCGCGCCGTGCCCGGAAAGCGGCTTGAATACGCTGTTCGCTCCAGGCGCGATCTCGAAGCGATAGAGAAGTACCACCTTGAAGTTGCCGGGGATGTGGTCGCCGCTCGCGTCATCGACGCCATCCTGTCCCAGGCCGAGAAGATCGCCACGCTTGGCCTGATGTTCCGGCCGGGTATCCGCCAGGGGACGCGCGAATGCGTGATGAGCCGCTATCCCTACATTCTTGTCTATCGCATCGGCGCGCGCCGCGTCGAGATCGCCCGGGTCATTCATCAACGGGCGGAATACTTTCAGCGCGGGCGGTAAAGCCGTACCCGCGCAGCAAAAACCTCAAAGAGGTCATGGTTACTATGTGCGCCGGCACCGGCATGGGGGCTGCCGGAATATTCGAACGCGTGTAAGCTGTAGGGGCGACTTACGCTCGCCTATCAGAGGTCATTTCGATAAAGCTGAAATGGCCTCTTTTCAATGGAAATCCTACGGAAGGAATCACGCATGAAACTCTACTATTCGCCCGGCGCCTGCTCCATGGCGCCCGATATCGTCCTGCGCGAAGCGGGCTACAAGTTCGACATGGAGAAAGTCGACATCCCGAACAAGAAGACCGCGAGCGGCGGCGATTTCTGGAAGGTCAATCCGAAGGGCTACGTGCCGGCGCTGCAGCTCGACGACGGCTCGGTGCTCACCGAAGTCGGCGTCATCTGCCAATACCTCGCCGACCAGAAACCGGAGTCCGGCCTCGCGCCGAAACTGGGCAGCATGGAGCGCTACCATTTGATGGAAATGCTCAACTTCTGCGCCACCGAAATTCACAAGCAGATCGGCGCGCTATTCAATCCGAAGATGACGCCGGAAATGAAAGAAGTCCAGCTCGGCGTGATCGAGCGGCGCTTCAATGCGCTGGAAAAACTGCTCGAAGGCAAGCAGTACTCGATGGGCGACAAATTCAGCGTCGCCGACGCCTACCTTTACACCGTGCTCAACTGGACCGGCATGCACAAGATCGACCTCGGCAAGTGGCCGAACATCAAGGCCTTCATGGCGCGGGTCGGCGCCCGGCCGGCGGTGCAGGAAACGCTGAAAGCGGAGGGTTTGGTCAAGTAAGATTTGCCTACTCGCTCGCCGCGGCTATCTCGCGCTGGCACTTGCCGGTGCGCTGGTGGGCGCGGATGCCGTCGCGCTGCGCGAATCCACATACGACCAGAAGCGGCACTGACCGCTCTTGGCGATTCCGGTCATGGCATTCTTGCGCGCGGCGAGAAATCGCCGCCGCGGGAGGTGTTACAGGTTGGGTCTGCGCCGCGCCCCGCGGCTCTCCGCCAGCCGCCGCAGCCGCTCGATCACCGGCCCCAGCCGTCCGCCGACGCGGGACCAGTCGATCGCATCGAGCGCGTTCTTGACCAGCAAGCCGAGCTCGGTGTCGCCGTCGATGGTGAGGCGCCGCGAGAAGAACAGGGTGTCCGGATCTTCCAGGCGGCGCGCGAGGCGATAGAAATCCCAGGCGCAGGCGCGGATGCTGACTTCGGGCGCGCGGTGCGGCGCAGGCAGGAAGCCAAACGCGGAAAGGCGGATGCGGCCATCAAGGCCGGCATCGCTCACCTGGATGGAAACGATGCGGCCTAGCAGGCGCTGTTTGGTGTCCGCATCCAGGGTCGGCAGGAACAGCAGGTTGAGTCCGGCGCACAGCACCGCCGAGGGCGGCCATTGCGGCAGGCGGCTGACCAGGCCGGCGAGTCGCGCGGGCAGCAGCGGGGCGGATTGCGAAGAATTCAATGTGTGGTCCGGTATTCCATGCCCGGCACCCCCAGCCAGTAGCCGTTGCAGGGCGGGGCGACGCGCAGGCCTTCGAGCGGCGCACCGGGACGCCCGGCGCAGCGCTCGCGGAAGCTCTCGATAATGGCAATCATGTTGGTCGACTGCGGCGAGAGTCGCACCACGTCGACCGCGAGGCCGCGCAGTTCCTCGATCGAGTCCGACAGGTCGTACACCAGCGCCGACTGGGTCTGGATGCCGTTCAGCGTCAGGAACTGGTCCTTGTCGCGCGTATTGAGCGCGAGGCCGTCGGCGTCCTCCGCGCAGCGGAACTGGCAGTCGTCCTTGGGCAAGTCGTGGTGGCGCGCGGTGAAGCAGCGCGCGGAGAACGCGAGCGGCATGCGGCCGTAGGCGAACACTTCGGTCAACATGCCTTCAGGGCGCGCGGCCTGCAATTCGCGCAGGGTGTCGCGCGAGAGTTCCAGCGGCAGCACGAAACGGTTCGCGCCGAGCTCGGCGAACCAGGCCAGAGTTTCGTTGTTGTAAATGTTCAGGTGCGGTCCGGCGATGAAGGGCACGCGCCCCGCGAGCAGGCGCACCGCGCCCATTTCATTGGCTTCCACCGTGAAGTCGCCGTTGGCGGCGATGCGGCGCAGGGCCTTCAGGTCCGATTCGGATTCGATCAGCGCCTGCGAGGACAGCACCACCTGTTTGCCGCTGGCACTCAAATCGCGCGCCAAGCCCAGCCAGTCGTCCAGGCGCAGATTGTGCCGGCGCGAGCACACGACTTCACCCAGATAGACGATATCGACGCCGGAGCCCGCGACCTGGGCGTAGAACTCCAGCACCGCTTCGCGCGACCAGTAGTACAGCACCGGTCCCAGGCTCAGTTTCATTTCCATTTGCGGTGATAGGCGCCGAGCGTGTGTTGCTGGCCTTCGGCCACGCGCGCAAGGCCGCTCGCCCAGTCGGGCTGGATGGAAAAGCGCTCCGGGTTCTTCGCGTAGGCGTCGATCGCGGCGCGCCAGATGCGCGTCACCGCGGCGACGTAGGCTGGGCTGCGCTGGCGGCCTTCGATCTTGATCGCCGCGACGCCGATTTTCGCGAGTTCCGGCAGCAGCGCCATCGCGTTGAGGCTGGAGGGATCTTCGATCGCGTAATAGGTCTCGTCGTCGACGTCGAAGCGGCCTTTGCACAGGGTCGGGTAGCCGGCGTTCTCGCCCGGCTGGAAGCGGTCGATCAGCACGCCGTTCAAACGCGCGTCGAGGACCTCGCCATGCTTCTCCCAGCGCACCGCCTTGGCCGGCGAGCACACGCCGCGGGTATTGGGCGATTCGCCGGTGACATACGACGACAAGGCACAGCGCCCTTCGACCATCACGCACAGGCTGCCGAAACCGAACACTTCAATCGGCACCGGCGTGTTCCTGATCACGTCCGCCACCTGCGCGAGCGAGAGCACGCGCGGTAGCACCGCGCGCGCGATGCCGAAGCGCTCATGGTAGAAATTGATCGCCTCGTAATTGGTGGCGGAGGTCTGCACCGACAGGTGCAGGCGCAAGTTCGGATGGCGCTCGGCCGCATAGCGCATCAGGCCGGCGTCGGCGAGGATCACCGCGTCGATGCCGAGGCCGGCCGCGCCGTCGATGGCGCGCTGCCAGCGCGGCGCGGCCGCGCCTTGCGGGAAGGTGTTGATGGCGAGCAGCATTTTCGCGCCGGCCGCATGGGCGTAACGCAGGCCCTCGCTCGCGCTCTTGGCGTCGAAGTTGAGGCCGGCAAAATTGCGCGCGTTGGTCTCGTCCTTGAGGCCCATGTAAACCCAGTCGGCGCCGTTGTCCACGGCCACCTTGAGCGAGGGCAGGTTGCCCGCCGGGCAGACCAGTTCAGGAACGGACACGATGCGCGCGGCCTGATTCGGTGGATGGAAATTTGTCAGTTGGCATAGCCTGGCTAATGTAGATGCCATGCGCCGGTTGTACTTTGATCTGGGTCAAGGAATTTGGGGCGTATTCACTGCGTATTGTACCAGTGAAGACGTCCGCAGCCGGGCAGCGCCGGGCGCAGATGTCCGGGCGCAAACGCCGAAGACTGCGTAGAATGCGCCGCTTTCCTGTTACCGAGAGATGCAAACGTGAAAAAGACCGATCTGGAAAAGAACAAAGGTCTGAAAATCAACAGCGGCGTGAACCGCTTCGGCACGCCCGGCCGTTTCGGCAAGGATGCAGCGGCTCCCCTGGAGCGGCGCGAACAGCGCAAGCTTGACCAGGCGCTCGGGCTGGTGCCGTTCGCGGTCAAGCTCAACGGCGATCTGGTGAAGCAGGTGCAGGCACTGGCGCAGGAACGCAAGACCGGCTTGAACGAAGTGGTGGCCGGGCTGTTGAAGAAGGGCCTGGAAAGCTAATTTCTGAATTCCCTGCCGGCCGGCGGGGCTTTGACCGGAGTCAGATCCACCTGCACCCTGTCCCCGGCATCGCCCAGCCAGACCGCTCCGTCCTGTATGGTGCAGTTCAACTGCATATTGCGCTGCGCGAGCTTCGCCAGCGCCCGACTGGCGGCCGCCGGCACCGAGACCACGGTCAGATTCCGGGTCCGGTCGAGTTTGCCGCCGGTCTGATCCCACCAGATCGCCGCGCCCTGGCCGCCGTAACTGTAGACGAACACCTCGCGCGCGCGGCCGCAGGCCCGGCGCAATCGTTTTTCGTCCGGCTGGCCCACATCGATCCACAGGTCGATCGCGCCGGTCAGGTCTTTTTGCCACAGATCGGGCTCGTCGTCGGCGGAGAGCCCCTTGCCGAAGACCAGCGCCCCGCTCGCGTGCAGGGCGTAGGCGAGCAGGCGCACCATCATGCGCTCATCCGTTTCAGACGGATGGCGGGCGATGGTGAGCGCGTGTTCATGGTAGTAATTGCGGTCCATGTCGGCGATTTGCAGCTCGGCTTTGAATATGGTTGCCTTGAGGGCCATGAGGTCTCTTCTGTAGGAGGCCCGCCCCCGGGCCGACAGATCTTCGATTTCGACGCTGATCGGGGCGAGGGCGCCCCTCCTACAAAAACATCGTCGGGGCGAGGGCGCCCCTCCTACAAATAGGACAATGAGAGCTTGCTGTCTCCGTATTGTAGGAGGCACGCCCCCGGGCCGACAGGTCTTCGATTTCGACGCTGATCGGGGGGGCGGGGGCCCCCTCCTACAAAAACATCGTCGGGGCGAGGGCGCCCCTCCTGAAAAAACAACAACGGGGGCGCGCGCCCCCGTTGATTTACATCAGCGCTGATTCGCGTATCGTGCTGTCAATCGTCTGCCGGCCTACTCCACCTTGGCCTTGGCGCGCAGATCGCTTACCGCCCGGTCGAACATCGCTTGCTGCAGGCGCTGTTGCAGGCCGGGTTTGACTTCGCTGAACTCGGGGAATTTTGCCGGACGCACGTCGTCCAGACGGATCACATGCCAGCCGAACTGGGACTGCACCGGGGTTTCGGTGAATTTGCCTTTTTCCAGTTTCACCATGGCGTCGGAGAAGGGCTTGACGAAGCCGCCCGGCGCATTCCAGTCCAGATTGCCGCCGTTGTTCTTGGAGCCGGGATCTTTTGACGCCTGCGCCAGTTCCTCGAATTTCTCGCCTTTCTTCAGCTTCTCGATGATCTCTTTCGCCTCGGCTTCCTTTTCCACCAGGATGTGGCGCGCCTTGTATTCCTTGTCGCCCATCTGCGATTTGATTTTTTCGAACTCGGCTTTCATCGCATCGTCGCCCACCGGGTGATTCTTGAAATAATCGATGCGGAACGCCTGGGCCAGGATGTTGACGCGCGCCAGCTCGAGCTGGGCCTGGATATCAGCGCCTTTGCCCAGGCCTTTCTTCTCCGCCTCCTGCGCGACGATTTCGAGGGTGACCAGGCGATCGCGGATCGCGCTGCGCAGCTCCGGCGTATCCTTCTGTCCCTGCGCTTCCTGGGCGCGCACCACGGCATCGATTCTCGATTTGGGAATGACGATGCCCTTGGCGGTCGCGGCCCTGGCGCTGGCGGCGCCGGTCTGTGCCAGGGCAAGGCTCGGCAGCGACAGCGCGACGATAAGAGCCAGAATCAGGCGGGAAAGTGTCGGATGCATGGTTGTTCCTCTTCGATTGCTACGGTTGTAAAAGGGCTTCCGCCTCGTCCGGCGCGTAGGCGCGGATGGCGAGGGCGTGGATTTGCTGCCGCATCATCGGGCCGAGCGCGGCGTAGATCATGCGGTGGCGCGCCACCGTGTTCTTGCCGGAAAACTGCTGTGAGACGATGGTCAGGCGATAATGGCCGCCACCGCCCTTGGCGCCCTCGTGCCCGGCGTGCAGGGCGCTGTCGTCGACGAGTTCCAGGCGCCTGGGCTCGAGCGTTGCCAGCTTTTCCTCGATGCTCCGGGCGACGTCGTTCATGCGCGGCTCACTTGGATTCCTGCGGTTCCATGTACTTGGCGAGGAACACGCCCTGGCCGATCACGAACGCCAGCATCAGGCCCATGCCGCCGAACAGCTTGAAGTTGACCCAGGTGTCCGTTGGGTAGTTGAAAGCGACATAGAGGTTGAGCGCCCCCATGCAGCCGAAAAAACCGACCCAGCTGAAATTGAGCTTGTTCCAGGCCGGGTCGGGCAGATGGATTTTTTCGCCCAGCATGGTGCGTATCAGGTTCTTGCGGAAAACCAGCGCGCTCGTGCTGAGCACGACGGCGAACAGCCAGTAGAGCACGGTCGGTTTCCATTTGATGAACGTCTCGTCGTGCAGCAGCAGGGTGGCGCTGCCGAACACGACAATGATGGCCAGGCTCACCCACAGCATCGCGTCGATCTTGCGGCCGCGCAGCCACAGCCAGCCGATCTGGCCAAAGCTCGCGGCGATGGCGACTGCGGTGGCGACATAGATCCCCTGCACCTTGAAGGCGATGAAAAACAGGATGACCGGGAACAAGTCGAACAGAAATTTCATGGGCGTGGATTATAACAGGCCTGTGGGGCTGCGCCGGCCCGCGCAGACGAGCGACGCAGGCCGCGGGGGGAGTGCGGATTAAAGGCATTCGACCGGAAAGATCCTGGATAGTTTCCGGGTCTTTCCGGCCGGGGGGTCAGGACGAACAGCTCACCGAAAGGGCCGACGCCCATTGCGGCGCCGGTTCGGCGTAAGCCTGCATCGCCGGCTGCTCGTCGTAGGGGCGCGCGAGCAGGCGCATCAGGCGCTCGATCTCGCCGTAATCGCGCTCGTCCGCGGCCTTGCGTATGGCCGTCTCGGCGAGGTAATTGCGCAGCACATACTTAGGATTGACCCGGTTCATGCGCGCCTTACGCTCCGGGTCCGCGCCCGCCTCCAGCGCCAGGCGCATGCGGTAGCGTCCGGCCCAGGCGCCCCAGGCAGCGCGATCCACGAACAGGTCGCGCAGTGGGGCGTTGTCGGCGCCAGGCGCCGCATCGAACCGGCACAGGCGGCGGAAGAAGCTGGTGTAGTCCGCGCGGCTGCCGTGCAGCAGCGCGAGCGCGTCCTGGAGCAGCGCCGCGTCCCCGGCGTGTTCCGTGGCGAACCCGAATTTGGCGCGCATCAGCCCCGAGTAGCTGCGCTCGAACAGCCCCTCGTATTCGTCCAGCGCCGGCTGGGCTTCCTCGACTTCGACAAGGGGGACCAGTGCCTGGGCCAGGCAATGGAGATTCCAGTGGGCGATGAGCGGCTGCATCCTGTAGGCGTAGCGGCCGCCCTCGTCCGAATGGTTGCAGATGTGGCCACGATCGAAGCCTTCCATGAAGCCGTAGGGGCCGTAGTCGATGGTGAGCCCGAGGATGGACATGTTGTCGGTGTTCATCACGCCGTGGCAGAACCCCACCGCCTGCCACTGCGCCACGAGCTTCGCCGTGCGGGCGATGACCTCGCGTAGCAGTTCCAGGTGCGGCCGCCCGGCCTCGCGCAATTGCGGGTAGTGCTGGTCGATGACGTGATCGGCGAGCGTACGCACATGCTCGTGCTGGCGGCGGGAGGAGAACAGTTCGAACGAGCCGAAACGCACATGGCTCTCGGCCATGCGCGTGAGCACGGCCGCGGACTCGATGTTCTCGCGCATCACCGGCTGGTCGCTGCCGACGATGGCGAGCGCCCGCGTGGTGGGGATGCCCAGGGCGTGCATGGCCTCCGAGGCAAGGTATTCGCGGATCGAGGAGCGCAGCACGGCGCGGCCGTCGCCCATGCGCGAATAGGGCGTCCTGCCCGCGCCTTTGAGCTGCAGGTCCCAGCGGCCCTGCGCGCCCGCGGCTTCGCCGAGCAGGATGGCGCGGCCGTCGCCCAATTGGGGCACGAACACGCCGAACTGGTGGCCGGCGTACACGGCGGCGAGCGGGTCGAAGCCGGGCAGCAGGCGGTTGCCGCAGAAAATCTCGGCAAATTCGGCGCGCCGGGCTTCTTCGTGCGCGAGGCCGATCAGGTCGGCTGCGGCCGGATTGAAGGCGACCAGATAGGGCTGGGGCAGGGGCGTGGGCGCAAGCCGGGTATAAAAGGCGGGCGGCAAGCGGCCATAGCGGTTGTCGAAGCGCAATGCTTCCAGCCTGACCGCGCCGAGTTCAGCCCTGGCGGTATTCACGTCATCATTCCTTCGATCCTGGTTCGTTGGAGGAGCGTAACAGATCGCCGCCCTCCCTGGAATGGCACTGCCGCGCCCGTCTGCAGGACCGCGGCAGAGGGACGTAGGATCGCGACAGACGCAGGATCGTGGCTTGTCCCTCGCATCACCCGGGGGCATAATCGTGGCGGCGCGGGGAGCGATTCCGGATGCCCTCGCCGCGCGCCCATCATCTCTCTCCCGAGGACTGCCATGATCAGGATCCGCGCGCCGTTTCGGTGCATCATCGTTGCTGCCGTCCTGGCGGTTTCCCCGTTCGCCCGGGCCGCCTCGGTCGCCCCCGTCGCGGCCGAGAACGGCATGGTGGTCACGGCCCAGCACCTCGCCACGAAAGTCGGGGTCGACGTGCTCAGGAAAGGGGGCAATGCGGTCGATGCCGCGGTCGCAGTGGGTTACGCGCTCGCCGTCGTGTACCCGGCCGCGGGCAATCTCGGCGGCGGGGGCTTCATGACCGTGCAGTTCGCCGACGGCCGCAGGACCTTCCTCGATTTCCGCGAGAAGGCGCCGCTCGCGGCGAAAGCGGACATGTACCTCGACGCGGGCGGCAACGTCGTCAAGGGCATGAGCACCCTCGGCCACCTCGCCGTGGGCGTTCCCGGCACGGTGTCCGGCCTCGAGCTCGCGCGCGAGAAGTACGGCACGATGAAGCGCGCCGAACTCATCGCGCCGGCGATACGCTTCGCCGAGCGGGGCGTGGCGCTCGACCAGGGCGACGTGGACATGTTCCGCGCAGTGGCGAAGGATCTCGCGAAGGACGCGCCCTCGGCCGCCATTTTCCTGCCGAAGGGCGAGGCGCCGGCCGCCGGCCACAAGCTGGTGCAGAAGGATCTCGCGAAGACGCTGCGCCTGATCGCGCGCAAGGGCGTGGACGGATTCTACAAGGGCCCGGTGGCCGCCGCGATCGTCGCCTCGAGCAGGGCCGGCAAGGGCATCCTCACGCAGGCGGACCTCGACCAGTACCGGACGCGCGAAATGGCGCCCGTGGGATGCGATTACCGCGGCTATCGCGTTGTCTCGGCGCCGCCGCCCAGTTCCGGCGGGGTCGTCGTCTGCGAGATACTCAATATCCTCGAAGGCTACCCGCTCAGGGAACTCGGTTTCCGTTCGGCGCAGGCGGTGCACTACCAGATCGAAGCCATGCGCCACGCCTACATGGACCGCAACAGCTACCTCGGCGACCCGGACTTCGTCAACAACCCGCTGGAGCGCCTGCTCGACAAGGGCTACGCGGAGAAGATCCGCGCGACCATCGACCCGGCGAAGGCGGGCGTGTCGAAAGAGTTGAAGCCCGGCGTGCCGCCGCACGAAGGCAGCAACACGACGCATTATTCGATCGCCGACAAGGACGGCAACGCCGTTTCCGTCACCTATACGCTCAATGAGTGGTTCGGCGCGCGCGTGACCGCCGCGGGCACGGGCGTGCTGCTCAACAACGAGATGGACGATTTCACCTCGAAGCCGGGCGTGGCCAACATCTACGGCCTGGTGCAGGGCGAGGCCAATGCGATCGCGCCGGGCAAGCGCCCCCTGAGTTCCATGAGCCCGACGATCATGCTGAAGGACGGCAAGCCCGTGCTGGTGCTGGGCACCCCGGGCGGCAGCCGCATCATCACCACGGTCGTGCACACCATCCTCAACCTGGTGGACTACGGCATGGGCCTGCAGCAGGCGGTCGACGCGACGCGCTTCCACCAGCAATGGCTGCCGGAGACCACGAACGTGGAGAACTTCGCGCTGAGCCCCGATACCCGCAAGATCCTGGAGGGCATGGGCCACAAGTTCGGCGCGCCGCAGCCCGCGAACCACATCGCGGCCATCCTCGTGGGCGCACCCGCACTCGGCGGCAAACCCGTCGGGAAGAACCGCTTCTACGGCGCGAACGATCCGCGCCGCAATACCGGGCTCGCACTCGGCTATTGAGGCGAGCCGGCGTCCGCGGTCCATTCAGGCGACGGAGTCTAGCCATGGGCGAACTGGTCTACGTCATCGCCATGGGCGCGGTGGCGGTGAGCGCGATCACCGGGGTGCTCGAGGCCGGCCGCAAGCCCATAGATCTGTTCGGCGTGGTGCTGGTGGCGCTGACCTCCGCCCTCGGCGGGGGAACCCTACGCGACCTGCTGCTCGACCGGCCGGTGTTCTGGGTCGCGGACCAGACCTACCTGGTCGCCGCGATTGCCGCGGGGGTGTTGACGTTCGTGCTGGTGCGACTCGCGCGCCTGCCGGCCAACCTGTTCCTCGTGCCCGATGCGCTCGGACTGGCCCTGTTCACCGTCATCGGCACCCAGGTCGCGCTCACCCACGGCGTGCCCTGGTTCGTCGCCACCTTCCTCGGCGTGGTCACGGGCGTGTTCGGCGGCGTGCTGCGCGACATACTGTGCAACGAGGTGCCGCTGGTATTCACCGGCGAGTTGTACGCGACCGCATCCTGGGCCGGGGCGATTGTGTTCATTGCGCTGCTGCAGGCCGGCATCGTGGGATGGATTGCGAGCCTGCTCGCGATGGCGGTGATTTTCCTTGCGTGGATCGCCGCCATCCGCTGGCACCTGACCTTGCCCAGTTTCGCCGCGAAGGCCTGATCCGTGGAATGATCGAGGCTCGCGCGCCGGTCCCGCGCGGCGCGCGGGGCTGCGGGTCAATACGTCTCCACGTGATAGCGGTTCGCCGCCTTGAGTTCCGCAAGCACGCGCGACCAGTCCATGCCGTGGCTGCGGCAGACCTCGGTGAACGCTTCGTTCACCCCGTCTTCCATCGCTTTCAGGCCGCAGATGTAGATGTAGCTGTTTGCGTCCTCGAGCAGGCGCGCGATGTCAGCGCCGCGCGCGCGGATCAGGTCCTGCACGTACTGCCGGGGTTCCCCTGGCTGGCGCGAGTACGCCAGGTTCACATTGATCAGTTCTTTCGGCAGTTTCTGCAGCGGCCCGCAGTAGGGCAGTTCCCCCGGCGTGCGCGCGCCGAAGAACAGCCATAGTTCGCCGCCTTCCTTGAGTCCCATGCGCCGGTGGCGGCGCTCGGTCATGGCGCGCATCGGCGCGGACCCGGTTCCGGTGCAGATCATGACGATGCTCGATCCCGGGTGGTTGGGCATGAGGAAACTCGCGCCGTAGGGCCCGACCACGTTCACCTGCTCGCCTTTCCTGAGGTCGCACAGGTAGTTGGAGGCGACGCCGCGCACGGGTTTGCCGTCGCGGTCGGCGGTGACGCGCTTCACCGTGAGCGACAGGTTGTTGTAACCGGGGCGTTCGCCGTTGCGCGGGCTCGCGATCGAATAGAGGCGGATGTGATGCGGCTTGCCGGCAGCGTCCACGCCGGGCGGAACGATACCCAGCGACTGTCCCTCGAGCACGGGAAAGGCGGTGGCGCCGAAGTCGAGCACGATATGGTGGATTTCGCTCGAAGTATCCGGCGCGGTCAGGCGGTAGTTCCCGCTCACGCTCGCCACCGCCGGCCCGGCCAGCGTGTACAGGTTGAGGTAAGGGTGCGCCGCCGACCAGGGCGGCCCGGCCGCGCCGCCCTGTCCCTGGGTCGCGATATCGGTGATGCGCCGCACTTCCTCCGGAAGCGCGCCGTCGCCTGCAATCTCCGGCGAGGTGTCCGGCGGCAGCGCGTCCCAGGAGAACTGCTCGTCGATGCCGAAGGGCTGCGCGACCCGGCGCCAGTTATCGATGGCGCCGGTGGGGCAGGGCGAGATGCAGTCGTTGCAGAAATTGCACAGCTCGAATTTGACCACGTAATTGCGCCCGTCGTGCGTGACCGCATCGACCGGGCAGGCTTCCTCGCAGGTATTGCAGCGGATGCATATCTCGGGGTCGATGAGATGCTGGCGCTTGAGTTCGGCGGGTGCGTTCATCGCTGCTGCCTCGTCGCCGCCGTCAGTTGAAGCGCACGTACTCGAAATCCGCCGGCTGGTTGTTGATGCCGCGCGCGGGCGGCGCGATCCAGTTGGCGAACTTGCCCTGCTCGGCCACGCGGCCCATGAGCGAGCAAACGTAGGCGCGGTCTTCGTCCGTCGGCAGCCAGGCGGCGTGCTGGCGCGTCCATTCGGCTTCGCTGAGGAGTTTTCCTTCGGGGCTGATGTGGTGTTCGGTGAACAGCCCGATGCGGCGGTGAAAACCCTTGTGCGGCAGGGTGAAGCGGAAGGCGATGCCGGCTTTTTCCGGGATCCGGTTCCAGCGGTTGATCCCGGTCTGCACGTCGGCCACCCAGTCGTCGCGCAGGCGCTCGTTGAGCGCCGTGAGCGCCGGGGCGTGCTTGACCACGATCTGGCCTCCGACGACTTCCATGTAGGGGTATTCGGAACCGTGCAGCCTGTGGTCGTCGGCGAGCTTGGTCTCCTCGAAGCGGCCTTTGAGGCCGTTGGCGTAGGACGACGCCGCGTTCGACGAAATCTCGGAACCGTACAGGTCGCTGGTGACGCTGTAGTGGAAGTTGAGGTATTTCTGCAGGGTGGGCAGGTCGATCACTCCCAGGCCGCGCAGCTTGGCGACGTCCTCGGTCTTGTGCTCCTGCATCGCGTCGCAGGTGCGGGCGATGATGCGCGCGATGCCCGATTCCCCGACGAACATGTGGTGCGCCTCCTCGGTGAGCATGAAGCGGCAGGTGCGCGACAGCGGATCGAAGCCGGATTCGGCCAGCGCGGCAAGCTGGTATTTTCCGTCGCGGTCGGTGATGAAAGTGAACATGAAAAACGAAAGCCAGTCAGGGGTCTTCTCGTTGAAAGCCGTGAGGATGCGCGGATTGTCGGTGTCGCCAGAGCGGCGCGCGAGCAGCGCTTCGCCTTCCTCGCGCCCGTCGCGGCCGAAGTGCGCATGCAGCAGGTAGACCATGGCCCAGAGGTGGCGGCCCTCCTCGACGTTGACCTGGAACAGGTTCCGGAGGTCGTAGAGCGAGGGGCAGGTGAGACCGAGGTGGCGCTGCTGCTCCACCGAAGCGGGCTCGGTGTCGCCCTGGGTGACGATGATGCGGCGCAGGGTGGAGCGGTATTCCCCCGGGACTTCCTGCCACGCCGGCTGGCCCATGTGCTCGCCGAAATTGATCTTGCGCTCGGGTTCGGCCGGCGCAAGAAAAATGCCCCAGCGGTAGTCCTGCATCCTGACGTAGTCGAAATGCGCCCAGCCTTTCGGTTCGACGCTGATGGCGGTGCGCAGATAGACGTCGATGTTGCTCGACTCGTCCGGGCCCATTTCCGACCACCAGTTGAGGAAGCCGGGCTGCCAGTGCTCCAGCGCGCGCTGCAGCGTCCTGTTGCCGGAAAGCTCGACGTTGTTGGGGATTTTTTCGCTATAGTTGATTGCCATCTTGGTTCTCCTAAATCCGTTCCCAGTTGAATTTCGCTTTCGAGCCGCTGCCGAAAACCTTTAACGCCCCATGCTCCCCGACCGCGTTGGGGCGGATGAAAATCCAGTTCTGCCACGCCGACAGGCGCGCGAATATGCGCGTCTCCATGGTTTCGGCGCCGGTGAACCTCAGGCTCGCTTCCATGCCGGTGAGCGCGTCGGGCGACAGGCTCGCGCGCTCCTCCAGCGCAATGCGCACTTCTTCGTCCCAGTCCAGATCGTCCGGGGTGAATGTGACCAGGCCGAGCCTGGCCGCGTCGTGCGCGTCGAGCTGTTCGCCGATGACCCGGCGCGCCGCTGCGAGCGGTTCCTGCCGCTCGCAATAGCGGGTCGCCAGTCTGGTGAGGTGGTTCACCATCGGATACGTGCCGAAGTTGAACTCGTTCAGGGCGATGCGCGGCCGATGCGGCGCGTCGGGCAGCTGCAGCATATAACTGCGGTCCGCAGACAGCGCCAGTTCGGCCAGGGTTCCGGCGAAGCAGGAGCCCTGGTCGATGATCGCGAACAGGGTGCGCGAGGTCACGTCCAGGCGCGCGAGCGTGCGCCGCAGCAGGCCCAGGGTTTCACGCACGAACCAGTGCGCGCGGTGCATGGCGAGGAGCGCGTCGACGGCGAGCACGCGCTCGATGTCGCCGCGGGTCTTCAGTTGCCAGGTGCCGATATCGAGCTCGTTGGTGCGCAGATTGAGAATGGCGTCATCGAGTTCGCGCGCCATCTGCAGCGGCCACCAGGCGACGCCGGCTTGGATGATGCCTTCGATCGTACCGGGCTGCGCCTCGCTCGGTCCGGAAACGGTGAGCGTGGCGCAACGCGCGGCGCGGTCGATCACCACGTTCACGTATGCATAGTGGTAGCCGCTCGCGTCGATGGCGCGCTTGATCGGTGTGAGGGCGACGCCTTCGGCTTGTTGCGGCCGATTGCTGGCGGCGGCCAGGCGCAGCGCGTGGATCTTGACCGCCTGCGCGAAGGCCTGCGGCTTCGCGCTGTGATCGACCAGGCCCCATTCTTTGGCGCGGTCGGCGCGCACGCCCTCCGTGGTGGTGCAAAACACATCGGCCAGGTCGCGCCGTACTTTTCTCTTGTCGGTGATGCGCGTGAGCCCGCCGGTGCCCGGCAGCACGCCCAGCAGCGGCACTTCGGGCAGGCTCACCGTGGAGGAACGGTCGTCTATCATCAGGATCTCGTCGCAGGCGAGCGCGATCTCGTAGCCGCCGCCGGCGCAGGTGCCGTTCACCGCGGCGAGGAACCTGAGCCCGTCGTTGCGGCTGGAGTCCTCCATGCCGTTGCGCGTCTCGTTGGTGAATTTGCAGAAATTCACTTTCCAGCCGTGGGTGGACTGGCCCAGCATGTAGATATTGGCGCCGGAGCAGAACATGCGCTCGCGCGCCGAGGTGAGCACGACGCAGCGCACCCCGGGGTGCTCGAAGCGGATGCGGTTCAGCGCGTCGTAGAGCTCGATGTCCACGCCAAGGTCGTAGGAGTTGAGCTTCAGCTTGTAGCCGGGCTTGAGACCCTTGTCTTCGTTCACGTTCATCGCGAGGGTGGCGATCGCGCCCTCGACGCTCATGCGCCAGTGCGCGTAGCGCTCCGGGTGGGTGTCGAAGCTGATGCGTGCTGCTGTGGTCATGATTTCTCCCAGGTTAAACTGCGACAGCCTTGCGCAACTGCTGCAGGCTTTGTTCGATGCTCTTGTGCGCGGTGTCGATGATCACGTCGGCGCGGCCGTAGAGCGCGTTGCGGCCGCGCAGGATGCGGTGCAGGTCTTCCATGGCTTCGCGGTTTCCCGTCATCGGCCGGGTGTCGCCCTGTGCGACCACGCGCGCCATGTGCTCTTCCGGCTGCGCCTTGAGCCACACCGTGCGGCAGGTCGAGAGCAGCAGGTCGTAGGTGCCGGGCTCGGACACGATGGAGCCGCCGGTGGCGACGATGACGCGCGCGTTCTTTTCCACCACTTTCTCAAGGCAGCGGCGCTCGTAGCGGCGATAGCCGGCCTGGCCGTAGAGCAGGAAGATTTCCGACAGGCTGGTTCCGGCCTCGCGCTCGATTTCGCGGTCGAGTTCGATGAAGGGCAGCGCGAGTTCCCTGGCCAGCTTGTTGCCGGGGGTGGACTTGCCCGCGCCGCGCAGCCCGATCAGAGCGATGCGCTTCATGCGGTCGGTATGCGCCGTGCCGTAATCGCGTATCAGCTGCGAGCGCACGGCCGGGAGTTTCTGCACGGGGAGGCGCTGCAGGAACTGCCCGATCAGCGCCAGCTCCGCCGCGTGCTCCGAGCCTTTATGCAGCAGTTCGGTCAGCGGCAGATTCAGCGCGGCGGCGATTCTTTGCAACAGGAGCACGGATACATTGCCCTGGCCGGTTTCGAGCTGGGCGAGGTAGCGTTCGGACACGCCCGAGTCGTGCGCCAGGATCTTGCGCGTCATGCCGCGCCGCGCGCGGGCGTCGCGCACGCGCTCGCCCAGGGCGTGCAGAAACGCTTCGTCCGCGCTGGCGGGCGATCTGGTTTTCTGCGGAGTTTCGCGTGCGCCCATGCGGCCCGTTCTCTGATAGGAATTATAATGCGTATAAACTACTTGTGACGGCATTATAATGCAGATTCGCGAAATTGCAAGCAGCCGAGGGTAGAATCAACCAATATCAACCAAAGGAGGAGGATTTTCCATGAGCAAATTGCCGCGCAAGCTGCTGGCGCTGGTCCTGGCCGGCGTTGCCACATCCGCACTCGCCGATATCACCGTCGGCGTGACCTTATCGGCGACCGGCCCTGCCGCGTCGCTGGGCATCCCGGAAAAGAATACCGTTCCGCTGATGCCGAAGACCATAGGCGGAGAAAAGGTCAAGTACGTGGTGCTCGATGACGCCACCGATCCGACCGCGGCCTCGAAGAACGCGCGCAAGCTAACCAGCGAGGACAGGGCGGACGTCATCATCGGCTCGAGCACCACGCCGACCGCGACTGCGGTGCTGGAAGTGGCGGCGGAAACGAAGACACCGATGTTATCCCTGGCGCCATTTGCGCCGGCGGCGGACAAGGCCGCATGGGTATTTCAGCCGCCGCAGGATTTCTCCATCATGGCCGGCGCGGTGGTCGGGCATATGCTGGCCAACGGCGTCAAGACCGTGGCTTTCATCGGCTACAGTGACGGCTACGGTGAACTGTGGTTGCGCGTGATGAACGGCGTTACCGCCGCCAAGGGCCTCAAGATGGTCGCGACCGAGCGCTTCAACCGCACCGATACCAGCGTTACCGGGCAGGTTCTGAAGATCCTCAGCGCGAATCCGGACGCGGTGCTGGTGGTGGGCTCGGGCACGCCGGCGGTACTGCCACAGGCGACGCTGGTCGAGCGCGGCTACAAGGGGCGCATCTACCAGACCCACGGCATCGCCAACAACGATTTCCTGCGCGTAGGCGGCAAGAACGTCGAGGGCGCGGTATTGCCGATCGGCCCGGTGCTGGTGCCGGCGCAACTGCCTGACAGCCATCCGAGCAAGAAGCCTGCGCTCGAATACGTCAAGGCCTATGAGGCCGCACATGGCGTCGGCAGCCACTCCACCTTCGGTGCACACACCTGGGACGCGGGCCTGATGCTGCAGCGTGCGGTTCCCGAGGCCTTGAAGAAAGCCAAACCCGGGACCGCCGGATTCCGCGCCGCCTTGCGCGACGCGCTGGAAAACATCAAGGATCTGGCAGCGACCCACGGCGTATTCAATTTCTCGCCCACGGATCACAAAGGGCTGGATGGGCGCGCGGTGGTGATGGTGCGCATCGAGAACGGCGCCTGGAAGCTGATGCGCTAGAACGATGGCGGCGGACCTCGACGTCCGCCGGCTGGAGGGCGCGTAGTGACAACACCGCTGCAATTTCAGCAACTGGTCGCGCCGGTCGCGCGTTTCGCTCGGGGTCGCGCGCTCGACGCGGCCCTCGAGCGGGATCTCGATCAGGAATTTCCCGCGCAGGGCGAAGCATTCCGCCGGATCGAGTTGGCCTGTCACGCCGGCATCGACTCGGGCTGGTTGTGCACTCAGGGTGATGCCAAGCGGCGCTACGGCCGGATTTTCGAACCAGGCGATGCGACGCAGGGATTCAGCGTCGACGTGGTCGATATCACCGACCTCGTCGGCAACCATCATCGCCATCCCACCGGCGAAATCGACATGATCATGCCGGTCACGCCGGAGGCGAAGTTCGACGGCCGTGGCGCGGGCTGGCTGGTGTATGCTCCAGGCACGGGACACCGACCCACGGTGACTGCCGGGCGCGCGCTGATTCTGTATCTGCTGCCCGAAGGCAGGATCGAATGGACTGCCAAATATTGACTTGAGGAGACCGGAATGCCGGGACTATCGTCCGCCGACCATAGCGTCAGCCCGCCCATGGTCGAGATACCGCGCGACTTCAACGCCGCGTACGACCTGATCGAGCGCAATCTTCGCGCCGGACGCTCCGGCAAGACCGCGTTCATCGACGATTCCGGCAGCGTCACCTACGGCGAGCTGGCCGAGCGCGTCGACCGCGCCGCCAATGCCCTGACGGACCTCGGCCTCGCGCTGGAAGACCGCATCATGCTGGCGCATCTGGACAGCATCGACTTTCCCAGCGTGTTCCTGGGCGCGATCAAGGCGGGCATCGTGCCCATCGCCGGCAATACCCTGCTGACCACGGACGATTACGCGTTCATGCTCAACGACAGCCGCGCCAGGGCGCTGGTGGTATCGGAGGCTTTGCTGCCGACCTTTGCGCCGCTGCTGGAGCAGCGCGCCGACAAGCTGCCGTTTCTCAGGCATGTGATCGTCTCCGGCAGGGACGCGCACGGCCACCCATCGCTGGCCGCGCTGATGGCGAAGGCCAGCCCCGTATGCGCGCCTGCGCCGACCACCAGCGACGACGCGTGCTTCTGGCTGTATTCGTCCGGTTCGACCGGCATGCCCAAGGGCACGGTGCACATGCATTCGCATCTGATCCAGACCGCCGAGCTCTACGCCAGGCCGGTGCTGGGCATACGCGAGGACGACCTGGTGTTTTCGGCGGCGAAGCTGTTCTTCGCGTACGGCCTGGGCAATTCCCTGACCTTTCCGATGTCGGTCGGGGCCACTGCCATACTGATGGCCGAGCGTCCGACGCCGGCCGCCGTGTTCCGGCGCTTGCAGCAGCTCCGGCCGACAATTTTCTACGGGGTACCGACCCTGTACGCGGCGCTGCTCGCCAGCCCCGACCTGCCCAAACGCGAGGCGCTCAACCTGCGCGTATGCACTTCGGCGGGCGAGGCCCTGCCGGCCGACCTGGGCGAGCGCTGGACCCGGCATTTCGGCGTTGAGATCCTGGATGGCATCGGTTCGACCGAGATGCTGCATATATTCGTGTCGAACCGGCCGGGCGAGGTGCGCTACGGCACGACCGGCAAGGTCGTGCCGGGTTACGCCCTGCGCGTGGTGGACGACGCCGGCAATCCGGTGAAGCAGGGCGAGATCGGCGAGCTGCAGATCAACGGTCCCACCAGTGCTGCATATTACTGGAACAACCGCGCCAAGAGCCGCGCCACCTTCATGGGCGACTGGACCCGCAGCGGCGACAAGTACACCGTGGACGAGACGGGGTATTACACCTACGCGGGCCGCACCGACGATATGCTCAAGGTGGGCGGCATTTACGTATCACCGTTCGAAGTCGAAGGCGCGCTGCTGACCCATCCGGATGTGCTCGAAGCGGCAGTGATCGGCCAGGCTGACGAAGACCAGCTGATCAAACCCAAGGCCTATATCGTCGTCAAGTCGGGAGTCGAGGCCAATCCGGCACTGGCGGAGAAACTGCAGCGGCACGTCAAGTCCAGGCTGGCACCTTACAAGTATCCGCGCTGGGTGGAATTCGCGGGCGAACTGCCTAAAACCGCAACCGGCAAGATTCAGCGTTTCAAACTGCGTGCCAGGTCGCAGGCAGGCAACTAGCAATCCGAGAACGGGAAATCCAAATTCCGTCGAATCGAATCCGATGACCAAGAACCGGGCGTTCGGCAGGCGCGCGTTTCTCAGGATCGCGCTGGCTGTCGGTGTTGCCGGACTGCCGGATTTCGTTTTTGCGCAAACCGCAAAAATCAGGATAGGTCTGATGCTGCCCTACACCGGCGCTCACGCCCGGCCGGGGATGGCCATCAGCAACGGCTTCAAGCTGGCGGTGGCGGAGTCGGGCGGCAAGTTCAGCGGGCGCGAGGTGGAGTATTTCACCGTCGACGACGAATCCGAGCCGTCCAAGGCGGCCGACAACACCAATATGCTGGTGACTCGCTACAAGGTCGACGCGCTCGTGGGGTCGGTGCATCCCGGTGTCACTATGGATATGGTGAAAATCGCGCGCGACACCGGCACGCTGCTCGTCATCCCCGACGCAGGACCGGATGCGGCCACCGGAGACCTGTGCGCGCCGAACATTTTCCGCACCTCGTTCTCCAACTGGCAGCACGCTTATCCGATGGGGAAGGTGCTCGCCGGGCGCGGCATCAAGAAGGTCGTCACCCTCACCTGGAAATACGGCACGGGCGCGGAAGCCATCGAGGGCTTCAAGGAAGGCTACACCAAAGCCGGCGGCGCGGTGGTGAAGGACCTGTCCCTGCCGTATCCGGGCGTCGAATTCCAGCCGCTGCTGGCCGAGATTGCCTTGCTCAACCCGGATGCCGTGTTCGCGGTCCTCGACGGCGGCGGCGCGATCAGGCTGATCAAGGATTGGCAGGCGGCCGGCCTGAAGGGCAGGATCGGGCTGTACGGCACGGGCTTTCTCACCGACGGCATACTCGACGCATTGGGAGCCGAGGCCGAGGGATTGGAGACCACGCTGCATTACGGTGACGGCATTGAAACGCCCAAGAACAAGACCTTTCGCCTCAATTACGCCAAGACGTACAAGCTGCAGCCGGACGTGCATGCGGTGCAGGGCTACGACGCGGGCCTGCTGCTCGCGGCCGGCCTGAAGGCGGTCAAAGGGGACATGAGCAAGAAGAAAGAGCTGTACGCCGCGATGGAAAAGGCCAGGATCGACAGCCCGCGCGGCGCCTGGACCCTGTCCAGGGCGCACAATCCGATCCAGGACATCTACCTGCGCAAGGTGGCGGGCAAGAGGAACATGGTGATGGGCGTGGCGCACAAGGCGCTCGCCGATCCGGCGCGTGGTTGCAAGCCGGGCTGACGCGTATACCGGGTGCCGTTCACGCGCTTGCGTTGACACCCTCCGCTTCCGCGGTATATAGTTTTATCGACAAACTATGTGAAGGCGTTCGGGCGGGCTCGTCGCCGCTTGCTTGCAGGGAGATGCATGCCAAAGCAAATCATCACCGCGCCCGGCGCGCCCACCACGGGATTCACCGACAAGGGCAGTCCTTCGCCCCTGGCGCAGGCGATCCGCACCGGCAACCTGCTGTTCGTCTCCGGCCAGGGCCCGCTCGATCCGAAGACGCGCGAGGTGGTATCCGCCGACGTTCGCGAGCAGGCACGCCAGACCCTGGACAACCTGGCCAGCATCCTCTCGGCGGCGGGCCTGTCCATGGCGCACGTAGTCAATATGCGCGTCGTTCTGCGCAATGCCGAGGACTTTCCCGCATTCAATGAAACCTTCCGCGAGTTTCTCGCCGGCGAGAAGGTCACGCGCACCTGCATCGGCGGCACGCCGCACCGCAAGGGCGTGAACGTCGAGATCGACTGCATCGCAAGCTTCGAATAAGACCCCGAGGAGGACAGCATGGCTGGAGGCGTAATCCGTTCGATCATCACCACCCATTCGCCGCGCATCGGCATCGAGGCGAAGGCGCCAGACTTCACGCGCGGTTTGATCCAGGGCATCCGGCTGCTCGGCGAGGAAGTCCGTGCTGCCAGGCCCGACGCCGTGGTGGTCATCTCCACCCACTGGGTGACGACGTTCCCCTGGTATGCCACCTGTCAGGCGGTGCACGAGGGCGTATGCGTCGCCGACGAGGCCCCGGACCTGATCCCGGGCATCCCGTACAAATGGAAGGGCGATCCAGGCCTGGGCCGGGCGATCGTGGATGAAATCGCCGCGCTCGGCATCATGGCCGGCTACAACGACGCCCCGCATTACTCGCTCGACTACGGCACGGTGGTGCCGATGCAGTACATGGATCCGGACATGAGCTTGCCGCTGGTGTCCGTCGGCACCTGCATCCTGGCGCAGCTCGATGAGTGCCTTCAGGTTGGCGCCGCGATACGCCGCGCCGCGGAGAAGATCGGCAGGCGGATCGCGGTGGTCGGCAGCACCAGCTTTGCGCACAAGATCGAGCGCGGCCAGGAGAAATGGCCGTCAAAGGAATTCATGGAACTCGACCGGCAGTACATCGAACTGCTCACCGCCGGCCGGATCAAGGAGGCCAAGGAGCGGCTGCCCGATTGGGGCAAACAGGTGATGACGGAAGTCGGCGGCCGCGTCCACGCGGCGGTGCTGGGCGCCATGGACGAGGCGAAGGAGCGCTATACGGGCGTGCAGCACGGCCCCTACGGCCAGTCTTCCGCCAGCGGCAATGCCTCGGTTTGCATCCGTCCGGTTCGCTGACCCGGCCGGCTGACACGGTTCCTTTGGATGGCGGCGATCGACCTTGCGTGCCCGGTCCCCAATAACGTCGGGCTGGCCGAAAAGCCCGGGCTGAGGAAGTCGCTCGAGTGGTTTGACCTCGAGTATCGCAAATGGTGGTTCGACTGCGGTCCGGCCGGCATCCGGGACAATGAAGTCTATCTGCGCACGCCGGTCGGCGTGGACGCCGGCGGCTGGGCCCGGTACGGCTTCGTGCCCTTGCCGCAGTACCGATGGGGTGTGTTCCAGGCGCCGGCAAAACCCGGCCGCGTCGCCCTGTTCGGCGCCGTCGCCGGCCAGCCCGTGTGGCAGACGCTGCCGCCGGAGCATCGCGATTACATCCGCAAGCTGCTGGTGACGCAGGGCGATACCGAGCCCGGTTCGGTCGAGCAAAGCCGGCAACTCGCTCTCACGGCGCCTTCCCTTTACGACCTGAGGAACCTGCTGCAGTTCTCGGTCGAGGAAGGCCGCCACCTGTGGGCCATGGTCCATCTGCTGCTCGATCATTTCGGCGTCGACGGACGCGACGCCGCCGCGGGCCTGCTCGCGCGCCGTTCGGGCGCGGCAGACAATCCGCGCATCCTCGACGCCTTCAACAACCCGCTGCAGGACTGGCTGTCGTACTTCATGTGGTGCTTCCTGGCCGACCGCGACGGCAAGTTCCAGTTGCTTTCGGTGTCCGAGTCGGCATTCGACCCGCTCGCGCGCAGCACGCGGTTCATGCTCTACGAGGAAGCGCACCACATGTTCATCGGCCACGATGGACTGCGACGCGTTATCCAGAGGACCATCGAGCTCATGCGCAAGCACGACACCGAGGACGTCGCGCCGCAGGGCGGCATCAACTTGTCCACCGTGCAGCGGTGTTTCAATTTCTGGGCACCGCGCATCTACGACTTGTTCGGCAGCGATGAGTCGGCGCGCGCCAACGACGCGTTCTTCGCCGGCATCAAGGGCCGGGTGAACGAATCGGCCTGCGATGAGCATGTGCGACTGGAGGGCACGGTCAGCATCGAGCGGCGCGTCCCAGGCTGCAGCGGCGGATTCGAGGCCGTGGAGGTCGCGGAGAAAGACGCGCTGAACGGCGTCATGCGACAGGCGTACCTGCACGAAGTCACCCAGCTCATGAGCCGCTGGAACAAGCTGCTGGAACAGGCGGGGATTGAGTTCGAATTGCGCCTGCCGAGCCAGCGTTTCAACCGCCGCTTCGGCGTCTACGCCGGCCAGCGTTTCTCGCCGGCCGGCGACCCCGTGGACGCGGCGGAATTCGAGGCCCGCCGCGGCGAGTGGTTGCCTACGCAGGCCGACCACGCGCATCTTCGCGAAATCCAGCGGCCGGTACGCGCGCGCGGCAAGCTTGCGGGATGGCTTGCGCCGCCCGCCCGCGGCATCGACGGCATGCCCGCGCTGGATTTCGATTATGTGCGTCTTTGAGAAGGAAAGCCGGGCTTCTGTCTGGACACCCGGAAACGCTCCGTGATAGACTGAATTGACAATTAAAGCAGATCCGACATCGATACCAAAGAGGAGGTAACCATGTTCCGCCAGTCCGCGAAGTTTCTTGTTGCCGGCGCGGTCGCCGCGCTTTTTGCCAGTTTTCCCGCAATTGCCCAGCAGAAGCTCAAGATCGGCTTCATCACCACGCTCTCCGGTCCGGCGGGCATCATCGGCAAGCATATGAAGGACTCGGTCGAGTTGGCGCTCGACCATCTCGGCCGCAAGGTCGGTGGCCTCGACACCGAGTTGATCTACGGCGACGACCAGTTCAAGCCCGATGTCGGCCTGCAAGTCGCCGAGGAGATGATGAAGAAGGACCAGGTGGACCTCGTCTCGGGCATCATCTGGTCAAACGTGATGATGGTGGTGTCACCGGCGGTGACCGCCACGGGCCGCATCATGGTTGGCACCAACGCGGGCGCGAGCCCGCTGTCGGGGAGTCAGTGCAACGACCACCACTTCACCACCTCCTGGAACAACGACCAGTCGCCGGAAGCGATGGGCAAGTTCATGCAGGACCAGAACATCAACGACGTGTACGTGCTCGCGCCGAACTACCAGGCCGGCAAGGACATGGTGGCCGGATTCAAGCGCTACTACAAGGGCCGCATCGTCGACGAGGTGTACACCAAACCCGGGCAGCAGGATTACCAGGCCGAAATCACCCAGTTGCGTTCGAAGAGCCCGAAGGCGATCTTCGCCTTCTACCCGGGCGGTATGGGCGTGCAATTCGTGAAGCAGTACAACCAGGCCGGCTTGAGGAGCCAGATCCCGCTCTACACGGTGTTCACCGTGGACGAGACCACGCTCCCGGCGCTCAAGGACGACGCGATCGGCCAGTGGGAAGCGCGCTTCTGGAGCCCTGATTTGAAGGTTCCGGCGAGCCAGAAGTACGTCGCTGACTTCCGCAAGAAATTCGGCTATACGCCCTCCTACTACGGCGCGCAAAGCTACGACGGCATCATGTTGATGGACGCGGCGGTGCGCGCGGTCAAGGGCAATGTCAAGGACACCAAGGGCATGATCGCGGCGATGAGGAAGGCCAACTTCAATTCGATCCGCGGCAAGTTCAGCTACAACGTGAACCACCACCCGATCCAGAATTTCTACCTGCTCAAGGCGGTCAAGGGTTCGGGCGGCGAAGTCGAAATGCAGATCCAGAAGACGATTTTCGAGAACCACAAGGACTCGTACTTCCGGGACTGCAAGATGAAGTGGTGAGTCCCGCAATCGAGCAGAAACCGGGGGGCGCGCGGCGGTAATCGCGCCCCCTTTTTCATTATCACGCGCCTATTCCGCCCCGCCGCCATGACATTCGGCCTAGTGTTCGAGCAACTGTTGAACGGCGTCCAGTTCGGCGTGATGCTGTTCCTGATGGCGGCCGGGCTGACGCTGGTGTTCGGCATCATGAACATGGTCAACCTGGCGCACGGGTCGCTCTACATGGTCGGCGCCTACCTGGCGGTCGCGGCGACCGCCTGGACCGGCAATTTCGTGCTCGGGGCGGCGCTAGGCCTCGCCGGAGCGCTGCTCGTCGGCATGGCCGTGGAAGTGGTGGCGCTGAGGACGCTGTACGAGCGCGACCATCTCGATCAGGTGCTCGCGACCTTCGGCCTGATCCTGTTCTTCAACGAGCTGGTGGCCATCGTCTGGGGACGCGCCGCGCTGTACACCTCGCTGCCGGCCTGGCTGCAGGGACACGTCGAACTATTCACCGGTTCGCGCTATCCGATCTACCGGGGACTGGTGATCGTGGTCGGGCTGCTGGTCGCAGTCGCACTCTGGTACGTCGTCACGCGCACGCGCATCGGCATGCTGATTCGCGCCGGCGCATCGAACCGGACCATGGTGGCCGCGCTGGGGGTGAACATCCGCTTCCTCTACACGGTGGTGTTCGGGTTCGGCGCCGTGCTCGCGGGGCTGGCTGGCCTGATGGCCGGGCCGATCTACGCAGTGCAGCCGGGCATGGGCGAATTGATCCTGATCCAGGTGTTCGTCGTGATCGTGATCGGCGGCATCGGCTCGATCCGCGGTGCATTGGTCGGGGCCCTCGTGGTCGGCATCGTCGACACGCTCGGCCGCGCATTTCTCAAGCCGCTGCTAGGGACCGTCATCTCGCCCACCGCGGCCGAAGCCGCCGGTCCGGCACTCGCCTCGATGCTGATCTATCTGCTGATGGCAGTCGTGCTGGCGGTGCGGCCCGAGGGCCTGTTCCCGTCCCGGGGACGCTGATGCCGTCGCGCGCGCGCGTCCTGTTCTGGTCGGCGGTCGTCCTGCTGCTGGTTCTGTTGCCCCCGGTCGTGGCCGCGCTGAAGCAGCCGTTCTATCTCGACCTGGTGCGCCGCGTGATGATCTTTGCCATTGCGGCGGTCAGCCTGAACCTGATCCTCGGCTACGGCGGCATGGTTTCGTTCGGACACGCCGCCTATTTGGGCATCGGCGGATATGTGGTCGGCATCCTCGCGCTTTACGGCATGCACAGCGGCTGGCTGCAATGGCCGTTGGCCATCGGGGCTTCGGCGCTGGCGGCGCTGGCGATCGGTGCGGTGTCGATCCGCACCAGCGGCATCTACTTCATCATGATCACGCTCGCCTTCACCCAAATGCTCTACTACCTCGGCGTATCGCTCGAGGTGTTCGGCGGCGACGACGGCATGCGCATCAAGACGCGCAGCCAGTTCTCCGGTCTCGTCGATCTCGCCGATCCGGTCGCGTTCTACTACCTGGTGCTGGTGCTCATGCTCGGGTCACTCTACCTGGTGGACCGGCTGGCGAACTCGCGTTTCGGCATGGTGCTGCGCGCCGCCAAGTCCAACGAGGCGCGTTCGCGCGCCATCGGACTTTCTCCCTACCTCTACCGCCTGGCCGCGTTCGTGATCGCCGGCGCGCTGTGCGGGCTGGCGGGGGCGCTGCTCGCCAACCACACCGCCTACATCACGCCGGATTTCATGCATTGGACGCGCTCGGGCGAAATCATGTTCATGGTGATCCTCGGCGGTGTCGCGAGCAGCGCGGGTCCGCTGCTCGGCGCGGTGGTGTTGCTGGTCGTGGAAACTTTGCTTGCCGGCTGGACGGAGCACTGGCAGGTGATCCTCGGGCCGCTGCTGATTTTGTCCGTCATCTTCTTTCGGCGGGGCCTCGCCGGTGCGCTGCCCGGAGCGCGCAATGGCTGAAGCGCTCCTGCGGGCGCAAGGGCTGTGCAAGTCCTTCGGGGCGCTGCGCGCGAGCGACAGCATCGACTTCGAACTGCTGGAGGGCGAGACGCATGCGGTGATCGGGCCGAACGGCGCCGGCAAGACCACTTTCATCGGCCAGCTCTCGGGCGACCTGCGCCCGGACGCCGGCACGATCCGCTTTGCCGGCGAGGAGGTGACCTCGTTACGAGCGCCCGCGCGTGCACGAATGGGATTTGCCCGCTCCTTCCAGATCACCAGTATCTACCGCGAATTCACCGCGCTCGACAACGTCGCACTGGCGGTGCAGGCGCACGCCGGGCACAGTTTCCGCTTCTGGCGGCCGGCGCGGGAGGAGAGGGCGCTGCGCGAGCCGGCGCGGCGCATCCTGGAGGAGGTCGGCCTGGGCGCGCGTGCCGACGTGCTGGCTGCCAATCTCGCGCACGGCGAGCAGCGCCAGCTCGAAGTGGCGATGGCGCTCGCCACGGGACCGCGGCTGCTGCTGCTCGACGAACCGGTTGCCGGCATGGGCAGCGACGAGTCGCAGCGCATGGTGGCGTTCCTTGCCGCGTTGAAAGGGCGTCAGTCGATTATCCTCGTCGAGCACGACATGGACGCCGTGTTCTCGCTCGCCGACCGCATTTCGGTGCTGGTCTATGGACGCATCATCGCCACTGGCACGCCGCAGGAGATCCGCGCCAACGCCAATGTTCGGCGCGCCTATCTGGGCGAGGACGCATTGTGAGGTGCGCCGCATGCTGAACGTCGAAGGCCTCGAGACCACCTATGGCGTTTCACAGGTTCTGTTCGGCGTGTCCTTCACCGTTGAAGCAGGACAGGTGGTCACGCTGCTCGGCCGCAATGGGATGGGCAAGACGACGACCGTGCTCTCGGTCATGGGCGTGTTGCGCCCGCGCGCCGGAAGCATCGCGTTCACAGGCAAACCGCTGCACGGCCTGCCCTCGTTCCGGATCGCGCAGGCTGGCCTCGGCCTAGTGCCCGAAGGCCGCCAGATCTTCCCCAACCTGACCGTGCACGAAAACCTCGTCGCCACCGCAGCGAATCGCGGCGGCGCTGCGCGGCCCTGGACACTGGAGCGCGTGTTCGACTTGTTCCCCGGCCTCGCGGCGCGGCGGCACAATTACGGCAACCAGCTCTCCGGCGGCGAACAGCAGATGCTCGCGATCGGCCGCGCCCTGATGACCAATCCGAAGCTGCTGATCCTGGATGAAGCGACCGAAGGGCTCGCGCCCCTGATCCGCGCCGATATCTACCGGTCGCTGGAGCGCCTCAAGGGCGAAGGCTTGTCGATCCTGGTGATCGACAAGGACGTCAAGGCGCTCGCGCGCATCGCCGACCATCACTACGTTCTGGAAAAGGGCCGTGTGGTCTGGAACGGCAGTCCCGGCGATCTGATGGCGAGCGAGGACGTTCTGCACCGCTATCTGGGCGTCTGAGTCCGGAACAGGCAAAAGCACGCGCGCCGCGCCGGATGGTTGACGCCCCGGTTCGCTCGCCATATAGTTTGCTACTCAAACCATAGAAGTTTGCCGCCTGCGGCAAAAAAAGACAATCGACTGGACAGCGATGCTCGACCGCAGCTTCATCCGGCAAATTGAATACCTGCAGCACGAGGGGACGCCTTTTTGCGTCGTCACCATCGTCGATGCGCGCGGCAGCATTCCGCAGATCGCCGGCGCGCGGGCGATCTTCACCGGCAAGGGCCTCGCGCACGGGACGGTGGGCGGCGGCGCCCTCGAGGCAACCTGCCAGAAGAAGGCGCTGGAGCTTCTCGAAGGCGACAAGACCGTGAGCACCCATTTCCAGCGCTACAACCTGCAGAACGATCTCGGCATGACCTGCGGCGGGGAACTGGCGCTGTTTTTCGAGGTGCAGCGGCAGGAACTCGTCTGGAACGTCGCGGTCTTCGGCGCCGGGCACGTCGCGCAGACCCTGTGCCGGTTCCTGGTCGAACTCGACTGCCACGTGCTTTGCGTGGACACGCGCGCCGAATGGCTGGAGCGCCTGCCGCGCAACGACAAGCTGGAAGCCTGCCGCGTCGGCAACTATTGCGAAGGCGTTGACCGGATAGTCCCGGGCGCGGATGTCATCCTCATGACCATGGGCCACGGCTCCGACCTGCCCATCCTCAAGGCGATCGAGAAGCGAAAAATAGCGATTTCCCACCTGGGCCTCATCGGCAGCGACGCCAAATCGGGCATCGTGCGGAGACAACTCGCCGCGGATGGCCTGCCACGGGAATTCATCGACGGGATCGTCTGCCCGCTCGGCGACAAGCTTGGCAACAATACCCCGGCCGAGATCGCGGTCGGCATCGTCAGCCAGTTGCTGCGGCGGCGAAATGGCGCTTAAACGGACCCCCGCCCGGGGCGCGGCCGGGAAGAACACGAGGCGCGCGACGGCGCGAACGGCGGGGCAGGAGCTGGCCGAGGTCGATTTCGGCCGGCTGCCCAGCTACGTCGGCTACCAGCTGCGCCAGGCGCAATCGGCCGTGTTTCGCGATCTCTCGCGTACCCTCCGGGAAACCGGCGTCACGCCGGGCGAGTTCAGCCTGCTGACCATGCTCAAGGCCAACCCGGGCATCAACTCGATCACGCTTACCCGCATCTACCAGCTCGACAAGGCGACGCTTTCCCTGTCGATCAAGGGGCTGGCGAAGCGCGGGCTCATCCTGAGTACGCGCCACGCGAACGACCGCCGCTACTATGCGCTGGAACTGACCGGCGAGGGGCGCGCGCTGCTTCGGACCGTGACCCGGCGCGTCGAGCGCCAGGAGCGCACGATGGACGCCGCGCTCAAGCCGGGCGAGCGCGCGCGCCTGGTCGATCTGCTGCGGCGGATTTCGCGCGCCTTCGATCGCTGATCGGAGACGGTGGGTGGTCTGCGGGCGCGGCAGGCGTTGACACCCGCGGCAGCGGGGCCTATAGTCCGTATTGCCAATATGGTTTTAGCTACAAACTATAAGCGCTTCGCGCGGATTTTGCGCGGGGCGGTACGGGCCGGAACGGCGGCAGCGGGAGGCGCCGTGCATACCGCCTGGACGGAGAACCCAGCGTGATCTTTTTCGATTTCGACTACGAACGCGCGGACACGCTGGAAGGCGCCGTGGCGCTGCTTGCCCGCATGCCCGGTTCTGCCCGGGCGCTAGCAGGAGGCACCGACCTGCTGCCCGGCATGCGCATGGAAAACATTAAGCCGGGCCTGCTGGTGAGCCTCGGCGCGATCGAGCCGCACGAGCCGGAACTGCTCGCGGACGGGTCCCTCCGCATCGATGCGCTGTCGCGCCTCTCCAGCCTGGAGAACTCGAGCCTGCTGCGGAGCAAGGTCCCCATGCTCGCCGAGAGCGCCCATGTCGTGGGCGGCAACCAGATCCGGCAAATGGGCACGCTCGGCGGCAATCTGTGCCAGGAAACGCGCTGCATGCAACTGGACCAAAAGCACGACTACCAGTTCGTCGCGCCCTGCTTCAAGCGCGGCGGCGACTGCTGCTATCCGTTCCCGCGCAACAAGCACAATGTCTGCTGGTCGGTCTACATGTCCGATATCGCGCCCGCCCTCATCGCGCTGGATGCCGAGGTCGAGATTCTCGGCCAAGCCGGGAGCCGGCGCATCCGCGTCGAGGCGTTGTTCACCGGCAACGGGTTGACGCCGCTCAGCCTGGGGCAGGCGGAGCTGCTGCGCGCGGTAGTCGTCCCGCCGGCGCCGCGAGGATTCGCCTGGGGTTTCCACAAATCGACGGTGCGCGGCGGGCTGGAATTCGGCATGGCCGTGATCGCGGTCGCGCTGCATCTCGCCGAGGACGGCAACACCTGCGCCGACGCGCGCATCGTCATCGGTGCGGTGCGCGAAGGGCCGGCGCGCGCGACGGCCGCGGAGCGCTCGCTCAAAGGGGCGGTGCTGGACGGGAAACGGCTGGCGCAGGCGGCCGCAGAGGCGGCAAAGGAGATCAGCCCGCTGCCGCACCACGGCTTCACCAAACGCCACCTGACGGACAACATCAGGGTGTATCTGCGCCGGACCCTGGCGCAGGCGGTCGAGCGCGCCGGCGGTCCTGGACGTTCAAGCTGAAAGGAATCCAAGCGATGGAGATGAGCGCATCAGACGCCGCCAGGGCCGGCATTGCCGCCGGAACGAAATCGCGGACGCGGCTGATCTCGCTGTGCGTCAACGGCGAGTGGCACGAAGTGGCCGTGAAGCCGCGCAACATGCTGGTCGAGGTGATTCGCGACACGATCGGGCTGACCGGCACCAAGGCGAGCTGCGAGTCGGGCACCTGCGGCGCCTGCACCGTGCTGGTGGAAGGCCGGCCGGTACTGGGCTGCATTACCCTGGCGGTGGAATGCGACGGCAAACAGGTGCAGACCGTGGAAGGCCTGGCCGAGGGCGAGAAGCTGAGTGCGATCCAGGAAGCGTTCCTGGACCAGGGCGCGGTGCAATGCGGCTTCTGCACGCCGGGCATGCTGATGTCCGCCACCGCGCTGTTGCGGCGCAATCCGAAACCCACGCGCGAGGACATCAACAAGGCGCTCGAGGGCAATCTGTGCCGCTGCACCGGCTACAACGCCATCGTCGATGCCGTGCTGCAGGTGTCCGGGCAAGGGGGCGTGGAGCCGGTGATGGAATAGGTCTCACGGGCTCCGCCGCCACATCGATGGACGGGTCCCGAAGCGTCGAGGAGTGTCCGCATGAGCGAACTGAATTACGTCGGCAAGAGTTTCAAGCGCAAGGACGGCCCGGACAAGGTCACCGGCAAGGCCGTCTATACGCAGGACGTCAAGCTGCCCAACACGCTGATCGGCCGCATCCTGCGCAGCCCCCATGCGCATGCGCGCATCGTGCGCATCGACACCTCGCGCGCCCGCGCGCTGCCCGGCGTGAAGGCGGTGATCACGGTGGATGACACCAAGGGCATCAAGCACGGCTTTGTCGAAACGCCGCGCTATCCACCCGACCAGGAAGTGCTCGCGCGGGGCAAGGTGGTGCATGTGGGAGAGGAAATCGCCGCGGTAGCCGCGATCGACCAGATCACCGCGCAGCAGGCCCTCGCGCTGATCGATATCGAGTGGGAGATCCTGCCGGCGGTGTTCGATCCGGAGGAGGCGATGAAAGCGGATGCGCCCGAGATCCATCCGAGCCATCCGAAGGCGCCCGGCAAGCATTCGAATATCGGCGGCAGCACCGAGACCGAATGGGGCGATGTGGAGCAGGGCTTCGCCGAATCGGACTATGTGCGCGAGGATCGCTTCGAATGCCAGTTGCGCACGCACGGCTATCTCGAACCCCACGCCACGCTCGCGCATTGGGAAAGCGACAAGCTGAACGTGTGGACCTCCTCCATGGGCGTGTTCGTCAAGCGCGCCAAACTGGCCAAGGTGCTCGACCTGCCGTACTCGTCGGTGCGCATCCACAAGGCCTACGTCGGCGGCACGTTCGGCGGCAAGATCGACCTGTATTCCCACGAATACTGCGCGTCGCGGCTTTCCATGATCACCGGACGGCCGGTGCAGATCACCGCCAGCCGCGAGGAGATCTTTTCGGCATTTCGCCATGCCCAGCCGCTGATCCTTGAAATCAAGACGGGCGTGAAAAAGGACGGCACCATCGTCGCCCAGCGCATCCGCGCGATCAACAACGCCGGCGCGTTCCGCGGCAGCGGCGTGGTGGTGATTTTCCTCGCCTGGGGATTCACCATGATCCCCTACCGCATCCCGAACCTGAAGTACGAGGGGTTCTCGGTCTACACCAATCACACCGTGCGCGCGCCGCAGCGCGGCCACGGCGCGCCCAAGGTGCGCTTCGCGATCGAGTCGCAGATGGACATGATCGCCGAGGCGCTGGGCATCGATCCGATCGCGATCCGCATGCGCAACGCGCGCGAGCCCGGCGAGCAGTTGCCCAACGGCGACAATACGCACCGCGGCGGACTGGCAGCCTGTGTCGCGCTGGCGGCGGAGAAGTCGGATTTCCTGGCGAAGCGCGGCCGCAACCGCGAGCAGTCGCCGAAATCCACGATCCGCCGCGGCATCGGCATCGGCGCTTCCGCCTACATGGGCGGTACGCTGATCTATCCCAACGGCTCGGGCGTCATCGTGAAAATGAACGACGACGGCTCGGTGATCGTGCTCACCGGCGCGATCGACATCGGCCAGGGTTCCGAAACCGTCATTTCCCAGATCGTGGCCGAGGAACTCGCCATCGGCATGGGCGACATCAAGATCATTGCCGCCGATACCGACGTCACGCCGCAGGACATCGGCGCCTGGATCAGCGGCAACACCTACGTGACCGGCAATGCGGCGCGCCAGGCCGCGGGAAACGCGCGCGAGAAACTGCTGCAGGTGGCCGCGGAGAAAATGGATGTTCCGGTGGAGCAGTTGCTGTGCCGCGACAAGGTGGTTTATCACCGGCTCAATGCGGAAGTCAAGATGACCTACCGCGAGGTCATCGCGGCCAGCGTCGCCAGCCATCGCGGCGACACCATCATCGGCGAGGGTTTCTGGCGCACCATGCGCGACGAGCCGACGCACCCGAGCCTTGCCACCACCAAGGGCCGCTGGACCGAGAACTACGCTTTCAGCGCGCAGGTGGCCGAGGTCGAAGTCGACATCGAGACCGGCGAGGCGAAGCTGGTGAAGGCGCTCACCGTGCACGACTGCGGCTTTCCGATCAATCCGCAGCTGGTGAAGGGCCAGATCGACGGCCAGATTTCGATGGCGCTCGGCCATGCATTCATGGAAGAAGTGCTGACCAAGAACGGCTATACGCTGAATCCGAACTGGCTGGATTACCGCATGCCCACCATCCACAACATGGCCATCTCCGAAGATGCCGACGTCATCACCGAGCAGTACCGCGTCGGCCAGCCCTACCGCACCAAGGAAGTCGGCGAGGGGCTGATCTCCGGCATTCTCGCGGCCATGGGCAACGCGGTCTACGATGCCACCGGGGTCAGGCTGCACTCGACGCCGTTTTCGGCGGAGAAGATCCTCGCGGGTCTGAGAGCCGTCGAATACGCGGCGAAGAAATCGCGCCAGGACGAGGCGGCGCAGGCATGACGACGGAAGCGGTCTTCTACTGGAACCAGCGGAAGGAGTGCATGCCGCGCGCCGAGCTCGAACAGCACCAGCTGCACGCATTGCGCGCGCAACTGGCGCATGTGCACGCGCGCAGCCCGTTCTATCGGCGCAAGCTCGATGCCGCGGGCATACGGCCGGACGACGTTCGCAGCATGGAGGACGTGCGGCGGATTCCGTTCACCGACAAGGAGGACCTGCGCCTCTCCCAGGCGAACAATCCCCCCTGGGGCGATTTCGGCTGCATCACGCCGAAGGAGGCGGTGCGGGTGTTCCAGACCTCGGGCACCACCGGCCGGCCGGTGCGGATCATGCTGAGCCGCAAGGACTGGTATGAGACCTTCTACGAGCAGTTCATGCATTTCCGCTGCGGCTTCGGGCTGACCGAGGACGACGTGCTGTTCGTGCCCTTCAATTACGGCCTGTATATCGCCTGGTGGGGCTTCCAGACCACGATGGAAAAGGCCGGCCTGATGATCATCCCGGGCGGAGGCCTCTCGTCCAAGGACCGTCTGCGCGCCATGCTCGACTGGGGCGCGACCGCGATCTGCGGCACGCCTTCCTACCTGCTCTATCTGGCGGAGACGGCGCGCAAGAACGGCTTCGATCTACCCGGCTCGAGCATACACAAAATGGTGGCCGCGGGCGAGCCCGGCGCAAGCATCCTGTCGACCAAGAAGGCGATGGAGTCCCAATGGGGGGCCGAATGCTTCGACGATATCGGCTCGACCGAAATCAGCAATTTCGGCTACGAATGCATCAGGCACGAAGGCACGCACGTGGTCGAGAGCATGTTCCTCGCCGAGGTGCTCGATCCGAAGACGCTGGCGCCGCTCCCGGACGGCGAGGTCGGCGAACTGGTGCTCACCAACCTCGGCTGCGAAAGCATGCCGCTCGTTCGCTACCGCACGCGCGACCTGGTGCGCTTCAACCGCACCACCTGCAGCTGCGGGCGCACCAATCTGCGGCTTCATGGCGGGATCTTGGGCCGCTCCGACGACATGTTTCATTTCGCCGGGGTCAATATATTCCCGGGCCAGATCCAGCACCTGCTGCACGAAGTCAACGAGTTCTCCCAGGAATACCAGCTCGTGGTTCCGGCGCTGGGAAGCGGCAGGCATTTGCGAATTCGCGTCGAGCCGGCCAACGAGCACCTGACCCGTGCGCAACTCGAGAACGCGCGCGACTTCCTGGTCGAAGCGGTCAAGTACCGCATCACCGTGACGCCCGAGGTGGAAGTGTGCGAGATCGGCAGCCTGCCCCGCGTCGAGGGCAAGGCGAAGCGCCTGATCCGCGAGGCGTAAGCTCGCATCCGATGAGCGCGGGAACGGGGATCCTGGTGTCGCCATTCATCGTGGTGAAAAGCGCGGGCGAAATGGCGAGCGCTATCGCGTGGCGGATGTACATGTCCAAGCTGCGGCGCATCTGCATGCTGGACCTGGACGACCCGCTGTGCGTGCGCCGCCAGGTGTCGTTCTGCACCGCGCTGGAATCGGGAGCCGCAGAGGTGGAAGGCGTGCGCGCCGTAGCGGCTCGCGATCGCGACGGGATCGAGGCCGCGTGGAAGGCACAGGCGATCGCCGTGGTCCGCATCTCCGATTGGGCGCGCATCGGCGGCTTCGCGCCCGATGTCGTCATCGACGCGATCCTGGCGAAGCGCAACCTGGGCACGCGCAAGGACGAAGCCAGCCTGGTCATCGCGCTCGGTCCCGGCTTTACCGCAGGGGTGGATTGCCACCTGGTGATAGAAACCAATCGCGGGCACGATCTGGGCCGGATAATCGTCGCCGGCAGCGCCCAGCCGAACACCGGCATCCCGGGCGACATCGCCGGCCATACCGACGAGCGCGTGCTGCGCGCTCCGGCGGCGGGAACCTTTCAATCGCGAAGCGCGATCGGCGACAGCGTGCGCAAAAACGACATCGTCGGCGAGGTCGCGGGACAGCCGGTCGTCGCCCGGCTGGATGGCGTGCTGCGCGGCCTGATTCGGCCGGGAACGGGTGTCACCATCGGTCTGAAGCTGGGCGACATCGATCCGCGCGGCAGGCGCGAGCATTGCGGCACCATTTCCGACAAGGCGCGGGCGATCGCCGGCGCGGCGCTCGAGGGGGTGATGCGCCATTGCAACCGGCCCTCGACGGAGCAATAGGCGTGCTGATCCAGGCGCTGGGTTTGGAACAGGCGCGCCTGATAGCGCTCTGCGGGGCGGGCGGCAAGACGACGCTGATGTTCGCGCTGGCGCGTGAATTCGTCGCCGCGGGCGAGCGCGCGCTCGTGACCACCACGACCAAGATCGCGCGCGACGAAGCCGAGGGATGGCCTTCCTTCGCCGCCACCGGCACGGATGAGGTGCTGGACCATGCGCGCCGGCTGCTGTCGCAGGGCGGACGGGAACGCGGGGGAGCGGTCATCGCCTATTCCGCGGCAGGCACGGAGCGTCACCGCCTGGTCGGCTTCGCCCCGCAACTTGTCGATGGGCTGGCTCAGGCCAGGCAGTTCGACCGGATCCTGGTCGAAGCGGACGGATCGGCGCGCAAATCGCTGAAAGCGCCCGGCGCGCACGAACCGGTGATTCCTGCGGCGACGCAGGCGCTAATCATGGTCGCGGGTCTGGGCGGCCTCGGGCTGCCGTTAGTCGACGATAACGTCTTTCGCGCGGAAATCTGGTCCCGGTTGAGCGGGCTCGCGCTCGGCGCTCCGGTCAGCGCCGAATCGCTCGCTCGCGTCGCGATCCACGCGGAAGGTCTCGCGCGCGGCGGTCCCGCCTCTGCGCGAAAGTGCCTGTTTCTCAATCAGGCCGACACGCCTCAGCGCTGGGCCGAGGCGAAGCGGGTCGCGGAAATCATATCGGCGGCGCCTGATAATACAGTGGAGCGGGCGGTAATCGCCCATCTGCTGCCGCGGCCCGAAATCGTCGAGGTCGTGGCGCTGCAAAAATCGGAAAGTCCGCGCCTGTCAAGGCTTCCCGGCCGAACTCCGGAAACGAGCGTCGGGTATCGGGGAATTTTGAGCACGTAGATTCTGCGCCCGTCTTTGGTCAGGAAGAACTACCGAACCAACATAGTGTCGACTCACGAAGAGCTCTTCGCCCGAGCATAGCCCTCGATCCTCTCGCCTATGGGGCGGTGCTGTTCGTCATTTCGATCGCTTGCCTGCTGCCTCGGGCAAATATCTGCAGTATCGAATCGTTTCGTATGTATACATAGCGTCATAAGTAATGGCGTATTATTGTGTTACACTGACGGCATCTCCATGGTTGATGGGAGGTGGTGTCATGAGGAAACTGGAAATCAGCGACATCGAGGTCATGGGTGTTGCCATACGTCAAGAGATCGCGCGCAATGACGAGTCTCGGTACGATCATCGGTTGCATGGCGTATTGCTGGTGGCGAACGGCATGAGTGCGCGTCAAGCGGCGCTGTGGCTCAGTGAGAGCGAGCGCACGGTGCAGCGCTGGGTCAGTCGCTTCGAGGAAATTGGATTTGCCGGTTTGCAGGAAGGTGAGCGATCCGGGCGACCGCGTCGCTTGACCGATGCGCATTGGCAGCGCTTGGCGCGCGACTTGCGGCGCAGTCCGCGTGAGTTCGGGTTTGCCCAGACCTTGTGGGATGGCAAACTGCTGGCCGAGCACTTGCGCCAGCGCTACCGAGTCGCGTTGGGTGTGCGCCAATGCCAGCGTCTGTTTGGCCAGATGGACTTCCGGCTTCGCAAACCCCGTCCCGTCATTGCCAAGGCCGACCCCGCAGCGCAGGCCGCCTTTAAAAAAACTGCGGCGCTTGGCCACCAACCCAAGGGTTGATCTATGGAGTTCAGACGAATGCCATTTCCAGCAACATGGGACACGCTGCCGCATGTGGGTTTCGCCAGAAGACAAAGACCCGGTTCTTCTGCATGCGCCCACTCGCAAGTCGGTGGCGTGCTTCGGCGCAGCCAGCCTCGGCACCGGCAAACTGGTCACTGCCTTCGAGCCGAAATTCAATGCCGAGTCCTTCCTGCGCTTCCTGAAAATCCTGCTCAAACATCGCTCCCGCGGCAAGCGCCTCGTGCTGGTGCTGGACAACGCCAAGTACCACCATGCCCGCGCGCTCCAGCCTTGGCTGCAACGCCAGCGCAAGGTGCTGACGCTATTGTTCTTGCCCCCATACAGTCCCGACCTGAATCCAATCGAGCGCGTCTGGAAACTCACGCGCCGATTGGCGACCCACAATCGGCATTTCCCGACGCTGGACAATGTAGTCGAAGCTGTGCAAGAGCGCTTCGCTTTCTGGGTTAAACCAAATCGGCAATTGCTGCGACTATGCGCCATTATTTAAGTCTCTATGTAGAGCACCTCAGACGCATTCCTCGCGCCGCACACGCCGGGCTGATTGATCGACTGCAGCCGCGTTTTCCGTACCGATGCTTCCCTTCCGCGCAGAGAGCTCGTTGACGCCTTGATCGAATCCGCAACGAGTCGGCATTCGCAATCAGGAAATACTTCACGTTTCCCCCGAAATCGACTGGTCGAAGTGTCAAACATTGTTAATTAATGCCGCGAATCCGGAAGTGAAACCCGCTACATTGGCCGCGGCTTGATACCGCTGGCGCGTTGGGGATGAAAACGCGGTCAAAGAAAAAGCAAGGCGATTTGAACAATCAGCGAATCTTGGCGCGGGGGTGTAGCGAATATGAATGGGCAGACGACGAAGCGGGTGTCGCGAAACCAGCATGCCGAAGCGGAAACGGCGCTGCAGCCGGGTGCCGCGCGATGCCACGATGGAGCGAGCGATGCATTCCAACCGCGCGATTGAGCCGTTACCCGTTCAGGGCTGCGCGCGAAAAACGAGGAAGCGGCCGCAGGAAGCGAGGGCGCGCGATCGCGTGCTCGCCATACTCGACCAGGCAACGGCCCTGGTCGCCATGGCCGATGACGGCGGCGCGCTGTTTTACGTCAACCCTGCGGGCCGCGCGATCCTGGGTCTGGCGCCCGATGATGAGGTATCGGACATAGCCCTGATCGAATGCATGGCGCCCAGCGTGCGCACCGGAATCGCGGAAGCGGCAATTCCGGCCGCCCTCGGCCGCGGCGCCTGGTCCGGAGATTGCGTTTTGCAGGCGCGCGACGGGGGGCAGATCGAAGTTTCGCTGCTGATTGCGGCCCACCGCGATGCCAAGGGCCGGCTGGAGGGCCTGTCGTTGCTGGCGCAGGATATGGGCGCCTGGACCAGGACCGCGGCGGCGCTGCGCATTACCCAGAACGAGCTGATGCGGCTTTCCGCCCAACACATGGCCATTCAGGAAGACGAGCGGCGGCGCATCGCCGCCGATCTGCATGACGGACTGGGGCAATCGTTGGGGCTGGTCATCGTGTCGCTGGAGAATGCCGCGAATCTGCTGAGCCGGGGCGAATCCGAGCGGGCCGCCGAGTGCCTGGATCGGCTGAACCCCAAAGTCCGCGATACGCTGGACGATTTGCGCCGCATCGCGATGAATCTGCGTCCGGCGACGCTCGACAGCCTTGGCATACTCGCTACCCTGTCCTGGCACCTGCGCGAAATCGAAGTCGCCTGCCCGGGCATCAGTATCGAACGCAGGATCAGCGTGGATGAAAGCGACGTGCCGAATGATCTCAGGACGCCGATTTTCCGCATCCTGCAGGAAGCGGGCAGCAACGCGATCAAGCACGGCGGCGCGGACCGGATCGCCGTACGCCTCAGCAAGGCGCGTGGCGTGCTCGAGCTCGCCGTCGAGGACAACGGCAAGGGATTCGATCCCGGCGCGCTGACCGGCGGCAACCAGCCGCACCGGGGCCTTGGACTGCAGAACATGAGAGCGCGCGCGGAATTGTCTTTCGGCGTCTACGCAATGAGATCCGCACCGGGGAGGGGAACTCAGGTCAAGGTGCGGTGGCACATCAGGCCCCATCACGCGATGGCGCCGGAATTCGCGGCGCGGGGCATCGCGGGCCTGGATTTTTCCGATTCCGGGAGTTCGCGCGATCTGGAGATGCTGCACAACCTGTCCGTCTGCGTTGCCTGCATCAGGAGCATCAAGGGCAATGGCTGAAAGTTCGCTGCGCATTTTGATTGCGGAAGACCACGCTTTGGTCAGGGCCGGATTGCAGGCCCTGCTGTCGCAGGAGCCGGAATTCGAAATCGTCGGCGAGGTGGACAACGGCCGTGATGCCGTGCGCGTCGTCGGCGAACTGAATCCGCACGTCGTGCTCATGGATCTGACCATGCCCGGCATGAACGGCATGGAAGCGATCTCGGACATCAAGCGCCGCTATCCCGGTGTGCGCGTTCTGGTACTGACGCTGCACAAGACGGAGGAATTTGTTCTCGCCAGCCTGCGTGCCGGTGCAGACGGCTATGTTCTAAAGGAAGCGACGCCGGCCGAGTTGCGCCTGGCGGTGCGCACCGTGGCGGGCGGCAGGACCTACCTCAGCGACGAGGTATTGCGGAAGGTGATCAGTGTGAATCCGGGTCGCGGCGGATCCTTTCCCACGAACGGCGTGTGGGACACACTGACCCAGCGCGAACGCGAGGTGCTCAAGCTGGTGGCCGAAGGAAAATCGAACAAAGCCATGGCGGAATATCTGTTTCTAAGCGCCAAAACCGTGGAGAAACACCGCGCCAAGCTGATGGCAAAACTGGGCATGCACAATGCGGCTGCGCTGACCGCCTACGCGATCCAGAAAGGCTTGGTAGGCAACTAGCCCGGGCCTACATGGCCCAGGACGCATGCAGCGTGACGCCGCCCTCGCGGTTGAATACCGCCGAGAAAGCCCCGCCGGAGAGCGTCGGGCGGCGCTTTGGTTTGAGGGGGGAAATTCGCTGAAACGCAGCCGGGCCGGGGCGGGGATTCTCCGGCCGGATTTTGCTGCGCGGAGGGGCACAAACGGCACCCCCGATTTCCTGTGCCGCATCAGGTGGGATGCGGCAGGACGCGGGTGGCTTCAGAAAAGAATACCGACCCGCTCCCCGCAGTTTTGCTCAGATACGGCGGACGCGCAGTGCCGGAGCCGGTTTCTTCGGCTGCTTCGGTTTCTTCTGTTCCTTTTTTTGCCTGTCACGGTTGCCCATTGCCATTCTCCTTTTCCGACGTTAATGGATCACCTTTCGGTGCTTTCGGCGCGAAGCGTTCCGGCAATCGCGATCCTGCGACTAGGATACCGGGAACCCGGATCAGCGCGCAAACACTTTGCGTAGGAAACCAAGCGCCGACCGGGCGGCTTTTTCCCGCGCGCCGCGATTGCCTTCGACGCTGGCGCCGAGCGCACGGCATGAATTTTTCAGGGTGGCCTCGTAAACCTCGCGCGACAGACGCTGTCCGGTAAAGCGATCATAGGCTGCCAGCGTGTCGATGTCGATTTCCACCGGACACGCATCCAGCGTGCGCTGGACGCCACTCAGGTGATAGCGCTTCGGGTCGTCGCTGTCGAACTTGTGGCGCGCGCCCTCGATCACCGTGAATTCAACCGGCGTCCCGGCCTTGCCGATCCGCTCGGCGTAGTCCCGGCAGGGGGCCATGCCCGCGTAGTCGTCCGCGTCCCCGTGGATCCAAAGCATCGGCGCTTTCGAAAACACGCCGGGCTTTACGATCAGGCGGAACGGTCCCACGCAGCCGCCCGAGTACACCGGCAGGTGCGCGGCAAAGCGCAGGCCGTCCGGCAGCTTTTGCGCCGCGATCACGCGCTCGATCCCGGCGCGCCAAGTGGTGATGCCGCCGCGGGAAAAGCCCATGATGGCGATGCGCGTCGCGTCGATGCGCGGATGCGAGGCGAGCAGCTGCAGCGCCGCGAACGCGTCGGCCACGTCGGCGGTGAAGGGCACCTGCGACTGATCCTCGGCGGTGCTCTTCACCCCGCGAGGACCGAACGAATCCACCGACAGCACCGCGTACCCCGCCGCATTGAACTGCTGTGGCCAGAACTCGAGCATGGCCCTGTAGATGCCGCCGGAACCGTGCATCAGCAGCACGGCCGGTGCCTTTTCAGCGCCCGCCGGCAGGAACAAGTGACCGACGACATTCACGCCCTCGCTCTGCCCCTTGCCATTGAACAATTCGCCCAGCGTCTTCGGCGTCCAGCTCGCAAACGCATAGCGCCCGTTGCCTTGTCCGGCGGAGAAATCGGTGACCAACCCCTGCGCGAGTGCCGTGGCGGCCGTGACTGCAGCTAGCGCAGCGAGCGCGACAACGGTTAGAAGTCTGGCGCAACCCTGTTTTGGCAATCTCATCCCGAATAACTCCTTTCCAATCGCAGCGCTACGAACGCTTCAGGGCGGTCACCTCGATTTCGATTTTCATGCGCGGGTCCGCCAGGCCGGCGGAGATCATCATCGCGGCCGGGCGCACTTCTCCGAAATACCTGCGCAGCACCGGCCAGCATTGCTCGAACTCGGCACCGTCGGGCAGGACATAGGTTACGCGAACCACATCTTTCAGGCTCGACCCTGCCTCCCGCAGTGCGGATTCGATGTTCTTCAGGCATTGTTCCGTTTGCTCGGCAAGGTTGTTCGAGATCGACATAGTCGAGTAGTCGAAGCCCGTCGTGCCCGAAACGAACACCCATTCCCCGGCGGCAACCGCGCGGGAATAGCCGATCTGGGCTTCGAAGGGGGAGCCTGAACTGATGAGTTTTCTGGTCATTTGATCTCTATAGAAGGGAAGGGAGTGAAGGGTTGAGATGCGAGGTGATCGAATCCGCAGAAACCTGCGTCAGCACACTAAGAATGTTGATCGTGTTGTTCTGCGGCGGGCCACGATGACGGCCGTAATGGCACGATGCTGGCCGCCCGTCCGCAGCAACAAAGGGTTGGGCATCCGATCACACATGAGGAAAGTTCGGATTATGAGCAACTTCCCAGACAAACCCGTCGAGGTCTGTGAAGTATCCAGAGTAACCGCCCCAGTCGGTAGGTTGCCCCGGCTTCGTGACCTTCGCCCCGAAAGTGGCAACACGCGCAAGCAATGCATCTACCTCTGCCGGGGAGCGCACGTTATGCGCAAGCGCGAAGCCACGAAAACCGGAGCCCTCAGCCGAAAGGCCGGCGTCGGCGGCGAGGCTCTCTCGCGGCCAAAGAGCAAGCCATGTCTTTCCAAGCTCAAAGAACGTGATTGACGGTGGCGTTTTCAGCCGCGGAAGGCCAAGGCACTCTTCGTAGAAGCGAGTAGCCCTGTCAAGATCGGACACACCGAGAGTTATAAGGCTAATGCGTGGTTCCAGTGCGCGCCCCCTGCTTGAGATGCCCAGCTTCGTGGTCAGCGGCACCGGCAGGCGTCCGCTGCGCCTATAGTCGGACTGTGCAAATTCATCAAGCGGCCAGCTTCTGTACCCGAATCTTCACCTGCCGCAACTGCCACAAGTCATACGCAGCTTGATGCGCAAGCCAGCTCTCTGGCGAGGTGTCAAAGGCCCGCCCGAGGCGCACTGCCATTTCGGGGGTGAGCGCGCCGCGGCCATTTACAATCTTCGACAACGTCTTCCGGCTTACCCCCAAAGCTTGGGCGGCCTCGGTAATGCTGATCCCCATCGGGTCCAGCCATAGGCCTTGGAGAACTTCACCGGGATGCGGCGGATTGTGCATTTGCATGAAAACCTCTCAATGGTAGTCCTCGTAGTTCACGACCTCGGCGTCATCGTGTGACCGTCAGAAAATCAAGCCGCGGGGTTGTGCTTTTTCAACCAATTTTGCAATGCGAGATCAACGCGCGTCTGCCAGCCCTCACCGGTGGCGCGAAAGCTTTGGACTACGTTTTGTGACAGCCGAATTGTGATGCGCTCTTTGGTCGGAAGCTTTTGCGCGCCTCGAGCCCCGACTTTGCGCCTGAGGGTTTCTGGCAAGGCTTTCTGCGCCGAACGAAACGCGGCTAGATCATTGACTGTAAGTTCCCTGACTTCGCCTTTGGCGTCAATCAGCGGTTTTTGCTTTGGCATATCGATTCACCTCACGCGCGTTGGCTTTGCGGAAACTGATGACGCGGATTCCGTCCAGCGTCTCGGCAAAGCAAAGAACATGCAGCCGAACCCCGAGCATGCCTACCGCGATATAGCGCGTCTCGCCGTAGTCCTGCCTTTTGTCGACCGCATATAGAGCGCTCTCGAAGTCAAACTCAGCAGCAGAATCGAACGATAGACCGCGATCGCGGATGTTCCGTCGATTCTTCGCCGAATCATAGGAGATTCGCATACCGTACAGTGTACATACAAAAAGATAGTGGCGCCAGCACTATCTCAGCGCTGCAATATCCCAGCAATGACGGTGACGCCTATGATGCCGAACGTCTGAATTTACCTGCCTTGCGCGGATTTATGCGCAAGGTCGGGTGGAATGATGGGTTCGGCCTCATTGCAATACCGCCGCCTCGACAAACCTGCGGGTGCCCTTTGCATCGGTCGCGACGAGTAGCAGGCGAGGGTTCTCGGGTGGAGTTGGGAGCAAAGCCAATTGGGGACGAAGGTGCTCTTTAAGATTTTCAATCTCAACCTTCCGATCCTCTGGAAAAGTCGTTTCGCCCGCTACCACCCACAAGTCTCGACCGTCCGGCAAGCGCTCCAGAACAACAGTAGTTGTCCAGCCCGCGGACGCCAATGCTTCGACGGGACGTGGTTCCGCACGGGTCAAGAACACAGCTATTTCGACCGATGAGCCGGTTCTTGCTGGTATCCAAATGGTTCTCTTGTCTTTGTGCTTCGCCCAACGCGAACACCTTAGCTCTGATGCTGGAATGATGATTCCGAAAGGGAACTCGTACTGGTTCTCGGGATTGATTGTCCAAGTATCAAGAAACGATGGCGGAGTTCCAGTAGACCGCCAGAATTGCTGATCCGGTGCGCGGATGTGACATCTTCCGCTTTCGTGAATGCTTGCTTTCAAATATCCGCCGAGGGTTCTTCCAGCAAGGTACACATCGCTTGCATCTGACTTCCACATTACGACCCACTCCGATGATCGAAGGCCGGATGGGTCACCAACACCAAAGCGAGCGGAGCGTGTCGTCATTCCGTTGAGGCCGAACGTTTGAATTCACAGGCCTGCGCGGCTTTTCGCGCAGGTCCGGTGGAATGATGGGTTCGGCGTCTTTGTGCGATATGAAAGGAAGGTGTCGGTCATCACTGCTCTGGAACAGTAAGCTTTGTTCCATCCTTGAATACGACCATGCGCGGCTCCCAAACTACTTTGTATTTATCATCATCAAGTTCGGCAAGCTTACGGTCCTTGTTATCGCCACGGGGGTACTTCACTGATCGTGATCCTGTCCACGTAGCCGTTTGTCCGGCCTTAATGGTTGTGTCGTTAGAAATCAAGAATCCGGAAATTTCGTCGCCGAATAAGTCTTTCACAGAGATATAGCCCTTCGCGCCGGCAATATCTTTTTCGGTGTTGTTCTTGTACCCGAAAGTTACCTCAAAATATTCGTCAAGCAACATTCCACTGTACCCACGCTCTGGCCTGATTTTCTTTGAAACCAATGTGACTGTTATCGCCTCCTTCATTGGCTTCATTGCGGCTTCCCGTTCAGCTTGAAGCTTGGCTTTCAATGCCTGCTGCTTTGCTTCTTCGATAGCTGCATCAGCTTTGAATTTACGTTGGTCGTCTATTGCCTTCCCAAGAGTCATACCTTCAGGAATTCCAGAGCCTTCTTTTCCGCCAAATAGCCCACCAAGTTTCGCTCCAATCGTATGACGCATGATGAAGCCAGCCGCCAGCTCACGTTCTTCTGGCGTTAGTTTTTCCATGGCAGGCTTAATACTCTCCATCTTGTCGAGTTCACGCGGCAGCGGGGTGTCCTTTGGAGCGCTGCATGCAGCCAAAATAGCCGCGCATAGTAGGACGGAGAGGTGGTTACGCATGTCTTACTCCTTTGGCGAGATTTCGCGCTTGCAATTGTGCGATCGAGGCGGTGAGAAAAGACGCCGAACGTTTGAAATCACCGGATGCTGCGCGGCTTCATCGCGCAGCGTCCGGTGGATTGATGGGTTGGACGAAGCCGCTACGCGGAGAAGTCGCCGGCTGTAGCGATACGAATTACTCTTCACGAACGCTCCCTCGTTGCTGAAGGAGTGATTTTGCAACCAATCGTGAGGAAACGCCACCATGACAAAGCCATCGACTACGCAGTTTGACCGGCAGTACCAGGCCCATCTGAAGCATCTCAAGCTCAAGGGCCTGCAACCGAAGACCATCGAAGCCTATTCGCGCGCCATCCGCCGTATTGGCGCGCGCTTCGATCACCGGATCGACGATCTGAGCGAGCCGCAACTGAGGAACTACTTCACCGAACTCCTGGGCACGCACTCCTGGAGCGCCGTGAAGCTCGATTTGTACGGTCTGAAGTTCTACACCCAGCATGTCCTGAAGAAACCCTGGGTGGCGCCCGGCCTGATCAAGCCGCCCAAGAGTCAGCGCCTGCCCGACATTGTCACCATCGACGAGGCCCGGCGCATCTTTGACGCCACCCGCGTCCTCAGCTACCGGGTGTGCTTCTTCACCCTTTACAGCCTGGGCCTGCGTCTGGGCGAAGGGCTGCGGCTGCAAGTGGGCGATATCGACGCCGCGCGCCATCGTGTGCACATTCGCGACGCCAAGGGCAACAAGGATCGCTTCGTGCCGTTGCCGCGGGCCACCCTTCACCTCTTGCGCCGCTTCTGGCCGGTGCATGGCAACCCGGTGCTGATGTTTCCGAACCGCTCGGCCGGCCGCAAAGGCGCCGCCGTCGTCACCACACCGCTCGATCCCGGCGGCGTGCAGCGCACGCTACACAAGGTGGTCGAGGCTTGCGGTCTAAAAAAAACATCACGCCCCACAGCCTTCGCCACAGCTATGCCACCCATCTGATCGAGGCCGGCGTCGACCTGATCGAAGTGCAGAAGATTCTCGGTCATCACTCCATTCTCACCACCGCCCGCTACACTCACCTGACGGATCAGACCAAGCATCACGCCATCGACCGCATCAACGGCCTGATGGACGGTTTCGTCCTCGGCTGGAGGCAGGTCAAATGACCCGACTCGCCGCCGTCATTGGCACCTTCGAGACCGACTTGCGCGCGCAGTACCGGGACCGACTCACCGCCGAGCACCTGCGGGCGCTCGGCGCAATGAAACGCTGCCGCAGCCACGCCAGCCTCAAGATGCAGGTGCAGTGCACCGGATGCGCGCATCAACTCCTGGTGCCGCACTCCTGTGGCCACCGTCACTGCCCGCACTGCCAGCATCACGAAAGCCAGCAATGGCTGGAACGGCAGATGCAGCGGCTGGTGCCGGCCGACTACTTCCTGATCACCTTTACCCTGCCGGCCGAATTGCGGGGCCTGGCCTTCGCGCATCAGGGCGTGATATACGATCTGCTGATGCGCTGCGCCTGGGATACCGTGCATTCCTTCAGCCGCAACGACAAGCGGCTGGGCGGAACACCCGGTGCCATCGCGGTGCTGCACACCCAGACACGCCGCCTCGACTATCACCCGCACGTGCATCTGGTGGTCCCGGCGGCGGCGATCGATGCCGCGCACAAGCGCTGGCGCACCAAACAGTGCAAGGCCAAGG
>Ga0172375_10000105_pt1 | contig 123088 bp, 113 predicted proteins | sample LakKiv1m_FD_114537 | JGI IMG/M metagenome (GOLD analysis project Ga0172375, IMG submission 114537) | Freshwater microbial communities from Kabuno Bay, South-Kivu, Congo - kab_092012_11.1m | ecosystem: Environmental > Aquatic > Freshwater > Lake | place: Democratic Republic of the Congo...
TAAAGTTTTCGTTTCAGGTTCTTACGGCGAATTTTATGCGCGTGAAACGGAGGCAGAAATGGTCTTTGTGGGCGGTGGTGCGGGTATGGCTCCAATGCGTTCACACATTTTCGACCAACTCCGTCGCTTGAAATCAAAACGCAAAATGACCTTCTGGTACGGTGCGCGTAGCAAACGCGAAATGTTCTATGTGGAAGATTTCGATATGCTCGCTCGTGAAAATCCAAACTTCACATGGCATGTTGCGTTGTCTGACCCATTGCCAGAAGATAATTGGACAGGTTACACAGGGTTTATTCACAACGTGTTGGAAGCAGAATTTATTAAAAAACATCCTGCGCCAGAAGATTGTGAGTTCTACATGTGTGGCCCTCCAATCATGAATACGTCAGTGATTAACATGTTGATTAACAACGGGGTTGAACCTGAAAATATTATGCTCGATGACTTTGGCGGTTAGTTTTTAATTTATCGCTAAATGAAAAAAGCCCCGATTTGCGTTAATGCAAGTCGGGGCTTTATTTTTACAGCTCTATTTTTTGCATATATGTTTAAAAAGCCAAACACATAATTTGTGTAAAGTGCCTTTTTTTCTAACAGTCAGCAATTCTTCTTCAGAAGATACCAAAACTGTGTACGAACCATTTTCAGCCACGAAATCAATTAAACCTGTTTCTTTCATTTTTTCAATAATCGAAACAGCACGACTGTAGCCCAGTTTAAAACTTCTTTGGATTTGAGAAACAGAGGCTGTACGTTTGGTGATTACCAAACGTACGGCTTCGTAATACAACGGATCTGTTTCTTTATCCCCTTGAGATAAATCGTTCATTTAAACCTCTTAAATGCAGAAAATTTCACGAATCCAATCGGCTCGTTCAGCATGACCTTTACTTTCATATTGATATGGGCCATGGATGTCATTAGGAAAATCATGTCCTTTAATTATTTGGGAAATTCTTTTGTCTCCATTTTTACCAAGCGGTAGCCAATCAACATATACACGCCATGCACTTAAATCAGCATCAGCTTTTACAATTCCAAAAGCAAAAAATAATTTTTTGCTTTCAATTGCAATGCGATCTCCCTTTTTTATTTCGCTAAATTGCGCTTCATTCACTTCATTCTTAGCACAATACCAAATCCCAGCTTCTAAAATATCATCAAGAGTTGATGTTTCTGGTACGTTGACTACCCAATAATTTGGTGAAAAATCTTCTTTTTGCATAAAAAATTACCTCGTTGTTTAAAAATTAAATTGTTATTGAAAAAAGAGGTTTCACACCTCTCAATTACATAAGCCCTTTAGATGAGTTCCAACCATGTCAAATTTTAAAAAATTTAAGAAATTATTAAAATAATTTTAGGAAACAATAATGCTATTGACATTGACTAGTTAATTTAAATGAAAAATTTAATTTGTATCACAGCAAATCGGGGCTTTTGTGTGTAAAATTCATCGCATGAAAATTTTTTTATTTGTGAGGCTTCAAAAATGAACGCAATTAACGCAAGTGATTTAAAAATACAAGGCATCAACGCTATTACAATGGCTTTAGCTGACACACAAGAAGTTGCAATTTCGGTTCAAGGAAAACCACGTTTTATTGTGATGGATATTGACCATTATCAGCAATTACGCGAATACGAATTAGAAATTGCGGCGCAAAAAGCCAATGCAGACATTGCCGCAGGGAGGTTTGTAACCGAATCGGCAAATGATTATATGAATCGGATAATTAAAGATTATGATTTACAAGCTGATAATTCCTGATTCATACACGAAAAAATTGGTGAAATTTTTAAAATCGCATCCTGAATTAGTTACGCCACATAGAAAAACGCTTAAACTATCAACGCGGGTTTCTACACAAAAAAATTTTTATTACTAGATCTAAACTGTTGCAAAGAATGTCTGCTAGTCAATGCAGGCACAAGTTGCCTGCATTTTTTTTTGTAGTGATTCGCTAATAACTTGTATTTATTAACCTTTATCAAACTGCGCTTATTTTTTTAGAAACAAACTGTTTTATAAATGGACACAATCGTTTTTGCTCGTTAAAATGCGCCCGCTTTCAACAGAAAGCACTTTAGGTAGGTAGCTTTAATAAAGCTAAATAACAATAACAATAAATAGTAAAGATTTTTCGCTTGAACCACGTCGCTGGGAAAATGCCTAGAACGATAAGATAAAAATAAAAATAAACGTTCAAGTTAGCCCGCTCTAAGCGGGCTTTTTATTGCCTGTCAAAAAATCGCGTTAACGCATAAAATAACGCTATTCCAAAAAGATTTAACACGAGTTCACGTTTTGAAATCCCCGATTTTTTTACCTTGTTTTATCACCTGTTTTGTTATTTTTTTGCTCGCTAGCAGTATTTTCGCAGCGCATTTTTATCATTTTCAAAATCCCTTAACCGAACATGAACGCATTGTTTGGCGCACGGTTTTTTATATTTTGACAATTTTGCTCTTACCGCTCACAAATTTACTTCGTCACATTTTTCTGCGTCTTAATCAAACAATGCCTCTACTTGAAAATGCAAATTTAGAAAAAACGCTTAAAACCCGCTACACCTTAACCGTTAGCGTTTCAATGTCATTGATTTTACTGATTGGCAGTTTTGGTAGCGTGATGTTTTATTTAGGTGATGGTTTTAATACGTTGCATATTTTCAATATTGTCGCGGGACTGGGTATTTTTTTATATCGTCCAAAAATTAGCGAATATATGCAAATCCAAGAGGCTTTAACGGAACACGAAAATGACAACTAAAACAGAATTGCTCACGATGGCGGATAGTTGCGTGAAATGCGGGATTTGTTCGCCACATTGCCCAACTTACACATATTCGCAAAATGAAAATGAATCTCCGCGTGGACGAATCGCGCTCATTCAAGCATGGGCAGGTGGGAATTTAACGATTACGGAAAATTTACTCGAACATATCGATAATTGCTTGCTGTGTCGCGCTTGCGAAAAATCTTGTCCTGCCGTTGTGCCGTATGCGAAATTGATTGATGATTTTCGAGCGCAAATTAACGGCGAACAATCTTCACCGCTTGCCGTGAAATTGGTTAAAAGTTTTGCTGAAAATAAGCTCGTTCAAGGCTGGACAAAATCACTGCTCACGTTTTACCAACAAAAAAATTTGCAAAAAACCGCGCGTTTTCTGCATTTGCCACAGCTTTTCGGTTTAAAAAAATTAGAGCGTTTAATTCTGAATTCTCAAGCAACTCAACCCTTGCAAAATTATTATCCCGCACAAAATGCGCTCAAAGGTGAAGTCGGTTTGTTTGTGGGCTGCATGGGGGAAATGTTTGATTTTGAAACAGTTAATGCGGCAATTAAAGTTTTAACGCACGTTGGTTTTAATGTGCATTTGCCAGAAAATCAAACTTGTTGCGGCGCGTTGGCGTTGCATGAAGGCGATGCAGAAACGGCTCAAAATTTAGCAACACAAAATCAAAATGCGTTTGCGAATAAAAATTTGCAAGCGATTATTAGCATTGCCAGCGGTTGCGGTTCAACGCTGAAAGATTACGCGCAAAATGTGGTCGATATTAGTCATTTCTTGGCGCAATTTGAATTTGAATTAAAACCGCTCGCGGCAAACCTCGTGGTGCATTCGCCTTGCACGTTAAAAAACGTGTTAAAAACTGACAAAAGCGTTTTGAAATTACTCAAACAAATTCCGCAAGCCAACATTTCAGCGTTGCCAGAAACCACGCAATGCTGTGGTTCGGCGGGAACTTACAGTTTAAGACATGAAAAAATGGCGCAAACGCTGTTAAACGAATTGCTTGAAACAGTCCTTGAACAGCAACAGCCCGCTAATTATTTGGTGAGTTCAAATATCGGTTGTGTGCTACATATTGCGGCTGGTTTGCGTGAACGTGGGGAAGATTTACAGGTTGTGCATCCGATTGTTTTAATTGCAAAACAAATTGCTTAAATGCGCTAACGAGTGTATTTAAACAAAAAAATAACAATGCACGTTATGTAATTAGAATTTAGGATGGAGAAAATGATAAATGATTAAAGATATAGGCGAAATATGTACCAATCATAAGCATAAATACTATAAAAAATGGCAATTAGTTGTTAATCTTTTCCTGATTACTTCCTGTATTGCATTAGCATTGGCGACAGTTCCTTCAATATGGGCGATATATGAAGCCCCCTTTAACATTCTTGAATTTTTGACAGTTGCTCTCTTTACTTTTGACTATGTTGCCAATCTATTTTTTTCAGAAAAAAAATTCAAATACGCACTAAGCATTTGGGGCATTATTGATTTGATTTCTATTTTGCCTACTTATTTGACCCTTTTAAATTTACCTGCATTACAAGCGACGAAAATGCTAAGGTTATTGCGAGTAGCCAGAATTATTCGCGAATTTAAATTAGATGCAGATCAACAAGAAAATAGCAATCCGCTAATTTTAAATCTAAAAATCTATTTGATTATTTTTTTCTCAGTTATGATGATTTCAAGTGCGTCGATGTATGCCGTAGAAGGAACGTTATATTCGCCTGAAAAAATGAAGATCGAACAAACACTTCTAAATTCTCAAGTAAAACTAAGTGAAGACCCAAAGGTATTCATGCCTTTTGATCCTATTTCAGGAGATCCTATTCCAGAAGACAAACGTTTTTTTACATCCATTCTGCAATGTGGTGGTGTATCGTAACGCTAACAAGCACTGGTTATGGTGACATATATCCTGTAACTGTGAAGGGAAAAATTGTGGCAGGATTTACTATGTTTTTAGGTTTAGTTTTATTCGGTATTTTATTGAATTTAGTTGGAAAAGCGTTACTGGTTATTCTTTTTGGAGAAAAGCTAAAACCAGATTAACAAAAAACAATTCGCCATTGTTATTTTGATAGTTTTCTAAATACCCCGCCCGCTTGCAACCGACGGGGGAATTTATTTATCCAAGACTATCTAAATACTTTTCTGCATCTAATGCCGCCATACAACCTGCGCCAGAAGAAGTAATGGCTTGTTTATAAACACTATCCATCACGTCACCTGCGGCAAAAACGCCTTCTACGCTCGTCGCCGTCGCGTTACCTTCAATGCCACTTTTAACTTTGATGTAACCGTGATTCATTTCAAGTTGCCCTGCGAAAATATGGGTGTTTGGCGTGTGACCAATTGCAATAAATACACCATGTACATCGATGTCTTTGGTTGAACCATCTGTTTTTTTAATTCGAATGCCTGTCACGCCCATATCATCCCCTAAAACTTCATCGAGTTCGCTCAACCATTCAATTTCAACATTGCCATTTTTCGCTTTTTCTAACAGTTTATCAGCAAGAATTTTTTCAGAGCGAAATTTGTCGCGGCGATGAATTACCGTCACTTTTGAGGCGATATTGGCTAAATATAACGCCTCTTCAACAGCGGTATTACCACCGCCAATGACTGCAACAGGTTTATTGCGATAAAAGAAACCGTCGCATGTTGCACATGCACTTACGCCGCGACCTTTAAAGGCTTCTTCGCTGTCTAAGCCTAAATACTTTGCTGATGCGCCTGTGGCAATAATGAGTGCGTCGCAAGTATATTCACCGTTATCACCACTGAGTTTAAACGGACGTTGCGACAAATCCGTGCTGTTGATGTGATCATAAACAATTTCGGTATTGAAACGCGCGGCGTGTTGTTGCATTTGCGTCATAAGTTCTGTGCCTTGCACGCCTTCAACTGCGCCAGGCCAATTATCTACTTCGGTTGTAGTCGTTAATTGTCCACCTTGTTGCATACCTGTGATGATGACGGGATTTAGATTTGCGCGTGCCGCATAAATTGCTGCCGTATAACCCGCTGGACCTGAACCTAAAATGAGCAATGAACAATGTTTTACAGCTGCCATAATTAACTCCAAAAGTAAAAAACGCCGATTTTAAAGCGATGACGATGAAATAGCATTAGATAAATGTTTATTACGCTATAATTTGCGACAAATCAGACAACTAAAATGAATTAACTTAGGAGAAATTCATGAGCGCAAATTACGAAGAAGTACGCAAAAATTTGATTTCGATGTTAGAACAATTAGACGAGCGTTTAACCATAATTACTAACGATGTCCGTCATGTTGATGAAGAAATCGAAAAAGATTGGGAAGAACAAGCAATTCAAAATGAACAAAACGAAGTGCAAGATTTTTTAGGTAATTCGGCAAAAATTGAGATTGCAGCAATTAAACAAGCTATTGCTAGAATTGACGCGGGGGATTATGAAGTTTGTCAAACGTGTGGTGAAATAATCAATCCTGAACGCTTAAAAGCGGTGCCATTTTCGGCTCTGTGCGTTAAATGTGCTAGCTTCGCAGAAAAAAATTAACTTTTTTGACAAAAAAAAGCCCTGCAGTTTCTTGCAGGGCTTTTATTTGGCTCCCCCGGACGGGCTCGAACCGCCGACCCAATGATTAACAGTCATTTGCTCTACCGACTGAGCTACAGGGGAATAAACTGGTGCGCTTGGAGAGATTCGAACTCCCGACCGATCGGTTCGTAGCCGATTACTCTATCCAGCTGAGCTACAAGCGCGTTGTTGAGGAGTCATTATGATTTTGAATCGATTTATTGTCAAATAATAAATGAAAGTTTTTTATCTTTTATTTGGTCTATGTAAGATAATCAAAATAAAATCAAACTGTTATATGAAATTACTCTATGACTTTAGGAACCAAATACAATCCATCTTCGGTTTGCAGTGCAATACGTTGAAAGTAATCACGCTGATTCATTTCCGTGACTTTATCAGCACGCAAGCGTTGCACCTGATCCATAGGGTGAGCCATAGGCTTCACACCACTTGTGTCCAATTCACTCATTTGCACCATCAAAGTCAGTACATTATTTAAATCATCCGCATACGCACTAATATGCTGTTCTTCAATTTCCACTCGTGCTAAATGGGCAATTTTTTTCACTTCTACTGCAGATAACATTTTTTAGTCCTGTGTTTAGTTATGTGTTTCGTTAAGGGTTTTATTGTTACGCGAATTATTTGTTCTAGCAATTCAAAACCAAAATCTCTTCGGAGCGTGCTAGAATTCGCAGCTATTTTACACGGAGAATCATTATGAAAAGTTGTGAATCTTGTCAGCGCGTTGCGATTGGCAAAAATTATAAAAACATGCCTGTTTGGAAACGTGCGATTGGTATGATTATGATTTATTTACCCATTATTACGTTGCCTTTTATTTTTTTGAGCGCGTATTGGTCATATTGGCATTTGCTGTTAATGGGGGCAACGGAAGTTAAAAAACTGCAAGATTTTTTACCTGCAAAAGAAAGTCATCGCTACAATTTGAAAACACAAATCAAAATGGAAGGTTCTTTTAAATTAAGCACTTCCCAATCAAAGCTGTTTTGGATTTTAAATTGTTCATGGTATTGCCCTGTGAGCGTTGCTTTATTCGAATGGCATTCGTATTTGGTGAAATTGGTGGAGAATTTTTGGTGTCCATTCACTCATGCAACCAAAGAAAATTATGACAACGCTTGTATTGATAAATCGTTTTGGCACATTTACCCAGAAGATGCAGCCAAATTACATCCTGATGATTTGAAAAATCCAATTTGGAATGAAGATGAGGCTATCAAATAGCGCGTAAAAAAATGCAGCATCAAAATTTAAATTGGTGCTGCATAAAAGAGAAGGATATAAGACTCTCAACGCCAGAGGAGCTTTTGAAAGTGCGTGTATTCTAGTTATAAAAAAGGATATTGAGAATGTGACAAATTGTCGCGTGACAATTTGTCGCATAGCAAAAAATTGTTAATGACCAAAACCGCATAATTTTGTATAGTTGGCGCAGATTTTTAACAACGGGATGCGTTTTTGGCGAATCCCGTTTTGCACATTAGAAGGTAATGATTTCGATGAGTTCCGCACAATTAGTGTTAGAAGACGGCACAGTATTTCACGGTGTATCTATAGGCGCGGCAGGGTGTAGCGTTGGTGAAGTGGTTTTTAATACAGCGATGACAGGCTATCAAGAAATTTTGAGTGACCCCTCTTACGCGCGGCAAATTGTCACATTAACTTATCCACACATCGGTAACGTTGGTACAACTGACGAAGACCAAGAATCACATGGCGTTTTTGTTAGCGGTTTGGTTATTCGGGATTTGCCACTTGTAACAAGCAATTGGCGTAATGAAAAATCATTGCAACAGTATTTGATTGATAACAATGTTGTTGCCATTGCTGAAATTGACACGCGCAAATTAACCCGCATTTTGCGTGATAAAGGCGCACAACGCGGTTGCATCATTGCTGGTGAAGGTCAAACAATCGAAAATGCAAAAGCCGCGATTGAAAATTTTGCAGGCTTGAAAGGTTTAGATTTAGCCAAAGAAGTGACGACTGAAAAAACTTACGAATGGACTGAAAACATTTGGAATTTAAAAGAAGGTCACAAAACAGCTGAAAATTTAACCAAACATGTTGTGGCGTATGATTTTGGTGTGAAACGTAACATTTTACGATTACTGGCAAATCGCGGTTGCCGCGTGACCGTTGTTCCAGCCAAAACACCTGCTTCGGAAGTATTAGCCCTAAAACCAGACGGCGTATTTTTATCAAATGGCCCTGGTGATCCAGAACCTTGTACTTATGCCATCGAAGCGATTAAAACCATTTTGGAAACCAAAACGCCTGTTTTTGGGATTTGTTTAGGGCATCAATTATTAGCGTTAGCGAGTGGCGCGAAAACCGAAAAAATGAAATTTGGTCATCATGGTGCAAATCATCCTGTTCAAGAAATTGCGACAGGTCGCGTGATGATTAGTAGTCAAAATCATGGTTTTGCGGTGAATGAAGCGAGTTTGCCTGCAAATTTAATCGCAACGTATAAATCTTTATTCGACGGTAGTTTGCAAGGCATTAAACGTACCGATTGCCCTGCATTCAGTTTCCAAGGTCATCCCGAAGCAAGCCCAGGTCCTCACGATGTGGAAGCGTTATTTGATGAATTTATCGAATTGATGAATGCGAGATAAAACGTGAGCGCGTTAAAAAAGCCTTTGTATTTCACCGAAGCGGATTTTTTAGCTTTCGATGCCACAACTGACGTGAAACATGAATATGTTGATGGCTATATTCATGCGATGGCGGGTGCAAGTGAGCGGCATAATCTCATTACAGGTAACATCTTTTTAAAATTGCGTTTATCAGCAGGCGGTAAAAATAACCACTGCCGCGTTTTTACCAGTGATATGAAATTTCGCGCTGAAAATGGACGATTTTATTATTTTCCCGATGTGATGTTGGTTTGTAATCAAAACGATGACAATCAGTTTTATAAAGAAAAACCTTGTTTTATTGCCGAAGTCGCCTCAATTAGCACTGAAAAAATCGACCGCCGCGAAAAATGGGTAACGTATTCAAAAGTTGAAAGTTTGCGTTATTACTTACTCGTTGATAGCACTAAAAAGTTCGTTGAATACTATTTTCGAGATGAGCAAAATCAATGGCAAGCGGCAATTTTAGAAGCTGATGAAACGCTTGAGATTGAATGTGAAAATTACCGCGCTGTTTTAGATTTAAATTCGATTTATGAAGATGTAACCTTTTCATAAAAACTCATACATTTAAAAAAACTTACCTAAAAATTAGCAAATCATGCCAAAAAGAACCGACATAAAATCCATTTTATTATTAGGCGCAGGACCGATTGTGATTGGTCAGGCGTGTGAATTTGACTACTCAGGTACACAAGCCTGCAAAGCTCTACGCGAAGAAGGTTATCGCGTGATTTTGGTCAATTCCAATCCCGCCACGATTATGACCGACCCCGACATGGCGGACGCGATTTATATCGAGCCGATTGATTGGCAAACCGTTGAAAAAATTATTGCCAAAGAACGCCCCGATGCAATTTTGCCAACGATGGGCGGGCAAACTGCGTTGAATTGCGCGTTAGCTCTTGATGAACATGGCGTTTTAGCAAAATACAACGTCGAAATGATTGGCGCGACCAAAGAAGCCATTAACAAAGCTGAAGACCGCCAACTTTTCAATGACGCAATGGCGCGAATTGGCTTAGAAGTCGCTAAATCGAAAACCGCACATTCAATGGAAGAAGCCTTAGCCGCGCAAAAAGAAGTCGGTTATCCAACCGTGATTCGTCCTTCTTTCACAATGGGCGGAAGCGGCGGCGGCATTGCGTACAACAAAGAAGAATTTATCGAAATTTGCGAACGCGGTTTATATCTCTCGCCAACCAACGAATTGTTAATTGAAGAATCGGTACTCGGTTGGAAAGAGTACGAAATGGAAGTTGTCCGCGATTCAAAAGACAATTGCATTATCGTGTGTTCGATTGAAAACTTTGACCCGATGGGTGTTCACACGGGTGATTCGATTACCGTTGCACCAGCGCAAACTTTGACCGATAAGGAATATCAAATTTTACGAAACGTGTCGCTTGCGATTTTGCGTGAAATTGGTGTCGATACGGGCGGTTCAAACGTTCAGGTGGCAATCAATCCTGAAAATGGACGCATGATTATTATTGAAATGAATCCGCGTGTTTCGCGCTCTTCGGCGTTAGCATCGAAAGCGACAGGTTTCCCGATTGCAAAAGTTGCCGCGAAATTAGCCGTTGGTTTCACACTCGATGAATTACAAAACGAAATCACAGGTGGCAAAACACCCGCGTCATTTGAGCCTTCAATCGATTATGTGGTCACAAAAGTGCCGCGTTTCACCTTTGAAAAATTCCCACAAGCGGACGACCGTTTGACCACACAAATGAAATCCGTTGGCGAAGTCATGGCAATTGGTCGCACATTCCAAGAATCATTGCAAAAAGCCTTGCGTGGTTTAGAAATTGGCATCAACGGATTAAGCGAAATCACCGATTTAACCGCTGACGATGCGGCTGACAAAATCCGCCGTGAATTACGTCATCCAGGTCCTGATAGATTGTTATACGTTGCCGATGCGTTTCGTTTTGGCATGAGTGCGGCAGATGTTCACGAAATTTGCAAAATTGACCCGTGGTTTTTAGCGCAAGTTGAAGATTTGGTTTTGACCGAAAAGTCACTTTCAACCAAAACGCTTTCAACCTTAAAAGAAGGTGAATTATTCCGTTTGAAACGCAAAGGTTTTTCGGATTCTCGCTTGGCAAAATTGCTTGATGCGTCCGAAACTGAAGTGCGTAACATTCGCCATAAACAAAACATTCGTCCTGTTTATAAACGTATCGATTCTTGCGCGGCAGAATTTGCCTCAGATACCGCTTATTTGTATTCGACTTATGAAGAAGAATGCGAAGCGCGAGTTTCTGACAAAGAAAAAATCATTATTTTAGGCGGTGGTCCTAATCGTATTGGTCAAGGGATTGAATTCGATTATTGCTGTGTCCATGCGGCGTTAGCGTTGCGCGAAGATGGTTACGAAACGATTATGGTGAACTGTAATCCTGAAACCGTTTCGACTGATTTTGATACCTCCGACCGTTTGTATTTTGAATCATTGACGCTTGAAGATGTTTTAGAAATCGTCCACATCGAAAAACCCAAAGGCGTGATTGTGCAATATGGCGGTCAAACACCGTTGAAATTAGCTCGCGCGTTAGAAGCGGCAGGCGTTCCCATTATTGGTACATCACCTGATTCAATCGATTTAGCCGAAGACCGCGAACGTTTCCAAAAATTGTTGGAACGTTTGGGTTTAAGACAACCACCGAATGCAACAGCGCGTTCAACAGAGCAAGCGATTAACGCGGCAAAAGAATTAGGTTATCCGCTCGTTGTGCGTCCGTCTTATGTTTTAGGCGGTCGGGCAATGGAAATTGTGTTTAACGAAGAAGGTTTGCAACGTTACATGAAAGAGGCGGTCAGCGTTTCAAATGATTCGCCTGTGTTGCTTGACCGCTTTTTAGATGACGCAGTCGAAATGGATGTTGACGCGATTTATGACGGTGAGCGCGTGTTAATCGGTGGTTTGATGGAACACATTGAACAAGCGGGTGTGCATTCGGGCGATTCAGCGTGTTCATTACCGCCGTATGATTTAGCTTCTGCGTTGCAAGACAAATTGCGTGAACAAGTTGCTAAAATGGCAGAAGCTCTTGGTGTGCGCGGTTTGATGAATACCCAGTTTGCGATTCAAGGCGAAGACATTTATGTTTTAGAAGTGAATCCGCGAGCGTCACGCACTGCGCCATTTGTGTCAAAAGCAACGGGTTATCCATTGGCAAAAATTGCCGCCCGCGTGATGGTTGGACAAACCCTTGAACAACAAGGTATTACCGAAGAGCGCATCCCTGATTATTTCTCTGTCAAAGAAGCCGTTTTCCCATTCGTAAAATTCCCTGGCGTTGACCCACTTTTAGGTCCTGAAATGAAATCCACAGGCGAAGTGATGGGCGTTGGTAAAACATTCGGTGAAGCGTTTGCAAAGTCGCAACGCGCCGCAGGTGTCGATTTAAGTCACACAGGCAAAGTGTTAATCAGTATTCGAGATAAAGACAAAGCTAAATTGCCTGAAATTGCCCGAATGTTGATTGCTAAAAATTATGAACTTGTTGCAACAGGTGGCACGGCGCGTTTCTTAAAAGAAAATGGGTTCCCTTGTGAAGTCGTTTGCAAAGTGAATGAAGGTCGTCCGAACACGGTAGATATGATTAAAAATGACCAAATTCAGTTAATCATCAATACCACCGAAGGCAAAAAAGCGATTTCCGATTCCTTCACCATGCGTCGTGAAGCCTTGCAACATCGCGTGACGTATTATACGACAATGGCAGGCGCGAGAGCCGCGTGTTTTGCACTCGGTGAACTTGAAGCGGGTGATGTGAATTGCTTGCAAGATTTGCATAAAAGTCTGAACTAAAATCACAACATGGGCGTAAAAGATTTACGCCCATTGTCAAAAATTATCGGAGTTTCAAAAAAATGAGCAAAGTCCCTTTAACTGTCAATGGTGCAGAAAAGTTAAAAGCTGAACTTGAAGAATTAAAAACGGTTGTGCGTCCACGCATTATTAACGCCATTTCAGAGGCTCGCGCCCACGGCGATTTAAAAGAAAATGCCGAATATCACGCCGCAAAAGAACAACAAAGTTTTGCCGAAGGTCGAATTGGTGAAATCGAAGGTAAATTGGCGAACGCGCAAATTATCGATGTCACAAAAATCGATGCAGGGGGCAAAGTGATTTTTGGCGCGACAGTTGAAATTGAAGATTTAGATTCTGAAAAACGTGTGACTTATCAAATCGTTGGTGAAGATGAAGCAGACATTAAAGAAGGTCGTATTTCAATTGGTTCACCCTTTGCGCGAGCGTTAATTGGTAAAGAAGTTGAAGACGTTGTGACGGTAAAAGCCCCAGCGGGTGATGTCGATTACGAAATTATTGATATTAAATATATCTAATAATTTGATTTTCAAGGTTCAAAGAAAACTTTGAACCTTGAAAAATGATTTTATTTTTGTGCTTCCTGATAACGTACAACACTGTCGAGAATTTCTTTTCTCGCTTCTTCAATACCAAACCACCCTTCAATTTTCACCCATTTTCCTTCTTCCAAATCTTTGTAATGTTGGAAAAAATGAGAAATCTTCACCAAAGTAATTTCGGGAATATCTTCATAACTGTGAACTTTTTTGTAGAATGGTGTGAGTTTATCAACTGGCACAGCAAGCACTTTCGCATCCTCGCCTGATTCATCAGTCATTTTTAAAACGCCAATTGGACGACAACGCACAACACAACCACTCAGTAACGGTGCTGGCGCAATCACTAACACATCAACAGGGTCGCCATCATCTGAAAGCGTGCTGGGAACGTAACCGTAATTGGTAGGATATTGCATTGCCGTTCCCATAAAGCGATCAACCGTTAATGCGCCTGTATCTTTATCAACTTCATATTTTACAGGGTCGCTATAAGCGGGAATTTCAATAATAACGTTAATATCGTTAGGTAAATCTTTGCCAGCTGGCACTTTCATTAGTGACATAAAAATCCTCTTTTTTAAGGTGAAAATGTGTGAATTGCGGCATTATACCAGACTTATGTTGTGCTTTTTAATGAGGAAAGAAATGCAAGGGCGATTAGAAAAAATGGTGTCACATTACGATGCAACCATTCGTTATGAATTAGTTTTAAATCAGCAGCGTATACCACTCAATGATTTCATTGGACAAACGTTGACATTACAACACACGGGAAACATTTATTGTCTGCATTGCAATATGCCGACCAGTAAAAGTTTTAATCAGGGTTATTGTTATTCATGTTTTTCGCGGCTTGCACAATGTGATATGTGCATGATGAAGCCTGAAACCTGCCATCACGCTTATGGTAGTTGCCGTGATTATCATTTTGCAGAGTCATTTTGTTTTCAGCCGCACATTGTATATTTGTCAAATACCAGCGGCTTAAAAGTAGGAATTACACGACAAACGCAAATTCCAATTCGCTGGATTGATCAAGGTGCGGTGCAGGCTTTGCCGATTTTTAAAGTCGCCTCGCGGCATTTATCAGGGCTTGTTGAAACACTGCTAGCAAAACATGTTGCTGATAAAACACAATGGCAACGAATGCTAAAGCATCAAATTGAACCTTTAGATTTAATTGCAGAACGCAATCGTTTATTTGAAATTTGCGCCAAAGAATTAAACATGCTGGCTAATTTTTATGTCGGTGAAATTGAATTGCTAAATGAAGCGCAAGTGGAATTAAATTATCCTGTTCAAACACCACCGCTTAAAGTGAGTGCTTTGAATTTTGATAAAACGCCGCACATTTCAGGAATTTTGCACGGCATTAAAGGTCAGTATTTAATTTTTGAAAAAGGGGTTTTAAACGTGCGTAAATTTGGCGGTTACGAAGTAATAATTCGCGCATAATGCAATGCGCCTAGTAATACTACGTCGGCTTGTGTGCAAACTTTAACGGGAATTTTTTCAAGCATCGTGCGAAAACGTCCTTTTGCTAAAAAACTTTCTAAAAATGCCCCTTTTTGCAAAATCGGTAAGCATTTCAAGCCAATTCCACCTGTTAAATAAACACCGCCATGTGGTAAGCATTTCAAGGCTAAATTGCCTGCTTCTGCGCCATAAATTTTAGAAAATAATTCTAAAGTTTTAACGCACAATTCATCGATTTGCGCGACTGCCGCTGCGCCGATAATTGCCGCTTTGTCATCAGCATGGTTAAGTTTTTGTGCAAATGCTTCTGAAAAAGGATATTCGTTTGTTTCACTCAAAAAATCGTAAATTGCTTCAATTCCCGCACCTGAAACTAAACGTTCATAACTAACGTGTTGATGAAAACGAGTTTGCATAAAAGCCAGTAATGCCATTTGCTCAGAATCAGTCGGCGCGAAATCACAATGTCCGCCTTCATTTGCAATAACATGATGCTTTTCACCATCGTGAAAAATAATTGCCTCGCCGAGTCCAGTTCCAGCTGCTAATACTGCACAATTGCCCTGCCCTGCTTTTGCGTTCGGATTTAAATGGGCAAAATCCGTTTCTGGTAAAGATAAAACGCCCCACGCCGCCGCTTCTAAATCGTTGAGTAATTTGACTTGTGAGCAATTGAGTTGCTCGCCAATTTCGCTACAAATCAATTTCCAAGGCAAATTAGTTGTTTCACAATTACCATCAACAATGGCTCCAGCAACTCCAATGCAAACTTTATCAATGCGAACGGAAGGAATAAGCGTTAAAAATTCAGCTAACAAACTATGAAATGTTGCGTAATTCACACTGGAAAAAGTATGTTTTGCAACGCAATGATTGTTATCGTAAATGGCAAGTAAGGTTTTTGTGCCGCCAATATCGCCTGCTAGAATCATGATTTTTCTCTTTAAAATTTGTGGAATTTTACGCGCAATCAAGCACTGATTTAATAAGCGTCAACGGATAATTTTGACCACTTAGATATTCGTCAATTGAAGATAAAACTAACGGACTACGCAAATTTTTCGTGGCAATTTCATCGCGAGTGAGCCAATGTGCCGCCACAATGCCATCATCGAGTTTTTGTTTAGGTTGGAAGTCATAACACGCTCCTGCAAAACAAAAACGCACAAAAGTAGGACTATGTGGATTACGCCGCCACAAATGCACGCCTGTGATAAAAGCGGGGGAGAACTGCCACGCTGTTTCTTCTAATACTTCGCGTTTTACGGCAGCAATGAGATCTTCGCCTTCTTCTAAATGCCCTGCTGGTTGATTAAATTGCAATCCGTAAGGTGTGTTTTCTTCAACTACTAAAAAACGTTGCTCACGTTCAATGATTGCAGCAACGGTAACATGGGGTTTCCAAGCCATAATTTTTTGTATTTTATCGTTTAAAAACGGGCAATTTTACTCGATTTAGGTGGTAAATGTTGTTAAAAATTGGATTAGTGATTGACGTAATTGCGGTAATCGAGTTTAATACGCACTCTTTTCAAGCAGTATTGCCCAGGTAGCTCAGTCGGTAGAGCAAAGGATTGAAAATCCTTGTGTCGACGGTTCGATTCCGCCCCTGGGCACCATCAAAATCTAAGTTTCTCCAATTTCAAAACGCCCAGGTAGCTCAGTCGGTAGAGCAAAGGATTGAAAATCCTTGTGTCGACGGTTCGATTCCGCCCCTGGGCACCATTATTGTCAATGTTTCATTCATTTCTACCATCACTTTCGTTAAGTCTCGGGGTTTGTCAGTCATTACCCAAATCTTCGTCATCCAGTAGAAACATTGGGGCAATGTTTTACACAACATTATTGATAAATTAGACGTAATGCGGAGCGGTGAAACGTGAGTGAATTTTTTAGTGAATCGTGGCATCGCGTTGCCGATGCACGAATTAGTTTAGTTTCCAGTGTGCAAATTCATAAACAGCGTTTTCGCGGGCAAACATGGTACGTTTTGCGTGATACGTTTAACGATAAATTTTTTCGTATTCGTCCGCAGGCATATCAATTTTTGATGCGCTTAACGCCTGAAAAAACCGTGCAACAAGTATGGGAAAATTTTATTCAAAACGTGCCAGACGTGGCACCAGGTCAAGATGAGCTAATTCAATTGCTTTCACAATTACATGACGCGAATTTACTGTATTTTAAAAATCGTCCCGACAGCACACGCATTTTCGAGCGTCATCAAAAACAAAAACGACAAAAACAACAACAACAATTATTGTCGATTTTCTTTTCAAAATTTTCACTGTTTGACCCTGATACATTTTTAAATCGCTGTTTGCCGTTGATTGAAAAATTATTTAGCAAACAAGCAGTGTTAGTTTGGTTTGCCATTGTCATTACTGGAGGCGTTGCGGTGATTGAACATTTCGACAAATTGCGCGACCAATCGCAAGGTTTGCTTGCGCCTGATAATTTAATTTGGTTTTTTATCGCACTGTTTTTTCTCAAACTTTGGCACGAATTCGGTCACGCGATGATGTGCAAACGTTTCGGTGGACAAGTACATTCAATGGGCGTGATGTTGCTGATTTTAACGCCGTTGCCATTTATGGATGCGACTGCAAGTTGGACATTTCGCAATCGTTGGCATCGGGCATTAGTTGGCGCGGCAGGTATGATTGCTGAACTTTTTGTTGCAGGCATTGCGGCGATAATTTGGGCAAATACAGGTGCGGGAACGCTGCATAGTTTGTGTTTTAACGTGATGACGATTGCGTCAATTTCGAGTCTTGTTTTTAACGGCAATCCGCTGATTCGCTTCGATGCGTATTACATTCTTTCCGATATTTTAGAAATTCCCAATCTAGCACAAAAATCTCAGCAACAATGGCTGTTTTGGATTCAAAAATATGCTTTTGGGGTAGATGATATTTCACCCGCACAAACTCAAAAAGAAAGTTTTTGGCTCGGTTTTTATGGTTTATTGAGTTTTTTATATCGACTACTGATTTCAATCGGAATTGTGCTTTTCACCGCTGATGAATGGCTGATTTTAGGTTTTTTCATGGCAATTTTAACCAGCATTTCACTAATTTTTTTACCTACTTATCGTGCCATCAATTATTTGCTGGCAAGCCCTAAAATTTATCGTAAAAAATCGCGTACTTACAGCGTCACAGGTGCATTTATTGTGCTGATTTTGGCATTGTTTTTTGTGCCTTATTCTTCAGAAATTCAGGCAACAGGCATTGTTGAATCCACTAATTTTGCCTCGGTTTTTGCTCAAGCAAATGGTTATTTAAAAACCATTCACGTTAAAAATGGTCAGCGGGTTACAAAAGGCGATGTATTGCTCGAATTTGCCAGCACGGAATTGGATTTAAGTATTGAAATTATTGAATCTAAAATTAACGAAGAACAAATTTCACTTACTCAAGCGCGTAACGAAAACATTGCTGATTTAGATTTGATTGAAAAACTCATTGAAGTGTTGCTAAAACATTTAGCGTCGCTACATAAAGATAAACAAAATTTAACTGTTACCGCGCAAACCTCAGGCGTTTGGGTGTCCGATGAATTTACGCCGAAATTGGGAAATTGGTTTAAACGGGGTTTAAAACTCGGCGTGATTATTGATCCACAAGAATATCGTTTCACTGCCGTTGTTACGCAAGATCAAGCATTTGATTTATTTGAAGGCAATGTTGCGTTAACAGGGGACGTAAAATTACGCCATGAAACCGCGAAAACTCGTGCAACACAAACTGTGCAAATTATTCCTTATGAACGGCGTGAATTACCATCCGCAGCATTAGGCTGGCTAGGTGGGGGTGAAATTGCCGTTACTCATACCCCAAAATCGACAGGCAAAGAAGCGGCTGAATCTTTTTTTGAAGTGCGTGCAATTTTAGAAAATTCGCCAGAAAACGTATTTTTTCACGGCACATCGGGATTTTTACGACTGGCATTACCTGCTAAATCGTTAGCCAGTAAAATTGCGCGTAAAACGAATCAAGTATTGTTGAAACGTTATCGTTTAACCTAAACTACCAACACACAGCGTGATTTATTTCGTCCATAACGAGTACAGAAAACAGGAAAAAACATGGCACAATCAATAGAGCCGAATATCGCAGATTTAGCGAATGACTGGCTTAAATTTTTTTGTTTAGATTACAAATTAGAGCAAGAATCTTTAAATTCTGAAATAGATAAAGCATTAGATGATTATTTCTCTAAAAATGGCGGTAGTGGGGGAAATCGTCCAGATGCAAAATTATTATTGCAAGATAAAAATTTAAACTTTTACCCAATTCTTATTGAATATAAAGGTTATAAAGACAAACTCGTCAAACTTGACAATGATGGAAAAGTTGAAAATAGAACCGCGAAAAATGAACCGAATTTTAAAAATATAAATTCATTTGCCGTGAATGGTGCTGTGCATTATGCCAATGCTTTACTTCACCATACCAGTTACACCGATATTATTGCTGTTGGCATGACGGGTTATAAAGACGAATCGGGAAAAATCCAGCATGAAATAGGCGTGTATTTTGTTTCAAAAAGTAATTTTGGTGTTGGGCAAAAGATAGGTGAATTTTCAGATTTTTCTTTTCTAAAAAAAGAAAATTTTGATGCGTTTATTGAGAAAGTAGAAAATTTACATTTATCCCAAGAACAAATTGATAAACTCAAAGAACAGCGCGAAAAAGAAATTGATGCCAGTTTAGTTAAACTCAATAACGACATTTATCAAAATGAAAAAGGTTTAGGCGAAAACGACCGTGTTTATTTAGTTGCCGCCGCTATCATTGCAACGCTTGGCATTCCTAATGAAGTCCCTGTGCTTGAAAAAGCAGAATTAAAATCACAAACCTTTATAGGTGGACGTGATGGCGATATTTTAATTAACCGCATTAGTGCCTTTTTAAATAAAAAAGACTTACCGCAAGAAAAGAAAGACTTAATCATTAGAACCTTATCGAATACGTTATTAACTGAAAATATCAATAAAGTTGAAAATGGCGAAAGCCAATTAAAACGGGTTTTTACTAAAATTGTCGATGATTTAGGTATCTATTACAAAATTGGCTTAACTACCGATTTTACAGGCAAACTGTTTAATGAAATGTATGGCTGGTTGGGTTTTTCACAAGATAAATTAAATGATGTGGTGCTTACCCCATCTTATATTGCAACGCTATTAGTCAAATTAGCGCGTGTAAATAAAGATTCTTATGTTTGGGATTTTGCAACAGGTTCGGCAGGTTTATTAGTTGCCGCCATGAATGAAATGCTAATTGATGCTAAAAATAGTATTACTTCGCCTGATGAACTTTCTCAAAAAGAAATCAAAATAAAAGCCGAACAATTACTCGGTTTAGAATTGCTTTCAAGCGTTTATATGTTAGCCATTTTAAATATGATTTTGATGGGGGATGGCAGTTCAAACATTTTAAATAAAGATTCTATAACCGATTTTGACGGTAATTACGGATTTGGCAAAACACAAGATAAATTCCCCGCTAATGCGTTCGTATTGAATCCTCCTTATTCTGCACAAGGTAATGGAATGAATTTTGTGGAAAAAGCCTTAAATATGATGAATAAAGGTTATGCCGCGATTATTATTCAAAACTCGGCGGGTAGTGGAAAAGCTAAAGATTACAACAAGCGAATTTTAGAAAAACACACGCTATTAGCCAGTATCAAAATGCCGATTGATTTGTTTATTGGTAAATCCAGCGTACAAACTAATATCTATGTCTTTAAAGTCAATGAAAAACATCATCCCGATGAAATCGTGAAGTTTATTGATTTCTCAAATGATGGTTACACGCGCACCAATCGTAAAAAAGCCAGCAATAATTTAAAAGATACCGCCAGAGCAAAAGAACGCTACGAAGAAGTAGTTAATTTAGTGCGTTTTGGCAAAAACAAATTAAGTATTTTTACTGAAAAAGAGTATTACGAAGGCACGATTGACCCTAAAAATGGCGCAGACTGGAATCAAACCGCGCCGATTGATACGAAACCAACTTTGCAAGATTTTAAAAAAACCGTCAGCGATTATTTAGCGTGGGAAGTTTCTAATTTATTAAAAGGAAATGATAGTTTGGGAAAGTAGAAAGCCCACTTAACGAGAAATTAAATAATGTTGAGTGGGGCGAATTCACATATAAAAGTATTTTCAACAAAATAGTTCAAGGTAGAAGACTTAAAAAGGATGACCAAATTTTTGGTGATATTCCTTTTGTTATGGCTGGAATAACAAATTCTGGCGTTGTGAATTACATTTCAAATCCAGTGGCAAGTTTTCCTAAAAACTCAATAACGGTTGATATTTTTGGCAATGTTTTTTATCGAAATTATGATTTTGGTGCAGGCGATGATACAGGCGTGTATTGGAATAATGAAAAAGAGTATTCAAAAGAAACAATGCTATTTTTTGCAATAGCAATGGGAAAGTCGTTGTGTGGAAAATTCTCTTATGGAAAAAAGCTAAGAAGTTCTCAAAGTTTAAATTTCAAAATCCAACTCCCAACCAAAAACGGCAAAATAGATTTTGAATTTATGGAAAGTTTTATAGCGGAGCTGGAAGCGGAGCGACTAGCGGAGCTGGAAGCGGAGCGACTAGCGGAGCTGGAAGCGTATTTATTAGCAACAGGATTAAAAGATTACGTCTTAACAGCCGAGGAACAACAGGCTTTAGATGATTTTGAGAATCATAAGATTATTTGGCGTGAATTTAGAATTGAAGATGTGCTTATTTGGCAACAAAAAATTGCTGAACTCAATCCTTTACATTTAGATTCATTAACTCTAACTGATGAAAAGAAATATCCGTTTTACGGGCAAGCAACTATAAACAACGGAATTATTGAGTATCGACATTTAATAGATGATGTTTTGAATAATAAAAAAGGAAAATCTACAATTTTGATTCATTCAAATAATCAAAATACAGTTTATTTAGAAACGCCTTTTTATCTTAAAGACGGTCACGGTGCAACGAGTGTATTACAGTCTGATTATCTAAATAAACTGAATGCTCTGTTTTTTATTAGTTCGATAAAAAAAGTTATTTTGACTAAGTATTCATACAACGCAAAAGCAACAAAAATAGAACTGAAAAATACTTTAATTTCTCTCCCTGTCCAAAATGCCAAACCTGATTATGCAATCATGGAAAAGTTAATTTCTGCTATTCAAAAATTGGTGATTAAAGAGGTTGTTTTATATGCTGACAGAAAAATAGCGGCGACAAAAATGGTGGTAAATAAATGACATCAAAAAAAATCATTAAAAAATGTCACAACTTACAAAAAAATATCAACCATTAGTTCACAATGAGAAAGCCGACCCTGTCTTTGGTTTCGATGGCGTAATAAAAACGTTGGCGCGGTTATTTCATTCCTCGCCATCGGTTGAGAAAAAATTGCTGCTGCAAGCGCGACAAGTTTTCGAACTTTCGCAGACACTTTCAAAACTAAGCGAAACGCAATTAACCGAAAAATTGCAACATTCGCAGCGCACATTAAAACGTCGAAAAATCAGCACAGAACAAATGACCCACGCGCTGGCAAATGTCGTTGAAGTTTGCACTAGAACGCTCGGAATGCGTCCTTATGAAGTACAAATTATGGGCGCGTTGGCACTTGACCAAAATTACATTATCGAAATGAAACCAGGTGAAGGTAAAACGCTAACCGCAGGACTGGCAGGCGTTTTAAAAGGTTGGCGCGGTTTGCCGTGTCACGTTGTAACTTCAAACGATTATTTAGCAGCGCGAGATGCTCAAACGCTAAAACCACTTTATGAACGTTGCAATGTGCGCGTTTCGGCAATTACGCAAGAAATGGACGACGCGCAACGACGTGACAGTTATTTAAGCGATGTGGTTTATGCAACCAGCAAAGAATTACTGGCTGATTTTTTGCGTGATCAAATGCGTTTGCAGGGTGAGCTTGATTCGCATCAATTGTTAATTCAAAAATTCAGTGGTGGGCAAAAAAACGCACAAAATAACGTGATGCGTGGATTGCATTGCGCGATTATTGATGAAGCTGACAGTGTTTTAGGAGACGAAGCAACAACGCCGCTGATTATTTCGGTTTCAGGGCAAAATCATTTGCTCAAAGAAGCGGCGTTGATTACTAAATCGATGGTGCAAAAACTTGAAGCCGATGTGCATTACACGCTAAATCAACGTTACCGCGATATTTCACTTACGCCTGCGGGAAAACAAGTGATTGAAAATTTAACTCACGAATTGCCAGCCATTTGGCGTGTATCGTTGTGGCGCGATGATTTAGTGCAACAAGCGTTAGTGGCACGAGAATTTTTTATCCGCGAACGGCATTACACGATTATTGACGACAAAGTGATTATTGTAGACGAAAAAACAGGGCGTTTGATGCACGGACGAACATGGCGTTATGGTTTGCAACAAGCTATTGAAGCAAAAGAAAATTTACCGCTTTCTGACCCAACTGAAACACGGGCAAGACTCAGTTTTCAACGCTTTTTTCGATTGTATGCAACGCTTTCAGGAATGAGCGGTACGCTGCATGGTTTAGAAAATGAACTTTGGCATATTTATGGTGTAAAAGTGGTACGAATTCCGCCGCGTGTCCCTAGTCAATTGCAATTATTGCCTGAAAACATTTATCCGTCGCATGCTGAAAAATGGGCAGCGGTCATTGCAAGGATTCGAGAATTTACTTTGCAAGGTCGCCCGATTTTAGTCGGCACACGCAGTATTTCAGATAGTGAAAAATTAGCGCAAGAGCTGCAAGGTTTAGGTTTAACTTGCACTGTTTTAAATGCGCTGCATCATGAAAAAGAAGCCAAAATTATTGCGGGAGCTGGCGAACCGTATGCGATTACGATTGCCACAAATATGGCGGGGCGTGGGACAGATATTCTAGTCAACGACATGATGAGCGAAATTGGCGGTTTGCACGTTATTGCAACCGAGCGTTACGAATCGAGGCGCATTGATTGGCAACTTTATGGACGTTGTGGCAGGCAAGGTCAAAAAGGTTCGGCAGAAGTGTTTTTGAGTTTAGACGATGAATTGATAACCACTTATTGTCCACATTATCAACAAGTTGTGTTACGAAAAATAATTGCAGCTGATTTGGGTAAAAAAATCACCTTGTTTATTTATCATCGTTTGCAAAGCAAAGCAGAACGAGTGGCTTTTTTAGCGCGTAAAAATATGTTGCAACGTGATATTTGGCTTAGTGAAACACTTTCATTTTCAAGTTCAACGGGCAATTGATAATTCAATCAAATTAACATTGCTTGTAATTTAGCTAATGCTTGCGCTCTGTGACTAAGTGAATTTTTAATTTCAAAAGGCAATTGCGCCGCGCTGCAATGACGCGACGGTACGCCAAAAATTGGGTCATAACCAAAACCATTTTCCCCTTGTGGATAATCCAAAATATAACCCTCCCAACGCCCTTGCGTAATAATCGGACAGGGATCATTTTCATGACGAAGCAAAACGAGTACACAAAAAAAGTAGGCGTGTCGATGTAGCAGTGGCACGCCATCTAATTCACGCAAAACTTTTTCGATATTTTCAGCATCTGTTGCGTTTTTACCTGCATAACGCGCTGAATAAATCGCGGGGGCATCATTTAACGCAGCAATCACAAGTCCAGAATCATCTGCAATGGCAGGTAATTTTGAAATTTTCGCCGCATGACGCGCTTTCAAAAGCGCATTTTCAACAAACGTTGTGCCTGTTTCTGCAATTTCTGACACGTTAAATTGTGTTTGTGGAATGAGCGTATAATTGGGCAGCAAAGCTTGTAGTTCTTTGATTTTTCCCGCATTGCCGCTAGCTAAAACGAGAGAATTAGTTTGTGTCATAAGATTTCACCATTTCTAAAAATTGCATTTCGTCGAGGATTGTAACGCCTAAATTTTGCGCTTGCGTTAATTTACTCCCCGCCGCTTCACCTGCTAAAACGTAATGGGTTTTCGCTGACACAGAACTTGAAACTTTCGCACCTAAACTTTCTAATTTCGCTTTGATTTCATTGCGAGGTGAACGGAGCGTGCCAGTTAAAACCCATGTTTGACCATGAAAAGGTTTTTCTAAATTTTGCGGCATTTCATTTTCTTGCCAGGTTATGCCTGCGGCTAATAATTCATCAACTAACTGTTTTTGCTGTAAATTATCGAAAAAATTTCGCACATTATTAGCCGTGACCAAACCCACGTCGGGAACTTGTTGCAACGTTTCAATATCAGCGGCGCGTAATTTTTCTAAGCTGCCGAAATAGTTCGCTAAATTTTTTGCACCACTTTCACCCACTTCTGAAATGCCTAGCGAGGTTAAAAATGTCGCAAATGTGGTTTTTTTTGAGTTTTCAATAGCGGCGAGAATTTTTGCTGCATTTTTCTCACCCTGCCCTTCTAAACTAACAATATCGCTAATTTGCAAACGGTAAATATCGGCAACGCTTGTTAAAACACCTTGCTCGCATAAAACGTCAATCAATTTTGTGCCGAGCTGGCGAATGTTCATGCAGCCGCGTGAAGCAAAGTATTTAATGCGCTCGGCAACTTGTGCATTGCAAGTTAAACCGCCCGTGCAACGAAACGCCGCTTGATTTTGGACGCGAATAACGGGGGAATTACAAATCGGACAATTTGCAGGCATGACGATTTTTTTACGTTCTTTGCCTTCTAAAACAACTTTAGCGACTTTGGGAATCACATCGCCTGCACGGTGAATTTCGACGTTGTCACCAATGCACAAATTTAAACGTTCAATTTCGTCCATGTTGTGCAGTGTTGCATTACTTACCGTTACACCGCCAACAAATACAGGTTCTAAACGCGCAACAGGTGTTAAAACGCCCGTGCGTCCTACTTGAAAATCTACATCAAGTAATTTTGTTCTCACCACTTGCGCGGGAAATTTTCGTGCTACCGCCCATTTTGGTGAGCGAGCGATAAAACCGAGTTTTTCCTGTAACGCTAGTGAATCAATCTTATAAACAATGCCATCGATTTCCATCGGCAAGGTGTCACGCAATTTTTCCATGCGCTGATAATCTTGTTCAAACTCGCTTTGACTTGCCAAAAGGGCATGATTATTCGGATTAGCTTTAAAACCTAATGTCACAAAATACGCCATGATTTCACTGTGGCGTGTGAATTCTAATTCACCCGAATAGTCGCCAATGCCATAAGGGATAAATTGCAACGCTCGCGCGGCGGCAATTTGGGGATTTAACTGCCGAATTGTGCCAGCAGCGGCATTTCTGGGATTCACAAACGTGCGTCCATTTTCGGTTTGCGCGAACCTGTTAATTTGCTCAAAAATGGCTTTAGTCATAAAAACTTCTCCGCGTACTTCTAAAATTTCAGGCGGATTTTGGATGTGCAATTTGAGTGGAATCGATTGAATTGTTTTTACGGTGTGTGTGACATTTTCGCCAATCTGCCCATCACCGCGCGTGGCAGCATAAAGTAAAAAACCTTTTTCATAACGCAAACTAATGGCTAAACCGTCTAATTTAGGTTCACTAAAAATCGCTAATTCTGAAAACGATAATGTAAGTTCTTTAGCGGCTTTCATAAAAAAATCCACCGTTTCATCAAGTGAAAACGCATTTGAGAGCGAAAGCATTTTTACGTTATGAGAAATTTTTTCAAACGCGCTATTTACCATCGCGCCAACTCGTTGCGTGGGTGAATCGGGCTGTGACCAATTAGGATGTTGTTGTTCTATTTGTTGCAGTTGCAAAAATGCCGCATCGTATTCAGCATCGCTCACAAGCGGCTCATCTAAAACATGGTAAGCGTGATTCCATTCGTTGAGTTGCGCGACAAGATTTTTATAATTCGTAATGTTCATTATCGATTTATTAGGTTGTTTTGAATCAAAAAGATTTGCTATTGTTTGATGCAGTTTATCAAAAATGCCGCAACTACGGCGTAGCTCCGCTTCAAATCTAAGTGCAGCGTTGCTAGTTTGAAAAATGATAGAATTGTTGCATGAACAAAACGATACGAAAAGCGGTTGTCAGTTTGAGGTCGTCGCGTTAAAAACCTTTTTTAAACTTAACTGTAAATTTTTAAGGAATTCAATTTATGAACAAAAAAACACGCGCTTTTATAAATAACCTTGTTTTAATTTCTCTTGCTTTAGGCATGATAAATACCGCCGAAGCCCAACGTTTGGGGGGTGGTAAATCTTTTGGTAGTAAATCAACATACAGCACACCGATGAAACGCGCCGATTTGCCACCTTCTGCAAATCGCATTGCAGCACCGCCTGTAAGTCGCCCAGCTCCCGCGCCGCAGCCAAATCGACAACAACCACAAAGTAACGCGCAAGCATGGAAAGATAGAGCAATGGGGGCTGCGGCAGGTTTAGCAGTTGGCGGATTAGTCGGTTCAATGATGGGAGGTAATGAACAACAGCCACAACCCGCGCAACCACAACAAGGTTATGCACAACAACAAGCTCCGCAATATGTTGAGCAACCACAGCAAAATTACGCGCAACCTGCACCGATGCAACAAGCACCTCAATACGCACCCGCACCAATAATGGCGCAACCACAACAAGGTTACGCACAACCCATGCCTTACGCCGATAACACAGGAGCGACTAAAAGTTCAGGTGGCTTTAGTTTCTTCAATTTATTGTTGCTGGCTGGTTTAGGATATTTAGCTTATCGCTTCTTTTTTGCCAAGAAAAATCAAACACCCTCTCCAATTTCACAACCGAATTATCAACGTACTTCTGCAGAACCCGCTTATTCTGCCCCTACACAAACTGGAGGCAGTAGTGCGGATTTTGACACTGACATTATGTTCAAAAAAGGGGAATCAACTGTTTCAGCGTCAACGGTAAATTTAGCCAAAGCTCGAGACACACAAACACCAGCAAATTTTGATACCGTGCAATTTTTAGATGACGTGAAAAATCGTTATATGGTGTTGCAACAAGCGTGGGATGCGCGGGATTTTGCTGAAATTCGCGGTTTAACAACGGATAAAGTGTTTGCTGAAATTCAAGAACAGCTCAAAGGTTCAAACGAACAAAATAATACTGATGTGTTAAAACTTGATGCCGATTTGCTTGAAATTCGAGAATTAACTACTGAATTTGAAGCGGTTGTATTATTCGATGCCATCATGCGTGAAGATATTGCAGGGCAAGCAAATCAAGTGCGTGAAGTCTGGCACTTTGTCAAAGCAAAATCAGGTTTTAATGCAAATTGGTTGCTTGACGGCATTCAACAGCTCGAAGATTAAAACTTTCTCCATTTGCGCGGCAGATTTTGATTTGCCGCGTTTTTACTTTCACTCAAATCAAAATTAAATGAAAACATTACAACTTGTTTTTATTGTCGCTTTATTTGCGCTCACCGCTGGTATTGGGGTTCGAATGTTTAATCAATGGCAAGCCGAAAAACAACCGATGCCGTTACCTGAATTTTCATTTCCCGATTTAAATGGCACGACACAAATTTCTTCACAATGGCACGGTAAAATTGTGGTATTAAATTTTTGGGCAACGTGGTGTCCATCGTGTTTAAAAGAAATTCCTGCATTTATAGCGTTACAAAAGCAATATAGTGACAAGGTACAATTTGTAGGCATCGCACTTGATGATGTAGATGCAGTGAAGACGTTTCAAGCAAAAACAACTGTGAATTATCCGCTTTTAATCTCAGGCGATTTCGCAGGTTTTGCCCTGGCAAAAAAATTGGGTAATTTGATTAGCGCGATTCCTTATACCGTTGTTGTTGATACAAACGGACAAGTTGTGAAACGTCACTCAGGCGAATTATCGGCAAGTAAGTTGCAGGACGTGCTTGAACCATTATTGAAATAATTTTTTGAGACAAATTTATGACACATTACGACTATCCAGAGCAGTTTTATCATCTCGCTGACGCACTAATTCACGCTGGCAAAATTATCGACAAAAACGGCTGGTGTCCTGCAACAAGCGGTAATTTTTCTGCAAGACTAGCAAATGGCAATATTGCAATTACCGTTTCAGGCAAACACAAAGGTCATTTGCATCATGGTGACATCATGCTGATTGATAAGCACGGTAATTCACTTGATGGCAAAAAACCGTCAGCTGAAACGTTGTTGCATGTTCAACTTTATGCCCGTTTTGCCGACGTGAATGCGGTGTTACATCCACATTCGTTAAACAGCACGCTGATTTCCATGCAACGAAAGAAAAAAGTAGTGCTGAAAAATTACGAATTGCTCAAGGCTTTTAACGGCATTACGACACACGAAACACGAATTATCGTTCCTGTGTTTGAAAACAATCAAAATATCCCAGAGCTTGCAGAGCAAATTGACGAGTATATGAATCACAACGAAGACATTTATGCGTATTTGATTGCAGGACATGGTTTATACACTTGGGGCAACGATGTGGGTGAAACGTTGCGTTATTTAGAAGCCTTAGACTTTTTATTTGCCTGTGAATTACAAACAAAACGGAGTTAAAAATGACTGTTTTAACGATTTATCCTGAAAATGCGCCAGAAAACGGCGAACGTTTCACCGATTTTGAAAACATTGAAGCGAAATTAAAAAACATTGGCGTGCAATTTGAACGCTGGCAAACAGGCGACGGTTTAGAACCTGAATTAACAGATAATGAAACGGTGCTAAAAGCCTATGCTGACTATATTCGAAACTTAAAAGAAGAATATGGTTTTCAAACCGCAGATGTCATCAAACTTGACGCTTCACATCCTGACAAAGCCGCAATGCGGGAAAAATTTTTAAATGAACACACGCACAGCGAATTTGAAGTGCGTTTTTTTGTGGAAGGTCGTGGGCTTTTTTATTTGCACGTTGGTGAACAAGTTTTTGGTGTTTTGTGTGAACAAGGCGATTTACTCAGTGTGCCTGCGAATGTCACGCATTGGTTTGATATGGGCGAAAATCCGCATTTAGCCTGCATTCGTTTATTTACTAATCCGCAAGGTTGGGTGGCGAATTTCACAGGCAACGAAATTGCAAAATCGTTTCCTACACTCGAACAATTACAAGGAGAACTTTTGGCATGATTAAAGCCATTATTACTGACATTGAAGGCACAACCTCATCGCTTTCATTTGTAAAAGATTGTTTATTTCCTTACGCACGCGCTCATGTTGGCAGTTTTTTACGCGAAAATGCAAACAAAGAAACCGTGCAAAAACTGCTTGCTGACGTGAATTCAGAAGTTGGCAAAACTTTAGATTTAGAACAAGCGATTGCACAACTCATTCAATGGATTGATGAAGATAAAAAAATTACCCCGTTAAAATCATTGCAAGGGCTGATTTGGCAAACAGGTTATCAGCGCGGTGAATTAAAAGGGCATTTATACCAAGATGCGACTCGTAATTTGCAAAATTGGAAAGCCGAAGGTTTTGATTTATATGTTTATTCTTCAGGTTCAGTGTATGCACAAAAATTGCTTTTTGCTCACACCGAATCAGGTGATTTAACATCGTTATTTTCGGGTTATTTCGACACGCATATCGGTGGAAAACAAGAAAGTAGTTCTTATGAAAATATCGTCGCGCATATTGGTTTGCCAGCAGAGCAATTATTATTTTTGTCTGATATTGAAGCAGAATTAGATGCCGCGCAAACAGCGGGTTTAAAAACCATTTGGCTCACCCGCGATGCTGCGCCAGAATCCAGTGCAACACATTGGCAAGTCAGCGATTTTGATGCGATTGAATTGGAGCGTTTTTCGCATGAGTAAAAAATTATCAATGCAAGAACAATTGCTCAAAGCAGGACTTGTGAGCAGTGCCAAGGCCAAAGCGATTAAAACAGAAAAAAATAAACAGCAGAATTTACAACGTCATCATAAAGTTGAAGTCGTTGATGAAGCGAAACAGCTCGCGCAACAAGCCTTAGTTGAAAAGGCTGAACGAGATCGGCTTTTAAATTTGCAACAGCAAGAACAGGCAAAGCAAAAAGAAATTAACGCCCAAATCAAACAAATCATTGATGACAGTCAAATCCAATTTGACACAAAAAATGCCGAAATTGCTTACCGTTTTACCGATGGCACAAAAGTTAAAACGCTTTATGTGACTGAAGAATTACGCGAAAAACTCGCAAATGGTAAATTAACTATTGTCAAAGCAGAAACAAATTACGTTTTGCTCTCACCTGAATCTGCAAAAAAAATTCAAGAACGCGATGAAAAGCGCGTGTTGGTGTGGAATCAATCCCAAACCGAAAAAGAAACTGTTGCAGAAGATGACCCGTATGCCGCGTATGAAATTCCTGATGATTTGATGTGGTAGTGCGTTGCTTTTTGAATGTGTTATAGTCTCAGCCAATTGAGAATGGTTATTGATAAGTAGCCAAATCTGTTTTGACTTTTTCACATCGAGGCAATTTATGACAACCAATTTAAGCACGCTTTCTGCGGGTGATTCAGGGAAAATCACAGGTTTTGATATTTCTAAAAAAGCCTATCGCAAACGCTTACTGGCAATGGGTTTAACGCGCGGTACAGAATTTCAAGTCACCCGTTTTGCCCCGCTTGGCGATCCTATTGAAATTAAATTACGCGGTTTTTCACTCACGTTGCGAAAAGATGAAGCGGCGGCAATTTTGACGGATGTTTCCAAATGAAAACCGATTTTATCGTTGGCATTGTTGGCAATCCGAATTGTGGCAAAACTACGCTATTTAACGTTTTGACAGGATCAAAACAATACGTTGGCAATTGGGCGGGCGTAACCGTTGAAAAAAAAACAGGCGAATATAATTTCGATAACAAACGTATCGAATGCGTTGATTTACCTGGCACTTACTCATTAGAATCATCTGATGACAGCGTTTCACTCGATGAAAAAATTGCCCGTGATTATGTTGCCTCGCGTGAAGCTGATTTGATTATCAATGTTGTCGATGCTTCAAATATCGAACGAAATCTATATTTAACCGCGCAATTGATTGAAATGCGCGTGCCAATGCTGATTGTTTTAAACATGATGGATGCGGTAAAACGGAGAGGCATTAAAATCGACTTAGAGCTTTTAGAAAAACAATTCGGTTGCCCTGTGATTCCCATTTCAGCGGCAACAAAACAAGGTATTCCCGCATTAAAAACGGCTATCAATCAAACTGTTATTTCTCAACCGATTCCCACAACGCAAATCATTTATTGCCCTGAAATTGAAACTGCGATTTCGCAACTCACACCAAATTTAACCGAGATTGCAAAAAATTATCCCTGTGATGCTCGCTGGCTCGCAATGCGACTTTTGGAAAATGACACGCTCGCACAATCCATTTCAGGCGTGTTATTGTTGCCTGCGGTTGCTAATTTGCAACGTGAAATTGAAGAGCAAACCGACGATGAAATTGACATTTTAGCCGCCGATGCACGGTATGAATTTGTGAATCAATTAACCAAACAAACCGTTTGCAAACTTTCCGAAGTTAGTCGTCACACCAGCGAAAAAATCGACCGCATTGTGTTAAATCGTTTTTTAGGAATTCCGATTTTTTTACTGGTTATGTACACCATGTTTTTGTTCACGATTAACGTAGGCAGTGCGTTTGTCGATTTCTTTGAGCAACTCGTAGGCGCATTTTTAATCGATGGTTTAAGCGAAGTTTTAACACTTTACGCTTGCCCTGATTGGCTCAATGTTTTGCTCACGCAAGGCGTAGGTGGTGGAATTCAAGTTGTCGCAACGTTTATTCCGATTGTAGGATTTTTATTTCTATTTTTATCGATGCTCGAAGATTCGGGTTATATGGCAAGAGCCGCATTTGTGATGGATAGATTTATGCGTTTTTTAGGTCTACCAGGGAAAGCATTTGTACCGATGATTGTCGGATTTGGCTGCAATGTCCCCGCGATTATGGCGACCCGAACGCTCGAAAATCCCCGCGATAGAATTCTAACTAATTTAATGAATCCGTTTATGTCCTGCGGCGCACGGTTACCCGTTTATGCCCTTTTTGCAGCGGCGTTTTTTCCCGTAAATGGTCAAAATATCGTTTTTAGTTTGTATTTGCTGGGCATTACCGTTGCCGTTTTAACAGGCTTAATCATGCGAAATACGCTGTTTAAAGGCGAAACTTCACCGTTTATTATGGAATTACCGACTTATCATTTGCCGACTTTGCAAGGAGTTTTGATTCGCACTGGCGATCGTTTGAAATCGTTTGTGTTGAATGCAGGCAAAATTATTGTGCCGATGGTTTTAGTGTTGAATTTTTTAAACGCTTTGGGAACAGACGGCAGTTTTGGGCGTGAAAATACTAATCAATCAGTGCTGAGTGAAATTGGGCGCAAAATTACTTTTGTATTTAAACCGATGGGGATTGCTGAAGATAACTGGGTAGCAACGGTTGGAATTTTTACAGGTGTTTTGGCAAAAGAAGCGGTTGTCGGCACGCTTGACGCACTTTATGGGCAACTTGAAGCGCAAACCGAAAGCGAAGAAAAACCTGCATTTAATTTGCAAAATGCCTTAACTGAAGCAGCATTAACGGTGCCGAAAAATTTGGGGGATATTGCAAATAAATTACTCGATCCACTTGGTTTGAATGTCGGAAATTTAGAAAATGTAGAAGCCGCCGCAAGTTCGCAAAATGTAAAAACGGCAACATTTAGTGCGATGCAACATAATTTTGATGGGCAAGTTGGCGCGTTTGCGTATTTACTTTTTATTTTGCTTTACACGCCTTGCGTTGCGGCAACAGCAGCAATTTATCGAGAAACCTCCGCAGGTTGGGCTGCTTTTACCGTGGCATGGACAACAGGGATTGCCTATTTAACCGCGACGCTGTTTTATCAAACAGCCACTTTTTCTAAGCATCCTGAAGAATCGTTGCTATGGATTGTGAGTTTAATTGGTTTGTTATTCACAGTGATTTTTGAACTTTGGCTACGAGGTCAACGCGAGGTAAAAACACTATGATTTTGTCCGAATTACGCGCTCATTTGAAAGAACGTAAAAGCGTAACTTTGCGTGATTTGATGTTGCATTTTGATTGCGATGCCGAAGCGTTGCGTGGAATGTTACAAATTTTACTGACTAAAGGTTATATTTCAAAAAATTCTGCAAAAGAAGCGTGCGGCACAAGTTGTTGCAAATGTGACAGCACGCTAACTGAAATTTATGAATGGTCGCGTCACTGATAATCGCCATATAACTTGGCATACAAACCGTGATTTTCAAGCAAAGTTTCATGTTTGCCGTGTTCGCAAATTTCGCCATCTTCAAAAACATAAACTTGATTGGCTTGTTTCACCGCACTTAAACGATGCGCCACGATAATCGTCGTGCGGTTTTGCAAAAATTCCTGCAACGCCTCATGTAAATTAAATTCGGTTTCACTGTCGAGAGCAGAGGTAGCTTCGTCTAAAATCACCACTTTTGGATTCGCAACTACCATTCGTGCAATCGCTAATCGTTGCCGTTGTCCGCCTGATAAACGCATTCCGCCTCGTCCAACAATCGTGTCTAAACCTTGTGGCAATTCTTTTACCGTATCGGCTAATTGTGCGATTGTAAGCGCGTGCCAAAGTTCTTTATCTGTTGCTGTTTTGCCGAGCGTCAAATTCGCGCGAATTGAATCGTTAAATAAAATGGGATTTTGCAAAACCGTAACAACATTTTCACGCACCACATCTAGCCCAATTTCTTCAATCGGCACGCCGTTAAACAAAATTTGTCCTGAATTGGGTGAATACAAACCGATTAAAACTTGAATCAAAGTCGATTTGCCGCCACCGCTTGCGCCGACTAATGCGACCTTTTCACCAGCACTGATATGAAGTTGAATCCCGTTGAGAATTTTTTTCTCGCCGTAACTGAAATGGACGTTTTCAACGCTGATTGAAACAGTTTGTTTATTCAAAAATGGATTTTTTTGATGTGGATAACTTGGTTCTTGACGCAATACAGTTAATTTATTGATGCGATTCAACGCACCTTTTGCACTGAAAAAAGCGTATTGAATGTTCAAAATCTCTTGCACAGGAGTCATCATGAACCATAAATAACCAAAAACCGCGAGCATTTCACCAATTGTTAAATTGGAATAAAACACCATCAGCATCGCACAAGCTCTAAATACATCAAAGCCAAATAAAAACACCAAAAAACTCAACCGTGACGCTGCTTCACTTTTCCACGCAAACGCGCTGGAATTATTTTTTACCGTGAACGCGAGTTCAATCAATTGCTCGCAATAATGTTTTTCACGATTACTGGCGCGAATTTGATGAATCGCTTCAAGTGTTTCGGTCAATGATTGTTGAAAAATTTCATACGCCGAATTTTCTTTCGCTTTGAGATTTTTCACATTCGAACCAATCACACGAGTGAAATAAATCACCACAGGATTTAAAAGCAAAATGAATAACCCTAATTGCCAGTGCATCCAAAGTAAAATCACTGCCGTTCCTGCAACGGTTAAAACGGCAACTAGCAATTTTGAAACCGTCGTGCCAATAAACGTGTCAATCGTGTCTAAATCTTTAACTAAATAAGTGCTAACTGTTCCTGAACCTAAACTTTCATATTCGGTCATCGAAATCGTTTGCAAATGTCCAATCAACTGCGAGCGCATTCGAAACACAATATCTTTTGAAATTAACGTAAATTGGCGCGATTGCAACACGTTTAAAATTAACGCTAAAAAACGCAAAAGCACCGTGAGCAATAAAACCGCGCCAATATAAAGTAACGGTGATTGCCACTCGATTGGCGTAATTGAATCAACAATTTTCACCACCGTTGCAGGTTTATTAAGTAGCACTTCATCGACCAAAAGCGGCATCAAAAGCGGCAACGGTACACTCATAATCGTGGCGAAAATTGCAATAATGTGTGCGGCTATCAGTTGTTTTTTGTGTTTTAGCGCGATAGCAAGAATGTATCGCCACGAATAAGTTTTTTCGGGCATTTTAGGCTTGTGCTTTAGCGGCTTGCTCGGCTTCATATTTTTTACGTTTGTCGCATTTTTCAGTGCAAATACATTCAGCCGCCGATTTTCCACCGCCACATGAACCTTTAATTGCGTTGCGTCCAAAAATTACGCCGACTGCCATAATGGCAATCACAAATAACATTGCACCGAAAGTAATTAAAAAAGTCATTTCTTCTCCCAAAAAATAAAAATTACAAAAGTTGCTGAAAATTATAACGATGTATCAATAGAAAAAACGTAATTATTGTGACTTAACGGTTTAAAAACTGATAACACAGCAAAATCAATGGCTGTTGTTTGATATAATCGCGGGTTTTAAAAATATCCAAAATCAAAAGGAAACAATAATGAGCAGCTTGCCAAAATGTCCAAAATGTAACAGTGAATTCACTTATGAAGATGGTGAAATGCTAATTTGCCCAGAATGTGGACATGAATGGAGTAAAAATGCGGTTGAAGAAACTGACGAAGTAAAAGTGGTTAAAGATGCAAACGGCAATGTTTTAAATGACGGTGACATGATTACCGTGATTAAAGATTTGAAAATCAAAGGTTCATCGTCGGTTGTCAAAGTCGGTACAAAAGTCAAAATTATCCGTCTTGTTGATGGCGACCATGACATTGATTGCAAAATCGAAGGCATTGGCGCGATGCAATTAAAATCAGAATTTGTCAAAAAAGTATCGTAGAGAATTTTAGAAATGGCACTTTATGTTTATAAATTTGGTGGCACGTCGGTGGGTTCAATTGAACGCATCAAAGCGGTTGCTGAAAAAGTTAAAAAAGTCCGTGAAGCTGGCGACGATTTAGTCGTCGTGCTTTCGGCAATGAGTGGCGAAACCAATCGTTTAATTGGACTTGCCAAAGAAATGCAAGCTCAACCCGAAGCGCGGGAATTAGATGCGCTCGTTTCCACAGGTGAACAAGTGACGGTTGCTCTGTTGAGTATGCGGTTGCATGAAATTGGTTGCCCTGCGTGTTCTTACACAGGCACGCAAGTTCGAATTTTAACCGACAGTAGTTTCAACAAAGCGCGTATTAAAGAAATCGATGATTCGCGCATTCGTGCAGATTTAGCAGATGGTAAAGTCGTTGTCGTTGCGGGTTTTCAAGGCGTTGACGAAAACGGCAATATCACAACCTTAGGACGGGGCGGTTCGGATACGACAGCCGTTGCACTTGCGGCGGCGTTGAAAGCCGATGAATGCCATATTTACACCGATGTGGACGGCGTTTATACCACTGACCCGCGTGTTGAACCAAAAGCGCGTCGTTTGGATAGAATTACTTTTGAAGAAATGCTCGAAATGGCGAGTTTAGGTTCAAAAGTGTTGCAGATTCGTTCGGTAGAATTTGCGGGAAAATACAATGTTGCATTGCGTGTGTTGTCTTCGTTTGCAGAAGGCAATGGCACGCTAATTACTTATGAGGATACACAAATGGAAAGTGCGTTAATTTCAGGTATTGCTTTTAATCGTGACGAAGCGAAATTGACGATTGCAGGCGTGCCTGATTTGCCAGGAAGTGCGTTTAAAATTTTAGGCCCGATTGCTGAGGCGAATATCGAGGTCGATATGATTGTGCAAAATATCGGTGCTGATGGCACAACTGACTTCACTTTTACGGTGCATCGCAATGATTTTGAAAAAGCGAAAAGTATTTTGGAATCGATTTGTGAAGCATTGAATGCCCGCAAAGTTTCAGGTGATAACAACATTGTGAAAGTTTCAATTGTAGGTGTTGGCATGCGTTCACATGCAGGAATTGCTAGCACAATGTTTAAAACGCTCGCTGATGAAGGCATTAACATTCAAATGATTGCAACGTCTGAAATCAAAATTTCTGTGGTTGTGGATGAAAAATATTTAGAACTCGCGGTGCGTGCATTGCACAGCTCATTTGGATTAGAACAAGCATAAATGCAATTTACGCTTTATTATTTTTCATATTTTGTTATACTTTCGCGGTCTTGATTGTTCTTCGCTGCTCTACGCAGCGAAGAGTTCAAATTATTAGAGGGAGTTAATTATGCTTATCTTGACTCGTAGAGTTGGAGAAACATTGATGATTGGTGACGAAGTCACAGTCACTGTTTTAGGCGTTAAAGGCAATCAAGTTCGTATTGGTGTTAATGCACCAAAAGAGGTCTCAGTTCATCGTGAAGAAATTTACGATCGAATCAAAAAAGAGCAGAGCAGCTCTGCATCTTCACACCAAACTGAAGATTAATAGGTAAATTCGGAGAGTTGGCCGAGAGGCTGAAGGCGCTCCCCTGCTAAGGGAGTATGGGCTTTAACTCCCATCGAGGGTTCGAACCCCTCACTCTCCGCCACTTTAGCCGATTTTTAGCTGGCTGTTTTTTTGCATGGTACGACAAATTTTTGTCATTAACTGTATTTTTATAATTATCCAAATATTGATTGAAATTTTGGAATGTTTGAAAAGTAAACACCAGCCCAACCAATTTGCTTTACCTGCGAAACTACACTCATTCACGCCACACAAATTGCTTATACTGAATTGACTAAACTTCAGGCAACGTAATATCAGTTAAGTATTTTTCCAATTCCAATAAATTCCGTTTTCGTTCAGAAATTCGTTTTGCAGGCGACCCCGAATAAATACCAAATGCTTCGCAATTTTTGCGAATCAAACTTAACGCACCAACCGCAACACCTTCTTCTAAAATTACGTTTGGCAAAATAATAGAACCCGAACCAATAATCACATGACGACCAATTTTAACGTCGCCGTGTTGCACATTGGTAAATTTTGCTGGAATCATAGGATTTGTCATAAATTCACCGCTGTAATCATCATTACTGCTGTAAATGGCAACGCGCGAAGAAATGTTAGAAAAATCAGCAAGTGAGATATTTCCTGCACCAATCAATGATGAAAAAACAGCAATGTGAATGTAATTACCAATTTCAATGCCGCCAACGCCCGCAGATAAAACGCAAAAATCATCAATTCGAACGTGATTGCCGATGCGAATGTTTTTGCAATTGTAATAAGAGGCTTTGTCGGATAAAAACACGTTATCGCCAATTTTTGCAAAACCCATTTCTTCGATTTGCTCAGTTGTTAGCCATGCCATAAATTAAACCTGAAAACTTTGTGCGCTTTTTTCTGCACAAAAGCGTTGCCACATCATTTTTAAAGCGGCTTCAAAACCAGCCGCCACATTTTCAGGTTTTGATTTTGTTGCTGTTTGCATTCTTTCGCGTAGTTGATGACGCAAAGATTGCAAATCATCAACATTGTTTGCCCATGCTTTTGCCATATCAATGAATTTTTCAGGCGTTTGCGCGGTGAATTTCTCATGTAAATTCACGCGACTAAGCATTAAAAGCCCTTGTCTTCCCGCCAAACTATTCCACGCATACGTCAGTGTCGGCACACCCATCCACAATGCAAACCCCGTTGTCGTGCCACCTGTGTAAGGAAAGGTATCTAAAATAAAATCCACTTCACCGTGTAACGCCAAATAATCAGGAATCGATTTCTTTGCATAAAACGTTAATCGTTCAATCGACACGTTACGTTTTGAAAATTCATTTTCAAGCTGCTGTTTTAGTGCCTCGTCTGAGACATTGCCGATAATCATTTTTGAAGTCGGAATTTCATTTAACACTTTGCCCCACAAATCTAACGTTTGTTGCGTCAATTTACTGGTGCGATTGAAACTACCAAAAGTAATGTAACCCTTTTTTAAAGCGGGAGAATCGATAACAGGCGTATTCGTTTCAGGCACAGCGAATGTCACAACACTGGGTAATTGCACTAATTTTTCGACAAAATAATCATCAAACATCCCAACAGGCGACCAATCGTTATCCACCAAGTAATAATCCATCGTTTTCAAGCCCGTTGTGCCTGGAAAACCCAACCATGAAATTTGAATTGGCGCAGGTTTATACGCAAAGGCTTGCAAACGGTTTTTATCCGTATGCCCCGACAAATCAATGGCAATATCAATGCCGTCATTAAACATTTGTTGCGCGAGCTGTAAATCTGTCAGCGTTGCAATATCTCGCCATAAGGCAAAATGCGTTTTTATCCGCGCCGTGAAATTATCGTTTTTGGTGTTGTTGTAATACGCGACCAACTCAAACTGATTTTTGTCAAAACACGCGAATAACGGTTCAATAAAATACGCCACCGCATGATTCCAAAAATCACCCGATACCATTGCCACACGCAATTTTTTATTCGGGTCACGACCTGCGGGCGAATGTACCAGCGGCGTAATGCCTTGCGAGGCGACTTCGCCAAAACGCAACGCTTCTTGAAAAGCCTCCGCTGGCGAAACATTTGGATTATGCGCGAGGGTATAAAGCAAATTGGTATAGGCTTCCAAATAGCGAGGATTGACTTCAAGAGCTTTTTTATACGCGGCTTGCGCGGCTTCTAAATTGCCTGCATTTTTGAGCAAATTTCCTAAATTGCTGTGCGCTTCGGCAAAAGTCGGATTGATTTGAATTTCACGTTGATAATGAGCAATGGCTTTTTCAATTTGATTGGTTTTGCTCAAAACCAACGCAAGGTTGTAATTCGCTTTAATAAACGACGGATTGATTTTGATGGCTTTGAGATAACTTTCTTTTGCTTCGTCAAAACGCCCAGCTTCATTGAACGCATTGCCTAAGTTGTAAGCGGCTTCAGCATCTTGTGGTAATAATTCTGATGATTTCTTTTTGGCTTCAAGTGATTCGTCTAACTTTCCTAAACGCTGTAAAACCGCTCCTAAAACTTTCCAAGTAAAACCATGTTTTGGGTATTTAACGAGCAATGCACGCGCTGTTTTTTCGAGTTCTTCATTTTTATTTTGATTGAATAATTCGATTAACCGATTCGTGTCGGCTTGTGATGGCTGTAAAACAGTGGGCTTTTTTGCGAACGATTTAGGAAGCGGTTTTTTCATGTTTTTTTTAAACGTAATTTTAAAAGGTGTAAATTTGTAAAAGCATACAAGATGCCATTATTTTATTCTTCATCGACATCAATGATATAACCCACGCCGCGCACCGTGCGAATCACAGAAGCATCTAATTTTTTTCGCAAATGATGAATGTGAACTTCAACGGTATTACTTTCTACATCCGAATTCCACGAATACAAACTTTCTTCCAGCCTTGCCCTAGAAATCACACGCCCGATGTTGCTCATCAAAAAACTTAAAATTTCAAATTCTTTTTGCGAAACTTCAACTTTTTCACCGTGAAAAGTCACTTGATGAGACGCGGGGTCAAGGCAAATACCGCGATGTTCAATCACAGGTATGCTACGCCCCTCGTTACGCCTTGCCAACGCTCGTAAACGCGCACAAACTTCATTTAAATCAAAAGGTTTAATCACAAAATCATCTGCGCCGCTGTCTAGTCCCAAAATACGGTCAGGAATCGTATCTTTTGCCGTCAAAACTAAAACAGGCGTTTCATTTTTACGATTTCGCAGAGCTTTCAAAATCGAAATCCCGTCCATATCGGGCAAATTTAAATCTAAAACTACCAGTTCATAACTGTTGACTTGCAAGGCTTCATCAGCCAATTTGCCATTAGTCAGCCAATCCACAGCGTAGCCTTCCATTTTCAAACCTGCCGCTAAACCGTCGCCTAAAATTTCATCATCTTCTACGAGTAACAAGCGCATTTTTCCCCCAAAATTTAAAACAGGTAATCGAGCATCAACCCGACAAATATCACCAAACCAAACCAGTTATTGTTTAAAAAGGCTTTAAAACACGCGCTTTTTTCACGCTGAAAAATCAATTTTTGCTGATAAATCGCAAAACCTGCGCCAGCAAGCAAACCTAAATTATAAAAATTGCCCAACGCTTTCATTTGTCCAACCCAAAACAGCAACAGCAAAATGATGATTTGCAAACCGCCCATAATTTGACGGTCATATTTACCGAACAAAATTGCGGTGGATTTCACGCCGATTTTTAAATCGTCATCTTTATCGACCATGGCATACATCGTGTCATAAACTAATGCCCACAAAATGACTGCTAAATATAAAATCCATGCTACGCGAGGAATTTCATCTGTTTGTGCGGCAAATGACATCGGCACTGCCCAACCAAATGCAATACCTAAATAGGCTTGTGGTAAATGCGTGTAGCGTTTCATAAACGGATAACTTGCCGCTAAAAATGCGCCCACAAACGATAATAAAATCGTAAATGTGTTCAGCAATAAAACTAAACCAAAAGCAAATAAGCATAAAACGACGAAAAAAATCAGCGCGTTTTTGGGAGAAATTTCTCCTGTGGCAATCGGACGTAATTTTGTGCGTTCAACGTGCGGGTCAAAATTGCGGTCAGCGTAATCGTTAATTACGCAACCCGCCGCACGCATCACAATGACACCAAGCGTAATAACGGTTAAAACTAAAACATCAGGTTTGCCATCACTTGCCAGCCACAACGCCCACAATGCGGGATAAAGCAAAATTAACGTGCCAATCGGTTTATCAAATCGCGCCAAACGCCAGTAAGCTGAAATCATGACGCATTTTCCAAATGACGATTTTTCAAACTCACATAATGCTCGGCAGAGTAACGCAAAAATTCTTTTTCATGGTCAGTTAAAGCGCGACTTTGTTTTGCGGGGCAGCCAACATACAAATAACCACTTTCCAATTTTTTATTCGGCGGCACCAGTGAACCTGCTCCCAGCATCACATAATCTTCCAAAACGGCATCATCCATAATGATTGCGCCAATGCCAATTAAACAATAATCCCCCACCGTGCAACCGTGAATCACAGCGCGATGCCCAATCGTCACGCCTTGTCCAATGCTTAACGGATGCCCACGCTCTGAAAATTTCCCTTGATGTGAAACGTGTAACACCGCGCCATCTTGCACATTGGTATTTGCACCAATCGTGATTTTTTCTACATCACCTCGCACCACAGCCGTTGGAAAAACTGACACGTTATCACCGAGCGTCACCACGCCAATCACAACCGCGCTGTCATCGATATAAACATTTTTTCCCAATTTTGGCGTTTCATTATTAAAACTTCGCACAGTCATTTATTTCTCCTTTGAATGAACCTGACTATTAAATTGAAGGTTGTTAAAATGCGCGACATTCTTAACTTTTCACGCAAAAAAATTCATGAATCAAGGCAACCTTTATATTATTTCTGCACCATCGGGCGCTGGAAAAACCAGTTTAGTAAAAGAATTAGTTTCAAAACTTGACGCGCTCATTGTATCGGTATCACACACCACCCGCCAAATGCGTGACGGCGAAATTAACGGCAAAGATTATTTTTTTGTCAGCGTCGAAGAATTTAAACAAATGCGTGACAGCGGTGAATTTTTAGAATGCGCTCAAGTGTTTGATAATTTTTACGGCACCGCGCAAACAACCGTTGAAGCGAATTTAGCACAAGGAAAAGATGTGATTTTAGAAATTGATTGGCAAGGCGCACAGCAAGTGCGAAAGCTGATGCCACAATGCCAATCTATTTTCATTTTGCCGCCATCGATTGAAGTGCTGCAGCAACGATTAGAAAAACGTGGCAAAGATAATGCTGAAATTATCGCCCGAAGAATGCGCGATGCAGTGACAGAAATGAGCCATTACGGCGAATTTGATTATTTAGTGGTGAATGATGATTTTTCGATTGCTTTGAACGCGCTTGAAAGTATTGTTATTGCCAATCGTTTAAAACAAGCGCGTCAAGCAACCGTTTTACAGCCATTGCTAGAGAATTTATTGAATTAACATTTAGCTGTAAGTGTTAAAAATAATGCCAAGAGGGCTTTGACCTTCAAGATTTTGCGCTAAGGTTTGCAAAAAACTCCCTAATGTTGTGGTGTCGTTTGCATTTGCACCGTGAGCTTGCAAAATGCGTTGAAAACCACTTTGCAGCGTATCTAACACGTCTGAATCTTCACTTCCTGCTTTACGCGCTGCATCATTGAGTTTTTCAACTAACGTTTGCAAATTGGTCACGATATTGCCGACGGTGGTTGCATTTTCACTGGTGTATGCAGCAATGGCTTCTTCGCTGTTTGTATTGTTCTCTGATGCAATAACTTTGTTATTGTCGAGTTCAAACAATTGCTCGAAATTACGTTGTACTTCAACGGATTCAGTCGGTTTTTGCGCCGTGTTTTTTTGACTTAAAACGTCAAACAGATTTTGAATAAAGGTGCTGACGGTTTCTTGGGTATCGTCGCCTTTTGCGTCAGTTTGATTGGAGCCACTGACAACTGGTGCATTTAAATTAGTTGGGTTAGCAATGCCAATTTGTGCGAATGCTTGTCCAATGTAAGACGAAAATGCAGATTGGTTTGCAGCAAGATTAGCTAAATTGGTGCTGTTTGCTTCCGCAACTTTATTAACAATTTGGGGATTGTAGACATTGGAATTAGAAATGGAACTAATTGTACTCATGATGAACCTCGAACTTTAGGCAATGAAATCGAATAGAATAAAAGCAAATTAGGCGGAATCACGCCCTCTTGTGTATCGGATTCTACGCCATTTACTTTAAAAATAAACTGACTTACTTCACATTTTTTACTTTATATATTTAAGGATTTTTCATGTTAGAAACTTATCGCAAACACGTTCAAGAACGCGCTGCTCAAGGTGTAGTAGCAAAACCATTAGATGCCACGCAAACCGCGCAACTGGTTAAATTGTTCAAAAATCCACCCGCAGGTGAAGAAGCGTTTATTTTAGATTTACTTACAAATCGTATTCCTGCTGGTGTTGATGAAGCCGCGTATGTGAAAGCAGGTTTTTTGGCAGCCATTGCAAAGGGTGAAACAACGTCACCGATTTTAACGGCTGAACGCGCCACCGAATTACTTGGCACCATGCTTGGCGGTTACAACGTCGCGCCACTGATTGATTTACTTGATAGTTCAAACGAAACGATTTGTGAACTTGCCGCAAAAGGGCTATCACATACTTTACTGATTTTCGATGCTTTTCATGATGTTGAAGCAAAGGCTAAAGCAGGCAACAAATTTGCAACACAAGTTTTGCAATCATGGGCAAATGCAGAATGGTTCACTTCAAAACCCGCTGTCCCTGAAAAATTAACTGTTTCCGTTTTTAAAGTCACAGGTGAAACCAATACCGATGACCTCTCCCCTGCCCCTGATGCGTGGTCACGTCCTGATATTCCTTTACACGCCAAAGCGATGCTTAAAATGCCACGCGATGGAATTACCAATGCAGAAGCACAAATTACTGAACTCAAGAAAAAAGGTTTCCCTGTGGCTTACGTCGGCGATGTGGTTGGCACAGGTTCTTCGCGTAAATCGGCAACCAATTCGGTTTTATGGTTCATGGGCAACGACATCCCACATATTCCCAATAAACGCGAAGGCGGGGTGTGCATCGGTGGCAAAATCGCGCCGATTTTTTTCAACACGATGGAAGATTCAGGCGCGTTGCCATTTGAATGTGATGTAACCGATTTAAATATGGGTGATGTCATTGATATTTACCCATATTTCGGCACAGTCAAACGTCATTTCAGCGGCGAAAAAGTGTGCGAATTTGAATTCAAAACCGATATTTTATTAGATGAAGTTCGCGCAGGTGGGCGTATTCCGCTCATTATCGGACGAGGTTTAACTGACCGTGCGCGACAAACATTAGGATTAGAACCATCAACCGTTTTCAAACGTCCAGCAGATATGCAAGATAGCGGCAAAGGTTTCACCCTCGCACAAAAAATCGTTGGTAAAGCATGTGGAGTAAAAGGCGTTCGCCCGAATACTTATTGCGAACCAAAAATGACGACCGTTGGTTCACAAGACACCACAGGACCTATGACACGCGATGAACTCAAAGATTTAGCGTGTTTAGGTTTTTCAGCCGATTTAGTCATGCAATCATTCTGTCACACCGCTGCGTATCCAAAACCTGTGGATGTTGAAATGCAACACACCTTACCTGATTTCATTATGAATCGTGGCGGCGTGTCATTGCGTCCAGGTGATGGAATTATTCATTCGTGGTTAAATCGAATGCTCTTACCTGATACCGTTGGCACAGGTGGCGATTCACACACCCGTTTTCCAATTGGTATTTCGTTTCCAGCAGGTTCAGGTTTAGTCGCGTTTGCCGCCGCGACAGGCGTGATGCCACTAGATATGCCTGAATCGGTGTTAGTTCGTTTCACAGGCGAAATGCAAGCAGGTATTACTTTGCGTGATTTGGTGAATGCGATTCCTTACGCCGCGATTCAAAAAGGACTTTTAACTGTTGAGAAAAAAGGCAAAAAGAATGTCTTTTCAGGTCGGATTTTAGAAATTGAAGGTTTGCCTGATTTGAAAGTTGAGCAAGCGTTTGAATTGTCCGATGCGTCGGCAGAACGTAGCGCGGCAGGTTGCACCGTGCGTTTGAATGAAGCTCCGATTCGTGAATATCTGAATTCAAATATCACGTTATTGCAGTGGATGATTAAAGAAGGTTATGGCGATGCTCGCACGATTGAACGTCGAATTGCGAAAATGCAAGAATGGCTTGCAACGCCTGTTCTGCTTGAACCTGATGCCGATGCAGAATATGCAGAAATCATCGAAATCAATTTGAACGAAATCACAGAACCGTTGCTTGCGTGTCCAAATGACCCTGACGATATTAAAAAATTATCCGATGTCGCTGGAACGCATATTGATGACGTGTTTTTAGGTTCGTGCATGACCAATATCGGGCATTTCAGAGCCGCTGAAAAGTTACTCAAACAACAATCAACCGATTTGCCAAGCAAATTATGGATTGCGCCACCAACGAAAATGGACGTTTCACAACTCACGCAAGAAGGCGTTTATCAAACCTTTGAAAAAGCAGGCGCACGTTTAGAAATGCCTGGTTGTTCGCTTTGTATGGGTAATCAAGCGCGTGTGAAAGAAGGCGCAACCGTTGTTTCAACCTCAACGCGCAATTTCCCAAATCGTTTGGGCGATAACACCAACGTGTTTTTATCATCGGCTGAACTCGCGGCGGTGTGTTCAATTTTGGGTAAAATCCCAACCGTTGAAGAATATATGCGTTATGCGGTGCAAATTAACGAAACTGCTGATGAAACGTATCGTTATTTGAATTTTGACCAAATCGCAGATTATCGCGCTTAAGTTTTTTGCTGTTTTTTAGCTTTTTTCAACAGTGCGTGAAATACCGTAGTTCTAAAAATAATTAGGGTATTTCACGCATTTTTGCGTCTTTTTTAAGAGGAAAAAACGCCAACATACTGAAACTAAAAAGTTTTATTTAAATGGCATATTGTTTGTGATGTTATCTATTGCACATTTGTGCATTAACTATAACTACAAAAACGGAGAGCTTTATGCCAAGACATAAACATCTTATTTTTTACTTCCTGTGGCTGTGTTTGAGCTGTTACAGCTTCAATGCACACGCTGCAAAAATGGGCGGTGGAATGATGAATGATACAACCCCCAATCAATTTACATTTGTTGACCAAACGAATGTGGCATTGAATGCAGTTATTACCTCTAACACCATTACCGTGAGCGGTATTAACGCCAGCACATCAATTAGCATCACAGGCGGTTCGTTTTCAGTAAATGGTGGTGCGTATCGAACCAGTAGCACCACGCTTTCAAATGGCGCAACGGTTTCAGTTAGACAAACTTCATCAAATGCTAACAACACCACAACCAATGCTGTTTTAACAATCGGTGGTGTAAAAGACACGTTCAGTGTCACAACGCTTGCGGCGATGGGTTCTGATTCAACACCTGATGCGTTTAGTTTTACTGACCAAACGAATGTGGCATTAAACACCGCAATTACCTCAAACACAATTACCGTTTCTGGTATTAACGTTGCGACGGCTATCAGTGTTTCAGGCGGTTCGTATTCTGTAAATGGTGGAGCTTTCACAACTTCTGCTGGAACAGTAACAAATGGCAACACCGTTGCAGTAAAAGTTACGTCAGCGGCAACAAATGGCACAACGACAAATGCTACCTTAACAATCGGTGGCGTTTCAGATGTTTTCAGTGCTACAACGATTGCATCAACAGGCGGTTTCTTATTGCCACCACAATCAACAGGTAGCCAATCGTTCACGTCTGAACATTTCATGGGCGCACAAGTTTGTTCAAATTGTCATGATGGTTTGACGGATAACACAGGTAAAGACGTTTCGATTCAAAAAGATTGGTCAGCCACAATGATGGCAAACTCTGCGCGTGACCCACTTTGGAAAGCAAAAGTGCGTAGTGAAATCAATCGTGCGCCAAATTTGACTGACGTAATCAGCGATAAATGTACGCGCTGTCACGCGCCAATGGCGAACTTTGAAGCAAAAAGTTTCAACGAACCAAAATCAATTCTTGCGGCTGACGGTGGTTTCTTAAATGCAAATCATCCACGTCATGATGAAGCAATGAGCGGCGTAGGTTGTACGCTTTGCCATCAAATTCAAGATGCACCGAATTTAGGCACATTGAGCAGTTTCACGGGGCATTATGAAATTGGAAATGACAAAAAGATTTATGGTCAATACATGGATCCGTTTGCAAACCCAATGATTATGCAAACAGGCTACACGCCAACAGGTAGCGCACATATCGAATCATCAAAATTGTGCGGCACTTGCCACAACTTGAAAACGCCTTATGTTGATGGTTCAGGTAATTTGTTAAGCACCACACCTGAAAGCGAATTCCCAGAACAAATGCCTTACACCGAATGGGAGCAAAGTAGTTACGCGCAACCAGCTACATTAAGAAGTTGTCAAAATTGCCACATGCCAGTCAAAGACGGCGTGAAAATTTCAACTATGCCAATGATGCTCGGCACTCGTAACAATTTTGGCAAACATGATTTTGTCGGTGCAAACAAGTTGATGCTTGATATTTTCAAAAATAACAAAACGCAACTTGGTGTTTTAGCGGCGGATGCGGATTTTGTTGAAACAATTGATAAAACACAAACCATGCTCAACAGTTCGGCAACTATTAGTTCTGTAAGTCAAAGTTTGGGAACAGACAACAATTTGAACATCACGCTCAAAATCAACAGCGCGACAGGTCATAAATTGCCAAGTGCGTATCCTGCGCGTCGTGTAATTTTGCACGTTACCGTGAAAGATAGCTCAGGCAATGTGGTATTTGAATCAGGCAAAGTCAATGCAAACGGCAGTGTTGTTGGAATTGATGCGGATACAAATCGTGCAACGTTCGAACCGCATTATGATTTGATTACCTCACCTGACCAAGTTCAAGTGTATGAAGCGATTATGGGTAATAACTTAAATGAAGTGACTTACACATTATTGCGCGGCATGGTGTATTTGAAAGATAACCGCTTATTACCAAACGGTTTCAACAAAGCGACTGCACCAACCGATGTCAAAGTGGTTGGCGATGCGTTAAATGACGCAAACTTTGTGGGCGGTAGTGACCAAATCACTTATCGCGTAGCAGGTTTAACGGGTAGCAATTACACCGTTGAAGCAGAATTGTTACATCAACCACTTGCTTATTCATTCGCACAAGATTTATTCAGCGATTCAACAAGCAACGAAGCGGCAGATTTGAAAACCATGTTTGATGCTTCAAATTCAAAAACAAGCCGTATTGCGTTAAATACGTTTAACGTTGTTCGTTAAGTTTTAAACATAAAAAAACCGCTCTTTCAGAGCGAGCCGAAAGGGCGGTTTTGATTAGATATTTGTACTCAATTTCATTAACAAAGCGGTAATCAATGCTGTTTGCAGCAATCCAACACCTACAACCCAACGAATTAACTCTGCTTTTGTTTCAGCAATATCGCGCTTGAATTCAAGTTGAACTTCTTTTAAATCACGTTTTGTGACTAAATCATCAAGTTTTGTTTGTTCAATTTTAGCAACCGCTTTCGTTAATGCCGTTGCTGTCTTTTCTGCAAGCCCACTTTCTACTAATTCTGTATAAAAATCATGTGTGTCAAAAGGTATCGCGCTCATTTTTTTATCTCCACTAATAATTTGAAACAAATCATAACACACAAAAAAACCGCCCTTTCAGCGTGAGCCGAAAGGGCGGTTTTGATTACAGCCTTAAACGTTGCGAGAATTACGCAAAGATAAAGTCTGTTACATCCAAATCAGCGGCTTTAACACCTGTTAATACAACTTCAAATTCTGCTTTAACATCAGCATTGGTACTACTTTGAAGTGTGCTAGTTGCACTATCAAAACGCAACGCATTTGTTGCATTTGCTGCTGTAAATGCAGCAGTGCCAATAAATGATTTAAAGCCAAGTGCAGAAACGTCAATTTTGTCGCCTTGTGCTTTAGAGAAATCTGTAATTGTATCTTTGCCGACTGTAGTGGCAAATTGGAAAACATCAGCCCCTGCACCACCTTTTAATTGATCAGATCCAGCACCACCTTTGATTGTGTCATTGCCCAAACCACCATCAATAGTGTCTTTGCCCGTACCACCAATCATACTGTCATTGCCTGAATTATCATCAGTGATTGATGCAGGGATACTCATCCCTCTGCTTGTATCTGTTGAAAAATCAAAAGGATTTGCATATTTTCTGATTTCAGCCAATGTCGCCACTGGTGTTTGTAACAAAACTGTATAGCCATTCGCTGCCGTGACTTCGATGCTACCGTCTGTTAATGCAGTAACTGTTTTTGCTTGAAATTGCTTACCAGCTGTATCAACCAATTTGTCTTGCGCTTCAAAACCAACAATCACATCCACTTCATTAGCTACAGTGCCAACTGTAATTGTGTCAACACCTTTACTGCCAGTGATTGTGTCATTACCAAGATCAGCGTTGACATTTCCACCTACAAACGTACCAGCAACTGCACCTGCAACGTCTTTGATTGTGATTACGTCATTGAATTGTGTACCAACTAATGTATTTGCAATTGCATCAACATAAGGATTGAAAGCGTCTGCCATTGAAACAGAACCAGCAGGTACATCACCTAAAGCCGAACTGAACACATCACCAGTTGGTGTAGCCGTTGTATTCACGAGCGTTAATAACGCATTTGCCGCAACTCCTGCATGATCAGTGCTAAATTCTTTTGGATCAACGACTAATGAATAATTTGCGCTGTCAACTTTGAATTCAGCACTAGTTGCTTTGAAATCTGTTGGTGTTGCAGGTTTTGCCGCTGATGAAAGATTTGTTGTTGTACCAGTGATTAAACCTTTAGCAGAAATTGTTGTGCCGTTCGTGTTATCAACTACTTTGAAATTGGCAACATTCGTCACAGTGGTGTTTGTCCAAGTTCTTTGGTCAACTTGTGCCAAATTGCGAGTATCAGTCACAACATAATCTACAGTGCCAGAAGCCGCTTTATAGCTGTAATTTGCAACGCTATTTTCAACAATTCTTTCCGCACCGTTGATGTTGGCAGCATCAGCTACAGCAGTTTTCACTGATGAAGTAATGGTCAAACCTGCATCTTTGTAAGCATAAGTTTCAGCAAATGCGTCATTTAAAGTTTGGTTGCCGTTCACTTCTGCATATTTGTGTGCGCTTGTCCAAGCATAGTTAGAACTCACACCCGCTTTTGCATAGTTTTCAGCATAAGACTCGTTGCGAACATCAAGTGCGCTAAGGCTGTTGTTGTTTGTCGTAGCAGGTACATTTGCAACAGCAACATTGTGTTTAATAGCGAGTGAATCGTTGTTAGCCCCTATAAACGTTAATGCTTCACTTATTGCACCATTACCAGTTGTGAAAGGCGCACCGCTGATGGTTTCAGTTAATGTAGCTATTCTACCAGTATCTGTTGTACTCAATACGAATGCAGAAGCATTGCCATTCAGAGAAGGTGCTTTCCATGTTGTGCCATCTAAATAGCTACCTGCAGTAACAGCAGCTGTATTCCATTCAGTTTTTGCTACCTGTTCAGTTGGTAAAAATTCAACGTTGTTGATATAACCACCAAGCACATCAGACATTTGCAATGCTGATGGAGTGCCATCAAGAAGTTTGCCAGAATGAAGAGCGGTTGCCACTTCATAATCACCATTTTGAGTTACAGAATCTGCTCCTGTTATTTTATCCCCACCCAAAACAGTCATAATGTTAGATTTTGAAGTGCCTACGTCCCCATTTACTTGAGATGAAGGACGACTCGCATTAGCCCCATTTATAACAAAGCCATTTGCATTTCCTAAAACATAGGTGTTATTCGAATTTGATTGTTGTGTCATAAAAAATCTCTCTTTAATTGTGTAAAGTTGAAAAACTTGTTGCTTTTTAGCTTTAAGGTAAAAATCAAGCTGTTTGAAATATAGTATATTTAACAAGCCAGTGCAATGACTTTTTGAAGCTAATTAACATCATTTCGTTGCAGCCCTGCAACATTAAAATAGATTGCCTTTAAAACTGGGCAACTGCGGTCATTGTAAAGCAATCGACGGTGTAAATCACCTTAAAACACGCCACTTTCTAAAACAGGCATCACCCAGTATTGAATGCTTGAACCCGAAAAATTTTCGCGTAAATTCTCAAGTAATAAAGCTAAATTCGTGCCATTAACGTACATCTGGAATTGAATGCGTTTTTGTCGTCCTGTAACTTGTTCAGCAAGCGATAAGCCTTTATTTTCATGATGATGCGCAAAAACGGTAAAGCCACTAAAACCGCGTTCAAATTCGAGTAATAACAAGTTATCAACAATTATGCCTTCAAGTGCAGGCGGAATGTTGAGGGTAATGAGGAATTCTTGAGTCATCGTTTTTTACCTAATCAATATCACGGAGCAAGGCGAGCATATCATCAACGGACATTTTGCCACTCATTTCGCCGCCTTCAAGCAAGCTGTTCGCTAAATCGCGTTTGTGAGTATGCAACGCCACAATTTTGTCTTCAATGGTATCTTTTGCAACGAGTCGATAAACCGTCACTGGACGTTTTTGTCCCATTCGATGCGCTCTATCTGATGCTTGATCTTCCACAGCAGGATTCCACCATGGATCCATGTGAATGACATAATCGGCAGCGGTTAAATTCAAACCTGTCCCGCCTGCTTTTAAACTAATTAAAAACAAATCCCCGTTACCTGCTTGAAACGCATTCATCGCTTTTTTGCGTTGCGCTACAGGCGTTGAGCCGTCTAAATAATGGTAAGAAATCCCTTTTTTATCGAGCAATTCTCGAATCAAACTCAAATGCCCCACAAATTGACTAAACACTAACGCTTTGTGTTTATTGTCGAGTAATTCATTAACTAGCTCTTCGAAGGCTTCCAATTTTGAACTACTCAACGGACTGTCTTCCATGACTAATTTAGGATTACAGCACGCACGACGCAATTTCATAATTTCTGCCAAAACTTGCAATTGTTGTTGTCCGCCTGTTTTTTTGGATTCTTCCATGACGCGAATAGCATCACGGCGCAGAGCTTCATAAAACGCCCGTTCTTCGCTACTAAGTTCAATATGCAAAGTCACTTCAGTACGCGCTGGCAATTCGGTTAAAACGTCATTTTTCAAACGACGCAGCACAAACGGACGCAACACTTTTTTCAAACGTTGTTGCGCGTTGTGGTCATAATTATTTTCGATGGCGTTTGCATAACGTTCATTAAAACGGTTCAACGAACCTAATAGACCTGGATTGATGAAATTAAATAAATTCCAAAGCTCACCCAAATGGTTTTCAATCGGGGTGCCTGTTGTCACCATTTTAAAATCAGCTTGCAAAGCCATTGCCGCTTTGGAACGCTTCGTTGCTGTGTTTTTAATCGCTTGTGCTTCATCAGCAATCAACGTATGCCATTGAACTGCTTGCAAACGTTCCCCTTCGGTTTGCAAAAGTCCATAACTGCAAATAATCAAGTCAAACGCCCCTGCATTTTCAAGCATAGATTGCCGATCACCATTACCGAAAATTTGTACATTTAAAGTCGGTGCAAAACGCGCAGCTTCTTCTGCCCAATTGATACAAACTGAAGTCGGCGCAAGAATTAAAGTCGCACCATTTGGCGCACGCGATAAAATTAACGCGAGTGATTGAATCGTTTTCCCCAATCCCATATCGTCAGCTAAACACGCACCCGCACCCCAATGTGCTAAACGGCTCATCCAGATAAAACCCTCGCGCTGATAATCACGCAATTCCCCTTGCAAAGTGGAAGGCACTTTCGGATTTAAATCAGCGAGTTCGTCTAACCGTTTAAGTTGTTCTTTCCACGGCTTACTGGCTTTGATTTCCATGCCGTCGGTAATTTCGTCGAGTGCTTGCGCGGCAAGGGCATGGAACTGAATTTTGTCATCAACTACCTCGCCAACACCGCGCATATCATCAAGTTTTTGTCGTAATTCTTTGGTAAGCGCGATGATTTGCCCATCTTCGAGTTGCAAAAAACGACTTGATGAATTGGCGAGTAAGTGCATTAAATGTTGCATACTTAAAACCTGTCCGTCGTCGATTTCTAAATCGCCTTCGACGCTAAACCAATTTTCTTTTGCTCGAACCGAGAAGCGGGTTTGCGATAAACCAATTTCACGACTAAGTTTGATCTTTTTACCTTTAGGCCATTCTAGCAATGCAAATTCGCCTAATTCTTGTAAATTCAAAAGCGTTTCTAAGGCTTCATTGGCTTCTTCGAGTGACCATTTCAATGTGGGTTCTGGATATAGACTTGAGCAGTTTTTTTGCAACGTTTCAACGTGTTTTTTCTCAATCTCAAAATTACGAGTGGTTTGTAATTGTTTGCCCTCGATTTCAGCTAAAACCGTTGTCCCACCTGTCGCGGGTTTATAAAGCGGGCCACCATCTTTGAACGGTTGTACAAAGGCTTCAATTTGTAAACCTTGCCCAAGCGGTTGCAAGTGCAAATGCAAACGTTCATCCGCTTCAACCACTTCAGCTTGTGTGGTAATTCCCACCATATTTGATTGCACGGTCAACGTCGATGAAATTGCCGAAATGGAATCTAACACTTGTTGCCGAGCTTTGAGCGGAAATGCCATACCTTGTGAGCCTAAAATTTGTGCAACTTGCCGATGAGAATCGTTAATTTCATAAACAATTAAACCACTTGCCGTTTTTTGCACGATAATTTTCATTTCAGACGTTATTTGTGGAATCAATGAAATATGTAAATTTTCACCTTTTTCTTGTACTAAAAGTTGCGGATCGCCTTTTTGAATATCTATCGGTGAGTTGTATTGCACTTGATTTGCCCAAAAAACCAATGGATGCCCAATCATTGAAAATAACGCTTCTTCGGGAATGCTATAAATTTCAGTGTGATAATTGTAGTAATAATCGCTACTTTGCAGCGTTTTCTTTACTTTTTTACAAATTTGCAAATCTTGTTCAGTTAAATAATCAAACGTGCCTAGTTCACTATGTAAACGTTTCAACGCAACAGCACGACCTTTTGACCAACCTGTTTTTCCTAAACGTTGTTCACGCGGTTCGATTTTCACACTATCTTGATTGAGTTCTACTGACCAAACCATGCGTAATTCAGATTGCTGCATATCAGCAGTTGCTACAGAACTCAAAGTGTTAATTTGAGAAAGAGCCTCGAGCGCACGTTCCCAAGCAGATGTTTTTGGCATTGCATCAAGCAATTTTGTTAGCGGCAAATCCAGATATTTTGTCGCAAGTTTGTCGCTCGTTTTGTGACTGTAATTGAAACGTTTTAAAAGTGCTAATCCAGTTGCCGCATACCAAACATTATTTAATTCATGGGCGATTTGGCAATAATTGGCAAGTGATGCAAAGTACATGACTTGAGCAGGCTGATCCAAGTTTTCAGTTTCATCAAGCCAATAACGAAGCAGCAATTGCACTAAATTAGCGTAAGGAATTCGCGCGGCATTCGGATGTGCAAGCGTACTCGTTTTAAATGTTTTTTTGCCTTGATAAACTTCAAGTGCGTCACGCAATAAAATGAGCAACGGGTCAGAAGATTTATTCAAACACAACTGTAAATACGCATCCATCAACTGTAAATTAACCAACGTACGGGTACGAAACAACATCAAGCCATAAAAAAAGTCGTAGAAACTGCCAAATGTTGCGTTACGTTTATTGCCTTTACGAATCAGCTTTAATGCCTCGCTAAATAATTCCAGTCCGTCATCGTAACGATTTTCAAAAATTGCTAACAATGCTTGAAGTTGTAAACCCTTTGCTGAATTATCATTCTCTAGCCAATTTTTCGCATATTTATCAATACCACGAAATAATCGTTGCTCTAAAACAAAATGGGTAATTTCATCGCTTTCTGATTTTTTTCCCCCAAAAGATTCTTCAAGTAACGTGCAAAGTTTGTATTTATTGGTAATCGAATGCGGATTAAAAGATAAAAAATCGCTCCAAATCGTATATTTTAAAACCGCAAAGCGAATCCTTTTAGGCAACGACACAAACCAATTTTGATCAAAATTTGTAAAAAATAAATCTTGCATCGCTTCTTGAAAATAAGGCTCTGAATTGCTGTAAATCAGTGCGATATTGGCTTCAAAACCCGTTTCATTACCTTGATATAAAAATAAACGTAGTTTTCTAAATTGATTGAGATAAATTAGTTTCGGTGGATAAGTAGGTTCGCGCTCCATGATGATGATTTGCGTCAATTTGTTAAACCAAGGTTTTATAACTACCTGATGAATCAGCCAATTAGATACTTCAGGAACACATTGCCAGCCCTCATTTGAAGTAATTAAAAAACCCATTTTTTTAAATCGTTCTTGAAAATCACGATTCACCGTTTTTTGCGTACTAATATCAAAGCCTGTATTTTTAAGCAAATTAGTCAAACTAAGTTGCCCAATTGGCGTAAAAGTCACTGACAAAACAAGCAAAACATCTTGTTCTTGATATGAAAGTGTTAGAAAAACATCTGCAATACGTTGTTTAATTTTGCTCATTTACTTTACTTAGAAGTCCACTTTAAAAATGGGTTAATTTAATTCGTTCTAGCAGGCAAATCATGTGAAATCAGCTCCCATGCTTGTTGCGCGGTCTGAGCGTATTGGATAAGGTCTAAATCTTTCTCACAAATCACCCTTTCTTCAACTAACACGTCAAAATTGATAATTTTTTGCCAATAGGTTTTATCGAATAAGACAATGGGAATACGGCGCATTTTCTGAGTTTGCACCAATGTGAGCGCTTCAAATAATTCATCTAACGTTCCAAAACCACCAGGAAAAGCGACTAAGGCTTTAGCTCGCATCAGTAAGTGCATTTTACGAACGGCAAAATAATGAAATTGAAAACATAAATCAGGCGTGATGTAAGGATTTGGGATTTGTTCATGTGGCAACGCGACATTAAAACCGACGCTTTTACCATTATTTTCAAACGCGCCACGATTTGCTGCTTCCATGATGCCACCGCCGCCACCTGTCACTACAGTTAAAGCCCGATTACTTTTTGCAATTAACGCACCTAATTCTCTGGCTTGCCCATAATAAGGATGAGTTTCACCAGTTCGCGCACTGCCAAAAATGACAATCGTCGCTTCGATTGCATGTTCATTTAATGCTAAGTCTGTTTTTAGTAATTCCAATTGCAAACGTACATGACGTAATTCATCGCGCATCATAAAATCGCCATCTTGATAAGCGAGCCGATACGCTGCTGCTTGCATTTGTGGACTAAGTTTCATTGCCGCCGAGTGCCTTTCGGCATCTTGTTTTGCAGTTAAAAATGCGCGTTCACAAGCAGCGTCACTAACAGAATTGGTCATAGTATTTTTAAATTTAGATAATCAGTAAAAAATTAGCGGGTATTAAAAACAACGATAGTTTTACCGTGCGTAGCAATAACGCCTTTACTTTCTAGTTCTCGCAATGCACGTCCTGCCATTTCGCGGGAACAGCCAACAATTCGAGCAATTTCTTGCCTTGAAATATACAGTTGCATTCCATTCGGATGTGTAATTGCCTCAGGAGATTTGCATAAATCAAGCAATGCGTGAGCAATGCGACCTTCAACATCAATAAACGCGAGTTCACATAATTTACGGCTAGTTGCTAACAAACGTTCGGAAAGTTGTTGACCAATCATGTACAAAATATCTGGCGCATAATGCAACAATTCGTTGCGTAAAACCGATTTCAAGCGGTTGTAACTAATTTCAGCAAGCGTGCAAGGAACGCGCGTTCGAACGTTCACTTTACGAACCTCTTCACCTTTAAACATGCTGATTTCACCAATAAATTCATACTTGTTTAAATAAGCGAGAATCAACTCGTGATCATGTTCTGCATCTTCATCTTCAGCACAAACAGCAACCGAACCATCAATAATAAAAAATAGCCGATCGCCCACGTCTCCAATGCGGATAATATCTACTTTGCTTGGATAGGTTTTAATATGGCAATACTTCAAAAAAGCATTCAAGGCTTCTTGATAAGGGGAATTTTCGATAGGGGTCATTTTTTAAAAAAAGGTGTGCGTTGCTTTTTTTCACAATTCTCTAGCATAATGCCATTTTATCAATTTTAGCGTTCGATTTTATGAAAAAACTAACCATTAAAAAACTATTCTTCGTTTTAAGTGTATTAGTCGTTACTGCATGTTCTGATGATAAACCGAAAACAGACAATAAGGTTCAAACTGACGGTGTACATAATGAGCCAATTAGTCACACCTTGTTAAATAGTAAAGTAAGTGCAAGTGACAAACAAAAGTTTGAAAATGCTTTTGCCGAACAATGTGTAACACGGGAATTGAAAAACTCAAATAATCCTGATAACGATAAACCTCGTTTTGCACAAGCGTGTGAATGTATCGCAACCTATCTAATGAAAGATTTAACAGCCATTGAAGCTGAAAAATTTTTAACTGAGCATCAAGGTTCGCAATCGCTTACGATTAAATATGAAAACGCGGCATATCATTGTTTGCAACAAAAAACACCGCAACCGCCGCATTTATTCAGCAAGCAGTAACTTTCTGTTAAAATGCACCTTCGAATAACCCCTTTTTTTACTTTTTGAGATTTTAGATATGGCTTTTGTTGTTACCGAAAACTGCATTAAATGTAAATTTACCGATTGCGTTGACGTTTGCCCTGTTGATTGCTTTCACGAAGGACCTAACTTTTTAGTCATCGACCCAGATGAATGTATTGATTGCACACTTTGTGAACCAGAATGCCCTGCAAACGCCATTCATTCAGTAGATGAGTTGCCAGAAGGTCAAGAAATTTTTGCAGAATTAAATGCAGAACTTTCACAAAAATGGCCTAGCATTACAGCGGTTCAAGACGCATTGCCAGATGCTGACGAATGGAACGGCAAAGAAGGTAAGTTGCAGTATTTGGAAAAATAAAATTCCACAACAAAGGTTCCCACGGTTTTCGTGGGAACGCTTTAATCTGTTTGCAAATAATTTTCTAATGCCTGCAAACGTTCAGGCGTTCCAATATCCATCCAAAAACCTGAAAACAATTCACCACTCACACGATTTTCACGCATTGCATCACGCAATAATGGTGCAAGTTTTGTACTATTTTGGGGTGCAGATTTGAAAAATTTCGGCGAATACAAACCAATGCCGCTAAAGGTAAAACGTTGATTTTCAGTCATCGACAAACGCCCATTTTCAGCAAGATGAAAATCGCCTTTTTGATGATGCTGCGGATTAGGAACTAACACCAAATGTGCGAAATCTACAGGCTGATTTTTTAACGTTACAAACGCAAAGTCAGTCGCAATATCTCCATTCACAACGAGAAACGGCGCATCTTTCATCATTGGCAGTGCGTGAATAATCCCGCCAGCGGTTTCGAGTCCATTTTCGCCTTCAGCAGAATAACGAATTTTTGCACCAAATTGCGTGCCGTCACCTAACGCGGTTTCAATTTGTTCACCTAAATACGCATGATTGATAACTAAATCAGTCAAACCAGCGACAACTAATTGTTCAATCGTGCGAACGATGAGCGATTTTCCCGCCGCTTTTAAAAGCGGTTTAGGGGTTGAATCGGTCAAGGGACGCATACGCTCGCCACGTCCTGCGGCTAAAATCATGACTTGCATTTTGTGTTAACGAATTTTGAAATAATTAACCGCTAAAGAAAGGTCTTCGGCTTGATTTCGCAAATTTTCTGAAACAGAAGCCGACTGCTCAACTAAAATCGCATTTTGTTGGGTCATTTCTTCCATTTCTAAAATCGATTGGCTTGCTAAGGAAATCCCCGCATTTTGTTCATTTGAAGCCACGTTAATTTGTCCAATCATTTCGGTGACGGTGCGAATTGAACCCACAATGTCTTCCATTGTATGACCAGCATCGACGACTAATTTGCTACCGTCTTCGATTTTGCCAACTGAATCGTTAATTAAATTTTTAATTTCACCAGCCGCTGCGGCGGCGCGTTGTGCGAGACTGCGAACTTCACTGGCAACGACCGCAAAACCGCGACCTTGTTCACCTGCTCGCGCCGCTTCCACTGCTGCATTCAACGCTAAGATATTGGTTTGAAATGAAATGCCATCAATGACAGAAATAATATCTACAATTTTGCGCGAAGATTCGTGAATATCTTCCATGGTGCTAACAACTTGATGAATCACATTCACGCCTTTTGTTGCAACGTTTGACGCACCAATCACAAAATTATTGGCGTTATTGGCATTTTCGGTATTCGCTTCAACGGTTGATGTGAGTTCGTGCATACTTGCCGCTGTTTCTTCAATTGCGTGCGCTTGTTGCGTTGTACGGCTGGACAAATTATTGTTGCTTTGCGCGATTTCTCTGGAACTGTTGTTGACATAAGTCGTGATATTTTTAATTTGCTCAACAATTTCGGTTAATTTATCCACCGTATGATTTGCATTGTTTTTAATCATTTCAAATTCGCCGTTGTATTGGGTTGTAATTTTGCGTGTTAAATCACCATGTGAAAGCGCGTCAAAAATATCGGCAATATCAGCGTAACTTTGCTCGCATGTTCCCAGTAATAAATTCAAACCGTCTGCAAGCTGTCTGAAAAAGCCTTCTTTTTCTGAAACATTGACGCGATTTCTAAAATTACCTTCACTGGCAGCTTCAACGATTTGTGAAATTTGTTGCTGCATGGCGAGTTCAGCGGTGACATCTTTCCATTGTGTGGCGCGTCCAACGTAAATACCACGATCGTCATAAACGGAAATGACTGTTAAATCAAATTTTCTACCACCCAAATTAACCAGCATTTGCTTACCTTCTTTTGAAGGTGTGGTGAATTCTGTGCGGTCTTGTTCTGTTTCAAAATACTGCGCGAGTGAACCGCCATACATACCATCGACGCTAAACCCTGGAAAACGTTTTGCAATTTCACTAGCCATGTTTTGCCACATCTTTGTTGCGGCGATGTTCATGTAAATAAATTCATTTTGCGAATTTGATAACGTGACAGGCAAACGCACTTCATCAAGAGCGAGTTTAATTCGACGCATTTCAATAGCTTCTCGTCTATCTTCTGCTGCTTCAAATTTAAATTTAACCCCCAGCATTTTGATTGATTTCATAATTTTGCCCAGTTCGTTTTTCGAATAGGCATTCACTTCGATATTTTTTCCTTCCGACATATCCGCAATCAATCTTGCAGCGCGATGCAAGCGTTCAACAATACTTTTTTCAGTTGAAAGTGACCAAATGAGTAAAAAGAGCGCAATGCCAAAACCCATCGCGGCGGTATTGAGTTCGAATTGATTTGAAATCGATTCTAACGAGGTTTTACCTTCTGCAATGTGTTTATCAATTTCAGTTTGATTAAAGGTCACTAATTTTTCTATTTCATCGGCAAAGGTTCTATCGATACCCTTTACCATGGCATCAACAGCAAAAGCACTGTCTGGATTATCAATTTGATACGATTTCCACGCGAGGCGGTATTTATTGGTAACATCGGCATGATGTGTTGCAGACGTATTGATGATACTGACAATCTCTTTTTCTGGCATGTCCGCCATGATTTCATTTAATTCATGCAAGTGTTGGGCGACTTTTTTAGCTTGTTCATCAAACGCCGTCGTATATTTTGCAAAGGCATCGGGATTTTGCCCACGCAACAGCACATTTTTAAATTCTTGAATTTGCACTTTAAATTCATATTGAATTTCACGCGATAAATTGATGCCTTTGGCGTGCAATTCAATTTCACGCATATTTTCACTCATCGCACTGCGTGTCACGCTCAGACCATAGCTGCCATAAAAGGCAATAAAACCAATTGATAAAATCGATATTGCCGCAAGTGTAATCAGTTTTGATTTGACGCTAATATCACGAAAAGCGCGTTTAATTGAAGTCACAATACCAGGTTGAACAATTTCCCCCGCATCGAGTTTAACTTTACTTTTTCCTGCATTCATGTCGCGGTATAACGCAGCCGCGCTACTAATTTCAGCTGTTGTCGGTTTATTTCTCGCCGATAAATAACCTGTAATGTTGCCATTTTCTAAAATTGGCATCACATTAGCCTGAACCCAATAAAAACCACCTGCTTTTGTCCGATTTTTGACAATACCTGTCCACGAGTTCCCTGACTTCAACGTTTTCCACATATCAGCAAATGCTGCTTTAGGCATATCAGAATGACGCAAAATGTTGTGCGGTGAACCGATAAGTTCAGTTTTTGAAAAACCACCGATGCGAATAAAATCATCGTTGATATAAGTAATGTTGCCTTTTAAATCGGTTTTAGAAACGATTAAATCGGTGTCTGTTAAAACATATTCTTCGGTTGTAGACATAATCTAAGTTCACTGGTTATTTAGGTTAAAATTCAAATTGGGACGCAAATAATATCAAACAGTTATCGGCAATCAGGTCGTTATTTTTTACTTTATCTGGTTGCTTTTCTATTTTTTTTTTTTTGAGTAATCAATTAGTTATGACATCAAAACAAAATATATCGCGCCCTATTGTTATTTCATTTTCTGGACATGACCCCACAGGTGGCGCGGGAATTCAGGCAGATATTGAGGCAATTACTAGTCACAACTGCCATGCGGCGGGTTTAGTAACTTGCTTGACCTCACAAGATACAAAAAACGTAGCAGAAATTGTGCCGCAAAATTCTGATAATTTACGAAAACAAGCCAAAATGTTGTTACGCGATTTACCTGTCCATGCGTTTAAAATTGGTTTGATTGGAGAGGTTGAATTGGTGCAAGTTATTTACGAAATTGTGAGTAAATATCCGCTGATTCCTGTTGTGTTAGACCCCATTCTTGCCGCAGGCGGCGGAACGGATTTAGCAAATGAATCGTTGATTGAAACTATGAAAGATTTACTTTTGCCGCTGACCACTGTTTTAACGCCAAATTGCAATGAAGCTCGGCGTTTAACAGGTTTAAACGATATTGAACCGAGTGGTTTAAATTTACTTGATAAAGGCTGTGAATATGTACTCATTACAGGCGCAGATGAACAAACAGAAAGCGTGACTAATCGTTTGTTTCATCACGATCATCAAGATAGCTACACTTGGGCGCGGTTGCCGTCGGTTTATCACGGTTCGGGTTGCACGCTTGCTGCAAGTGTTGCCGCATTACTCGCACACGGCGTGCCGCCGATTCGTGCGATTAGCAATGCACAAGAATACACTTGGCACACGCTGCAAACGGCTTACAAAACAGGTGCAGGTCAGTCAAATCCGAATCGATATTTTTGGAGAGATTAAATGTTAGCAATGCCAAAAAGTGGGCTTTATGCGATTACGCCTGAGGGAAAAACAGCGGACGAAATTTTGAATTTTACGCTGGCGGTTTTGAAAGGTGGTACGTGTGTTGTTCAATATCGTGATAAAACTGCGAATAACAAAGTGACAATCGCACAACAATTATTAACACTTTGCCACGCTCACAACGTGCCACTAATTATTAACGACAACGTGCAACTTGCCGAAAAAATAGGCGCAGATGGTGTGCATTTAGGAAAAGATGACAGCGATATTTCGCAAGCACGACAACGTTTAGGCGAAAAAGCTATTATTGGCGTGTCGTGTTACAACTCGCTTGAACGTGCAATGGAAGCGCAAAAAGACGGCGCAACTTATGTGGCGTTCGGGCGTTTTTTCAGTTCCACTTCAAAACCCCTTGCCACCCCTGCACAAATCGGCACACTAACTGCTTCAAAAAAACTTTTAACCGTGCCGATTGTCGCAATTGGCGGCATTTTGCCTGAAAATGGCGAGCAATTATTAAACGCAGGGGCAGATTTATTGGCGGTAATTGGTGGCTTGGCAACTGAAAATCCTGAAAAATCAGCGCGAGATTATTGCAAACTCTTTTCACAAAATGGCGACTAAAAAATGCGACCTTTTGCACGCAACATACTTTTTATACTGACCTTTATTTTGGGGATATTTATGACTGAGCAAAACGCACTCGCGCTAGAAACTGTTGAAATTAAAGCCACATCAACACACAAATACTCGGTAATTTGGCTACACGGTTTAGGTGCAGACGGACATGATTTTGAAAACATCGTGCCTGAATTGCATCTGATTGATTCATCAAGTATTAAATTTATTTTTCCGCACGCGCCAGTGCAAAAAATCACCATCAATGGCGGCGCACAAATGCGAGCGTGGTATGACATTTTGCGCCTAGATAATTTAGAACGCGAGGTCGATGTCACAGGCATTGAACAATCGGCGGTTTCTATCAATAAATTGATTCAAAAAGAAATCGATAGCGGCATCAATGCAAAAAACATTTTGCTGGTCGGATTTTCGCAAGGCGGCGTTTTAGCGTTGCACACAGGTTTGCGTTTTCCACAACAATTAGCGGGCATTATTTCGCTTTCTGCGTATTTGCCAACACTAGAAAGTTTAAAAACGCAACGTGCTGAAGCCAATAATCAAACGCCGATTTTTATGGGACATGGGATTATTGATTCAATTGTCGCTATTGAAACGGGCAAAGCCGCATTTGACGGTTTAAAAACAATGGGTTATTCGATTCAATGGCACGATTATTTAATGGAACACAGTTTGTGCGTGGAAGAAATTGAACACATTGCAACGTTTATCAACACGGTTTTTAGATGAGTTTATTTGCAGTTGAAAATTTAACAGTGCAATTTGGCAACGTTTTCGTTGTCACAGGCGTGAGTTTTGAAATTGCAAAAGGCGAAACCTTTGCATTAGTTGGCGAATCAGGCAGTGGCAAATCGATGACCGCACTAGCGGCGTTAAATTTATTGCCATATAACGCGGTTATGAAAACAAATTCGATGCGTTTGCAAAACGAAGATTTAGCACAACTTTCTGAAAATGACTGGTGCAAAATTCGTGGACGGAAAATTGCTATTATTTTTCAAGACCCAATTGCCTCGCTTAATCCTGTAATGACCATCGGGGCGCAAATTGCCGAAGTGTTAAAACTGCATTTTCAACTGTCCAAAAACGAAATTAAACAGCGTGTGATTGAACTTTTACAACAAGTCGAATTACCCAATGCCGCGCAGCGGGTGAATGATTATCCGCATCAACTTTCAGGCGGACAACGGCAACGGGTGATGATTGCAATCGCTTTAGCGGGAAAACCTGATTTACTGATTGCCGACGAACCCACGACCGCGCTCGATGTCACAATTCAAGCGCAGATTTTAGAATTGCTTAAAAATATCCAAGCTCAAACGGGCATGGCATTGTGGCTGATTAGTCACGATTTAGCGTTAGTTGCCAGCATTGCAAAACGTGTCGCTGTGATGCAAAACGGCAAAATTGTTGAAACAGGCAACGCGCAAAATCTATTTCAAAATCCACAACATCCGTACACACAAAAATTAGTTGCTGCGTTACCATCGATGCAAAGCTGTAAAAATAAAGCCATTACCGTTAAACCCGCTTTGTTGCAAGTTAAAAATTTTCACTGTCATTATCCGATTCGCAAAGGCATTTTTAAACGTGTTGTTGATTATGTTCGTGCTGTTGATGGCGTGAGTTTTACGCTTGAAAAAGGCAAAACATTGGCTTTAGTCGGTGAATCAGGTTGCGGCAAAACAACGCTCGGCAAAGCATTGTTACATTTAATTCCCTCAAGCGGTGGAGAAGTGTTTTTAGACGGCATAGCATTGCACGAATTAACAGGTGAAACATTGCGAAAACAACGCGCTGCGCTGCAAATTATTTTTCAAGACCCATTTTCGTCCATGAATCCACGAATGTTAATTGGTGAAATTATTGCAGAAGGATTAAAAGCATTGCATCCTGAAACTTCTGCAACGCAGCGGGAATTGCGAGTACGAAAATTGTTGAAACGTGTCGAATTGCCTGAAGAAGCCATGTATCGTTATCCACATGAATTTTCAGGCGGACAACGACAACGCATTTGTATTGCGCGTGCGCTTGCCGTTGAACCTAAAGTGATTATTTGCGACGAACCGACCAGCGCGTTAGATGTTTCGGTGCAAGCGCAAATTATTGAATTGCTCAAAATGTTGCAACGCGAACAGGGCATGAGTTATTTATTTATTACTCACGATTTAGGCGTGGTTGCTGAAATTGCTGACAACGTTGCGGTGATGTTTAAAGGAAAAATTGTTGAACAAGGCGCAGTCAAACAAGTTTTAACCGCACCCCAGCATTCTTACACGCAAAAATTACTTGCCGCCGTGCCAAAATCCATTTAAGAATCAACGATACTGCAAGCGAATTCTTTTACCGTCTTTAATTGCGTTCGACATTTCCTCTTTAAGTTTTGAGGTAAAAAGTTCTACATCTTCTTCGGTTTCAAGATAGTTTTTCGTGTTGAACGCTTTGAGATTGATCGTTTTAACAGATTTTTTAGGCGTGGTGTTTTTTGGATAAGAAAAAGCCTGCTCTTTTTTTGAATTGAAAAAACCAGAATTAGTGGGTGAGGAATAAGTGGACGATGAGTCACTTGTTTTTTCAGATTTTGAACCGCTTGCGCCGCTTGCTGTTAAACATTCAGGGGGAATCGTCACATTATCACTGCACGATTGACCAGTCATTGATGAGCGTACACATTGCCAATACTGCGCTTTGATTGCCGCACAATCTACCGCCTGCGATAAAACAGGAAAAAGAGCCATTAAAAATACGATTAAAAAACGTGTTTTTGTTTTCATTTTTGCCTCATAAAAAGTGACCATCTGACGTTATGCCAATCAAGGTGAATTACTCAATCATCGCCCAATTGTGTAAGTAATTCGGCTTGATGTTCACTGATTAACGGTTGAATAACTTGTTCTAATCCACCTTGCATAATGTCATCAAGTTTATAAAGCGTTAAGTTAATTCGATGATCGGTTAAACGTCCTTGTGGATAATTGTAAGTGCGAATGCGCTCGCTACGATCGCCACTACCAACTTGCAATTTACGCAACGAAGATTGTTCAGAATGTTGTTTTTCTTGTTTTGCTGAAAGAATGCGTGAAGCCAGTAACGACATCGCTCGCGCCCGATTTTTATGTTGTGAGCGTTCATCTTGACATTCCACAATCGTTCCCGTTGGAATGTGGGTAATTCGGATTGCCGATTCCGTTTTATTGATGTGCTGACCGCCTGCGCCCGAAGCGCGAAACGTATCCACTTTTAAATCCGCAGGATTGATGTCAATTGAATCAATTTCATCGACTTCAGGCATAATCGCAACGGTGCAAGCAGACGTATGAATGCGTCCTTGCGATTCGGTTTCTGGCACACGTTGCACGCGATGAGTGCCTGATTCAAATTTCAATTGCGAATACACATCACGTCCCGAAACGCGCAAAATGATTTCTTTATAACCGCCGTGTTCACCTTCACTTTCGTTGATAATTTCAGTTTGCCAACCTTTTTTCTCGGCAAAACGTTGATACATTCGCGCTAAATCACCTGAAAAAATGGCTGCTTCATCGCCGCCCGTTCCAGCGCGAACCTCTAAGAAAATGTTGCGCGTATCGTTTGGGTCTTTGGGTAAAAGTAAAACTTGCAATTCAGTTTCTAAATTTTCAATTTGTGTTTGCGTTTCTAAAATTTCTTCTTTGGCAAGTTCGCGCATTTCAGGGTCACTGTCATTTGCCATTTCTTTTGCCGCTTCAAGCGATTCTAAAAGCGTTTCGTAACGCTTGTAACACTCAACAAGTGGGCTAATTTGCGCGTATTCTTGGCTTAAAGCACGAAATTTATTTTGATTTCCTTGCGTTTCAGGTTCAGAAAGCAAAGCAGAAATTTCGTGATGACGTTCACACAAATTTTGTAATTTTTGTTCTATCGATGGTTTCATTATTAAGCTGGATTAAGTTGAAAAATTTCTAACGCTGCACTAAGCAAATCGTGCCGTTCATTTTCGGCAGCAATTCGCAACTGCGAGCTAGGGGTATGAATAAGTTTATTGGTTAAAGTATGCGCTAAACGTTGCAGCGCAATATCAGGCGGCGTGCCGTTTGAAAGCGATGCTAACGCACGTTGCAACGCTTCGTCTCGAACAATTTCAGCTTGCGAGCGGTAATCTTTAATTAGCGTTTGTGCGCCTTGAGCGCGAAGCCACGCTAAAAAATGCTGCACTTGCGTATCGATAATTTCTTCGGCTTGCTCGGCGGCTTGTCTGCGCGATTGCATATTTTGTTCAATCGTATGTTGCAAATCATCAACCGTGTACAAATACACGTCTGCGAGTTGTTCAACTTCGGATTCAATGTCACGCGGCACCGCCAAATCAACCATAAACATCGGTTTGCGTTTGCGTTTTTTCAAGGCACTTTCAACGCGCCCTTTTCCTAGAATTGGCAGTTGACTCGCCGTTGATGAAATCACAATATCCGCTTCTGCCAAATGATTGGGCATTTCAGCTAGCGTAATAGCGTAACCGTTAAATTGTTCGGCTAACAAATGCGCTTTTTCAAACGTGCGATTCGCAATAATAATGCGCCCGATACCTTGTTGACTTAAATGCCGCGCCGCTAGTTCAATCGTTTCGCCTGCACCAATAAGCAAAGCCGTTTGCTGATTAAGTTTGTCAAAAATTTGTTGTGCGAGTTGCACCGCCGCAAAAGCGACTGAAACAGGACTTGAACCAATCGCAGTATCGGTACGCACTTTTTTTGCGGCGGTAAAAGTATGTTGAAATAATTTGCCAAGCAATTTTCCAATCGTTCCCGCTTCGCACGCGCCCTGATACGCAGTTTTCATTTGTCCTAAAATTTGCGGCTCGCCCAAAATCATGGAATCTAATCCGCAAGCCACGCGAAACATGTGACGCACAGTCGCTTCATCAGCGTAACTATAAAAATATGCACTTAATTCGTGCGAATTCAATTGTTTATTTTTTGCAATCCAATCAATTAAAAACTGCGAATTGTTTGAGTGTGCTAAACAATAAAACTCGGTGCGATTGCAAGTCGATAAAATTGCCGCCTCGCTTACCTCGCGCACACACAACAAATCTTGCAGCGCAGTTTGCAAAATATCGGCTGGGAATGCTAATTTTTCCCGCACCGAAACGGGCGCAGTATTGTAATTTAAACCTAGAGTTAAAAGAGTCATGAATAATTTTTATAACATTGATTTTGCAATTAACGCTGCGCCTGCAACAAACAGGAAAATCGCAAAAATGCGATTGTATTTTTCGTTATTAATTTTGCCATAAAGCATTTTTTCAATAATCAAAAAAGTCACCACGCCAATTTGCACAAAAAATGCTCGCATATCGTAGGGAATCGTAAATTCACTTTGCATAATGAGCAAAGTAACTAATTGGAAAATAGCAAAGATCGCATAACACGCCGCCGCAGTAACCCGCGTGGTATCTTTGGGATAGTTTTTACTGTAAATAATTACAGTTAAAAGTGAACCGCCTAAATTACTCACACCATGAATAAAACCTGTCACAAGCAAATAGAGTTTTTCATATTTTACAATTGCCTGTAGCCATTGTTCCATTTTGGGTAAAAAACTTTTCAGCGCAACCAGCAACAAGAAAATGCCCATGATAAAACCGACGTTAATTTTTACCGAGGCAATTAACGCTAAAAACAACACAATTACAGGAATGCAATAACGTAGTACATTTTTGAAAAAAACTTTGTCGATATGTTCAACGTGTTTGACAACTTGTAACAAGCTGATTGCAATGGAAATAGGCAACACAACGCTAAGAGCATCAATAAAACTGTAACCGAGCAAAAGTAAAATGGGTGTGCCAAACAGTAACATGCCAACTCCAAAAATAGATTGAATTGCTGCTGTGAAGGTAATTGTGAGCAAAATATCAAGAAACATAAATGACGACCTAAAACGTTAAATTTTTGTAGGTGTAATGTTAAACGCTAATTCACTTTTATTGATTAGAAATTTTCAAACTGAAGAAACAGGAATTTTTGAAAACACAAAATAAGCAGTCTTCATGTCATAATAACCCCCTTGTAATTTTGTGTATTTTTATGAAACTCCATGACGAAAAACTTTGCGAACTAGGGCTAGCGGTCATTCAAAATGAAGCTCAATCCATTGCTGATTTAGCCCACAGAATCGATGCTCATTTTGTGAATGCGTGCAAAATTCTATTTGCCTGTAAAGGGCGAATTGTAGTCACTGGTGTTGGTAAATCAGGTCACATCGGCGGAAAAATTGCGGCAACTTTGGCAAGTACAGGAACCCCCGCTTTTTTTGTGCATTCAGGTGAAGCCAGTCATGGCGATTTAGGCATGATTACCGTACATGATGTGGTTTTAGCATTATCAAACTCGGGGGAAACTGCTGAAATTTTAGCAATTTTGCCACTCATTAAACGGTTAGGAATTCCACTTATTGCCTTAACAGGGAATTCTCAATCGACTTTAGCAAAATTTTCCAGCGTGCATTTGAATGTTGGCGTATCGCAAGAGGCTTGTCCGCTCGGTTTAGCCCCAACTTCAAGCACCACAGCGGCTTTGGTAATGGGCGACGCGCTTGCTGTTTCACTGCTCGAAGCACGCGGTTTTACGCGCTATGATTTTGCATTTTCACATCCAGGTGGACAGTTAGGACGGCGATTATTATTGCTGGTCAGTGACATCATGCACACAGGTTCAGCTATTCCAGTTGTTGATGAACATACTTTAGTTGGCGCGGCGGTTTTAGAAATGACTGCAAAAAAATTGGGTATGACAGCGGTTGTAAATGTTGAAAATGAATTGCTCGGTATTTTCACCGACGGTGATTTGCGGCGATTACTCGGTGCAACGCTGAGTTTGCCAAATTGCCAAATTAGCGAAGTGATGACCCGTGATTGCAGTGTAATTCACGCAGATTGCCTCGCCGCAGAAGCGATGCAAGTGATGCAAAATAAAAAAATTAGTGCGTTGTGTGTCGTTGATGATACGCAACGTTTATGTGGCGCGTTAAATATGCACGATTTAATTCGTGCGGGGATAGTTTAAAAATGATACCAATTCGAGTAATGGAACAAGCCCGTCAAATTAAACTTTTGATTTTAGATGTTGACGGTGTTTTGACAGATGGAAAGCTGTTTTTTGATTATCAAGGCAATGAATTTAAAGCCTTTCATGCGCGTGATGGTCACGGCATCAAAATGTTGCAACAAACAGGCGTTGAAATCGCCGTTATTTCTGGACGTGAATCGCTGATTGTCACGAAACGGATGGAAGAATTAGACGTTTCATTAGTCTATCAAGGACAAAAAGATAAACGCGCCGCGTTTGCAGAATTGTTGCAAAAGTTAGATTTAACGCCGCAGCAAGTTGCTTATGTCGGTGATGATGTGGTGGATTTGCCAATTATGACCCAAGTAGGTTTAGCGATTGCAGTTGCAGATGCCAACGAAGCCGTGATTGCTTGTGCGGATTGGACAACAAAATTGGGCGGTGGTCTTGGCGCAGTGCGTGAAGTGTGCGACATGATTATGCAATCGCAAGATAATTTCGAAACGATTTTGGCGGATTATCTGCAATGAAATTGCAACATAACGCTTTTTACGGATATGTCATTGCACTCGCAATTGTAAGCAGTTTGCTAGCAAAAATCCTTGTTGATGAAAGCGTTGAAAGTCGTGAAGCCGCGCCACACAGCGCAGATTTTTTTAGTGTCGGTTATAAAAAATGGGAAATGAATCCGCAAGGCAGTTTAGGTTCGCATCTAACCGCTGATAAAATGACGCATTACAGCGACGATGGCACTACGCATTTAGAAAATCCGTTGATGTTTTTTTATAACGCACAAAATTCTGCGTGGCAAATTCAGGCGCAAACGGGCAAATTAGAAGCAGGCGGCGAAACGCTTTGGTTAAATGGCGAAGTGAAAATTGAACGCGCCGCGAGTTCGCAAAACCGAGAACTAATTATTCACACGGCAAATTTGCAAGTTTTTCCAAAAACCTCTTTCGCGCAAACAAGTGAATTTACGCAATTAAAAAGCGGTAACAATCTCACCACAGGAACAGGCATGAAAGCCACTTTTAGCTCGCCCGTTCATTTGGAATTACTGGCAAAAGTACACGGCAGTTATGTCACAAAATAATAAAATCTCAATTTCTTAAACTAAAAAAGGAAAATCCAAAACTTATGTCAAACATTAAAAAAGTCGTTTTAGCGTATTCGGGTGGTCTTGATACATCGGTAATTTTGAAATGGTTACAAGATGTTTATCAATGTGAAGTCGTCACTTTCACCGCCGATTTAGGACAAGGCGAAGAAGTTGAACCCGCACGCGCCAAAGCACAATCATTAGGCATTAAAGAAATTTATATTGACGATTTGCGCGAAGAATTTGCGCGTGATTTCGTGTTCCCCATGTTTCGCGCGAATACGATTTACGAAGGCGAATATCTTTTAGGCACTTCGATTGCCCGCCCTTTAATTGCAAAACGCTTAATTGAAATCGCCAACGAAACAGGTGCAGACGCGATTTCACACGGCGCAACAGGCAAAGGTAATGATCAAGTGCGTTTTGAATTGGGTGCGTATGCGTTGCGCCCTGATATTCATGTGATTGCACCTTGGCGTGAATGGGATTTGAATTCGCGTCAAACTTTGCTTGATTACGCGCAAAAACACGGCATTCCTGTTGAACAAAAACAAGGTGGTAGCTCTCCGTATTCAATGGACGCGAATTTGTTACATATTTCGTATGAAGGCAGAGTTTTAGAAAATCCTTGGACTGAACCTGAAGAAACCATGTGGCGTTGGAGCGTTTCACCTGAAAATGCGCCAGATAAAGCCACTTACATTGAACTCACTTACGAAAAAGGCGACATTGTAGCCATTAACGATGAGCGTCTTTCACCTGCCACCGTCATGGAGCGTTTAAATAAAATCGGTGGTGAAAATGGCATCGGGCGTTTAGATATTGTTGAAAATCGCTACGTCGGAATGAAATCACGCGGTTGTTATGAAACGCCTGCTGGAACCATTATGCTTAAAGCGCATCGTGCAATTGAATCGTTGACGCTTGACCGCGAAGTCGCGCATTTAAAAGATGAACTCATGCCGCGTTATGCCTCATTGATTTACAACGGTTATTGGTGGAGTCCAGAACGTGAAATGTTGCAAACGATGATTGACCAGTCACAACAAAACGTGAATGGCAAAGTGCGTTTGAAACTTTACAAAGGCAACGTCATTGTGGTCGGTCGTGAATCGCTAACCGATAGTTTATTCGACGAAAGCATTGCAACTTTTGAAGATGATAAAGGCGCGTATGACCAAAAAGATGCGGCGGGTTTCATTAAATTAAACGCGCTTAGAATGCGAATTGCCGCAAAACGTAAAACAAAAAAATAATTTCTCCAACCCAAAATTGAGCAGAATTTTTTAAATCTGCTCAATTTGCGGATGTCTTGTCTGATTTGCTATTTACGAAATCAAAAGCCTGTAAATTCGCTCAGTAGTACCTTGATTTTCTTTAATAAATTTCTTTGCATTTTCTCGCAACGCATTTCGCAATTCGACTTGATGATAAAGTTCGAGAGTTTTTGTTTCTAAATCGGCGATATTTCTGCATTGCAACGCGGCTTGTGCTTCAAGCATTTTTTCAGAAATAAACGCAAAATTTTTCATTTCCAAACCAAATAAAACAGGCACGCCAGCTGCAGCGGGTTCTAAAACATTATGTCCACCAATTGGCACGAAACTTCCACCGACAAATGCAATATCAGCGGTTGCATAAAATAATTTCAATTCTCCTAACGTATCGATTAAAAATATATCCGTTTCATTTTCACAAATTTGTTTTGCCGTTCGCTTCACTGTTTTTAAATTTACATTTTTTGCTAACAAATCAACGTCACCAAAACGTTCAGGATGACGCGGTGCAATAGCAAGTAATAATTGTGGAATTTGTTTTTTTAAATTTTTGTATGTTTCAAAAAGCAAAATTTCTTCACCATCATGCGTACTTGCTGCAATAAAAACAAAACGATTTAAAAATAGCTTAATTTTTAAATCTCGTGCTTGCTCGAAAATTTTATCTTCAATCGTAAGATCAAATTTGATGTTACCTAAATTCTCCACTTTTTCAGATTTTGCGCCGATTTCAATAAAACGATTTTTATCCGTTTCCGATTGCGTAGCAATTTGGGTCATTGCATTTAACGCTGGTAAAACCAAAGATGAAATTTTTTGATAACCTCGCACCGATTTTTCTGACAATCGGGCATTGATTAAATAAAGTGGGATTTTTCTTTTCTCGCAAGCCTGAAACAAATTTATCCAGATTTCAGTTTCTACAATTACCGCAATTTTAGGTTTAAACGTGTTTAAAAAACGTACAATCACATCAGGCAAATCGTAAGGCAGGTAGACGTGTTGCACTGTGTCACCCAGAACGGCTTTAACTCGCGCCGAACCTGTTGGCGTTGTCGTGGTAATTAAAATGGGAAGTTGTGGCTCGCGCGGTTGAATTAGGCGAATTAGTGGAAAAATTGCTTCACATTCGCCGACCGAAACGGCGTGAAACCAAATACCATGCTGCTGATAACTTTGCGAATAAAAACCGAAACGCTCAAGAATACGTTGCCTGTAAGCGGGATTTTTAAGACTGCGCCACAACAGGCGAGAAATAATGAAAGGGGTTGAAAAATAAAAAAGAAACGAATAAATAATTCGCATAAAAATCGTCAGGCGCAAAGCAAAACTTCGCGCCTTTCGAGCTGAAAATTACTCAGCCACAACTTGCAACGCGCAAACCGCGTTCACATCAGCGTGTAAATGAACATGCACTTCAAAATCGCCTAAATGACGAATTGTACCGTGTGGCAAACGAATTTCGCTTTTATCAATGGCAACGCCAGCTGCAGTAATTGCATCCGCAATGGCGTGTGTCCCCACTGAACCGAATAAACGACCTTCGTCGCCTGCTTTGTGTGCAATTGAAATGTGCAATTTGCTTAACGCTTCAGCGCGTGCATTTGCCGCTGCTAATTTTTCAGCTGCGGCTTTTTCTAATTCAGCACGACGTACTTCAAATTCAGCAATTTTTTTAGCAGTTGCTACAACCGCTTTATTTTGCGGAATCAAATAGTTTCTTGCGTAACCATTTTTGACGCTAACTTTGTCGCCTAAATTGCCTAATTTCGCAATTTTCTCAAGAAGAATAATTTCCATTGTTACCATCCTCGTTTTCTAAACTGCCTACTTTGGCAGTGAAATGTAAGTGTTTTAAGTTCTGCGTATATTTGCGAACTTGAAAATAATGTGTTTGATTAACGATTTTTGTTTATTTACTTTTTACACGTTGCCGCAATTGCCACCACGCATCAGAAACGCCAATCATAGCAACTGGAATGAGCAAATGAGGAATTAAAAATACAGTCATGTAAAAACCAATCACCAAATAGCGACCTTGATTTAACGGTGCAAGCAAACCGTGACAAACGGCAGTGCCAACGAAGGTATAAAGCACAACGACTAAAATGCTTAAATTCCACGCGAGTACAGAAATTTCACCTGAACTCAGCGCGGCAATGCTGACTAACCCAATGCTTCCTAACGCTAATTTGCGTGAAGTTGCTAACCCTAAGTATTCGGTTCTAAAACCGTCAGGGTTATAAAGTTGTGCTTGCCACCAACGTGCTAAAAACATGGCAAAAATCCAGCCGAAAATCGTCCCTGCCGCAATAATGCCTGTCATGTATTGGGCAATTTTATCGACTTGCGGCTGCACGGTCAGTGCAGCTTCAGGCGGAGTCATTTGCATCAGTAAATGTTTCCACATTTCCACCGCATCAGGTTTAAACAAAGAAAAACCTAAAATTCCCACGCCGCCAAGTAAAACAGCACTTTCAATAGTTAGCGTCAGACTGCGACCTGCACGAAGCAAAATCGCCAAAATCCAAATCGGTAGCCATAAAATAATGCCGTAAAACAGCGCGAATTCGACGTTGCCTGCTAAAAAGCCTAGCGTCGTTAATGTGGCAACACAAATGCCAAAAACCGTTAATCCTTCGGAAGCTCCAAGACGTAGCGTCACTAACGCTACCGCCGCAGAACTAACAATACTGATGGGCGGCATAAACAAAGACAGCAGTGCAAGTCCGACAGCAATCCCAGCGGCTTGCCAGCGTCCACGCATGATTTGAGTTGCTAAAAATCCCATCAGCTTACGTTTTATTCGTGTGCGTCGCAGTATGGCAACAACGCGATATAACGTGCGCGTTTAATTGCTGTGCAAATTTGTCTTTGGTATTTTGCAGGGGTTCCTGTAATACGACTTGGGACGATTTTGCCTGTTTCGGTAATGTAATCACCTAGCAAAGCTAAATCTTTATAATCAATTTGAACACTATTTTCTGCGGTAAATGAGCAGAATTTTTTGCGTCTAATGTTGCGTGCCATGTTTAATTCCGTAATGAATAGTGAAAAGGATTATTCTGCTAAATCTTCAGCATCAAAGTCTTCGTCTGCTTCATCATCTTCGAGTTCAGCAGCCGCTAATGCTGCCGCTTCACGAGCCGCTGCATCTTTTGCGCGTAATTCAGCCGCTTTAGCCTCTTCAGCGGTGGTGGTTGAAATGATTGAAGGCTCTGTCACTGCTGCCTCTTGTAACAAAATCATGTTACGCAAAACGGCATCGTTAAAACGGAATCCTATTTCAAGTTCGTTTAACGCAACTTGATCACATTCGACGTTCATTAAAACGTAGTGTGCTTTGTGGAGTTTTTTAATTGGATAAGCGAGTTGACGACGACCCCAATCTTCTAAACGGTGGATTTTTCCTGAAGTCGCTTCGATAACCGCTTTGTAACGGTCAATCATGGCTGGAACCTGACTGCTTTGGTCAGGATGTACTAAAAAAACAATTTCGTAATGACGCATTGTGTTTCCTTTTGGGTTAAGCCTTCCATCACACATATAAAAAATGGTAAAGCAAGGAGGAGCGGGATGCTCGGTAAAAGAGCGGTAATTATAGAGATTTTTCAGTGAATTGCAAAAATGTAATCCGAAAAAATACAAATTCGAAATCGTATTTTTTGCTTGATTTACCTTTTGAAATTAAAAACCAATGCAGCAACGCCTGGTATAATTTGCCTTGAATTTTTCATTTTTAACTTTAAACCAAGAGAATTTTATGTCAGCAATTAAAACTTATGAAGGTCATTTTTCAGCGCAAGGCGGCAAGTTTTGCATCGTGTCATCACGTTTCAACAGTTTTATCGTGGAACAATTAGAAAATGGCGCGATTGACGCGCTGATTCGTCACGGTGCAAATAAAGACGACGTGCATTTGGTCAAAGCACCAGGCGCATTTGAGTTACCGCTGGTTGTTCAACGTATCGCGGCAAGCGAAAAATACGATGCTATTATCGCTTTAGGCGCAGTCATTCGTGGTGGTACGCCGCATTTCGATTATGTGGCGGGGGAATGCGTTAAAGGTATCGCGCAAGTTTCTTTACAACACAATGTGCCTGTGAGTTTTGGTGTTTTAACTGTTGATAGCATCGAACAAGCCATTGAGCGTGCTGGCACAAAGGCAGGTAACAAAGGCGCAGAAGCGGCAATGTCTACAATTGAAATGTTTAGTTTGTTTAAGAATTTGGAATTGTCATGAGTAATCCTAAAACCAACGCCCGCAAAGCCGCAGTGCAAGCCATTTATCAATGGCAAATCACAGGACAAAACTTGAATTTGATTGAGCAGTATTTCATTGATGAACAATTTTTTGTGGAAAATACAGAAATTCAACGCGCCTATTTTTCGGAAATTTTTCACGGCGTGCCACAAAATTTAATTGCTATTGACGAGTTGTTAAGCCAGTTTGTAGATCGTGAAGTTGACGCTGTAGATCCTGTAGAACGTGCAATTTTACGTTTAGCCACTTATGAATTGCTCCATGAAACGGATACGCCTTACAAAGTGATTATTAACGAGGCAATCAATTTAGCGAAAGATTTTGGCGCAGACGGCAGTCATCGTTATGTTAACGGCATTTTAGATAAAGTCGCGCAAAAACAAAGACCTGTTGAAATAAAAACAAAATCTCAAGCAAACTAATACGTCAGCAATTAAGAACAATTTAAGCCATTGATGTTGAGCTGTCTTTTTAAGCCACTTAACACATCAATGGCTTTTTTGTTTTTTTGGAGAATTTAAAAATGTCTATCGATTATTCAGACCCACAACAAATTGCAGATTTGTCACGCACTCAAATTGGCACTTTGCCTTTTTCAAGGTTATCAGAAGATGTTATTGCAGCCATTAACACTCGCGCGATTTCAGCCTTGCCCATTGAAAAGCTCAGTATTGCTCAATTTGAAGCTCTTACGCCCGAACAGGAAAATGCACTAACTTATTCACAAGTTTCAAAAATTACCCCAACGCAAACGCGCGTGATAGATGGTGAAATGCTAAACGCACTAAGTGTGCGATCCATTTCAGGACTAAAAGTGCGTTATATACCCTCTGATACGATTGCTGAACTTGAACCTTCTCAAATTCGTGGTTTCACCGCACAACAAATCAGCACATTTACCACCGCGCAACTCACATCGCTTAATGATTTACAAATTGCAGAATTCAGTGCCGCACAAATTGCAGCGTTAAAATCGACGCAATTAAAAGTTGTACCTGATGATTTAATTTCGGCAATCAATCTGCGTGCAGTGAGTGGTTTAACCTCCAAAAATCTTTCTGCATTAACCTCAGAGCAAATTCGCGCATTTACTTCCGAGCAAGTCGAAAAATTTACAGGCACACAATTAAGCGCATTGCGTTCTCAACAAATTGCCGCACTTCAAGATGACGCTATCGAAGCCTTAAGCCCGTCTGCATTATCATCGTTAAAACGCTCAAATATCACAGGGCTACCTGTGCAATTGCTTACAGATAAACAAATCAGCGCATTATCTGCCAATCAAATCGCCTATTTAACTAGCACACAAATTCTTTCTTTAACCGCAGAGCAAACACAGTCTTTTTTATCAAAACAAATTGCCGCGTTGAAAGGTTCTCAATTAGCTTATCTAACAACCGAAGCTATTTCGGAATTATCACCTTTTGCAATAAAAGGCTTTACCACAAAAAATATCGGTTCACTCACAACGGATCAAATTAGCGCATTTAACGAAGACCAAATTGCCGAACTTTCCGCCATGCAAGCACGCGCTCTAAAGGCAGAGCAAATGCAAGCCCTAGACGCACTTGATTTGCAAGGTGCGTTATCACCTACGGCAATCAGTGGCTTAAATCGGACTATCGAACAACTTGATATGACCGAATTAGTGCCTGAACAAATTGCAGCGTTATCGTCCAAACAAATGGCACAACTAACGATTGAACAGCTAAAAGAATTTAGTGTTGAAAATGCTGAAGTATTAAGCGGCTCACAAATTCGCGCTTTGTCAGCTGCAAAAGTTGCCATTTTACCAGATAACGCAATTGCCGCATTAAATCCAGTTGTGATGCCAAGTTTGAATATCGGTTCGCTGTCAGTAGCGCAAATTAACGCGATGTTGCCTGAACAATTTGCACGAATGCAATCCAAACAAGTCGCGTCATTAAATAGTGAGCATATTGCCACATTAACCGCAGAGCAATTCGATTCACTCAATGCCGCCGCGTTAAAAGGTTTAAATCCACTTTATATTGCTCAACTCAATTCCAATGCTGTCGTTCCTGCTTTATCAACAACACAACTCGCGCAATTTAGCACTCGCCAATTAGAAGGTTTTACTCCCGCGCAAGTTGATAGCATGAATACCGAGCAGTTAATTTGGTTGCTTAGTAAAAAATATACCTTACTTAGTGAAGGCACAAACGGGATTGAAACATCATTATTTATCAATGCTTCCTCAACAATTGGGACAAAAATTGTGGCGGGTGTGGGAAATCAGGTAATTATGGGCAGTTCCAGCGATGACACTATTTACAGTGGCGCAAACAATGACAGTATTAACAGTGGCTCGGGCAATGATATTTTGAACGGCGGCGAACACAATGACACGCTCACAGGCGGCACTGGGATTGATACACTCATTGTTGATTCAGGAGATGATGTCATTACCGATTTGGGAGTAAATAATGAAGCTGATATTTTGCAAATTTCGCAAGGAGCAAGTGCAACAATTACCGCGCTAGGTGAATGGATTGCAACGACTAGCAGTTTTAATGATGGCACAGCATCAATTAAAACCGCAGGCACAGGCGCAATTAGCGTTGCCGCCGCATTAGGTGCTAGTGGTTGGGATTTAAGCACCACAAACAGCACAGGAACCAGTTTGACAGGTTCTATTTTTGCTGACACGCTCACAGGTGGATTAGGCAATGATGCGTTAAATGGTGGCACAAGCAATGACAGTTTAGTTGGCGGTTTAGGCAATGACACGCTAACGAGTGGCACAGGGATTGATACGCTCATTGGTGGCGAAGGCAATGACACTTTCATTCTAGGCGCGAATTCATTTGTCGGTAGTGTTGATTGGGTGATTGGCACGTTTAACGCAACACCAACGGATAAAATTGATACGAATGCGAATGTCACCGCTGTGCTTGATATTCAGCAAACAGTCATTTCATCAGTCGATTTAAATGTGACCACCATTAACACTTTGTTTAGTTCTGTGCTTACAAACAAATTTTCAGCAGGCACAGTCAGCGCAGGATTTTTTTCAACATCAGATGAAAAAACATTTGTTGCTATTGATGTTGATGGTTCGGGGACTTTTACTTCAGGCGACTATTTGATTAACGTGACAGGTTCAGTTATATCAGGCGTGACAACAAGTACATTTATCTAAACTAAAAAACGCACCAATTCAAAAGTTGGTGCGTTTTAAATTCACTGCTAAATCAAATACAAACGATTGTTATCACGGCGACGTTTGACTTCCCAAACACACCAAAGCGAGGTTGCGCTGGCAATCATGATGTAAATGGCAATCGGATAATTCGATTCAGTTTTGGTGATTAACGTCGTAACAAGCATTGGCGCAGTACCGCCGAAAATTGCCGCTGCTAAATTGCAGGCTAACGACATTCCTGTATAACGAGTTCTGGCAGGGAAAATTTCAGTCACCAGCGTAGGAATTGGCGCGATATAAAACGACACAATTGCCGCAAAAACCAGTTGCGAAATCAGCGCGAAAGTAAAATCTTGATAATTGAGCAAATACACATACGGAATCGCAAATAACAAATAACAACCGCACACTATTTTCATCAATCGTTCACGATTTTTAGTGTCACACCAAATCGCAGAAATCGGCGCACAAATCATCATCACCACTAAAACACTCGAATAAATCGTCAACGAATCCGCGCTACTAAAGTGCATAAATTTGACCATAAAACTTGGCATCAAAACGGTTTGAATATAAAACGGAATCGTTACCGCCAAATATAGCCCCACACCTAAAAGCACTTCTTTGTAATTGTTTTTGAAAGTTTCACTAATCGGTGTTTCACTGACGTGTCCTGCTTCCTGCGCTTCAATAAAGACAGGGCTTTCGTTTAATTTAGTGCGAATGTACAAACCGACCAAACCAATGAAAAAACCTAAAATAAACGGAATACGCCAGCCATACATATCAAAATCTTCTGGCGACATGATTTTAGCCAGCACGGTTGAAATAATGGTTCCAAATAATAAACCAATTAACATACTGAGCATGGATAAACTGCCAACGCGATTTTTATTTGTCGGTTTAGCATGTTCGACTAAATACACAATCGAACCGCCGAATTCACCGCCGATTGCCACGCCTTGAACAAGACGAATTAGGGTCAGCAAAATCGGCGCGTAGATGCCAATCATTTCGTAAGTAGGTAATAAACCAATGCACGCTGTGGGAATTGCCATCATTAAAATGGAAAGTGAAAGCGCGTTTTTGCGTCCGTATTTATCGCCGATATAACCAAACATCATTGCGCCAAGCGGACGCATTAAAAAGCCAATCGCAAAAATACCAAACGTAGCAATTAACGCGACCGCATCGTTACCTGCGGGGAAAAAATGTTTGCTAATTAACGCGGTGAATGTGCCGTAAAGTGCATAATCGTACCATTCTAAACCATTGCCAAGCATCGTTGAGGCAACGACTTTTTTCATTTGTGACATTAAAAAATCCTATAAATTTGAACAATTTTGGCAATTATAGCGGATTGTCACAAACGCAAGGATTTTGCAGAAAAGTTAATTTTTAAACCAATGCAGTTTTTCCTGCAATTTCACCACTTCACCAATGATGATAAGGGTGGGCGGTTTAACCGTTTCATTTTTCAAACGCGCAGGTAACGTGCTTAACGTACCTGTTAAAACGCGCTGATTTGCGGTTGTGCCTTGTTCAACCACCGCCATCGGCAAATCAGGTGAACTGCCATGTTCGATAAGTGATTCACAGATTTTTTCCAAACCCACTAAACCCATATAAATCACAACCGTTTGATTTGGCGCGGCAAGTTGTGTCCAATTCAAATTGATTGAATGATCTTTTAAATGACCTGTAACAAAAATGCACGATTGCGCGTAATCGCGGTGCGTGAGCGGAATCCCTGCATAACTTGCACAACCTGTCGCCGCCGTAATGCCTGGTACCACTTGAAACGCAACTCCTTGTTGCATTAGCGTTTCAATTTCTTCACCGCCCCGCCCGAAAATAAACGGGTCGCCACCTTTTAATCGCGCCACCCGTTTGCCTTCTTTGGCGAGTTTGACCAGTAGCGCATTGATTTCATCTTGCGGCACACTGTGATTACTGCGTTCTTTGCCGACATAAATTTTGTCGCTATCACGCCGCGCTAAATCTAAAATTTCAGCCGAAACCAAACGGTCATAAACAATCACATCCGCTTGTTGCATCAAACGTAATGCGCGAAAAGTCAGCAAATCTGCCGCACCAGGTCCTGCGCCAATTAAATACACTTCGCCATTATTTTTTTGCGGTTCTTCTTGCTCAATGGCTTGCAGTAATTCATTTTCAGCGGCTTCTTTTTGTCCTGAAAAAACCAGTTCTGCAATCCGTCCTTGCAATATGTTTTCCCAAAAAATACGTCGTTGTGCGGGTCGAGTAATTTTTTGTTTTACATTTTCACGGAATTTTTCAGCCAGTTGTGCGAGCGTGCCGTAAGTTGGTGGAATCAAAGTTTCAATTTTAGCGCGTAAAAATCGCGCTAAAACAGGTGACGCGCCACCTGACGACACCGCAATTGTCAGCGGCGCACGGTCAACAATTGCTGGAAAAATAAAATCACATAACGGCGGATTGTCCACCACGTTGACTAAAATCCCGCGTTCTTTGGCGCAATCGCTGACGAATTGATTGGTTTGCTCATTGTCAGTTGCTGAAATCACAAATTTGAAACCGTCTAAATCACGCGCTTCAACGTCCTTTTGAATCAGCGTGATATTTTTAAATTGTGCAACGTGTGGGTTAATTTCACGCGCAATCACGGTAATTTTGGCATCCGCACGCAATAACAATTCAATTTTTCGTGCCGCACAATTTCCTGCACCAATGACTAAACAAGGTTTTTGCGACAGTTTTACAAAAAAGGGGAAATAATCCATAAATCTCTAAATAACGAGTAAGAAAATGACGCGCATTATAATGGCTTTGTGGTTTTGACTGTAATTTAAATTCGATTCGCTATTAGTTTATCGTTGAAATTGCAATTTCAACCATTTCCAGCCATAAAAACGCGCTAATAAAAAGCTGCCAACCAAAATCAATAACAAATTCACGCTGGTAAGTCCCAACCATGCGGGAATCGTTTGTTTAACCACCCAACTTTGCGACACGCTAAGTAAATTTCCGTAACTAAAATAAATCAAAAAACCCACTAACATATTGCCGTAAATACCGCCGCGTGGTGATAATTCAGCCAGCGGAACAGCAATAAAGCCGAGTAACAAAATTCCCAGCGGCACGGCAAAACGGCGTTGCATTTCGGCGACATCGACACTATTTTCTGATTGCCACAATTCGCTAAATGGCGCGGCTTGTTTGCCGTTAATGAGAGGCGTAATTTTGGTGTCAATTCGCACGGCGTAATCGTCAAAATGTTCAATCGTAAAATCCAAGTCTCCCGCTTTGCCTTGTACACGTTCACCATTTTTCAACACAATATATTGCCCGTCTTCTAAATCCATTAACTTGCCAGATTGCGCGTTAATAATAGCGACCAAATCATTGTGTCGATGTTGCACAAAAACTTGATGCAACTGTTTTTGTTCGTCGATATTTTCCACATAAAACACAATATCACCGTGACTATATTCGCTAAATTTACCAGCAACTAAACCACGCAAATCGGCTGATTGTGCATCACGATGCGTTCGTGCTTCAATTTGCCGTTCTGCCCACGGTGCGACATTGAGCGATAAAACGGTTGCGGCAATACTTAGCGGTAACAACACCAAAAAAATCGCCCGATAAATCGTCAAAACACCACCACCTGCCGAAGAAATCGCCGCCATTTCTTGGTCGCGATACATTCTGCCTAAAACCATCAAAACTGCCATAAAAGTCGCGGCAGGTAAAAAAGTCACGCACGCAATCAGTATTTTCAACGCTAAAATTAAAAATAACGTGTCACTGGAAATTTGCCCTTGAATGACTTGGTCTAAAACACGAATGAATTTGCGGCTCACGATAATGACGACTAAAACTGAAAGCACGGCAAACAAAGTTTTGCTCAAATCTCGAGCAATCATTTTGTTGATGACGTTAATCAAGCGTTTTCCCCTTATTTGAAGACGATAAAAAAGTGACCTGCATTGTAGCCTGAATTGATGCAAAAACAGTCGTTTCGCTAGCTTGAAACATTTGGTACAAATTTTGATTGACGGATTGAGCGAAATCACTACGATAACGCCATGATTTCTTTTTTCACGTTTAAATTTACCCAAAATGCTATGAAGCAATTACTTACCGCTCAACAACATGCACAACTTTTACTCGATTTTATTGATAACAGCCCAAGCCCGTGGCACGTTGTGCAAACGATTGGAAAACAATTAGATTTATTTCAATTTCAACGACTGTATGAAACTGATATTTGGCAACTCGAAACAGGCGGACGTTATTATGTTGTGCGTGGTGATTCGTCGATTATTGCGTTTGTTCATGGTGAAAAAGCGGTTTGTGACGCGGGTTTTAAAATTATCGGCGCACACACTGATTCACCGAGTTTGCGAATTAAACCCAATCCGACAAATACAACAGCAAATTTAGAGCGTTTAAATGTGGAAATTTATGGCGGCGCGATTTTAGCGACCTTTGCTGACCGTGAATTAAGTTTTGCAGGGCGAGTGAGTTTTGAAACGCAAGACGGTGAACTGAAACAACAACTGGTGCATTTTCCAAAACCGCTGCTGCGTTTGCCAAATTTAGCAATTCATCTTAATCGCGCTGTCAATGAAGAAGGTTTGAAATTTCAAAAACAAAATGAACTCAATTTGATTTTGGCAAATTTAAAGCAGCAATTATCAGAAACGCATTTTTTCTCACTTTTAAATTCTCAATTACCAGAAGAAAACGCAAAAATTCTTGCATGGGATTTAAATGTTTTTGATACGCAAAAAGGTTGTTTGTGGGGCGCAAATAATGAATTTTTCGCTAATTCGCAAATTGATAATTTAGATTCGTGTCACGCGGCAATTCACGCTTTGCTTGATGAACATGTTTTACGTCATGACAGCACGTTGGTTTGTGCGTTTTTTGACCATGAAGAAGTTGGCAGTGAAAGTCATTGTGGTGCGTCGGGCAGTTTTCTAATTGATACTTTGCAACGAATTAGCAATGCAACAGCGAAAAATACGCAAGATTTTTCACGAGCAATGGCACGCAGTTTCATTATTAGCGCAGATATGGCGCACGCTTATAATCCAAACTTTCCGAATGTGTATGACGCACAACACACGGTGCATGTGAATCAAGGTGTGGTAATAAAAGTGAATGTGAATCAGCGTTACACGTCTGATGGTATTTCGGAAGCAATGTTTATGCAGTGGTGTGAGCAAGCAAATGTGCCATATCAAATGTATTCACATCGCAACGATTTACCTTGTGGCAGCACGATTGGTTCGATGGTTTCAGCAAAACTTGGGGCGTGCTGCGTGGATGTAGGAAATCCAATGTGGGCAATGCACAGTTGTCGTGAAAGTGCGGGCGTTTTTGACCACAGTGCGATGATTAAAGTAATGAAACAATTTTTTGAATCTGACACAAATTAACATCGCAACAAAGCCAGTGGCAGGTAAGTAGTGACACAAGACCTGCCTAATGGTCAGTTAATCAAAAACCATCACACCTTGTGGTTTTTCAAGTGGTGGCATGGCGTTATTGTTTTGACGTGGGGCAAAATTCTGATTTTGAGAGCCAGAATAATCATCAAAAACTTGCTCTTCAATTTGCCTGAAAACATCTTGTCCTAAACTTTTTGAAACTTGTGAAACGACCGCCGCGCGATTCGGTTCACCATAACTTCCCGCTGATAAAACTTTCGTATCTTGCCCATCACCGACCGCGCTAAAACTTGCCGTAATTTCATAAGTTTTCGTGTTAATCAAACTAAATTCCGCCGTGAGCGACAAACTCAAAATGTAATTCACCATTCCACCATCAACTTGATAAGTGCTGTCGTTAAAATTCATTTGGCTGACACGCCCAAATAAAACGTAATCGGCTTTGGGAAAATCGCCTTTTTTGATTCGCGCAATGATGTTGTAGACCGATTCATCTTTTTTCGTTGGCGCGGGTTTGGCTTGCACGACTTTAAATTGACGCGAATTGATTAACGCGCCTTTGATGTCGCCTGTGAATTTTTTTAATTCGCCATATTTAACATAAGAAAAACGTTGTTCGTGTTCATGAAAATCGGTTTTGCTACTGGCATTGAATCGACTGCGTGAAGATTCTGAATTATTTGAACCTGCCGTTTCGGCTTCACTGTAACCATTACTCGCCTCGCCCCAATAGTCACGCGATTTTGAATTTGAACTTTCCGATGCAGAAACTTTTTCACTGTTGTGATAATCCACATCGTGAATATATTCTTCCAGCGTTTCCGAATATGCTAAATCCGTCACTGCAATTGATTTTGCAAACGCAGAACCCGTAAAAAGTAAACCTGCAAAAAATATCGCTAACTTTTTCATGGTCACGCCTTAAAACATAGAACGTTCAGACGTTTTGCGGATTTCTTTTTCTTCTGTCCAAACGATTTCACTTGAATCCAAATCTTCTAACGTTAAATTCAAAATGTAATCGATGTTTTTAATATCATCAGCGCGTTTCACAATTGAAGTGATTTCACCATAAAGCGAGTATTTCGCGCCTTCCGCATTGCCCATTTTTACAGTTTTAGAGGCTTTGTAACGACCTGATTGTCCTTGACGTTGCAGTTCAGTCAAAGCGTGTTTTTCGTCAGCTTTATCACTCATAAAACGCACGACTTGTGATTTTTGCAGTTGGGTGCGAATTTTTAACGCAATTGCTCGTGTATCAATGTGTTCGCTAGTTTTATTTTTAATATCAGAAACAGTAATGGTCGGTTTTTCGCGGCTGCCTGCAATTAACGGACTGGTCAAAAGCGAAGTCGTCATTTTTTCTGCCATCATTTGAAAATCGGTTAAACCAATTTCATTTGTCAAAGATTCAACAGCTTTGGTGTCGCCATATTGCACATTTCCCGCAGAATACGCAGGTTGATTTGCACAGCCTGAAGCCGCTAAAGTTGCCGCGAATGCAACGCCTAACGCTAAAATTTTTGTTTGCATACTCATAAATTTCTCCTAATTATTTTCTTTTAATTCAATTCTAAAATCGGTCGCTTTCTTAGACGTTGCAATGGCTTTAATGCGTTGCGCTTGCGTCGGACTGAAATTTAACACTTTCCAACTTTCTTCAATTCCTGCTTCCATGCCGCTTTTATCAAGCCATTGAAAACGATATTGCAAGGACGTGAAACTGCCGCTAGTGTTAACAAATTCGGCTTCAACCGTTAAAAAATCATTCACATTCACCGCGCGTAATTGACCTTGTGCAATGTCAGACAAGTCGCTGAGAAACACTAATTTTGATGCCGCAGAATTTGGCGCAGGCGGTGGTGGTGTCGCACAACCTGCAAGTAAAATCGGAATCAGTGCAACGCGGCACGCTTTTAAAAAAATCTTTTTGTTCATGTTTGAATCCTCAAAAATTAAAAAAATCACAAACTCGCTTGCAAGTTATAAATCGAATTTCCAATCACACGAATGGGAATCACAACATATTTACCAGAAACATTGACGTTTACTTCTTTGATGCCTTGCGAAGTTTGGATTTTCACCGTTGATTGACCTTGTGGCAATTTCACTCGCGCAATCGTAATTTCAGAAGGTAACAAGCCCCAAGTGCGTTCGTCAGCTTGTTCGGTTGCGACGTTAATGGCATTCACCGCAAGTCCTGCAATTAAGTTTTGATTATAAACAGCCGCTTGTGCGCCACCTTTAACTGCTGCGCGAATTGCTGCGCGAACCATAATCCAAGGCAAATTGTCTTTTAAAGAACGACGCGACAAATTTTCAATACTGGCAATCGGCGTTAATTGCGTAGTCGTATTGGTTGGTAATGTAATCGCCGTTGCTTTATTGGCTGAAATAGGATTGGTTTCTAAAACAGGAAACGAAATTGGCACAATGCCCGCGTAAGGCACAGGTAAAGGAATCAAAATCGATTTTTTAAACGGTGCAACGCCTGTTTCAACGACAAATAACACATCACTATCGGTGGAAACGGGAACAAATGGCGAGGTTTGCACTACTGGTTTTGAAACAGCAACTGCTTGTTTTGTGGCTTTAGTTTTGCTTTTTGCTTTCGTTTTCTTTTTAGATTTTTTTGCAGTCGCTTTCGAAATTACGGGTTGTTCTGTTTCAATTTCAGCTTTCGCAACGGTTGGTGCAGGTGCGGCTAGGCGATTTTCTAATTCTGCCAAACCTGTTTTCAAAACGTTCAAACTAGGTTGCAATTCAATAGCATTGCGATAACTTGCACTTGCAAGAGCAACTTCGCCAGCGGCTTCATACAAAAAACCTGACAAATAATGACTAAACGCATTTTGATAACCATTTTTTAAATTGGTGACATCAGGGCTGTTAAGCGTTGCAATCGGATAACCGTTTAAATCTTCAACATTGGTTTTATAACCTTTTGCTTTGGCTTCGTTTTCTGCTTCCTCAATATCTTTTTCATGCAGCGTTTTAATTAAATTTTCGCGTTCCCACGTTTTTTTAATTTCAACGAGCGCATCTTCAGTTTTGCCAGCGGCTAAATAAGCGAGTGCAAGACGGGTTGAAAGCATCACTTTTTCATAATCTTCACCATCGTAACGACGTAATTTGTCATTAACCACCGCCGAACCCACTGCTTCACCAACTTTTGCACCTGTGATTTTGGCTTCATTTTCCCATTGCGCGACCATTTGATCGGCTTGTGTCCAAGTTGAAATCGTTTCGGGATAGAGTTTTTTTAGGCGTTGCAATTCGCCTTTTTCGAGAAAATACAAAATATCTTTGTCTGAACCAGTGTTTGATTCATGTTGAACAAGGGATTGATCGACTTGACCTTGTGAAACGCTTGAAACCAAAGTTTGTGTTTCGTCGCTGTAAGAGCGAAAAGTAGAACAACCTGTTGTTAGAGATAAACAGACGGCGAGTAATGCGTAATTGCGGGCTTGCTTCATAAGCTATTTACCAAAAGTTGAGTTTATAAAGCGGGCGATTATGTTCCTGTGAATAGGCAATTTCAAGGAATTTTAGCCTGAAAAGACGCGAGAAAATCGCGTCTTTTTGCAGGAAGATTTTAAGCTGTGATGTGGTCAGCAAACTTTTTGCTGCCATAAAAATTGATTAACTGAACTTTGATATTGTCTTCAGATGCGGTATCTAAGAAATTTTCAATCACTTCTAAAATATCGTGGTCAACAAATTGCGTTCCTGACGCATCGACGGTAACAAAGCTGTTTTCTTCAATCGATAAAATCATTTTACGAAGTAAGGCTTTATTCAAAAACGACACGTCTTTATGAAACTGAATCAAATAATGATTGCCGTCTTGTTTCATGCTAATTGCCGCGTGGAAATTCGCTTTAATGACAAAAAATAAACCTACTGCCATACCAATTGCCATACCTTTCAATAAATCGGTCGCCAAAATCGCCGCAATCGTAATCACAAATGGTAAAAATTGACTCATCCCTTGTTTGTAGAAATGTATAAAAATCGAAGGTTTTGCCAGTTTGAAGCCTGTGTGCAAAAGAATCGCGGCTAAACAAGCCAGTGGAATCGTGTTTAAAATCGAAGCGCAAAATAACACGCTAATAAGTAACCACAATCCATGCAAGAAACCCGAAATGCGCGTTTGACCACCTGCGTTAATGTTTGCCGCACTACGAACAATCACCGCTGTCATTGGCAAACCACCAAGCAAACCGCTCACGATATTTCCCACGCCTTGCGCTTTTAATTCCCGATTCGTTGGCGCGATACGTTTTAATGGGTCGAGTTTATCCGTTGCTTCTAAACTAAGTAGGGTTTCTAAACTCGCAATAATGGCAATAGTTGCTGCAACAACGTAAGTTTGTGGATTGGCTAAATAACTCCAATCAGGAAAAATGAAATTATCGACCAATTCAAAAGGGTGATTTAAAACGGGCAAACTGACTAAATGTTTTGCATTGACGGCATATTCAGGTGCAAACACACTTGCCCAATTGTTAAAACCTACGCCCCAAATGACCGCAATCAACGGTGCGGGAATGAATTTTAAATAAGGATGATTTTTCAAAAATCCCCACAAAATAATAATTAGCAAAGCCACACTACTGATAATCACCGCGCCAAGTGTTACACCTTCAAATGCTTCAATAAATTCAAACATACTCGACTCGGCAGTTTCACGCATATAACCTTCATCACCTTCAAAACTGTCGTCGTAACCTGTTGCGTGAGGTAATTGTTTGATAATCAACAATAAGCCAATCGCAGCAAGCATTCCTTCAATCACCGCAGAAGGAAAAAATGCACCGATAATCCCTGCGCGTAAAAAACCTAAAATTAGTTGAATCACACCTGCTAACACAACGGCAACTAGCAAACCTTGAAAACTTCCTAATTTTTCAATAGCAACAAACACAATGACGGTTAATCCCGCCGCAGGCCCTGAAACGCAAAGTTGTGAACCACTGAGCATCGAGACTAGCAAACCACCTACTAATCCCGAAATTAACCCTGAAAACAACGGCGCACCAGATGCTAAAGCGATTCCTAAACACAAAGGCAATGCGACTAAAAAAACAACCAATGATGCAGGCGCATCATTTTTAAAATGTTGCGAGTAATACTGAATATGTTTATGAATCATGATTAAAACTCCTTTCGTTAAATTTTGTTATTTTTTAGCTTTCACAAAAATGACTTCAAACGTTGCAACGATTTCGCCCGATTTTGTGCGCGGATAATTTTCTATCATGGTTTGCAACGCTGTTTTGGTTGTTAAATGTCGGCTTCGCGCTGAATGAACGTTGTGTGCGCCAATATGTTTTAACTCACGCATCAAATCTAAAACGCTCTCGTAACGTGGCAAATACTGCTGCACTTTTATTTCAAGATGGTTAAAACCCGCTTTTTGCAACGATTGTTGCAATTGTTGTGCGTTATAAAACGTATTAACGTGCGGAAAATCATCCACACTTGCCCAAGCGGTTTTTAATTCACATAACGTTTGCGAGCCGAAAGTGCTAAAAATTAGCGTGCCATCTTTATTTAAAATACGTTGTAATTCGTTTAACGCACCATCAATAGGTTGGCACCATTGCAAAGCGACATTTGATAATAGCGTATCAATACTATCTTTGGCAAATGGCAAATTTTCAGCGTCCGCACAAACATAACTCACAGAATCCACTAATTTTTCGCGCGTCGCGCGTAACATGGGCAATGCTAAGTCCAAGGCAATCAGATTGACGTTTTCACAATCAGGCAATAACGCTTGCGTTAAAAAACCCGTGCCGCAGCCAATGTCAATAACATTGCCTGTTAATTTTTTCGATAAAAATTGCGTCAATAAATCACATCCAACCTCACGCTGTAACTGCGCGACGCTGTCATAAGTATTTGAAGCATTTGAAAAAGCGTGTTTTATTTTTAATTTGTCAAGCGACATCAAGAAAGGTGTGGATGGCAGTTAAGCAATTTGGGGGTTGCGAAATAAAAGGAATATGTGTTGCTTCATTTAAAACGTGAATTCTTAAATTTGGCTTTAACGTTTGTAATTGCGTGGCGACTTGAATCGGAATTAACGCATCGTTATCACTCAAAATGACAAGCATTTCGCAGGTTAAATTTTTGAAGGTATCGCGTAAATCACTATTTTTAAGCAACGCTAAACTGATTTCTAATGCAGCAAAATCGGTAATTGTTTTTGCCGCAAAACAATTTTTAAGTTCTTTTAAAAATTTAGGTGAGCCTTGCGTTTGCAAAGCTAAAAAACGTTGCAACGTCATATTTGGATTTTCATGAAATTGCGCGGCGAAATGCTCAAATGTTTCACGCGGCATTCCTTCCCAATTTTCACACGCCACAAAACACGGATTTGCCGCAATTAAAATGATGCCTTGTACGCGATTTTGATAACGCTGTGCGATGTTTAAAGCAACCGTGCCACCAAATGACCAACCAAGTAAATAAAATGACGGTGTGTCTATCGTCTTTATAATGGCATCGGCGACTTTGTCTAAGGTTTCATGTGGCGGCAAATCAATCAGCGTTACGTCGTAGTTTTGCGCGAGTTGCTGTGCAAAATCTCCCCAGATCGCGCTGTGCATTGCCCAACCATGCAATAAAATTAGCTTTTTTTTGGGCATCAATTTAACTCGCTTGCGAGTGGCAAATTATTCAGACAACACATCGTTTCAATAAAAACAATTTGCCAATGTTCAAGCGTTTGTGATTCAAAACTGCCTGTCTTGAGCTGATTATCAAGTTCCACACACGCCTGATGTAGCGGCGTTATGCCTAGATTTCCTGCTGAACCTTTAAGCGTATGCAAACGTTTTTGTGCTTCATTGATTTGATTTGCCAGCAACAATTCTGTGATATTTTGATTTTCGTTTTGATACTTATCTTTAAAACCATTAAGTAAACGAATCAACGTATTTTCATCGCCTGCAAGCATCGTTAAAACATTCACCAAATCAAAACCTTTTAAAATTTTTGCTAAACCTTGCGGCTCTGCAACATCTTGAATTTTGAAAGTTTCATTATTTTTTCCAAAAATTTGCGAGGTATCAATCCATTTTAGAAGTGTATCAATGAGCAAATCAGGACTAATCGGTTTACTAATGTGATCATTCATCCCCGCTTCTAAACAAAGCGTTTTATCATGCTGCAACGCCGCCGCAGTCATCGCAATAATTGGTAAATTTTTATGATTATCCATTTGTCGAATACAGCGTGTGGCTTTGTATCCATCCATAATCGGCATTTGAATATCCATTAACACCGCATCACAATCATGATTGTTAAGCCATTGCACTGCCTCACCGCCATGATTTGCAACGATAACTTTCATGCCTGCTTTTTCTAAAAATATCGTTGCCACTTGTTGATTCGTTAAATCATCTTCGACGAGTAAAATTCGCGCATTTTTTAGAATTTTCGCTTTTTCGTAGCGATCAATTTTCGTATTGGCTATTTTCACTGGATGTTTGGTTTCATAATGATAGGTGTGCAAAATTGCATTCAATAAATCCGAAGAAGTTAATGGTTTGTTCACCATTGCATCAAAACGCATCCCGCGATTTTCAGCAATGGTTGATAATTTATCTTGCTCGAAAGCAGTAAGCATGATGATGACTAGCGATTCACGCAGATTTAATCGCTCTAATTCTCTAATAAAATCTAATCCATCAAATTCTGGCATTTTCCAATCAAGTAACAGCAAATCAAACGACAGCGAAGAATTTTGCGTATTTTTAAGCAATTCTAAACCTTCAAAAGCAGAAGTTGTTGCACAAGCGTTTAAACCCCAAAATTTCAGAATTTGTTCAATCACCATGACCGAAATTTCATTATCATCAATACATAAAACACGCAAATCACGCAAACGATGGGCATCTGTTTTCCAGTCGTAAGGTTGCCCCGCAGTGCAAGGCAGGGTGAAAGAAAACGTACTGCCTTTACCAAATTCACTATTAACTGAAATGGTGCCGCCCATAAGCTCCACTAATTTTTTACTAATTGATAAACCCAAACCTGTGCCACCAAATTTGCGCGTAATTGTCGTATCGCTTTGGGTAAAAGATTCAAACAGTTTTTGCAGATGTTCGTGTTGAATACCAATTCCTGTGTCACGCACTTCTAAACGCAACAGCAAACGTTCTTCATTTTTATCTACAATTCTTAACCGCAATTGAATTTCGCCTTTTTCGGTAAATTTAATCGCATTTCCCATCAAATTACTGACAATTTGTTTAAAACGGAGCGCGTCACTAATGATGGTCATCGGAATACGCGAATCGATGTTGATAAGAATCTCAATGTTTTTTTCTTTAGCTTTAGGAATAAACAGCTCGGCAATTTCTCGAAGCACTTGCGAAGGATTGTATTCAGATAATTCAACATCCATTTTTCCTGATTCAATTTTCGACAAATCCAAAATGTCATTCAAAATGCCTAGCAAAGTATTTGATGAGCGCTGTACTTTTTCCAAATAATTGCGTTGTGTGTCATTTAATTCAGTTTCCAACGTGAGTTGAATCATGCCTAAAATCGCATTCATCGGCGTGCGAATTTCGTGACTCATGTTAGCGATAAACTCGCTTTTACTGATATTGGCATCATTGGCTTCTTTTTCGGTACGTTTGCGCTGGTTAATATCGACATAAGTACCAAGCACGCCAATAATTTCACCATGTTTATCACGCATCGGAACTTTGCTAGTTAATACCCAACCCTGATAATTTTGCGTGTTAATAAATTCTTCAAAATTTAATTTTGCAACGCCCGTTTGAATCACTTCTTGATCATCGCTGACATAACCGAGAGCAAATTCCTCTGGACTATTTAAATCAGCATTAGGATCGCATTGAGCAAACAATTCAAAATCTGTGTGTCCTATGACTTGATTTGCATGGCTTAATCCTAAATCTTGCAAAAACAATTTATTTGCGCCTAGATAGCGACTTTTGCAATCTTTCCAAAAAATTCGTGCAGGAACGTGATCTACAATCGCTTGCAACATTTCTTTACGTTCAATCAACGCTTGTTGCGTTTTTTGCAATTGCTCAAAACGCTCTTTTACACTGCTTACAAACAGCGATTGATAAATGAAAACGTAAGCAATAATTTTGTAAATATGTCCGATTAAATTAAAAATATCGCTCGCATCGCTATACAGCACAAAACACATTTCGCTTAACACGGTAATCGCTGCAGCCATAAAAAGGCGTGGCGCGTCATAGCGTGTTAAAGCGCAATTTCTTTTCGCTTGGAAATAGAAAAGACTCGCCGCAGTCGTTGCAATCGCAGCAATTAAAATTTCTGTGCCAATTTTGAGAGAACTTAAACCATTTCCACTATTAAACATGGGTGGCAAAATTTGTGGATGTGCTAATTCGAGCCAAAGTAACAATCCCACAATAATTAAACTCACGGTTAAATAACAGTAACGTCTGTGACAAACGGTGGTATTTTTCCACGGATGCAATGCGATAATTAGCATCATAATAGAAAAGATAAAACGCCCAGCAAGCCAAAAATTGATGGCTTTTTCAACGCTTGATGGCGTTATAAAATCAGGCATTCCGTCAAAAGACAGTGTGTGTGCTAAGTCCAGCAAACCGATTACTAAAAATCCACATGCAAGCATCACGCTGTTACTGGTTTGCTGTTTATCGTAAGAGTGCCAACCAATGGCAAATACTAAAAACGACACCGTAATAGCAAAAAACTCCGCCACAATATGTAGCCAAAGCGGCATAATGTGCGCGTGTTTAATACTCTCTGGAAATGGACTGAGCCAAGCCACAAAAAATAAAACCGTTAAAACAAAAATAAGACGCAAATAAGAGGATTTCATTTGATGCTATAGCGGTAATTTTGCAATTAGATTCATACATTCTTCAAAACAAGCGTGCCAATTTTCCAGCGTTTGTGGCTGATAAAATCCTTGTTTTAATTCATCATCTAACGCGCTGCTAGCTTTGTGTAGCGGCGTAACGCCCAAATTCCCCGACGAACCTTTGAGTGTGTGTAAATATCTTTCGGCTTCGACAATTTCATTTTTATCAAGAAAAGCATGAATTTCAGCATCGGCATATTGAAATTTTTCTCGAAAACTGTGCAGCAAACTGGCTAATTTTTTTTCATCACCCGAAAGCATTGTCAAAACATCACCTAGTTGAAAATGGGTTAATTGCTCAGTGAGTTTTTTCGACGCGCTAATTTGTGGAATGGTGAATGCGGGAATGGATTGCGGGGGAGATTGCGGATTTATCCATTTGATTAGCACGTCAATGAGCGCGTCTGGGCTAACAGGTTTGCCAACATGGTCATTCATGCCAGCGGCTAAACATAAATCACGATCATGCTGCAACGCTGCCGCAGTCATGGCGATAATGGGTAAATTTTGTTTGGCGGGTAATTTTCGAATAATGCGTGTCGCTTCATAACCGTCCATGACAGGCATTTGAATATCCATCAGCACTGCATCAAAATCGTGCTGTAACGCCCATTCCACGGCTTCTTGTCCATCACTAGCAATCGTGACATCAATGCCTGCTTTGCGTAAAAATAACGCCGCCACTTCTTGATTGATTTCGTTATCTTCGACCAATAAAACGCGGACATTTTCTAAAATTTTCGCTCGTTCATAACAATTTGCAGTCACTTTTTCTATATGCAAGGAATTATTTTTTTGACCATTTTGATGGGCGTGAACAATGGTATTAAGTAGAACTGAAGGCGTAACGGGTTTATGTAAAATAGCATCAAAACGCACACGCTGTTTTTTCGCACTGGTCAGTAATTTATCTTGTTTATAAGCGGTAATCATTACAATCGTAAGTGAAGTAATCATTTCAAGACGTTCTAATTCTTTAATTACCCCTAAACCGTCTAATTCTGGCATTAACCAATCTAGTAACAATAAATCAAAGGCTTCGCAAGTTTCATGCGCGGCGCGAATTTTTTCTAAGGCTTCGATGCCACTAAAAGCCGTATCAAACGCAATTCCCCAGGATTCTAAAATGCGCTGTAAAACTAAAACCGTCATTTCATGATCATCCACAATTAAAACGCGCAAATCTCTTAAATGATAAGTGTCTGCTGTCCAATCGTACGGTTTACCAACAACGCAAGGCAACGTAAATGAAAAACAACTGCCCTGCCCTACTTTACTTGAAACGGAAATGTCACCGCCTATCAATTCCACTAACTGTTTACTGATAGTGAGTCCTAATCCTGTGCCGCCAAATTTGCGCGTAATAGTGGTATCACCTTGTTTGAAGGTTTCAAAAATTGTGGCTAAATTTTCCTGTGCAATGCCAATTCCTGTGTCACAAACTTCAATCTCAAGCAGTAAATTTTCTTCAACTTTATGTAGCAAACGCAGCTTGATTTGAATTTCACCAAAATCAGTAAATTTAAGCGCGTTACCAAGCAAATTACTAACAACTTGTTTTAAACGCAACGAATCGCTCAAAATCGTCATCGGAATTTGCGATTCAATATCGAGCAAAATTTCTAGCCCTTTTTCTTCAGCTTTTGGCATGAATAATTCAGTGATTTCTTGCAGCAAACGCGCGGGGTCAAATTCCACCATTTCAATTTCAACTTTGCCCGCTTCGATTTTAGATAAATCTAAAACATCATTGAGAATGCCCAGCAAGGTGTAAGAAGAACGTTGAATTTTGCCTAAATAATTGCGCTGCATTTCGCTTAAATCACTTTCCAGCGTGAGTTGCAACAGCCCTAAAATCGCATTCATCGGAGTGCGAATTTCATGACTCATATTGGCGATAAATTCGCTTTTACTGCGATTAGCCTCTTCTGCAACTTGATGCGCTTCACGCATCGTTTGTTCTGCTCGGACTAAATCGGTCACATCGTGAACAATGCAATAGGCTTTTGTGCCATCGTCTTCAGTTTGAATCGATATTGATATTTCAACAATGATGATTGTCTTGTCTTTTTTGACTAACTCTATTTTTCGCGCAATTGCTTCATGACAAGTTATGTCATGCAAAAAATGTTCAAATCTTTCTTGTTCGGTTTTTTCTAAAATGTCCCGAAATGAAAGATTGAGCAGTTCTTCGCGCGAATAGCCAACCAATGAACAAAACTGATCATTCACACTGATGAAGTTTCCGTTGTTATCGAGTAATTGATATGCAGCGGGCAGATGTTCAAATAAATCATGAAATCGATGTAAAATTTTTTGGGTGCGCTTTAATTGCACGCGGGTTTGTTCAGCGTAGCGGTGCATTTTTTCAATGGAAAACGCGACAATAAAACCATCGAAAAAAAAGATTAAATTTGACCAAAGGCTTTTTTGAAAAGCACCGATTGAAAAACCTTGATAAGGCGGCACGAAAAAATACGTTGAAACTAAAATACTCAAAAGAATGGCAAAAAAACCTGCTCGAAAGCCACTCACTAATGCTGCAATGGTAACAGCGGGAAAAAAAGTAATATATTGCAATCCCACTTCAGGCGGCGCAATTTGCAATCGTAACGTTAAAGCAAATAAAACCAGCGATAAGGAAATAATCAAATCTAAAAAATAGCCAACTAGCCCTTTTTTGCAACGAAGTGATTTTGTAAAACTTGAAATAGTAGGCGTTGTACTGATATTCATGAGGGCTTGATGATGGCTGGTGAATTGAAATGGGGATTTTCTCGCGCCATTTTAACGCAGCGGCTTTCAAAATTGACTATCATTTATCACAAATTACAAAATCAAACTCTTTTAGGATTCAAACATGAAAATTCTCATCACAGGTGGCGCGGGATTTATTGGCAGCGCGTTAATTCGTTATTTAATTGGCAACACGCAACACAGCGTTTTGAATGTGGATAAATTAACGTATGCGGGAAATTTAGAAACACTCGAATCGGTTGCAAAAAATCTGCGTTACCAATTCGCACAAGTCGATATTTGTGACAGTGCGAAAATTCGTGAACTTTTTGCCAATTTTCAACCTGATGCCGTGATGCACCTTGCCGCCGAATCACACGTTGACAGATCAATTGATAGCCCAGCGGCATTTATTGAAACTAACATTGTTGGTACTTACACGCTTTTAGAAGCGGTGCGTTTGTATTGGCAAAATTTAGACGAGTGCAAAAAAGCCGCATTTCGTTTTCATCATATTTCGACAGATGAAGTCTTCGGTGATTTGCATGGCACAGAGGATTTATTTACCGAAACTACACCGTATGCGCCGAGTTCGCCTTATTCAGCATCAAAAGCGAGTTCAGATCATTTGGTTCGCGCATGGCATAGAACTTATGGTTTGCCTGTGATTGTCACCAATTGTTCTAATAATTATGGGCATTTTCAATATCCCGAAAAACTGATTCCTGTTGTGATTTTGAATGCGATTGCAGGAAAACCGTTGCCTGTCTATGGCAATGGGCAGCAAATTCGTGATTGGCTTTATGTTGATGACCATGCGCGGGCGTTGCTGACGGTGATTGAAAAAGGTGCAATCGGTGAAACCTATAACATTGGCGGACACAACGAAAAAGCAAATTTAGAAGTAGTGCAAACGATTTGTGCGATTTTAGAAGAGTTAAGACCACAAAAACCCGCTAACATAGCGCGTTATGCGGATTTAATTACTTTTGTGACTGACCGTCCTGGTCACGATTTACGTTACGCAATTGATGCCAGCAAAATTGCCAGCGAATTGGATTGGACACCGAGCGAAACTTTTGAAACAGGTTTGAAAAAAACGGTTCAATGGTATTTAGATAATTTAGCGTGGTGTGAGCAAATTGAACAAAAACGGTTGAATGCGTAAATTTTTATCGATTGTCCGTTAAACTACGCGCTATTTTTACTCATATTAAAAAATCATTATGAACGACAACGTACACGCACACGAAATTCACAAATTTGGTTCTATGGCAGAACGCTGGTGGGATAAAGAAGGCGAATTTAAAACTTTGCATCAAGTCAATCCACTACGGTTGCAATTTATTGAGCAGCAAATTTCCATTGCAGGCAAACACGCTCTCGATGTTGGTTGCGGCGGCGGTATTTTAACCGAAGCCTTAGCGCAAGCAGGTTCAGACGCATTAGGCATTGATTTAAGTCATGATTTAATCGATATTGCCGAACTGCACGCCTTAGAAACTGACACGTCTGTTAATTATCAAAAAGTTGCGGTTGAACAATTAGCCCAAGAGCAACCTGAAAATTTCGATTTTGTGACCTGCATGGAAATGCTCGAACATGTTCCCGATGCGGGTTCAATTGTGAATGCTTGTGCAAAATTACTAAAACCTGACGGATTAGTATTTTTTTCAACACTTAATCGCAAACCGAAAGCCTTTTTGCTCGCGATTGTTGCCGCTGAATACTTATTAAACATGGTTCCCAAAGGAACGCACGAATTTAAAACTTTTATCAAACCTTCTGAACTTTGCAAAACAGCGCGGTCTGCGGGTTTAGAATTACAAAGCATGATTGGCATTGAATACAATCCGCTGACAAAAAAATTTTTTTTAGGCAAAGACATCGATGTAAATTACATTGCGGTGTTTAAAAAAGTGGCTTGATTTGGAAGGATTTATGACTAATTTAGTTTTATCTGATATGTCGGCTAGTGTTTCTGAATTAAAAAATAACCCGTTGGCAACTGTCGCCGCTGGTGGTGGTTCACCAGTGGCAATTTTTCACGATAATAAACTCGAATTCTACTGCGTGCCTGCTGTAATATATGAAGCACTGCTTGAAAAACTTGAAGATTTAGAACTAAATGCGCTTGCTGATGAGCGTTTAAACGATGGTCAGCCGTTGATTCGAGTTTCACTTGATGATTTATAAATTGGATTTTCACCCTGTCGCGTTTAAAGAGTGGCAATCACTTGATCAAACAGTTCGCAAATCTTTTAAACAAAAATTGGCAAAACGTTTGCAAAATCCACATCACGCGCCGTCAAAATTATCAGGGCAAAAAAATCGCTATAAAATCAAACTTCGTGCAGTAGGTTATCGATTAGTTTATGAAGTGAGAGATAGTGAAATCGTCGTCGTTGTCGTTTCCGTTGGCAAACGAGAACGAAATGTTGTGTATAAAAATGCCGAGCAAAGACAATGAAAAATCTCACTTGTGTCTTATTCGATTTAGACGGCACGCTAGTTGACACTGCTCCTGATTTGATTGCGAGCTTAAATCATGCTTTAAATCAGCACGGTTTTGAAACGGTTCAACCGTCGCACGTTAAACCACACGTTTCATTTGGCGCGTCGGCGATGATTAACAGCTGCATGAAAAATGCACTCGATGACCAAACTCACTACGCCATTTTAGAAACCATGCTCACGCAATACGAAAATAACATTGCATTGCACAGCGTGTTTTTCGATGGCATTTTGGAAGTTCTTGATTTCATCGAAAAGCAAAATCTTTCGTGGGGCATTGTGACCAATAAACGTGAACGCTTTACACATCCCCTAGTGAACGCCTTAGCACTAGAAAACCGCGTCGCGTGTATCATTTGTGGTGACACAACGCCGTATTCAAAACCGCATCCCGCACCACTTTTTGAAGCCTGCAAACGCGCACAAGTTTTGCCTAAAAATTGTATTTATATCGGCGATGCCGCACACGATATTGTTGCTGGCAATAACGCGCAAATGTACACCCTCGCGGCAACTTATGGTTATTTGCAACCGAGCGATATGCCCGAAAAGTGGGGCGCAAATGCACTCATCCATTCTCCGCAAGATTTACTCGCGTGGCTCAAAAACGCTTTGTGATAAAAAAACAATCCGCAGGTTTTACCCTCATCGAAGTGCTAATCGCCATGACGCTTTTAAGTTTAATGGTAGTTTTACTTTTTAGTTCGCTCAGTATTGGTGCGAAAAGCTGGCAACAAGGTGAAACCAAAATCGCCGATGTGAACGAAATCGCAGTTGTACAGCAATTTTTTAATCATCACTTAGCCCACGCTGTGCCGCAATGGAATGATTTTGATCCAGAAAAAGAGCGCGTGTTTTCTTTTCAGGGTAAAAAAGATTCTTTGAAATTTGTTAGCGCATTTCCCGCCAGTGCAGAGCGTTCAGGTTTGCAACTTTTCGATTTGAAATTCCAAGAAAAAAATAAACAACGCTTTATTGAAGTGACGCTTACGCCATTTTTTCCGTTGACCGAAGGCGAAGAATTTTTTGAAGATACCGTTGAATTAGTCACAAATGTAGCGCGTTTTGAAATGTCTTTTTTTGGTTTAAATGACGAAACAGGTGAATATGGCTGGCAAAATCAGTGGCTTGAAAAAGAACAACAACCGCGTTTAGTCAAAATTCTTCTCGAACTTGAAGATGGGCGATTTATTCCCGAAATGATTGTTGCGTTAAAAGTTGATGGTAGTTACAGCAACGCTGATTTAGAAAGTATTCCCGACGATGAATCGGAAGGTAAAAGCGAATGAAACAGCGTGGCGTAGCGTTAATTTTAGTGCTTTGGGTACTGAGCATTTTAACACTCATGGCAAGTAGTTTTACGCTTACTATGCGCCGTGAAACGGCATCGCTAAGTCATACAAAAGAAAATGCTCAGGCTCTTGCACAAGCAAAATCAGGTTTAGCCCTCGCACAGGCAATGCTTTTGCACGAAGATGAAACAAAACGCTGGCGTGTGGATGGCAACATTTATGAAATTGAAACCAATGAAGCTGTGACACGCATTCGCATTTTGTCTGAAACGGGAAAAATTGATTTAAACAGTGCGCCGCAAAATTTACTGCATCACGTTTTGCAATTTTCCCCTCTTGAAACGCAAGCCCAATTAGAACTTGAAAATGCGATTTTAGATTGGCGTGACGAAGACGAAAATACTCGCCCGTTTGGCGCAGAAAAACCTGAATATAAAGCCGCAAAACTCAGTTATGCGCCGCGCAATAAACCGTTTCGTTCGTTTGAAGAATTGCAAATGTTAAAAGGAATGACAGCGGAGGTTTTCGCATGGATGCAACCCATTTTCACGATTTACGCGGCGGGGCAAACTGAAGTTGAAGTCGGTGTTGCCTCGCGTGAAGTGTTAAACGTATTGCCTAACATTGATGCGAATTTGCTTGACGAGTATTTTTCTACAAAACAAAAAGCAATTTTAAATCACGCGCCAATGCCCATTGTGCCGCGTAGCGAAAATGCCGCGCAAGCCATGAACCAAGATATTGAAACAACTACAGAAGCTGAAACTGCACCTGAAATTTCCGTCGTGACGATTTCAGTAGAAACTATTTTAGAAAATGAAGCGAGTGCGCGAATTGATGTGATTGCGGAAAAAGCCGATGGTGAAAATAATTTACCGTTTCAAACGTTAGTTTGGCAGAGCGAACTTGATTTGCCATCACTGTTTTCGCCTGCATTAGAACCGTTTTTAATCACGCATTATTTTGAACCGACACAAAACGCCTCAGCGCGTTGAAATACTGATTTCACGTTTTGAAATACGAAACGCACTTTTGCCGCGATTTTCTTCGGCTTTCCATTGTTGATTATTGATTTGAATTTCAGTACCTGAATAAACGCCTAAAGTTGCTAACACTTTCGCGTTGTCAATAACGCTTAAATTAGAAACCAGCTCATTTAATTCGGCTTGTAACGTCTCTGTTTCAATTAACAATTTACTCAAAGTGCGATGCAATTTTTCTAAAGTTTCTTCATTGTCTTGTTTAGGATTGGTTTCAAGAAAAGTTAAAACTGTTTGAATATCACACTGACCTTTTTCATTGGCTTGCAACGCAGCTTTAATTTCAGTAATCCGTTTTTGCACATACGGATTAACGCCAACTTGAATGCGTGTTTTTAAGCCAGCACTGGAACCAATAATTGCCGCATTTACCATCGTCATTGCCCATGTTAAACCGCCAATAATTGATGATTTTCTCCCTGTACTTTTATTACCGACGACAATTTTATTTTGTGCCATCAAGACATTATTCATCGAATACTTATCAATCACGATGTCCATGCCTGCTTCAATGGTAAAGTTTTCAACAAAACCAGCACAAACAGAACCACGAGTAACCACTTTTGCCCCATGTTCACCGTTTGTTGATTTACTATAACCTTGCATCCCACCTTTGATAATTACATTGCCATTTGCAAGCAATTCGCTGTTTCCTGTCACGCTACCGTTAATGGTGAGATTCCCTAAACATTCGAGTTTTGCATTGAATACATTACCTTCAACCGTTATGTCTTCAAGAGCATGAACTTTCATGCCTTCTTTAACATCGCCTGTGACAATGACCGATCCGTTAAAACGGATATTGCCTGATTGTAAATCGACTCGTTTTACCGTCAAAACAGGCAGCACGATTATGCCGTTGGGAACTAAAACAGGTTGCCCTGTAATCATAGAAATGAGTTGATTTTCATCAAGTGGATTTAAATCTACGCCTTTTCTATCTCCAGAAAACGCAATATCGTTTCCACCACTAGGTAAAACGACTTCACCTAAAACATTTTTGCCTTCTGTTCCTATCACTGGTGGTGTGCGATACATTAACACTTCGTCTTTGTTGACAATCGTAATCGTTGAACCAAGTTCTCGAAAATCCACTATCCCATCTTCATTGACGAGTGGTTGGCATTTTTTCGAGCTAACACCATCAATTAAACTGACAAATTGCGTATCTTGACCATGAACAGGTTCTAAACCTTGCGCGATAACAAATTCGCAAATTTCGCCTTGTTTTATCGCTTCTTCAATTTCAATGTCACTGACAATACCCCAAACAATGTTTTGTTCCAGTAAGCACTTTTTTACCTCTGTGAGTGTCATGGCTACACCGCCAAAATTAGGCGTAAGCGTCATTAAGGCTTGCATTTTGTCGTCAGAAAGCACGATTTCACAGCTTGCATCGCGTTGTTCGCCGATTTCAATTTCTAAAATTTCATTGCTCGAATGGTTATAACGATAAACCAAATCGTAAATTAAAAAATCATTGATAAAAAAATTAGAAAAATTACTTTGTTCTAAACGTTCTTTGACAATTTTTGCCGTTAATTCAATTTTGTCTTCACAAGGTGAAATGACTGCAAATAATTTTCGATTTTTGAGATTTAATTTAAAATTAAGCCCGTTTTCTATTTCATCACTCATTAAGTTTTCCCGTAATTTATTTTTATTTTGTGGAAAATTGCGGCAGCTTAAATGTTTAGCGAAATAATTTTCGGAACTACGTCACAAAAATCACATTTCAATCGTTAAGGACAAAAAAATGGGTAACGAAAAAATTCAAGAGCGTAAAGCGATTATTAACAAATTGAAGATTTTGCAAGAAAAAAAATGCCCAATTAAGGCAAAATTAAATCGCAATGAAAGTTTGGTGACAGCAATTGTTGGAATCAACGTCGAAGAAGGCACGTTGATGCTTGCTTATAACGAGACAGAACCTTTGAATAAAAAAATGATTACACTGCCGTATGTTGAATTCAGCGCAATTCTTCAAGATATTCACGTTGCATTTTCAGGTGTGGTAAAAAAAATAACGTATAAGGGCAAACACGTTTTTATGATTTATATTCCTGGCACGTTGCATTGGTGTAACCGCCGTAAACATTCGCGGTTAAAAGTTGTTAATACCGATTCAACAGCTTGTTTTTGCGAAATAGTTCTTGAGCGACCCGCGCAAAATGCCAGCGAGGAATACCGATGGCATTACAATATCGCCACCGACAAAATACGCACAGAACTTCTTAAAAATACTTCACCATCCAAAGAAATTTTAATCAATTTATTGCGCCTTGATTTGTATGACATTAGTCAATCAGGTTGCGCGATACTTAATTACGATGAGGCGTATTCGTATTTTTTAACGCCTGAGAGAATGTATGAGAATTGCAAAATTGTGATGCCAAATCAAAACGAGTTGTTAGTATCGTTTCAAGTCGTTTCAAAACGAAATATCAAATTGCAAGAAAGTAATGCGATGACAAAATTTAACGAGCTGGTGGGCGTTAAATTTTTAAAAATTGAACGCTGCGCCAGCTCGGTTGCGGCTTAATGTGCGGTTTCGTCTTGATTTAGAAAGGTTACACCAACTTTGATTTTGCTTTCAGGGGCATCAATTTTCGCCGCAGCATGAGCGCGTAATTCAAATGGCTGCGTGATAATTTCAATTAAATTCTCACTAATTGCGCTTGCATTATCGGGCGAGCGAATATCTTTCAATAACACAACAAATTCATTGCCTTCCAATTGCACTACCACATCACTTGCACGCAATCGATGAGCAATTCTTGCCCGAATTTCTTTTAATAACTCATCCGCAACAGAATCTAATTCATCTAATTCTAAGTTCAGCGTTAAAACCGCCGCTTCTCGACCTTGACGACGTTCTGGAATGGGCTGATTTTCTATATGTTCATTATTTTCACTCATCATATTCACCTCAGGTGTTTTAAATTTTTTGTGCTAATTCTTGAGCGTAACCAATGTAACTGCGTGGTGATAATTCAAGTAATTGCGCTTTTGCTTGCGAAGGAATTTCTAAATTTTCTACAAATGCGCGTAATTGTTCAGGTGTTATGCGATTGCCGCGTGTGAGTTCTTTGAGTTTTTCATAAGGTTTTTCAATTCCATAACGACGCATCACAGTCTGAATCGGTTCAGCTAACACTTCCCAATTCTCATTTAAATCTTTTTCTAGCGCATCGACATTCAATTCTAATTTCGAAACACCTTTTAACGTTGCTTGAATCGCAATTAAAGTGTGAGCTACGCCCACGCCGATATTTCTCAAAACGGTTGAATCGGTTAAATCACGCTGCCAACGAGAAACAGGCAGTTTTTCAGCTAAAAAGCTAAATAACGCATTGGCTAAACCCAAATTGCCTTCTGAATTTTCAAAATCAATCGGATTGACTTTATGCGGCATGGTTGAAGAACCTACTTCGCCAGCAATGGTGCGTTGTTTGAAATAACCAAGTGAAATATAGCCCCAAATATCACGGTCGAAATCGAGCAAAATCGTGTTGAAACGTGACAGCGCGTGAAAAAATTCTGCAATGTAATCATGTGGTTCAATTTGAATGGTGTACGGATTGAAAGTTAAACCTAGTGAGGAGACGAATTTTTCAGCAAAATTTGCCCAGTCTACTTCGGGATAAGCCACGCAATGCGCGTTGTAATTACCAACTGCACCGTTAATTTTGCCGAGTAATTCAACTTTTTCAATTTGCTGTTTTTGCCGTGTTAAACGCGCAACAACGTTTGCAATTTCTTTACCGACTGTTGTCGGCGTTGCAGATTGTCCATGTGTGCGTGAAAGCATCGGTTGCGTTGCAGTATCTTGCGCGAGTTTTTTTAAGGCAGAAATAACCGTTTCAATTTGTTGCAATATCACCTCGCGCCCTGATTTAAGCATCAGTGCATAAGATAAATTATTGATGTCTTCAGAAGTACAAGCAAAATGAATAAACTCACTGACTTTTTCCAGTTCAGCATTACCTGTAATTTTTTCTTTTAAAAAGTATTCAACGGCTTTCACGTCATGATTCGTGGTTTTTTCAATTGTTTTAACACGTTGCGCGTCAGTTTCTGAAAATTGCGAAATGATATTTTCTAAAAGTTGATTTGCCTTTGCACTGAAAGGTGAAATTTCAACAATTTCAGCTTGATTGGCTAAGGCTTGCAACCAACGAATTTCAACTTGTACCCGAAAACGAATTAGCCCGTATTCGCTAAAAATAGGGCGCAGCGCATCGACTTTATCAGCATAACGACCGTCGATTGGAGAAATAGCAGTTAAAGAAAAATTTGTCATAAAAAATCCAAAAATAAAAAAATAATTCGCGCCTAAATGGCTTGTGAAATAGTGTACTCGATTATGAAAAGAATCGCTCAAACGTGATTGATTTTGCAAACGCAGGCTTTAAACGTAGAATTTGCACCATATTTTCATGTTTTAAAACTTTTGGAATTTCAAAAAATGAGCAATCTAACTCTTAAAAAACTTAATGCAACTGATGCAGATTTTGACACGCAATTAAAGAATTTACTTGCATGGAATGAAACCGACGATTTAGCCATTCATCAGCGTGTTTTAGAAATTATCGCAGATGTTCGCAAACGTGGTGATGATGCGGTAATCGAATATACCAATCGTTTTGACCACTGCGACGTTTCAGCGGCTGGTGAACTCGAAATTTCAAAAGAAAAACTAAAAGCTGCGTGGGAGAATTTACCGACTCAACAAGCTATGGCTTTAGAACAGGCTGCAACCAGAATTCGCGCTTATGCTGAAAAACAAAAAATGGAATCGTGGCAATACACCGAAAATGACGGTACGGTTTTAGGGCAAAAAGTAACACCATTAGACCGTGTGGGCTTGTATGTTCCAGGTGGAAAAGCAGCTTATCCATCGTCTGTGTTAATGAATGCGATTCCTGCAAAAGTGGCAGGCGTACCAGAACTCATTATGGTTGTGCCAACGCCAAATGGTGAAACCAATGAATTGGTTTTAGCGGCGGCGTATTTGGCAGGCGTTGATAGAGCCTTTGCAATCGGTGGCGCACAAGCCGTTGCCGCGCTCGCTTATGGCACGCAAACGATTCCCCCTGTTGCGAAAATTGTAGGACCTGGAAACATTTACGTTGCAACAGCAAAAAAATTAGTTTTCGGTCAAGTTGGCATCGATATGATTGCAGGACCGTCGGAAATTTTGATTATTTGCGACGGCAAAACGAATCCTGATTGGATTGCAATGGATTTATTTTCCCAAGCCGAACATGATGAAGATGCACAATCGATTTTGATTAGCGACGATGCGGCATATTTAGAAAGCGTTGAAGCAAGCATCAATAAACTTTTACCAACGATGGAACGTGCGGAAATTATTCGTACTTCACTTAGTAATCGTGGCGCGTTAATTTTAGTTTCAGATTTAACGCAAGCGGCTGAGGTCGCAAACATTATTGCACCTGAACATTTGGAATTGTCGGTTGAAAATCCAGAAGCATTGTGTGAACAAATCCGTCATGCAGGGGCAATTTTTATGGGGCGTTACACTGCTGAAGCGTTAGGTGATTATTGCGCTGGGCCAAACCATGTTTTACCAACATCAAGCACGGCGCGTTTTTCATCACCGCTGGGTGTTTATGATTTTCAAAAACGTTCAAGTTTAATCAACTGTTCGGCTGATGGCGCGAATGAATTAGGGAAAATTGCCTCGATTTTAGCTCGTGGTGAAAGTTTGACTGCTCATGCTCGTTCGGCGGAATATCGTTTGAAATAGCCTGTTACAACATTTTGAGCGAGTTTCTGTTTAGGATAGTTCTGCAATGTTAATTACAACGAGTGGAATTTCACCAACGTTTGCTTAAATTATTGCTTGATTTTTCCCAGAAACCGCTTTTAGCAAAGGCTGAAGGCGGTTTTTTGTTTGTGTTAAAATCAGGCTTTATTTTTATTCACACATTTTAGAATGAACACACTTTGTCACATCATCGGCGTTCTCGATAACGGCACTGCGAGCTTAAATTCGCAAACAATTTCCTTTTTACATTCTGCAAAACACGTCATTGCAGGCACTCGTGTTTTAGAATTACTCGCACACGAAATTCCAAACGCTAAAACTTACGACTTAACAAACAATTTAAAAAATGTGCCGCTTTGGATTTCTAACGCGCTGAACGCAGATGAATCAGTGGTTGTTTTAGCAAGTGGCGACCCACTTTGTCACGGCATCGGCAGTTTTTTAGCAGGCAAAATCGAACCTGAAAAACTGCAAATTTTGCCCAATGTAAGCACGATTCAACTCGCATTTTCTGAACTAAAACTGGCATGGCAAAACGCAAAAATTGTTTCGATTCACAACAAAGATGCAAGTGAATGGCAGCGCGGAGCAACGTCAGAACATGGTTTGTATAATCTCGCACAGCAATGTCGGCAACAAGAATTACTGGTAATTTTAACCAGTCCTGAAAACAATCCGCTTCGCATTGCACAATTACTTGAAATTGAAAATTTAGCTAACGATTTTGAAATGGCAATTGCTCAAAATTTGCGTCAGCCTTCACAAAAAGTGACGGATTTTTTGCCTATTTCAACAGTGGCAGAAAATAGTTATTCAGAGCCAAATGTGGTGATTTTGAAACGTAAACAGCCATTAAAAAATTCTGTTTTATTTGGTTTGCGTGATGAAAGTTTTGTGCAACGCAAACCCGAAAAAGGTTTGATCACAAAATGTGAAGTACGCGCTGTTTCACTAGCCCGAATGCAACTTACGCACTCAAGCATTGTGTGGGACATTGGTGCAGGCAGCGGTTCAGTTGGACTTGAAGCAGCGCGTTTGTGTTCTGACGGTCACGTTTTTGCGATTGAAAAAAACGCGGATGATATTGCCAATGTCGAGCAAAATCACACAGCGTGGCAAATCAGCAATTACAGTTTTTTTCACGGCAAAGCCCCACAATTTTTAGACACCTGGCAAAATCCTGATGCGGTTTTTATCGGTGGCAGTGGCGGCGAGTTAGCGCAATTGATTACACTGTGCTTAAATCGCTTGAATTTTGGTGGCTGGATAGTGATGAATTTTGTCACGTTGGAAAATTTAGCCACCGCTGTTGAAACTTTAAAACAAGCTGATGCAACATGGGATGTCACGCAAATTCAAGCCTCGCGCAGCAGTCCAATTTTAAATATGAACCGTTTGCAAGCTGAAAATCCTGTCTGGATTGTCAGCGCAACTAAAACACTCTAATTTTTTACGAAAACTATGAATATCAATTCTGAAAAACTTTCCAGCGCACGATTCGCGCAGGCAACCGACGCATTTGTTGAAATTTTTACCGCCTCCGTTGATTTCGATAAACGTATGGCAAAACAAGACATTCAAGGTTCCATCGCACACGCAAAAATGCTTTGCGAAGTTGGCGTTTTAACAGCTGAAGAGCGTGATGTAATTTTGCGCGGTCTAGCGCAAATTGAAGGCGAAATTGAACGCGGTGAATTTGAATGGTCAATTAAACAAGAAGATGTTCACATGAATATCGAAGCTAGATTAACGGCATTGTGTGGGATTGCGGGAAAAAAATTGCATACAGGACGTTCACGAAATGACCAAGTGGCAACGGATATTCGCCTGTATTTGCGTGATGAAATTGGCGCAATTTCAAAAGAGTTGAAACGCTTGCAGACCGCAATTTTAGGACTCGCCGAGCAACATACCGACACGATTATGCCAGGTTTTACGCATTTACAAGTCGCACAACCAATTGTCTTTGCTCACCATTTGATGGCGTGGTTTGAAATGCTTTCACGCGATGCAGAGCGTTTACAAGATTGCGTCAAACGTTTAAATGTTTCACCGCTTGGCGCGGCGGCACTTGCGGGAACAAGTTATCCAATTGATAGACATTTGAGTGCCGAATTACTCGGTTTTTCGCGTCCAACAGCAAATTCATTGGATTCAGTCAGTGACCGTGATTTTGCAATTGAGTTTACTAGTGTGGCGAGCATTTTAATGATGCACTTGTCGCGTTTTTCAGAAGAATTGATTTTGTGGGCTTCAGCGCAATTTGATTTTATTGATATTCCTGATGCGTTCTGCACGGGTTCATCGATTATGCCGCAAAAGAAAAATCCTGATGTTCCCGAACTCGTGCGAGGAAAATCAGGGCGTGTTACAGGGCATTTGGTTTCGCTTTTAATGTTGATGAAAAGCCAGCCACTCGCCTATAATAAAGATAATCAAGAAGATAAAGAGCCGCTGTTTGATACAGTGGATACGCTTTTGAATTGCTTACGCGCTTATGCGGACATGGTGCCGCATTTGGTAGCTAAAAAAGAAAATATGTATCGCGCTGCAAAACAAGGTTTTGCCACCGCAACCGATTTAGCTGATTACTTGGTTCGTAAAGGTTTGGCGTTTCGTGACGCGCATGAAATTGTCGGTTTAGCGGTGCGTTTGGGTGTTGAAACAAAACGTGATTTATCCGAACTTTCACTAACAGAGCTGCAAAGTTTTTCAACGTTAATTACCGAAGAAGTGTTTGATATTTTATCGCTCGAAGGCAGCGTTGCCGCACGAAATCACATTGGTAGCACTGCGCCTGAAATGGTACGAACTGCCATTTTTAACGCTTACAAGTCTTTCAAATAACAACGCATAAGGAGTTACTAATGCGTGTTATTTTGACTTTAGTGCATGTGCTAGGTTTAGTGTGCATTGTTTTTGGCTGCTTGATGGCAACGTGTTTGTTGACTTCTTTTTTTAGTGCCGATGGCGTAACACAAGCCTTTTGGGATGCAACAAAAATTGCTTTTTTGTTGGGGGCGATTATGTTTTTATCCACCTTAAAAGTCCCTAAAAAGTTATCACGTCAAGCGGGATTTATGCTCGTTGCCATGACATGGTCACTTAGCCCAATGCTTTGCACATTACCGCTACTTTTTGCCTTGCCAAATATGACATTTATTGATGCGTATTTTGAAACTATGTCGGGATTAACCACAACGGGGGCAACCGTTTTGACTGGATTAGATACGTTGCCCATGTCTTTAAATCTTTGGCGACATGAATTAAATTGGATTGCAGGCATGGGGATTATTATTTTTGCAGTCGCCATTTTGCCAATGCTCGGCATTGGCGGGATGCAATTATTTAAAGCTGAAACACCAGGCTCTGTGAAAGAATCCGATTTACCGCCACGCATTGCTCAAACGGCAAAAGCACTTTGGATTGTGTATGGGGGGATTTCAATTGCTTGCATTTTGTCGTTAAAACTAGCTGGCATGAATTGGTTTGATGCAATTTGTCATTCTTTTGCGGCAATGAGTTTGGGGGGGTTTTCAACACACGATAATAGCATTGGTTTTTTTGATTCTGTGTCAATTGAAATGGTGTTAACTATCTTTCAACTCATTGCAGCAATTAACTTTGCCACACATTTTATCGCGCTACGCAAACAGTCTTTAAAACCTTATTTTCACGACATGGAAGCGAAAAGTTTTTTAGCATTAGTGTTAAGTAGCTGTGTTTTGGCTGCAGGTGTCTTGCAATACGAAGGCGTTTATCCTAATTTTTGGATAGCTCTTCGTCATGCGTCGTTTAATTTAGTCACGATTGCTACCGATTGCGGTTTTGCGAGTCAAGATTTTGGGAAATGGCCTATTTTTGTACCTGTTTGGATGTTATTTTTGAGTTGTTTATCCGCATCATCAGGTTCCACAGGCGGTGGAATTCGCATGATTCGCACGATTATTTTGATTAAACAAGCGCGTCTTGAAATGTTCAAATTCATTCACCCGTTTGCGGTTCGCCCCATGAAAATTGGCGACACGGTGATTAACAACAACATTATCACCTCCGTGATGGGATTCATTTTTTTGTATTTCATTTGTATTGTAATTTTGGTTTTTGCTCTACTACTCACAGGGCTAGATTTTTTAACAGCATTTTCGGCAATTATTGCTTGTTTTAACAACTCAGGACCAGGTTTAAATGAAGTTGGACCCTCTTCAAATTATGCGAGTTTGAGCGACTCGCAAACGATGATTTGTATTTTCGCTATGCTACTTGGGCGGGTGCAAATTTTCTCAATTGTCATTTTGTTTATTCCCGAATTTTGGCGCAAATAATAATGAAAAATACGATAAACATTCTGCCATTTTTAACAGAAGATTTAGGTAGCGGTGATATTACAGCGGCGATTATTGATGAAAATTGCAAAGCGACCGCGCAACTTTTAACTCGTGAACCGATGGTTTTGTGCGGTCGTGATTGGTTTGAAGCGGTTTTTGAATATTTAGACGCAAACATCGTTATTGATTGGCAAGTACAAGAAGGCGAGGAAATTGTGGAAAATTCGCAACTTTGTACGTTAAGTGGCAATGCTCGTGCATTACTAACTGGCGAGCGCACGGCAATGAATTTGCTGCAAACTTTGTCAGCAACCGCGACGATTTCACGTCAATATGCCAAAGCGGTTGTAGGCACACAAGCAAAAATTTTAGATACACGAAAAACGATTCCAGGTTTGCGGCTCGCGCAAAAATACGCCGTGAAATGTGGTGGTTGTTTTAATCATCGAATCGGCTTATTTGATGGCGTGTTAATAAAAGAAAATCACATCATTGCTGCAGGTTCGATTGCTGGTGCGGTAAAAATCGCACGGCAACAAAGTAACGTGCCGATTGAAATCGAAGTTGAGAATTTTGCAGAACTTCAGCAAGCACTCGAGGCAAAACCTGAACGGATTATGCTTGATAATTTTTCGCTTGAAAATCTACGCAAGGCGGTTGAAATGACGGCTGGAAAAGTTGAATTAGAAGCATCTGGGAATGTGGATTTAACGACGATTCGTGCCATTGCTCAAACGGGCGTAGATTTTATTTCAATTGGTGCATTAACAAAAAATGTGCAAGCAATTGATTTATCAATGCGAATTCAGCTAGTTAATTAATAAAAAATTGACACAAAAAAGGGCGAATTGTTCACCCTTTTTTACGTTTTGAAATTTTACATATTATCCAAAATCGCTTTTTTCACCGCGTCTAAACTTGCGTCAATCGTGACAGGTTTAGCATCCGCACATTGCATCATTGCTGTATCTGGGTCTTTAATTCCATTCCCCGTCAAAGTACAAACAATCGTACTACCATCTGGAATTTTTCCTGTGCTAATGTCATGCAACGCACCAGCAAGCGAGGTTGCTGATGCAGGTTCACAGAAAATTCCTTCAAATTGCGACAACATTTTTTGCGCGGCTAAAATTTGTTCATCGGTAAATTTATCAAACCAACCGTTTGATTCTTTTTGTGCTGTCCATGCTAAATCCCAAGATTGTGGATGTCCGATACGAATTGCAGTGGCAATGGTTTCAGGGTTATCTACCATTTGACCTAATGCAAACGGTGCGGCACCAGCGGCTTGATAACCACACATCACTGGTGTATTCGCACAAACTCGGTCGGTAAAATATTCTTTATAGCCTTTCCAGTAAGCCGTAATGTTGCCCGCGTTTCCGACTGGCAAACAGTGATAATCAGGTGCAAAACCTAATTCGTCCACAATTTCAAACGCAGCGGTTTTTTGACCTTCTAAACGATAGGGATTGATAGAATTCACAATCGTTACAGGCGCGTGATCAGCAACTTCTTTAACTAACGCCATGCCACGGTCAAAATTTCCGTTAATTTGGATAATTTTTGCGCCGTACATTAACGTTTGCGCGAGTTTGCCGAGTGCAATTTTTCCCTCTGGAATTAACACAAACGCTTGAATGCCAGCGCGAACTGCATACGCTGCTGCCGCTGCTGAAGTATTACCTGTTGACGCACAAATGATTGCTTGGCTTCCTGCTTCAACAGCTTTTGTGACTGCCATTGTCATACCACGGTCTTTAAACGAACCAGTTGGATTTAAACCCTCAAATTTGACATAAATTTTTACATCTTTACCAATTAAACGCGGAATGTTGTGCAATTCGATAAGAGGCGTATTACCTTCACCTAAACTAATAACGCGAGTCGATTCACTCACTGGCAAACGTGAGCGATAATTTTCAATTAAACCTGTGTAGCGTTTCATTTTGTTTTGTTTCCTATAAATGTAAAGTAAATGTTTGAGGTAATTTTACCTTAAAACGAGCGCGATTTTGGCATAAAAGGTTCAAAACAAGACAGAATTTGAAATTGATATAAAAAATTGCCTTTGAATATGGATTGTTCAATCCTTGTCTAAAAATCTAATATCGGCTACATTTACAAAATCGGCTAAAAACCGTGAAATTAAACGATTATAAAAACTTTTGGAGTGTTGTAATGAGTGAATTAAGTGCAGAAACATTGGGACTGAAAAGCGTTGGACAGGTTTATCATAACTTGAGTTATGACGAATTGTTTGACCATGAAGTCGCCAATAAAGAAGGACAAGTGCTAAAAAATGGCACGATGACAGTAGACACAGGGAAATTCACAGGTCGTTCTCCGAAAGACAAATTTTTTGTTCAGCAAGAACCGTCAAAAGCCAATATCGCTTGGGGCAGCGTTAATAAAGCTGTTTCAGCTGAAATTTTTGATGATTTATATGCGGATGTGATTGACTATTTGTCAGGCAAAGACATTTATGTCACCGATGGCTTTAGTGGCGTGGGTTCAACGCAACGTTCAGTACGTTTTATTACTGAATTCGCGTGGCAATCGCATTTTGTGAAAAATATGTTCATTCGTCCTGAAGCTGAAGAATTAGAAAATTTTGCGCCCAATTTTCGTGTTTATAACGCCAGCAATTACACCAATCACAAATGGCAAGACCACGGTTTAAATTCTGAAGTGTTTTGCATTTTCAACGTCGAAAAAAATGTGGCTATCATCGGCGGCACTTGGTACGGTGGTGAAATGAAAAAAGGTATTTTCACCATGATGAATTACTGGTTGCCGCTGGAAAACATTTTATCAATGCACTGTAGCGCAAACGTTGGTAAAGATGGTGACGTAGCATTATTTTTCGGTTTATCAGGAACAGGCAAAACCACGCTTTCAACCGATGCGGCGCGTAAATTGATTGGTGACGATGAACACGGTTGGGATAACGAAGGCATTTTTAATTTCGAGGGTGGCTGTTACGCAAAATGTATCGGCTTATCACAAGAAAATGAACCTGAAATTTTTGGGGCAATTCGCCGTCACGCGCTACTTGAAAACGTCGTTTATGATGACAACGGCGAAGTGGATTATCACGACAGTTCAAAAACGGAAAATACGCGCGTTTCTTATCCAATTGAACACATTGAAAATCATGAACCTGAGTTACGCGCAGGACATCCGCAAAATATCATTTTCTTAACTTGTGATGCGTTTGGCGTGTTACCGCCTGTTTCAAAACTATCAAAAGAACAAGCGATGTATTATTTCTTGTCAGGTTATACCGCAAAAGTTGCTGGTACAGAACGGGGTGTAACTGAACCACAAGCGACTTTCTCAGCGTGTTTTGGCGAGGCGTTTTTACCCTTACATCCAACTGTTTATGCGACGTTGCTCGGTAAAAAAATGGAACAGCACGGTGTTAATGCGTATTTGGTCAATACTGGTTGGACAGGTGGTGGTTATGGTGTTGGCAAACGTATGAGCATCAAAGGCACCAGAGCTTGTGTCAATGCAATTTTAGACGGCAGCATTAACAATGCCGAATTTGAAACCATGCCATATTTTAATTTGAACATTCCAAAAGCCTTAACAGGTGTTGAAACAAGCGTCTTAAATCCGCGTAATGCGTGGGAAGATAAAGCAGATTTCGATGCAACCGCACAAAAACTGGCGGGAATGTTTGTGGAAAATTTCAAAAAATACACGACAGGAAATCAAGATTTTGATTTCACCCAAGCAGGTCCCACGATTTAACCACGCTTATCAAAGTGTGTTTAGGGGCAATCCGTTGTGATTGCCCTTTTTTATGCACGACAACTATAAGCCAAAAGCGTGATTTTTAAATCCGTAACAAGTTTATGATTTTCGTTAACGAACTGATGGAAACACAAACAAAGCAGCTGACAGTGATGAAAACTGAGACAAAACGTAAAATCTGATGTAATTTTTAACTTTTTTCCTGCTCACTATTTCTCAAAATAATAAACAGTTTATCTCATTGGCTAATTACAAATCTCAACAGAATCTAAGGTAAATTAAAAAAACGTTTAATCTTTTGGTGAATTTCAGCCATCACTGTTTCTTGAGTAAATTCCAGACCATCTTCTGCTTGTTCTAAAGACTTAGCTGTTTGCAATTTTCGTTCTGTCAATAGTCTTTCAATATGTTCGAGTAATGAAGGATATTGGTGAAGATACGGTTCTATCATTTCTTTTTTTACTTCATAAACAACAGTATCCATATTAGGAACAATGGTTGCTGTTCTGGGTTCTCCAGTTAATAGTGACATTTCCCCTAAAACATTACCTGCGCCTAATTGGGCAACATTTTCGTTAATGCCATTTTTATTTGTCACAAAAACATCAAGTAATCCTTGATAAACAAAAAATAATGAACTGCCTTGGCTTCCTTGTTCAAATAATGGAACGCCTTTGAGCAGCAAATGTCTGATTGCTTTATCTGCAATATGTTGGCATTCTTGCTCGTCTAAGTTTTTAAATAAATCCAATTTGCTTGGCCAACTATCGGAGGTTTTAGCACCCAGAACAAAAGGCGTTGATATTTCTAGTTTTTCACTCGGAAGTTTAATTCCTGAATAACTTAAATTGCGTAAGATATTGCGTTGAATTTTCAATCGCACAGAACCTTCCATTTCATAATCCTGAACCCAAAAACACACCACCCATTCAATTCCTTGAGGTAAAAATTGAGCAATTTTTATTGACGGTTCCTTGTGAATTTTCGCACTTTCTTTAACTTGTTTGATAGCAGGAAAAATAATACGTTTTGCCTCATGAATGGTTACCTCATTAGGTAAAATAATGCGAAAACTGCTACGCCACATTGGGTCAGGATAGGAATAATTATTGAAGCGACTAGAGGCTATGAGGCTATGAGGCAAAACGGCATGGATATTTTCAGATGTGACGATTGTGGTGGAACGCCAGGTAATATGATCGACTTTACCAATTAAACGACCGCCATTATTGACTTCAATCCAATCACCAATCCGAAAGGGCTGTTCTATTGTGATTGCCAAACCATAGAAAAAATCTGAAATCATCCCGCGTAAAGAAAAACCTAATACGCCAATTAACACACTAGATGCGGTTAGAAGAGCAGTAATATCTTGTTCAAATAAAAAAACTAATGCTAGAAAAAAAGATATTAACCAAACAGACAACGAATAAATATCAATAATGATTTTAGGCAATCGGTGTTTTTTTATTTTTAAAAAATAAATCTTCCAAAAGAAAATTTTCGTGTATTGAATAAAAAGACTGGTACCTAATATCCATAAAATTGAAAGAAACAATTTATCTATGAAATGGTATAGATTTTCCTTTGGAAAAAAATTGAAAATATGTTGCTCAGTCCATGTAAAAATCCACATTTTTTTAAAAAAAAGAACAAAGAGAACAAAAAACAACACTGTTGATAAAATTAAATCAATATATTTTCTCGACACACTCACATAATTTTTTTGATTTCTTATCATATAGCTAACTACTCAGACATAATTTAATGTTAAAAAATGAAAATGTCTTAGATAGAACAACGACTTTTAGCGCGATTGAATTTAAGCATAGCTCATTGATGTTTAATGGAATTTAAATAAAGCGAATCAGGCGGAAGAAATTCCAAAAAATATTCCTACATTTCGCCAAACCAATCATTTTTCGCGAATGTCCGTTTTATTTAACTACTTGTCGCCTGCTTGAGCCAATTTATTCCCTTCAAAATCACACACTAACACGGCAATTTTGAAACAATTTGGATAGCGATTTTCCAATGTCGCAATTACGCGCTTTGCGAGTTCAACATGAAACTCGTATTCCAAACCAAGCTGTTCCATACATTCGCTAGCAAAACGGGCGGTTTCTTGTTCTGCAATCGCTGTGCAAATCTCTTCAGGCGCACCTGCCGCGCGAGCAATCTCAGCAACTAAATTCACATTCACAGGATTTCGCCCTGCGTGCGTAATCGTTTCACCTTGCGCCATTTTGGTGAGTTTGCCGACCATGCCGCCAATAATGATGTTTTGAATGCCGCACGTTTTTGCGCTATCGAGTGCAGGCGTTAAAAAATCGCCCATTTGCACAAAACAACTTTCGTCTAACCCAGGCAATTCACGCATCACAAATTTTTCAGTGCGTCCGCCTGTTGTTAAAACAACCGTAGTTTGACCTTGATTTGCGGCAACTTCTACGCCTTGCACCACACTGGCTCGAAACGCAGCAGTTGAATATGGATGCACAATGCCCGTTGTGCCTAAAATTGAAATTCCGCCGATGATACCTAAACGGTGATTGAGGGTTTTTTTCGCCATTTCCTGCCCATTTGGCACAGAAATCGTGACTTGCACTCCTTTGGTTTGCAAAATTTTTTCGGCAACAAGACGGATATTTTGCTCGATATTTTTACGCGGCACGGGATTGATTGCCGCTTCACCAATCGGTAGCCCTAAACCTGCGCGTGTGACTTGCCCTACTCCGTCGCCGCCTTTTAAAATCACAGTGTTCGGTGCATCAATCAAACAAACCTCAGCGGTTAAATGTGCGCCGTTTGTGCAATCAGGATCATCACCTGCATCTTTGACAACCACCGCATGTGCAACACCGTTTTCGATTTTGCCGTCTTGAACTGAAAAATAAACGATTTCACCATTTGGCAATAAACATTCCACATTTTCAGGTACGCGACCTTCAAGTAAGCCAAGCATTGCCGCGCGTGCCGCCGCCGCACTGCACGCGCCTGTGGTAAAGCCTTTGCGGGTGCCTTTTGGTTTTTTTTCAGTTTCCATCATGAATTTTTCTGCTGACTTTCAGCTAAACTCAAAAGCGCGTGAATTGCTGCAACGACGAGCGTTGAACCGCCTTTGCGACCGCGTGTAATTAGCCAAGGGATATTTTGCAATTGGCTCAAAGTGTCTTTCGATTCTGCTGCTGACACAAAACCTACGGGCATTCCCACAATTAACGCAGGTTTGACAGTTTCTTCGGCAATTAAACGTAGCACTTCGAGCAATGCCGTCGGCGCGTTTCCGACTGCGACAATGCCGCCGTTTAACAAACCCAAACGCTGCGCTTTTCGCATCGCTTGCACGGCGCGAGTGCTGTTCACTTCTTTTGCCTGAGCAATCACATCTTCATCAGAAATAAATTGATTTACCGTCATACCGAAATGCGCTAAACGTGGTTGTGACAAACCTACGCAAATCATTTCAACATCGGCAACAATCGGCGCACCGTTCAAAATTGCGGCAATTCCCGCTTCAACGGCGTTTGGTGAAAATTCGGTCAAGCCATTAAATTCAAAATCAGCAGTGGCGTGAATCATGCGGCGCACAACTTGCCATTCATCAGCGCGATAATTGTGCTGACCTACTTCGCGGTCAACAATTGCAAACGAATCGTGTTCGATTTGCTGACCTGCTTGCGTGAGCTGTTCGGTTTGGCTATTGATTGTGGTCATAATTTTAATGGTGATGATGGTGGGCATTTTCACGATATAAGCAACCGTCGCATTCAAGCATTTTCGGTTCATTTGGGTCGATGGCTTCAAAAACGCGCTCATCTAATAATTTAAAAATCGCCTCATCAAATCCAAAATAACTCCCGCACGCAAACGCAATTTGCGGATATTGGGTTTGCAAACGCGCCAATTGATTTTTAATGCGTTCAATTAACGCACCCGTGAATAAGTAATACGGCAAAATCACCAGTTGCGTCATACCGAGTTTGGTTTGACGTTGGACAATGGTTTCTAAACGCGGATGCGTCACGCCTGTGAATGCAATTTCCACTAACTCATGTTCGGTTTCTTCAAATAGCCAACGCGCCAATTTTGCCAGTTCACCATTTGCAACTTTATCCGACGAACCGCGCCCTAATAAAATAATGCCTGTCGTTTTCGGGTCAGGCATTGCAAGCGTTTTTAACGCGCTTTTCAACTGTTTTTGTAAAATTTCTAACATCGTTTCATTACTGCCCAAATGCGGCGCATAGACAAATTCGACTTTTGGAAATTGCAAGCGTGCATCTTCGATATGCTCAGGAATTTCAGCCTTCACATGACCAGCCGCGCTGATAATGAGCGGCACAACGACAACTTTTTCAGCCGTTTGCGCGGCACGTTGCAAGCCTTCAGGAAGTAGCACGTCAGCGAGTTCAATAAAACAAAGTTCAATGTGCCAATCGGGATGCCGCGCTTGCCATTGCGAGTGAAACTGTTCAATTTCAGCATTTCCCTCTTGATTACGCGAACCATGTCCGACGAGCAAAATAGTCGTTTTCATAAAATTTCCTTGTTAAATAAGCGGTTCATTTTCAACCACAGGCGCAGTCGGGTCGCGCAGTAAATTGACAAAATCAAACAAATTTCGGTCGGCAAGTTGCGACGGTGCGACGTTTTGCAAACTGGTAAAAATCGTTTCCAGCCGACCAGGAAATTGTTTATCCCACGTTTTGAGCATTTCTTTCATCGCTTTGCGTTGCAGATTTTCCTGCGAGCCACACAAATTACACGGAATAATTGGAAATTTTTTAAACGCCGCAAAGCGTTCAATTTCTTTTTCTCGAACGTAAGCAAGCGGACGAATGATGATATTTTTTTTGTCGTCGCTCAATAATTTAGGCGGCATAGCTTTAAGTTTTCCACCGTAAAAAATGTTCAAAAAAAACGTTTCTAAAATGTCGTCTCGATGATGACCGAGCGCAATTTTGGTAATGTTATTTTCTTCGGCAAAACCATAAAGCGTGCCGCGCCGCAAACGTGAACACAAACCGCAAGTGGTTTGCCCTTCGGGAATCACCCGTTTCACAACGCTATAAGTGTCTTTTTCAATAATGTGATACGGCACGCCTACCGTTTCAAGATATTGCGGCAAAATGTGTTCAGGAAAATTCGGTTGTTTTTGGTCTAAATTCACCGCAATCAATTCAAAATTCACAGGTGCGGTCTTTTGTAAATTGAGCAAAATATCAAGCATCGTGTAAGAATCTTTGCCGCCTGA
>Ga0172375_10000106_pt1 | contig 122953 bp, 56 predicted proteins | sample LakKiv1m_FD_114537 | JGI IMG/M metagenome (GOLD analysis project Ga0172375, IMG submission 114537) | Freshwater microbial communities from Kabuno Bay, South-Kivu, Congo - kab_092012_11.1m | ecosystem: Environmental > Aquatic > Freshwater > Lake | place: Democratic Republic of the Congo...
AGCGGCGCCGCTGTGGTGTTCATGGTCGAATTTCGGACATTTGATTAACGATGCCCTTATCCGCGAACAGGCGGACGTCGCCGCCAGGTGCGGGTTTGCCGTGATGCAGCTTGACGATGGCTGGCAGAAGGATCGGCTTGGCATCACGCCGGACAGCAAGACGTTTCCGAAATTTGACGAGACGTGCGACTATATCCGTTCCAAGGGGATGCGCCTTGGCCTTTGGGTGTCGTGTTTCCGTACCATTGACGCCCTTGATTTCAAGGCTTTGCCGTCTGCCGCAAGTTCGCCGGAAGTTAAGCGACTTGAGGGTGTCGCAATGAGTTTCGCAAGTCCATGGAACAGGTACTACGCCAGCGACCTGGCTTACCTACATGACCGGTACGGCGCTACCTACTTCAAGCAGGATTTCTCGAATATTCAGTTTGGCGACCTTGCAGTGGGACACTACAGCCGTACCAGGAAGGAGTCACTGCTCCGGGGCCTGCGCGGGCTTCTCGAATCCCAGGCACTGTTTCGCCATCTAGCGCCGGATGTCGCGAATAATATCTCACATGAAATCTACTGGGGAACGCCTGGCGTACCTTGTGACATAGCAGCACTTAAATATGTAGCCCGCTACCATATTCCTCCAAACGATTACAGCGGGTGCGGACATTTCAAGGAGAGGCCAAATGACGGCTGGAGCCGGTATGGCGTAGAAGCTTTGCACGAGAAACTGCTGAAGGGCTGTATGAATGCCCGTACACAGTTTTATGCCCACCGCGGCCTTCCGCTGGAATGTGTTGAATACTACGGCGCGGCCACGGTGAACTGGAAGGGCAGTCTTACACCGCAAGTCCAGGACCGCCAGATCTGCAGCTGGCTCATGGGCTCACCCTCGGTTTATGCCGGCGACCTGGCGTCACTCACAGAGGAGAACATAGCCCGCTACCGCAGCAGCTTCGACATCCTCAAGCGGCTTGAAACGACATACGGAATCTACCGTCACTTCCAGTACAGCGGCGTTCCTGCGCCAACCGACACGGACTGGCACTGGTGGGGTAAACTGGATGCGCGCGGCTGCGGAGCTGTCGTCGTACTGCGCGGAAAAGGCGGTAAGGAAGAGCGCGCCATCAACATGCCATGGGTTGACCAGGTTCGAACCTACAAGGTTACCGCCTTGCTGGAAGGGAAAGACTTGGGTACATTAACCGGCAAACAATTGCAGGCGGGCGAACTCAATCTTGCCCTCCCGCTTCTTGGCCAGGAAATCCTCGAGCTGTCACTGGCGGTTGAGAACAAATGAAGCAACGTACATTTCTGAATACCATTACCGGCTTGATGTTGATTTTTGCCTTTATGGGTTTATCCGCTGTTATGGCGAAAGATCAGCTGGCAGAAGGTTTCCGATCGCCGCCTGATTCAGCCCAACCGCTGACCTGGTGGCACTGGCTTGACGGCAATATCACCAGCAACGGCATCACCGCCGATCTTGAAGCGATGAAGCGTGCCGGGCTTGGTGGTGCATATCTCTTCAACGCTGGTGTCGGCATGCCGCAGGGACCGGTACGCTTCATGCAGCCTGGGTGGCTGGGCATGATCGATCATACCCTGGTCGAAGCTAAGCGGCTGGGATTGCAGATTGGCATCCATAATTGCGACGGTTTCTCCCAGGCTGGCGGCCCGTGGATTACGCCGGAGACTTCGATGAAGCAGCTGGCCTGGACGGTGAAGGAAGTCGAAGGCCCTGCATCCGTTGACATTCCTCTGGAGCAGCCGGTGCTGAAAGAGAATTTCTATCGCGACATTGCAGTTATTGCTTTTCCATCGCCGCAGGGCAGGGTGCTGACGGGCCGCGGCATGGATACGACGCTGCACGGTTCCGCAAAAGATTCCGAACTCGCCAGGCTTGTGGACGGCAATCCCAAAACACAGGCTGTGTTCCCTGTGGCGCCAAATGGCAATAAAGTCGATTTTGTATTTCCAACACAGCGCACGGTGCGGTCGATCGTATTCTGTAATACTGCCCCGATAAAGTGGGAGGAAGACTTTCCAATAGCGATGGAGGTTTCCTCAGACGGAAGCAATTTCCGCCGTGTTGGCTCTTTCACCGCAAGCTGGGATTTCTACGAGGGTGGTAAGATGACCACTGCGTGTGAGGATGCAACCGGCACGGTCTTCCGGCTCACGTTCCAGAATCCATGGCCTTTCCGCATCGGCGAAATGGAGCTCAGCGAAACAGCACGCATGCACTTTGGAGAGGCAAAAGCGGCGTGGATGCGCAGCCGGGGGCACGGCGCCGAGCGGACTCGTAAAGATGCGTTTCCAGGACCCTCGCGAAACCGGAATCTGCCCCCGGAGCTGACTGTGGCCCGTGAAGCAGTAACGAATATTTCCGGAAAAATGGATTCAGCGGGCCTCCTGAAGTGGGACGTTCCCCAGGGTAGGTGGCGCATCGTACGGGTTGGCTATACCAGCAACGGTCATCATAATGCGCCTGCGACGCCAGAGGGTCGCGGCCTGGAATGCGACAAGCTGGATGCGAAGGTCGTGCGCGCGCATCTCGAGCAATACGTAGGCAAACTCAAAGAGCGTGCTGACAGGATCAAAGGCCCGCTCGTGGCAATGGAGGTGGACAGCTGGGAGTGCGGAATCCAGAACTGGGCCGAGGATTTTGAGAAGCGCTTCCAGAAACAAATTGGGTATGACTTGCTTCAGTTCATGCCTGCGCTGCTGGAAGGCTGGATCGTGGACAGTGCGGATGTTACCGAACGCGCGCTGTGGGATTGGCGGCGGTTCCTGGCTGACCAGTTCAATGAGAATTATTTCTCCGTGGTGGCGGATGTGGCAAAACAGAAGGGGTTGACCTATATTGGTGAATCCGCTGGCCGCCAGCAATATCTCTACGACACTGCGTGGATGCGTAACAGTGCTGTGCCCATGGGCGAGATGTGGAACAACACCGAGCCGGGGCAGGGCGTGCGCGTAGACAATAAAGTGGCTTCGTCCATTGCCCACACGACCGGCAAGCGGATCGTGGCAACCGAGGCTTACACGTCCGGAGGAGAACACGCCGGATGGGATAATCATCCTTTCACCATGAAGCCGCTTGGTGACAAGGCATTCTGTGCCGGGGTCAACCAGTTCGTTTTCCATACATTCGCGCATCAGCCTTACTCTGCGACAGGACCGGGTTTCACTTTTGCGTCATGGGGATTAAACTTCAACCGCGGAAATACCTGGTGGAACTATGTTCACGCCTGGACTGAATACCTGACGCGCTGCAATTACCTCCTGAGCGAGGGAACGTCAGTATGCGACGTTCTGTTCTATGTCGGTGAAGAGGTGCCTAACCGGATTGCGTGGCGCGATGAACTGCATCCAGCGCTTCCGGCGGGATACGACTTTGACGGCTGCGACACCCACACTCTGATGGAATCGCGTGTGAAGGATGGTCGGATCGTTCTGCCCAGCGGCACGGAATATCGAGTGCTGCTGCTGCCCAACCTTCCGACAATGCGCCCGGCTGTGTTAAAGAAAATCAAAGAGCTGGTTGATGATGGAGCCATAGTGTCGGGGCCGCGTCCGGCACAATCACCGAGCCTGCCCGACATTGGCGTGGGCGACGAGACCATGCGGCAGCTTGCCGGAGAACTCTGGGACGGTAAGAGCAAAAGCGTGCTCAGCGGCATTTCTTTCGAGGAGCTCTTCCGAAAAATCGGCTTGATGCCTGACTTCGAGCCGCGCGCCGCCGCGCCCGATGCGGAAGTGCTCTATATCCACCGCCGTGCCGGTGATACCGAGATTTATTTTGTATCGAACCAGAAGAACCGCATCGAGATCCTAAACGCAGCCTTCCGCGCCGGCAGCCGTGCTCCGGAATACTGGGACCCGGCGACGGGCGAGATTCGTGAGCTGCCTGATTTTCGGGTTGAAGGCAGCAGGGTACATGTACCGCTGCGAATTGATCCTTTCGGTTCAGCCTTCGTGGTTTTTCGCGGCGAGCGCAAACCTGCGGCTGGCAGGAACTGGACGGACCTGCAGCCGGTTCAGACTTTAACCGGTTCGTGGCAGGTGAGTTTTCCTCCGAAGCTTGGTGCGCCCGCATCGGCCACTTTTGATAAATTGATTTCGTTATCGGAGAATTCCGATGCCGGGATCAGGTATTTTTCCGGCACAGCGACGTACGAGAAGGAAATTCAGATTCCTGACGACCTGCTTGGCGCCGGGCGTGACTTGTACCTCGATCTGGGCGAAGTAGCCGTGATGGCCGAAGTCGATTTGAACGGCAAAAGCCTGGGTGTCCTGTGGAAGCCGCCTTTCCACGTGCGGGTGGACGCCGCGGCCAGGGCTGGCGCTAATAAGCTTGTGGTGAGAGTCACCAATCTCTGGCGCAATCGCATGATCGGTGATGCCTCGATGCCGGACGACATGCAGTGGAAAGGAAAGGGAGAAACAGATTCATATCCGGCTCAATGGCCTGATTGGCTGCTCGAAGGAAAGCCGCGACCCAGCGGCCGTTTCGCTTTCTGTACCCGCAAAGATGTTTACCCAAAGAATATCTCCCTGATTACCTCCGGACTGATTGGGCCGGTGCAGATCCTTATCGCTGCGCATTCCGGGGCTGGTGCCGATCAGAGCATCGTCAGGAATGTTGATACGAATCTGGTTAACGCTGGCAACGCGCGAACGAACGCGTTTGCCTGGAAGTCAGAGATTCCAGCCGACTGCCCGTTCCCACGTTCTGAAACGCTGACAGGAATATCATTTACCGGCCGGCACAGCGATTACCGCTGTGGTGATACCTTTTATCCCTCATGGGCCAGCGACGGTAACCTGTATTCACCTTGGACCGACGGAAAAACCGACGGTGTTAACAGCGGTTCGGGTGACAAGCTTAAACGCCCTGCTACTACCGGTCATGCGGTAATGACAGGTGACGACCCGGTGCAGTTGGTAATCAAAAACACCTCTCCCCCGAAGGAGGCGTGGGCAAAGCCGTACAAGGGAAGGTACCCATGCGGCTCTCTGGTCTACAATGGAGTCTGGTATTACGGGACCTACTGTCTCGGTCCATCCGGTTCCGTTATGCACGAAGGGTTTAAGTGGAACTGGCCCAATCTCGGTCCTATGCCGGGCTTCCAGATATCACGCGATCTGGGCAAGACCTGGGAACCTTCACCGCTGTCGCCCGAGAAACCCCTGTTTTCTGAACCGTCAAAATTCCTGGGACCGGTCAAGATGGGTGCCCCGCACTTCGTCGATTTTGGAAAGAACATGGAACATTCGCCGGACGGCAAGGCATATCTTGTGGGGATGGGTGCTGAAGAAAATGACGCAAAGCCGCGGATTTGTATCAAGCCGGGCCAGCCTGGCATCCCGTTCGAATTAAATCCGGGATGCACGAATGATTTCGCCCACGCCAACCTGAGCTGGATCACTGCCGATCAGGCATATCTTGCGAGAGTGACGCCTTCCCCCGAGACCATCAACGACATTAAAGCGTACGAGTTCTTCGCCGGGCACGATGCCTATGGAAAGCCTTTATGGACGAAAGATTTCGCGAAGATCAAGCCGCTGATAGAGTGGAACAACCATATGGGATGCGTCACTGCGACTTACGTGCCCGGCCTTAAGAAGTACCTGATGTGTGTGACAGACGGCTGGCCGACGGTGGCGAAGATGGACTCTTACATCCTTGAGGCCGACCTCATCACTGGACCTTGGCGGATGGCTGCATACATGAAGGATTTCGGCGAACAGGGGTATTTCCTGAATTTCCCGAGCAAGTTCATCAGCCCGGACGGCAAGACCATGTGGCTGTGCTACTCCGCGAACTTCAGTCCGGGCTGGAACGGCGTTGACCTGAAATTCAATCCTCCTGGAGGGCGCTACGGCCTGTGCCTGCATGAAGTCAGGCTGACGGGTCGGGGGGATAAACAGTAGTCCGAGCGACCTAGCTCAAATGTTGGTGAAAAGTAAACCCCGCGGTCATATACCTGGACCAAAGGTGTTGTATTGATATTGGATCGTGAGAGCTTGCAAAATTGCCTCAGGACTGTTGTCTAAAGATGATTAAAATGAAAAAGATAGTAATAATTAGCGTTGTCCTGGGTTGTGCATCCCTGACGGATGCGATATCTGCCGGGGACGAAGCCGCAAACTCTGCAGAGGCAACGTGTGAGGTGGTGGCCGACTTTTCGAAGCCGGCCGGCAGGATCCGTCCCCTGAACGGGATCAATAACGGTCCGTTTGTTGACGGCAATCATACCGCGGACATGAATGCCAGGCACAAAGAGGCAGCTTTCCCCAGTGTACGGCTACATGACTGTCACTGGCCTAATCCGAATGTTGTAGATATTCCTTCAATCTTCCCACTGTTCCATGCTGATGCAGATGATCCTAAGAACTATGTGTTCGGTCCTACAGATAGTTATCTTGCCCCGATAGCGGAACGGGGCGCTGAGATAGTGTACAGGCTCGGAGTCAGTATTGAGCACAAGACCAGGTACCACACGCAGCCGCCCGCAGATTTCGAAAAATGGGCGAAGATCTGCGTCAATGTCATAAAACATTATAACGACGGCTGGGCTGGCGGGAAAAAATACGGCATCAGGTATTTTGAGATCTGGAACGAGCCTGATATCGGCCCTCCGATGTGGACTGGAACGCCGCAGCAGTACTTTGACCTATACCGCGCAGCGGTGACCGCCATCAAGGCCTACAATCCCGCTCTCAAAATCGGCGGCCAGGTGTCTTTTGTGAAAGGGAAATATACGCGGCCGTTCCTTGCTTATTGCCGTGGCCAGAAGCTGCCACTGGATTTCTTCTCATGGCATCGTTACTCGGATGCGCCGGCTGATCTGATTGATGATGCCCGGCTGATGCGCTCGCTCCTTGATGAGTATGGATTCAAAAACGCGGAAAGCCTTTGTACCGAATGGAGGCCGATGATTGACGGGTTCAACAAGGTTTCATGGCAGAAGGACAAGCCGGCGGGAAGTGTCCGGGCCGCCTTTGCCAGGAACAGGAACCATGAATCGGCTGCTTTTGCAGCCTCGGCCCTGATGCAGATGCAGGATGTGCCCCTGGACAGGGCGCACTATTACACGGCCGATGACTCGCCGTGGAGCATGTTCGACGAGTATGGCGAACCCGGTAAAGTCTTCTTTGCTTTCAAGGCCTTTAATATATTCCTCCAGACTTCAAACCGCGTTTCCGTTGCAGGGGCACCTGGAGGTAATGGAGTGACTGTGTGCTGCGGAATGGCGGATGACGGCAAATCAGCCGGGCTGCTGTTGAGCAATTACAGGGGAAAAGCTGCTGACCTGAGAATCACATTCAAGAACTTTCCTCTGGCCGGAGATGTCAAGGCGGATAGGTTTATTGTGGATGAGACGCATGATTATGCGCAACTTGACCCGCTGTTGCTCGGTTCGACAAACAGGGTTCTTGTGCTAAACATCTCTCCGGCCACGGTGATTATTGTGCGGTTAAGTCAGCGTGGAGATTCTCCTGCCGGAAAGTGACTGTAATGTGCCGGTTCAATCAGGAACCGCCGCGCTGTTTTGCCGCCCCAGACGCCATAATTCTTCTTGATGTTTGGGTATAGCCCTTATATTTATTCAAAACAAGTTCTGGTTTTAAAAGTAATTGGAGAAATCAATGAAGACACATGTCAAGCTTGCCAAGCTAATCCTTCTTTCTTGTTTGGTTGTTCCTTTTGCCGTTGCGGAAGACGAACCTGCTGCGGAACAGCCTGCGGGAAAGAAAGACGAGATCCTGCCTGTTGAAAGCCGTGAGCAGAGAGATGCGCGCATGAAATGGTGGCGCGAAGCGAGGTTCGGAATGTTCATCCACTGGGGTGTTTATTCGGTTCCTGCCGGAACATATAAAGACAAACAGATCGGCGGTATTGGCGAATGGATAATGTTTAACGGCAGCATTCCGGTAGCGGAGTACGCGGAGTATGCTAAGAAATTTAACCCGGTGAAGTTCAATGCGGAAGAATGGGTCCGAATTGCCAAGGATGCCGGGATGAAATATATCGTGATAACATCCAAGCACCATGACGGCTTTGCGATGTACCGTTCCGAGGCCAGTTCCTACAACATATACGATGCGACTCCGTTTAAGCGTGATCCCCTGAAGGAGTTGGCTGACGCGTGCCGCAAGGAGGGAATCAGGCTCGGGTTCTACTACTCGCAGGCCCAGGACTGGCACCATTCCGGAGGAGCGGCGTTCAAGGCACACTGGGATAAGGCGCAGGATGGCGACATGACGGAATACATTAAGAATATTGCCGCTCCGCAGGTTAAAGAGATCCTGACCAAGTACGGGCCGGGGATTCCTGCGGTTCTATGGTGGGACACGCCGTGCAATATGACGAAGGAGCGGGCCGAAATGCTTCTGCCTCTCCTGAAGCTTCAGCCCGGCATTATCTGGAACAACCGGCTGGGCGGCGGATATAACGGCGACACGGAGACCCCTGAACAGCACATTCCCGCCACTGGATACAAGGACCGTGACTGGGAAACCTGCATGACTCTTAACGATACATGGGGCTACAAGAGTTATGACAATAACTGGAAAAGTACCCAGACGCTTATCCGCAATCTTGTTGACATAGCAAGCAAGGGAGGCAACTACCTTCTCAATGTCGGGCCGACATCGGAAGGGCTTATTCCCGAACCCAGTATTGAGCGTCTCAAGGAAGTAGGCAAGTGGATGAAGGCTAACGGTGAAGCGGTTTATGCCACAAGCGCCAGTCCGTTCAAAAGACTTTCATTTGAAGGCCGTTGCACGCAAAAACCCGGCAAGTTGTTCTTCCATGTCTTTACCTGGCCTAAAGACGGCAAGTTGACAGTTCCTATCACCAGTGCCATTACCAGGGCATACCTGCTCGTCGAACCGTCTAAGGCGCTGGCCGTTGAAAGTTCGGATGCCGGAAAAGTCATTACTCTGCCTGCAGATGCAACTGATGCTGTTGCCAGCGTTGTGGTTGTCGAGATTGAGGGGAAGCCGGAGGTTGTTGTCCCGCTGGTTCAGCCGGGCGCTGATGGATCCATAACACTGACAGCTGTGGATGCAGAGATAGTTGGGGACAACGCCAAGCTGGAGGATGATAATATAGGCTGGTGGACGAGTGACAAGGACATAGTGCAGTGGGCAAACGTTAATGTTGCCAAGAAAAGCACGTATGAAGTTGAGCTGACTTATGCGTGTGCTGCGGATTCGGGCGGTACGACATACAAGATAGTGCTTGGGGACCAGAGTCTCGAAGGAACCATTGCCGCCACAAAAGACTGGAAGGACTATACCACTGTGAAAGTCGGTAAGCTCACTCTGAATAAGACCGGCAGGACGGCAGTTGTTGTAAAGCCCACAAAACAGCCGCGCATAGCAGTGATGAACCTTCGCACATTGAAACTGATCCCAGCTGCAGAATGACCGGTCCGGAAAAAAGGGATAAGGTTTGTCTTTTTCGCCGAGCAGTATGCCTCATTCCATGTGTGGACCGAGCGCTGTTTTCTTCGCTGTTGACCTTGCCTTTGCGGTGACATACATTTTAACCGTTTCTTCAGAAGGTTTGAAATGCGATGAAGGGCAGTAGCAGGAAAGGCTAGTGAATATGGAACTGAAGATCCGATTGCAGAATACGCCGGACATCAAGATTGGACTCGTAGGTGTAAGCCGCGATTGTTTTCCCCGTGTGTTGACCCAGCAGCGAATGAAGAAGGTTGTCGATGAATGCCGCCGCCTGAAGCTTTCCATTATTCCCTGCACGGTAATTATCGAGACGGAAAATGATGCAATGGCTGCTGTCCGGGAAATGGCGAAGAAGGATGTCGATGCTGTTGCCATTTATCTCGGAAACTTCGGACCAGAGGGGCCAACGACGATATTTGCCCAGAAGCTCGGCAAGCCGTTCATGCTTTGTGCTGCTGCCGAGGAGAGCAGGGACACACTCATTGACGGCCGCGGTGATGCATTCTGCGGAATGTTGAACGCTTCGATGAACTGCGGACTCAGGAATCTCCGCGCCTTTATACCTTCCTCGCCGGTCGGACTGCCGGCACAGGTTGCTGCAATGATAGCGCGGTTTATAAGGGTGGCAAGGGTTGTAGTCGGGATCAGAAACCTCAAGACGTTTTCGTTTGGTCCGCGCCCCCAGGATTTCTATGCCTGTAATGCTCCGATCAAGCCGCTGTACAATCTCGGTATAGAGGTCATGGAAAATTCTGAGCTCGATATGCGGCTGTTGTATGACTCAGTTGTGGGCCGCAAGAAGGAAATCAAAGCCATTGCCGGTGACATGGCAAGGGAGCTTGGAGCCGGCAACAAGCAACCTGGAAAGCTTGCCCAGCTTGCCCAGTTTGAACTCGCATTGCTCACTTTCTTCGAAAAGAACCTCGGGTCACGCCAGTTTGGTGTGTTCGCGAATAAATGCTGGCCGGCATTCGAAGTGGGGTTCGGGTTTGTTCCCTGTTTTGTGAACAGCCGTCTTGCCAGTCGTGGCATTCCGGCGGCCTGTGAAGTTGATATTTACGGTGCTGTTTCGGAATACATGTGCCAGCTTGCTTCGCTTTGTCCCGCCACGATACTGGATATAAACAATACAGTGCCGGATGACCTGCCTGTTGATGACCTGAAGAATGTCAACCGGAAGGATCTTTTCATGGGGTTTCACTGCGGTAATACACCCAGCTGCTGCCTGTGTGACGGATTCTGCATGAAATACCAGCTGATCATGCACCGCCTTATGGAACCCGGGAAGAAGCCTGATATCACATCCGGAACCCTGGAGGGGACTTTGAGGCCCGGACCGACTACGATATTCCGCATGCAGGGGACGGCAGACTGCCAGCTCCGCAGCTACGTTGCGGAAGGCGAAATTCTCGATGCTGATCCCGCATCGTTCGGAGGGATTGGAATATTTGCGATTTCCGGGTTCAGGCGGTTCTACCGTTATATCATGCTGGAGAAACAGTTTCCTCATCACAGCGCTGTGGCTTTTGAACATGTTGGCGGAGTGCTCTTTGATGCCGCTAAGCTGCTCGGCGTCGAGGATGTGCAGGCGCCGCGCGAGAAGGGCAGCCTGTATCCTGGTGAGAATCCTTTCAACGGTTGAAAGTGGTTTCCGGAATAACAGAAGAGATGCATTGGGAGATATATTGATGAAGAAATATGCGCTTGGCCTGGACTATGGAACGAATTCCTGCCGGTCCCTGATTGTTGACCTGGAAGACGGAACCGAACTTGCCAGCACGGTATTTTCGTATCCGTCAGGCGAGATGGGGGTTTGCGTTGATCCCCGCGAACCTAACCTGGCGCGGCAGAATCCTCAGGATTACATAGACGGATTCATTTCCATAATAAAAGGAGCCGTTGAGCAGGCAAAACAGGCCAGGAGTGATTTCAATCCTAACGACATAATAGGGATTGGTGTTGATACCACCGGCAGCACGCCGATGCCGGTAAACAGCGAAGGCACGCCTCTTTCAATGCTGCCAGAATTCAAGGATAACCTTGATGCAATGGCCTGGTTATGGAAGGACCACACGAGTCATGCAGAGGCGGCCGAAATTACGGCGCTGGCCGCAAAAATGCGGCCGAACTTCCTCGCGAAATGCGGCGGAACCTATTCATCTGAGTGGTTCTGGAGCAAGGTTCTGCGCTGCCGCCGGGTGGCGCCGAAAGTCTTTGCCGCAGCACACAGCTTTGTTGAACTCTGTGATTACGTTCCGGCTGTACTTGCGGGAAAGTCGAAGCCGGAGGAAATTGTAAGGGGTGTTTGCGCCGCCGGGCACAAGGCGATGTACAATGCGCAGTGGGGCGGACTGCCTGACAAGGAATTCCTGGCGAAGCTTGATCCAGCGCTGGCTGACCTGCGTGACAGGCTGTATGCGAAGGCAGTTCCGTCAGATCAGCTTGCCGGAAGACTTTCGCAGAAATGGGCAGACAAGCTGGGTCTCAGGGCCGGAACGGCGATAGCTGTTGGAGCCTTCGACGCCCACATGGGCGGTGTGGGTGCAGGTATAAAGGAAGGTGTTCTTGTCAAGATTCTCGGCACCAGCACCTGCGACATGATGGTTATGCAGGACAACAAACCCCTGGCCGACATTCCGGGCGTGTGCGGCATTGTTGACGGTTCAATCCTTCCAGGTTATTTTGGTATTGAGGCCGGGCAGTCCGCCGTGGGAGATATCTTTCTCTGGTTTGTCAATCACCTTGTGCCTAATTCATACGGCCGCAGCCCGGACACTAAGTTCAGGAAGCTCGCCAAGATGGCGGCAGTACAGAAGCCGGGTGAACACGGCCTCCTTGCACTTGACTGGAACAACGGTAACCGTACGATCCTGGTGGATGTCAGGTTGAGCGGCTTACTTCTCGGGCAGACTCTTCACACGGAAGCACACGAAATATACAGGGCATTGATTGAGTCGACGGCGTTCGGCGCGCTGACGATAATCAAGCGCATCGAAGACTATGGTGTGCAGGTGTCGGAAATTGTGAATTGCGGCGGACTTGCTTCGAAGAACAAGCTTCTGATGCAGATTTATGCCGATGTTACGGGTCGTCCGATGAAGGTTTCGAAGAGTGACCAGACCTGCGCGCTGGGGGCGGCAATCTTCGGGGCGATTGCGGCAGGTAAAGAGGCCAGCGGATTTGGTAATGTGGCAGAGGCCCAGAAGGTTCTCTGCGGGACAAAGAAGCAATATAAACCCATTCCCGCAAACCACGAGGTTTACAAGGAGATGTACAGGTTGTATCGTCAGATGCATGATGCATTTGGAACTGCGGGCTGGTCGGGCAAGCTTAACAACGTCATGAAAGATGTGATTGCCCTTCGCGAGAAACAGCGGCTTGGGAAGGTTTAGGTTCTCATGAAGCTTGATGCTTTGAAGAGGCGGGTGTGCGAGGCCAACAGGGCTTTGGAGTTACATGGACTTGTAACGCTCACCTGGGGGAATGTGAGCGGCATAGACAGGGACGAAAACCTTGTCGTTATAAAGCCCAGCGGTGTGCCTTACTGCGAGTTGAAACCTTCCGACATGGTTGTTGTTGATTTGAACTCGGGTAAGGTTGTGGAAGGGAAGTATCTTCCGTCGTCTGATACTCCGACGCATATCATCCTGTACCAGGGTTTTGCGCAGATCGGAGGAGTAACCCATACTCACAGTACTTATGCGGTGATGTACGCGCAGGCAGGGAGGAGCATACCTGCAATGGGGACTACTCATGCTGACCATTTCTACGGTGAAGTTCCATTGACCAGGACAATGACGAAAAGGGAGGTCGAGACGGAATACGAGGCAAATACCGGACGGGTGATACTTGAGCGTTTTAAGGCGATTGATCCGGTCGCGGTACCTGGAGTTATAGTGTTAAATCATGGTCCTTTCACCTGGGGAAAGAATCCGGAAGAGTCTCTGCTGAACAGTGTGGCTTTGGAAGCAGTAGCAAAGATGAGTTACGGGGCTCATATGCTGAATGAGAGTGCCGGACCGATGCCGCACTATCTTCTCGATAAACACTATACCAGGAAACACGGTCCGAAATCCTACTACGGGCAGAAAAAAGGGTAGCGTTGGCTGCTTCATATACCCTTGAATGTAAATTACAGGAGAGGAACCCTCAAGTGAAGATCAATAAAGCGCCAGCAAGTAGAACTTCTGAAAACATCTTCGGGATTGATCGGAGATCTTTCCTTCAAAGTGCCGTTGCAGCTGCGGGACTGTCTTTGTTTTCTCCGGTCCTGACGGCAGCTGAGGAGGAAGCTCAGGATAAGCTTGAATCTGTAATTCCAGCTAAAGCTCCGGTCGCGCCGAAGAAGGCACGCAAACTTTTAATCTTCGACCTGAATGTGAATTACGGCGGGCACAGGTCGATTCAAACGGCGAACAGCGTATTCGACTTGATGGGTCGAATGACAGGGGCGTTTGAAACCGTTGTCAGTCGTGATCCTGCCGTCTTCAAACGAGAGTCACTCCGGCAGTTCGATGCCGTGTTCCTGAACAACACTGTGGGCAATCTTTTCGAGGATGCGGAGCTTCGGCAGAACCTGCTTGAGTTTGTCTACGCAGGCGGCGGCCTGATGGGGGTTCATGGAACCTCGGTTGCGTTTGTGCGGTGGAATGAAGGAGGAAAGGAAGATTGGCCGGAGTTTGCGGTCATGCTGGGTATGCGCGGAGCTTATCACCGGGCGAACACCGAGAAAGTCTCCATGAAGGTCGAAGAGCCGGAACACCCGGTTGCAAAATGTTTCGGCGGGCAGAATGTGGAACTGGCGGATGAATTCTTCCGCCCCAAGGGCACATACTCAAGAAACCGCGACCGGGTTCTGCTGAGTTTTGACATGGAAAAGATGGACCTGAAGAACGAGCCGCATGATGGCGCTTACCGAGAAGACAAGGATTACGCGATGTCATGGGTAAAGCAGTACGGGCGCGGCCGCATTTTCTATACAGCTTTCGGCCACCATCCGGCTGTTTTTCAAAACCCGAAGATGCTGGAGTTCTACCTGGCAGGTATCCAGTTTGTGCTGGGTGACCTTGATGCTCCCGCTATTCCTTCCGGCAAACTGACACCGGCGATAAGGGCACAGGAGAAACTGGGATGGAAACTGGGAATTGAGGCTTATTCTTTCCACAAGTTTACGTTCTTCGAGGCTGTGGACAAGACTGCTGAACTCGGGCTTGCCTTTATGGGCGCGTTGAGCTTCCAGAAGGTGAGTGCGGACATCCCGAAATTCTTCACTCCCGATCTTAGCGACGATGAGCTCCGCAAGGTACGCCTGAAACTGGATTCAGCAGGAATAAGGTTGATGACTTATTACATACAGACAATTCCTGGTGATGAGGCCGGCTGCAGGAAAATATTCGAGTTCGGACGGAAGATCGGGATTGAAACTTTCATGTCCGAGCCTGCGCCTGAATCCCTGGCGCTGATAGACAAGTTCTGCCAGGAATATGGTATCAATGTGGCTCTTCATAACCATGACGCCAAAGCCTCACCCAATTACTGGAACCCGGAAGGAATTCTTAAGGCCTGCGAGGGGCGCAGCAGGAGGATAGGGGCTTGCCCTGACATCGGCTACTGGATGAGGGCAGGAATTGAGCCGGTGAAAGCCATCAACATGCTCAAGGACAGGATCATAACGATGCATGTGCATGACTTGCATGAGTTGACCCCGCAGGGCCACGATGTGGCGTGGGGAACCGGAGCAGGGAAGACGGAGGAATTTCTCCAGGAAATCCGTCGACTCAACATCAGGCCGACTATGTTCGGAATCGAGCACGCGTACAATTTCATGGAGTCGATGCCGGACATCAAGAAAAGCGTTGAGTTCTTTAATAAGGTTAGCATGGGAATGAAATGAGAAAAGCATTCCGAATGCCGAATTTAGAATTACGAATGAGAAGAGATCTCAAAGACGCAGAAAGAGGACTGGCGGGAATCGGGGTCACGAGGCGAAGCTTCCTGAAAGGTGCCGGGGCGGGAGTTATGGCTGCCCCATGGATATTGTCCGGATCAGCGCTGGGACTTGACGGTGCCGTTTCGCCGTCCAACAGGATCAATGTGGCGCTTATCGGACGCGGCTGCATGGGCAGCGGTCACCTGCAGAGGCTGGCTGGCGATCCTGCTGTCCAGGTAATGGCTGTCTGTGACGTTGACAAAGTCAGGCGTGTTGATGGCAAGAGGCTTGTCGAAGGTGCGTATGCGTCTGAGACCCTGGCCGGAACATATCGCGGCTGTTCTGCAGTGAACGATTACAGGGACATACTTGCCAGGTCTGACATCGATGCAGTGGTAATTGCGACACCCGATCATTGGCATACTCCAATTTCGATTCACGCGGCAAAGGCCGGAAAGGATGTTTACTGCGAGAAACCGGTCACGCTGACAATTGAGCAGGGGCGGACCCTTGTAGATGTTATCCGCCGGTATGGCAGGGTATTCCAGACTGGCACGCAGTACAGGTCAATCCCCACAATAAGGAAGATTGTGAATTTTGTCCGCGGCGGCGGCCTTGGGAAAATCAAATCTGTGTTTATTCACTGGGACGGTGTACATGTCCCGACAGTTGGAAATTCCAGGATTCCGCTGAATCCAGTTCTGCCCGCAGAGCCATTGCCCGAAGGGCTCGACTGGAATCTTTGGGTTGGCCCGGCTCCGTGGCGTTCGTATAATCAGGAGTATCACCGGAACCCTATTCCGGGGGTAGTGCCCTGGACGTTTTGCGAGGACTTTGGTGTTGGTGCGGTAACGAATCATCATTCGCACTCTGCAGACGTCATTCAGTACGCGATAGGCATGGAGGAAAGCGGCCCGGTAGAAATAATTCATCCTTCCAGTGGCCAATTTCCCACGCTGACGTGCAGGTATGCGAACGGTGTACTTGTTCATCATGTTGACAGCTGGGGCCAGGTGAAGAAAGATTATGGCGCTGTGCCTGCTGATGCGCGCCTTGAAGGAGCTTTCGGAGGTGTAATCGTAGGTGAGCGAGGCTGGGTTACAACGATGTCCAGCCACGGGGGTGAGGCTGACGGAAGGCCCGTGGAAATCTTTCATGAGATGGGATTAATGAGCCGTGTTGTTAGTACCGGTGCGAACAACCATCATGCAAACTGGTTTGAGTGCATAAAGACCAGGAGCCGGCCAAGCGCGCACGAGGAGATTGGGCACAGGGCCGCGTCCATGGGACACCTGGTTGCACTCTGCTTCAAGCTGGGTCGTTCATTGAAATGGGACCCGGTAAAAGAACAGTTCAATGGGGATGATGAAGCCAATAGACTCAGGTCACGGGCGATGCGCGAACCCTGGCGGATATGAAAAAGAAGTATTTCCGATTTCCGAATGCCGATTTCCGAATAAAAGAGTCGGTAAAATTAAGGTCCAATGGGTTACTATGATAAGATTGCTATTGTTTGTGATTGTTTCCGGCTTTTGTTCAGGGGTGGCCGTCGCCGGTGAGGTGAAACCCCAGGTCAGCGGTATTTACCCTCACCTTGCCATGTGCAACAAGGAAGGCGAATGCGGAACTGGCGCGGTTGTTCCGTGGGCTGATCGCTTGTGGGTCATTACCTATGGCCCGCATCTTCCGTTTGGTTCATCGGATAAGTTGTACGAGATTACTCCTGGCTTGAACCAGATTATCCGTCCGGAAAGTATCGGTGGTACACCCGCCAACCGGATGATTCACCGCGAATCGCAGCAATTGATCATAGGCCCTTATTTCATCGAAACAAACAGGAATGTCCGCGTTGTATCGTGGAAAGACATGCCCGGCCGACTCACCGGCAGTGCGCGTCACCTGGCCGATCCGGCAGGCAAGATCTATTTCGCGACTATGGAAGAAGGGCTTTACGAGGTTGATGTAAAGACGCTGGAGGTGACGGGGTTGATAAAGGATGGAAACAAGGTTGACCCGGCCAGGGTTTCGGAGAAGCATCCTGCAACTACCATCTCACAATTGCCAGGTTATCACGGTAAGGGCTTATACTCCGGGCAGGGCCGGGTGATCTATGCCAATAACGGTGAGCATGGTTCCCAAGCCCTGACAGATCCTGCAGTCCCAAGCGGTGCTCTTGCCGAATGGCGCGGCAGCGGCGACTGGCAGCTTGTCAGGCGCAACCAGTTTACGGAAGTTACCGGTCCGGGCGGGATTCCGGGGAACGGGGATCCTGATGGCGATCCCATCTGGAGTATCGGCTGGGACTACAGGTCCCTTATATTAATGGTACTTGATGGCGGGAAGTGGCATGCATACCGTTTACCCAAGGCGAGTCACTGCTATGATGGCGCTCATGGCTGGAATACAGAGTGGCCGCGTATCCGTGATATTGGCGAAGATTCACTCCTGATGACAATGCATGGAATGTTCTGGAAATTCCCGAAAGAGTTTTCATCCGCATCATCGGCTGGAATTGTGCCACGGAGCACGTACCTGAAGGTGGTAGGTGATTTCTGTAAGTGGAGCGACCGGCTGGTGCTGGGTTGCGACGATACTGCGAAGAGTGAGTTTCTTAACAAGCGGAAAGCCAAAGGTGATCTTGCCGCGACGGGCAGGTCGCAGTCCAATCTCTGGTTTGTTGAGCCGTCGAAACTTGATTCACTTGGTCCGGTAATTGCCGGCGGCGCGGTCTGGCTGGCAGATCCGGTGAAGGCCGGTGTGCCGTCCGACCCGTTCCTTTTCTCTGGGTTTGACCACCGCGGACTTCACATTACCCACGATAACGACAAGCCGGCGAAGTTCGAGCTGGAAGTTGATGTGAAAGGCGATGGTTCATGGAAAACGCTTCGTGTTGTCGAAGTGCCGGCACATGGCTATGTGTGGACTGAATTTACGGCTGACGAGCAAGGCGCCTGGGTTAGAGTGAAGACCGACCGGGATTGCAAGAAAACAACAGGCATGTTTCGTTACAGCAACCGTGATCCACGCGGGATCGCTCCGGCATCGATATTCGATGGACTCGCCGGGCCCGCTGCAAAATCCATTACCGGAGGCCTTCTGCATGCAGGAGGTGAAGAGTGGACTCTGAGTTATGGCGCCAGTGATGAGAAAAGTGAAGTCGGAGCTTATGAACTCGACGGTGACCTTAAGCTCCGTCCTGCTAAGAATCCATCTATTGGCAACTGGCTGAAGAAGAATGTGGCAGTTCCGAAAGGCATTCTGACAGTTGATAAGGCATCGGTTCTTTATTCGGACGGGAAAGGACGCTGGCGGCTGCCGAAGGGCGATAATGCGTTTGACGGAGCGGGGCCGATCGGTGATGAGAGGGTTTGTCGGGAGGTATGTACAGAGAGAGACCTTTTCAATGCTCACGGGACCTTCTATGAACTGCCTGCAGAAAACGCCGGCGGTTTTGCAAGGATACGTCCCATTGCGACGCACAACCGTCGCATCAAAGATTATGCATCTTATCGGGGCCTGCTTGTGATGAGTGGCGTAGTTCCAGACGCGGCGGCTGGCGGACATATCATAAAGTCTGATGATGGAAAGTGTGCATTATGGGTTGGGGCAGTTGATGATCTTTGGCAGCTGGGCAAGCCGCGTGGAAACGGCGGGCCGCTGAAGGACACGCCGGTAACAGCTGGAAAGCCGTCAGATGCATATCTGATGAATGGATATGACAGGAAGAGTGTTCAACTGTCGCATGATTCAAACGAAGAAGTAAGGTTCTTCCTCGAAGTTGATTTCGGCGGAAACATCTGGAGCCGCTACAAGACTTTTAAGGTTGCAGCGGGTCAGAAGGTTTCATATGAATTTCCTGATGCGTTCCAGGCATGCTGGGTAAGGGTGGAGTGCGACAGGGATTGCAGGGCAACAGCACAGTTTGAATACAAATGAGGTGTTTCATGAGACGTAAGATTATTTTTTCCGTATTTGCGTTATTTATGACTTTTGTTCCAGTGCGTGCGGCGACAGTTCTTGTTGAGTGTGAAAGCTTTAAGGACCTTGGAGGCTGGGGGCTGGACCAGCAGTTCATGGATATCATGGGTTCCCCGTACATAATTGCGCATGGCCTGGGCAAGCCGGTCAAAGATGCAGAAACTGCGGTTTCTTTTCCTGAGACCGGAGAATACAGGGTGTGGGTGCGGACCAGGGACTGGGTTGGCACGTGGAAGACGCCAGAAACGCCTGAAGCATTAAGGGCTTCCGGCACGCCGGGAGAGTTCCAGTTGATAGTTGATGGAAAACCTCTTCCAGTGACTTTTGGCAAGGAAGGGGCCGGGTGGCATTGGCAGGATGGCGGCAAGGTGACGGTCGATAAAAAAGCAGTAACCGTTGCGTTACACGATCTTCAGGGGTTTGACGGCCGGTGCGACGCCGTGTTCTTCACGAAGGACGAGAAGCTGGTTCCTCCCAATGCCGGAAAGGAAATGGCGGAGTTCCGGAGGAAGATCCTGGGACAGCCCGATAAGCCGGAAGATGGCGGCGAGTTCGACCTGGTAGTCGCTGGAGGTGGTATTGCGGGAACATGCACGGCTCTTTCTGCCGCGCGCCTTGGATTGAAGGTCGCGCTGATCCAGGACCGGCCAGTTCTTGGCGGCAATAACAGTTCGGAAATACGTGTATGGCTTGGCGGTGAGGTGAATAAGCCTCCGTATCCGAGGATTGGCGACATAGTGAAAGAACTGGAGCCTCAAAAAAGGGCGCATCCCGGGACCGCGGAGATGTACGAGGATGAAAAGCGGATAGCACTGGTAAAAGCAGAAACTAACATCACGCTGTTCCTTGATTACAGGGCGAACGAGGTCCAGGTTGAATCAGGAGTAATCAAGGCTGTAGTAGCCCAGAATACGCGTACCGGAGCGAGGATCCGCCTTGCTGGGATGTTGTTTGCAGACTGCACCGGTGATGCGACGGTCGGATTCCTGGCAGGAGCGGAACAGGAAACAACATCTAAGGGCCACATGGGCCCGAGCAATCTGTGGAGTGTGAAGGATAGTGGGGCTCCGAGTCCTTTTCCGAAGTGCCCGTGGGCACTTGATCTTGACGGGAAACCTTTCCCTGGGAAGGAGAAGAACAGCGCCCAGTGGAGTAAACCCGGTCTGAACAGCCTTGGTCAGTGGTTCTGGGAGTGCGGGTTTGACTGGGATCCCATTGTCGACAGGGAGAAGATGCGCGACTGGAACCTGCGTGCAATGTTTGGTGCCTGGGATGTATTGAAAAATAAGGATAAAATGTACCCGAATCATGAGCTTGCCTGGGCGGCATTTATATCCGGACCACGCGAATCGCGCCGGCTTCTGGGTGATGTTGTCCTGAGCAGGGAAGATCTTGTGAGCGGGAAGAAATGGGATGACGGCTGTTTCCCATGTACCTGGAGCGTAGATCTTCATAGTCCAAACCCCAGTTACCAGAAAGGATTTGAGGGCAATGAGTTTATTTCGCGCGCCACCCATGACGCTTTTCCGCGTCCTTACTGGGCGCCGTACCGTTGTCTCTACAGCCGGAACATATCAAATCTCTTCATGGCCGGACGTGACATCAGCGTTACGCACGATGCGCTGGGAACTGTGAGGGTTATGCGGACCTGCGGAGCTATGGGTGAAATCGTCGGAATGGCTGCATCAATATGTAAGAAACACAATGTGACGCCGCGCGATGTTTACAAGAAACACTTGGACGAGTTGAAGCAGTTGATGAGTTCAGGCGCAGTAAAACGGTGAAATGGGGGAGAATATAAGGTGAGTGCGCTGTCTCGGAGGCAATTCATCAAGCTGTCAGGTGCCGTGGTGGCCGCGCCGCTGATAGTTCAGTCACGTCTTCTGGGGGAGAATGCGCCCTCAAACCGGATCAATCTGCTCATGATAGGAACTGGGCGCCAGGGAACGAATGCAAATTTACGGACTCTGCTCGGTTTTGACGAAGTGCGCGTGATCGGGGTCTGCGATGTGGACCGATGGCGCGCGCAGAATGCCAAAGAGCTGGTTGATGATTATTACAAGGACAAGGGGTGCCGCCTCTTCTCTGATTTTCGTGAAGCGCTGGAACTGAAGGATGTTAATGCGGTCATGGACTCAACGCCTGACCACTGGCACGCGCATGTATCGCTGGCCGCGATTCGAAAGGGATATCATGTATCCACCGAAAAGCCGCTTACCCGGTATCTGGTCGAAGGACGGATGCTGGCCAATGCCGCAAAGGAGAAGGGAGTTGTCTTTCGCACCGATTCCGAATGCCGTACGGACAGCTACATGCACAAGATTGCCATGCTGGCCAGAAACGGATATCTGGGCAGGATAAAACGCATTGAGGCGGGTGTTCCGAAAGGCGATGAGGCTGGAGGGAATGCTGCTCCGATGCCGGTACCGGAGGATTTGGATTATGACCTTTGGCTGGGCCCGGCGCCGTTCAATGAGTACACGCTGGACAGGGTACACCCCGTCAGGAACATAACAGGCCGTCCGGGCTGGATGCGCTGCCTTGACTACTGCGAAGGTATGGTTTGTAACTGGGGCGCACACCTGCTGGATGTCGCCCAGCTCGTGAATAACACCGAGCGCACGGGGCCGGTTTCGGTGGAAGGCGAAGGCGAGTATCCTGCACCAGGCTCCGGGCTGTGGAATGTCCTGACCAGGTTCAAGCTCCAGTACCGCTACTCAAACGGTGTGGTTCTGGATTACATCATGAGCAAGCCCTATCTCAGGGTCGAGGGCGATGAGGGCTGGGTGCAGGGCTATTGGAGTACGGCAGGAGGAATATCCGCGAGCGATCCAAAACTGCTGCGAATTAAATTCAAGGATTCAGACCTTAAGATTCCGCAGCGGACCGACAAGGGGGATTTCGTTCATTGCATCAAGAACAGGGCTCCAGGTGAATCGATGGCGGATGCAGAGGTAGGTCATCGAACGTGCTCCGTCTGCCAGATTGGTCATATAGCAATCCGCAGGGGCAAGCGCCTGGAGTGGGATCCGGTGAAAGAACAGTTTCTGAATGATCCTGAAGCGAACAAATTACTTGCGGGTAAATACCGGGAATACAAAGGCAAGGCAAAGAAGATATGATTCCTTGCATGAATGTTGCAGGCGTCAGGTGCGATGTTTGTACTGTATCGGTGTGCAGCCCATGATCCTCTTGAACTGCCTGGTGAAGTAACTGCTGTCTGAGAAACCTGATTCGTAAGCGGCTTCTGTTATCTTTGTGTCGCTTTCCTTTATTATCTTTGCTGCCCTGGCTACGCGCAGGCTGATAAGGTAATTCATGGGCGAATCGCCCATGGCAGCCCTGAATGTCCTTGTAAAAGTGCGCAGCGACATGTGTGCGATTGATGCTAGTTCATCAAGCGAGATATTCTCTGTGAAATGCTGCTCGATGTGAGTGATTGATTCGGCAATACGCATAAGCAGTCGGGATGAAGTGGCGCGCAGGCTTCCGTAACAGCGGGACAGGAAGACCACCATTTCCATGAACCGCGATAATCCCATTAACTCAAACCCCGGCTGCCTGTTGATCAGTTCTTTATCGAGCTTGTCGATCATGACGATGACAGCGGCGAGGTTCTCGACGTTAAGCCGGAGCCGGCTTGCAAATTTATGGCGCCGCCTGTAGGCCGGTTCAAGCTTGAAAAGGGCCCGGTATCCAGGAAGCGACCGCACATCCCAGTCTTCCATGTTCAGCATGATCGGGTCATACATTATGTTGATCAGTTCCAGTGCATTCATGTTGCGGTATTCGTGAGGAGCATTATCGGTGATCACAAACACATCACCGGCGGAGACCGGGTATTCTTCGCGTCGTATGGCGTGAAGTCCGCTTCCACCGGTAATTATGACGAGTTCTGCGAACTTATGGCGATGAAGAGGGAAAGGAGGCTGAGGTTCGCGTCTTTCAACGACAATGGGATAACCGTCATCAGGAAAGAAGAGAGATTTCTCGAGAGTTACGGCATGTACCGTCATTCTTTGCCCCGTTTTTCGTTTGGCCGGATTGTCATATAATTTGGCCCGATAGTCAAAGTAATTAGGAAGCAAATATGGTTATATTGAACAATATAGCCTGACTTTTTAACTGGGGGGTATCTCAATGAAGAGTACGACTGCAGTTGTTATTGTATCGTTTCTTTTTGCGGCGATTCTGCCTGCGCAGGAAAAGGCTTCGCCAGCAGGAGGTGCTTCGTACCTGGTCGTCAAGATTACTGACCATAAGAAGGAGGATTCGTACAAGGTGATGACCCGGCAGGAATATTATAACCTCGGAGCCGAGATTGCCGAGGAAGGGCGCTGCTGGGACAAGGCATTGAGTGCTACGGAGAAAGAGTGGAAATCAAATCCTGATACATCCAAGAAGATCTTTCCGCGGAATCTGCTGTGCCCAAAGAGGATAACCATATCTCATCAATTTGAGGATGCTAATAAAGCAGCTGAGAAAGTTCAGGATATAGAGAAACGCAGGAGTGACCAAGCCGCCCTGGATAAACAGAGAGAGGATGCGAAAAAGAATCCTGGTACAGTGAAGGGGCCGGACGGGACGATCATGGTGATGATGACACAGAAGCCTGCTTCGGTTACCAAAGCCGAAAAGGCCAAACAGAGCCAGGAGGATCAGCGAAACGCTTTGCAGAAGAAAGCCGTCGAGCTGTTTGAGGTCAACCTGGCGAAGGCAGTGTCACAGGCTGGAACTGCACCAGCCAAGCGGTGAAGGAAGGAGGCTGCTGTCTGCCGGGCTTGCCAGCTTTTCTTTCCTGTATCAGCCTGCGCTTTTCTGGAATAGATGTCGTGCGGTATGAAACCATGGTCATATACTTTATAGACCTTTCTGGTATTCTTCGTGAGGTTGTGGTTGACGGTACTTGCTGAACAAGGCCGGAAGCATGCGCAAATGCAGGCCTGCTTTAAACTAAAGGAATAACAATTATGAAGACTGGTGCTTTATCCAAAATCAGCTTTTACATGATCGTCATATGCCTGGCGGTCATCCCGGTTTGCCATTCGTTGATTGCCTCGGAGTTTTATGTCGCTCCCAACGGAGACGACCAGAATCCTGGTACCCGGAAGAAACCGTTTGCTACCATTAGCGCGGCGCGCGATGCTGTGCGAAAGAGCATTGCCGGCGGCATGAAAGAGGATGTTGTCGTGAATATCGATGCCGGGAATTACTTTATAGAGAAGCCCATTGAACTTGACGAATGCGACAGTGGGCGTGACGGCCACACGATCACCTATAAAGGTGCACCCAAACTTGCGACTCGTATTTATGGCGGGCGTAGAATCATCAGCTGGACCAAGATCAATGACAGGGAATTTGCGGCCGAAGTTCCGGACCTGCAACAGCACTACACGCTCTACGAGAATGACAAGGCGGCAAACGGCGGGATATTCCACGTCTTTTCGGATGCTCCGGCGGGTAATTGGAGAAAAGAAGGAACCAAGCTGATCTACAATCCGAGAAATCTTCCAATAGAGAACCAGGTGGTGGTTCTGGGTACAGCCAAGGATGTGTTCCTGATCAAGGGCAGTTCGATGGAGAAGATTGCCGGGAATCTGGTTTTTGACGGCCTTTATATGATCGGTTCGGATTTCGCTCCTGAATGGAAGAAGGGCGACTCGTACTGTACGACCTGGGATGGGGAATATGATGGAAGGCCGTGGAAAGGCCAGAAACTAGCTGACTCGGTGATTGCGCCGGACATGCGGCACGGGCAGTTCTACATGGAGAATGCCAGGAACGTAGTTGTAAAGAACAGCAAGCTTTACGGTGCAGGTTTCATGGCCGTAATGTTCAACCGCTGGGCGCAGGAGGGCAGGGTGGAAAACTGCTGGATCGAAATGGCGGGATGTAACGGACTTTTCTTCATGGGATGGGAATGCGGACGCGGTCCGTTCAAGACAGCTGCGGAATCGTACGTGAACAAAAAACACGTAATCCGCAACAACGTCTTTCACGACATAGGGCGCTTTTCCAATTTCGGTGCAGGTATGTATTTTAACTTCAGCGGCGACAACCTCGTTGAACACAATGTCTTCCATGGCATAACCCACTATGCGGTGACGCTCAAAGGATGGCGTCCAATGCTGATAAATGAGTTCTACCTGATAAATCGTGAGCAGGATTTCAAGGACGCAGGCGCGCTGAAGCCGTTTGGAATGGAGAAGGTAAAGCTTTACGGCGAGTATGTGATCACAGCTGACAATCAGGGTGCAGAGGTGCTGCATTCCCGTAATACCACTGTTCGATACAATGACATATCCCAGATCGCCCGCTCCGGGGATGATATGGGAATGATTTCCATGTGGGGTGCCGGAACAGGAAACATCTGGGAGTACAATGCGTGCCATGACGGTGTGAACGTTTCGGGCTGGGACCACTGGCTTCACGTGCTGTTTAATGATGACGGATCCCACAAGGCGGCCGTGCGAGGCAACATTGTCTACTGGATTACCGGTGGCGGCCGGTCACGGGCGATCATGGCCAAGGGCAACGAACAGCTAAACCTTTACAATATAATTGCCGACTGCGACCTGAGTGCGGCGGCAACCATCGGACCCTACGTAGAAGCCGCACACGATATGGTCTGGTCGTACAACATCGTTGCTGCCCAGATCGGGGCGTTGTACGAAGGTGGCCATGGAACTGAAATGGCAGGCGGTCAGCCGCATCCAGTCCTTAAAGAGGCAGCGAAAAACGTATATTTCTACCGGCAGATGGACCGCAGCGAGCCGGTATTGTCGCGCGTCGAAAATATCAAGAGGCAGGTTGCGGGCCGGAATCAGGCCGGAGGCCTTGACGGGGACTCTATATACGCCGATCCGATGTTCGATAGCAAACACCCCTGGTGGGACATCCAATACGCTGACTACCTCCTTAAGCCGGAATCCCCGGCGCTGAAGTTGGGATTCAAGCAGACCGACATGGCCAAGATCGGGCTTGAGAAAGGGTTCCCGTTTGATCTTGCTGAAATCCTCGGGCATTCGGCCGGAGATGCCAGGCTCGCGGCGGATTTCTCCCGTATATTCAAGAACCGGATCACCAATCAGCAGGTCAGGTCCAGGGAAGGTGGTCCCTTGTACAAGGATTCCTGGGTCCGTTATAACGGCATGGACTTCGAAGATGGCCGTTACAATAAATTCCAGGCGCGCCTGGAATGGGTCCCTCCGAAACAGACATTTGAAACAACCATTGGAGGAAAGACTATAGCAGCCATGGAGTTGGGAAATGTCTGGTGCCCGATACCTTACTGGGAAGTCAGCCCTGCTTATACAGAGGACGGAAAGAAGGGCCCTGATCTGATCGATGTTGCTTTTGCGCCCGAGAAAGAGCCTGCTTCAGTCAAATGGGCTGTTGTGACCGACGTGCTTGTGAGTCGCGCCACCGTCCGTCATCCGCTGGGTGTAATCAACTGTGATGTGGCAAACGGCGAGAACCATGCCAACAGCGCGGCGTACATGCGATCGAGCGTCTATGCTAAACACGGCGGGAATACCGATTTCGAAGTCAGGGGGTCACATGGTGTCAAGGTGTGGCTGAACGGCGAGCAGGTGTTTTCAAGGGTTGGTAATGTAGATAAAAGCCCCAGGGCAAAAGTTACATTTAAGAAGGGTTGGAACCAGCTGCTGGTCAAGGTGGTCCAGGATGATAAGCCCTGGGCTGCAGTGATGAATGGCTATGGAAACTTCTGGGCTGCTATCAGCATGCATTACCTTACAATTGGCGACGCATTCATACTGCCCGGTTTGCCCGGCAAGGAACTCTTTGTTCAGCCTAACCCGGGCACCGGTGTTGAGATCCGCCTGGATGCCCCTGAAGGCAAGCTCATCGGTGAGTTGCAACTTGGCCAGAATTCATGCCAGATCCAGAAGACAAAGGGCCGCCACAATCTCTTTCTCGTCTTCCCGAACCAGAATGTGAACATGATGGATTGGTTCAGGTTTGAGTAGACTCTGCGATGGCGGATGTACAGGCATGTAGAATAAAGAGAATGCATGGACAAGATTCTTTCAATGTTCGGCAATATCACGGGCAGCCCGGCTGATGCGGCAGCCGGGCTGGTTGTGGGTAATGCTCCGTTATATGAATTCAATAAGTACAAGGGCTGCGTGCTGACTAAGCGTATTCATCATGCAGCCGGTCGTACCCATGATGCCGTGACGTTTAAGACCTCTGACTGCATGTGGGAAGTCGACATGCAGGAGGAAGCCTGCAAACCGGTTTCGACAGGGCAGGCCGGGCAACGGATACTGTTCCGGTTCAAGATTGTCGACGGTGCTTGTACGAATGCATCGGTTGGCGCTGTGTTCCATCTCAAGGAATGGTCGGAAGATGTTCATCTTTTTATGCCGGGCGCTGTATATAAAGGCAACAGATTCCGGTCATACCCATGTTCCTGGTACGGCTGTTACGAGAAAAGGGATGCAAAGCCTTCAGCCGACCAGATTGTAGCCGATATTCCTCGATTGAACTGGCGAAAACGCAGCTTGTCGCGGATACAGCTTTTGACCAGGGATCTTACAACTCCGGCAGTTGGATTCTGGTATCCGGCAAAGAAAAAGGCTGTCTTCTTCCTGACTGACCAGGGCGATGCAAGGGGAGATACACTCATTGAGGTTGGTGAGAATTCCAGCCACAATGACGCCTGGGTACGTTTCACCCTGCCAGGTGTGAGGGAAGGGACCTTCTACAGTCTCAACGGAAGGCAACCGTCGCCCGACCGCGGGGCCTCGTTTACTGCCGGAGAGACCGTGATGTTGAAATTGATAATTTATGAGTTTCCCTGCAAAGACCTGAGGAGCTTTCACGAGTTCTTTTTTGGAATTAGGAGAACGGAACTGCCGGATCGTCCGGAGTTGCCGGGCGTGACATTGAGCAGGGCGTCTGAACTGCAGCACAAGGTTGTGTCGGAAGATCGCTGGTCGGAGAAGCACCGGATATTCTGGGATGAAAAGAATCCAAATTGGTATTTCCAGACGGGATGGACCGGCGGAATGATGAAAGACTTTCCAGTCTATGTCACCGGTAATGCAGCGGACCGTAAGCATGTAAAGGAAGCCCTGCGTACGTACAATGGCGGCTGGTCGCCATCAGGGCTTATGTACGGACGATTTGATAAAAAAGGTTACTGGTCCAGTGACAATGCCGTGCCCGGGTTCGAGCCGCTTGAAAAACGGCCGTATATGAAGGACTGGACACTTTCCCGGCGTCACGGCGACGTGCTGATCTATCTGCACAAGACCGTAAGGTTCATTCGTCGCGAGGAATCAGCCTTCAAGCTACCGCACGATTTCCTAGCGAACCTCAGGAGATCGGCTGACGTGCTGTGTGGCATATTCGAGAAATACGGGCAGCTTGGGCAGTACCTCGACCAGAATACCGGCGAGATCCGGGTCGGCGGCTCGACGGCGGCGGCGAACATTCCTTCCGGCTTGCTGCTGGCATGGCAGGAGTTCGGCGATGAGAAATACCTCAAGACTGCCCAGGCCCTGGCAAATCAGATCTACAATCAGTATACCGTGCATGGAAATATGAACGGAACACCTGCAGACATCCTGCAAAGCCCCGACTGCGAAGGGCCGACGCTGCTTCTTGCATCGCTGTGCGATCTGTATGATGTGACCGGTGATAAGCAGTGGCTTGTCAGGGCAGAACATTGCGCGTGGCTGCTTTCCACCTGGGTAAGCAGTTACGATTATGACTTCAGCCGGCATTTTTCAGGCAGTGAGTTCCAGAGGCTTAATATCAAGACCGTCGGAGCCATCGTGGCCAGTTCGCAGAACATGATCGGAACGCCTGGTCTTTGCGTAAGTTCCGGTCTGCCGCTGCTCCGCTTATACCGGGCAACTGGCGATGTCCGCCATCTTGATCTTCTGCGGGATATTGAGTTCTGCCTGATGCGCGCAATGGCCCGGCCGGAACGCCTAAGTCTGGGTGAAGACGGAAGTCCTATTCCTGCAGGGTGGATAGCCGAACGATTCAGTACCACTGATGTTCATATGCCGGCCTCGTTCTGGAAAGCCTCGACCCCATGGTGCCAGACGGCGATGATGCTGACCTGCCTGGAGATTCCCAGTGTATATATTGTCGCGGACCGGAAGTTAGTTTATGCATTTGACACTATCAGGGTGAATTCCGTCAAAACCGGGAACAACTCCGTGCAGTTGACCGTTACCAACCCGACGGAATTTCCGGCCAAGTACAAAGTAATGTTGGAAACTGCCGGCGAATTGGATAAACCATTGCCGCTATTTCACTTTGAGCGGTTTCGGTCTTTCGATTTCCAGCCCAACGAGACGCGAACAATCACAATCCCCGCCGGGGCCGGACAGTAAAATAAAGGAAATCATAAAATGAATACATGCCCCTTGTTCAGGATTAGTCTCCGCGGAATCACAGCATACCTGACGGTCGTATTTCTCGGTCATTCCCTGCTGGCTGCGGACTTCTATGTTGCCACTGATGGTAATGATCAGAATCCCGGAACAAGGAGAAAACCTTTTGCGACAATTGAGGCCGCCCGCGATGCTGTCAGGAAGAGCGTTGCAGGTGGAATGAAGGATGATGTAGTCGTGAATATCGGTGCTGGCAATTACTTTGTTGAAAAACAGATTGAGTTGGACGACAGGGACAGCGGTCGTGATGGGCATACAATCACATACAAGGGTGCGCCCAAACTCGGGACCCGTATTTACGGCGGGCGACGCATCACCAGCTGGAAGAAGATCAACGAGCAGCAGGTTGAGGCGGAAGTGCCGGACCTGCAGCAGCATTTTATGCTCTACGAAAATGAGCAGTCTGCAAACGGCGGTATTTTCCACGTGTTCCAGGATGCTCCGGCTGGGGACTGGCGCAGGGAGGGGACGAAGCTGATTTACAATCCCCGCAATCTGCCGGTCGAGAGCCAGATTGTTGTGCTGGGCACAACAAGGGATGTGTTTGTGATCAAGGGCCGCTCAATGGAACAGATTGCCGGGAATATCATATTTGATGGATTGTATATGATCGGCTCGGATTTTGCGCCCGGGTGGCGATTGGGTGACTGTTACGAAACCAAGTGGGATGGTGAATATGACGGAAGACCATGGGGCGGCAAAACCCTTGGGGATGCTGTCCTTGCGCCGGATATGCGCCACGGTCAGTTCTTCATCGAGAATGCAAGGAATATTGTCATTCAAAACAGCAGGTTGTACGGGGCAGGATTCATGGGTGTCATGTTCAACCGCTGGGCACAGGAGTGCCGGGTGGAAAACTGCTGGATTGAACTGGCGGGTTGTAACGGGCTTTTCTTCATGGGTTGGGAATCCGGTCGCGGTCCGTTCAAGACAGTTGCCGAATCCTACGTAAACAAGAAGCATGTGGTACGCAATAACGTTTTTCATGATATAGGACGTTTCTCAAACTTCGGGGCTGGTATTTATTTTACCTTCAGCGGTGACAACCTGGCTGAGCACAATATCTTCCACGGCATCACGCACTATGGGGTCACTCTGAAGGGCTGGCGTCCAAAGATAATCAATATCCTGTACAAGTATGCCGTGATGCCTGATGGCGAGAGAAAGCCTGCCCAGCAGAAAGAATTCGATGCACAGGATGTGAAGCTTTACGACGGCTATGTGGTCACTGAAGCCAACCAGGGGGCGGAAGTGATGCATTCAAGGAACACCATCGTCCGCTACAATGACCTCTCGCAGATTGCCCGATCCGGGGATGATATGGGAATGATTTCCATGTGGGGTGCCGGAACTGGAAACGTCTGGGAATACAACGCCTGCCATGACGGTGTAAATGTTTCGGGCTGGGATCACTGGCTTCACGTGCTTTTCAATGACGATGGCTCCCACAAAGCGGACGTGCGCGGCAACATTGTATATTGGATCGCCGGTGGTGGAATGTCACGGGTGATCATGGCTAAAGGCAACGAACAGCTGAATGTTTACAACATAATTGCCGACTGCGACCTGAGTGCGGCGGCAACTATCGGGCCCTACGTCGAGGCCGCACACGATATGGTCTGGTCGCACAACATTGTTGCGGCGCAGATTGGGTTCCTGTACGACGGTGGTTTTGGGACTGAAATGGTTTGCGGCAAGCCGCACCCGTTCCTTAAGGCTGCTGAAAAGAACGTTTATTTCTATCAGCCGCTGGACCGCAGTGAGCCTGCTCAGTCTCGCGCTGAAAACATCAGGAAGCAGGTTGCAGGCCGGAACCAGGCCGGAGGCCTTGACGGGGATTCGATATATGCGGATCCAATGTTCAACAGGAAAAGCCAGTGGTGGGATTCACGATACACGGACTACCGCCTTAAACCGGAATCCCCGGCGTTGAAGTTGGGATTCAAGCAGACCGACATGGCCAAGATCGGGCTCCAGAAAGGGTTCCCGTTTGATCTCGCAAAAATCCTCGGGCATTCTGCCGGAGATACCAGGCTCGCGGCGGATTTTTCCCGTATATTCAAGAACCGGATCACCAATCAGCAGGTCAGGTCCAGGGATGGAAGTGCATTGTACAAGGATTCCTGGGTCCGATACAACGGCGTGGATTTCGAAGATGGCCGTTACAATAAATTCCAGGCACGGCTGGAATGGGTGCCACCGAAGCAGACGTTTGAAACAACACTCGGAGGAAAGACGATGGCAGCCATGGAATTGGGTGATTCCTGGTGTCCGATACCTTATTGGGAGGTCAGTCCTGCCTATACGGAGAACGGCAAGAAAGGTCCTGAGTTGATTGATGTTACCTTTGCGCCCGAGAAGGACCCTGCTTCGGTCAAATGGGCTGTTGTGACAGACGTGCTCGTGAGTCGCGCCACTGTCCGTCATCCACTGGGTGTAATCAACTGTGATGTAGTGAACGGCGAAAACCATGCCAACAGCGCGGCTTACATGCGTTCAAGTGTGTATGCGGTAGGGGGAGGGAAGACCGGTGTAGAGTTAAGGGGAGCCCATGGCCTGAAAGTATGGCTCAACGGCGAGCAAGTGTTTTCGAAGGTCGGGGACATTGACAAGACACCTAGAGTCGAAATGAATTTCAAACATGGCTGGAATCATTTCCTGGTCAAAGTTGTTCAGGATGACAGGGCCTGGGCGCCTGCCATGCAGGGTTATGGAAATTTCTGGGCCAGCGTGACCATGCATTATGCCGCGGTTGGCAACGCATTCATCCTGCCGGGTCTTCCAGGGAAGGAGCTCGCTATCCATCCAAATCACGGTACTGCTGTTGAAATCCGCCTGGATCAGCCTGATGGCAGGCTGATCGGTGAATTGCAGTTCGGTAAGAATACCTGCCGGATAGATAAGACAAAAGGCCGTCACGATCTTTTCCTGGTATTCCCGAATCAGAATGTGAACATGATGGACTGGTTCAGGTTTGAACAAGCAGCGGAGAAACTACCATGAACAGCAGGCAGGGGCAGGGGGATGGGCGATCAGGCGGGTATTGTTGCGGTTCTGTTATGGAGCGGCGTAACTTTTTGAAACTTGCCGGCAGCGGAGTAGCAGTTTTTCTTGCATCAAGGTTTATGGCTGCAGGCGAACCTTCTAAATCTGCACAGGTTAATACTGTTGATTCGGGCCTGACTGATGCCTATTTGAAACACCTGCGTTCGACAAAGGGTATTGCTGACATCAGGACAATTCGTAGAGCGGGTTTGGGTTCGAATTTCCTGGATGTGGTCGTTGTGTCGGCAGGGTTCAAGGCGGACCAGATGTCCGAGTTCCATGGACTGTGTGAGAGCCTCACGAAGACGCTGTTATCCGTGGAGCCCTGGAAGCGTTACCAGAGCCTGGTCAATGTCCACGCCGTGTTTGTCGATGACAAGAGCGTGGAATCGACGCGGGTTAAGGTCCATGGATATAAAGGTGAGGTCCTGGGCTGTGATGAAGGGATATCTGTTGAGTACGGAAGGTATGCGGCCAATTCTGCGGCGACGGTAATCATCCATAATTCCTCATTTTCAACGGCTTCGAACGGGATGTGGGGTGTTGAGGCTATCAATAAAGGTGATGTTACAGTGCCTGGGGCGCTGGTTCACGAACTGGGTCATGGTATCGCCGGACTGGGGGATGAGTATATCCAGAGGGAAGGACCCTTTAATGAACCTCCAGAGAGTCTTGATGATACTGTGAATGTCACGCCCGAACCGAAGCCGGAACTCTGTAAGTGGCATTACTGGACAAAAAGCGAATGGCCCGGGATATTCGGGACATTGAAACTTCCAAAGGGTGTCAAAGTGACCAACTTTGAGGGTGCCGGATGGCCAACGAAAATCTACAGGCCGGAAGTAACCTGCCTCATGCGCGGAGATCGCGACGCCTTTTGTGTGGTATGCAACGAAACGATGGAAGCAAATTTGTTGCGCAACATCGATCTGTTTAAAGTCGCCGAGCCGGGAACTGAAGATATTGTAGTTTGGAAAGGCGAGAGTATTGATTTCCGCATAAGTGCCATCGACTTGCTGCAAAACCCGCCGGAATGGTTGAAATCCCGATTGTGCCTGTATCTCGACGGAGAGCAGGTTGCCAGTTCGGACAACGGCAGTGTAGCATTCCAGTTTCGAAGCGCAAAATCGAAACCTGGTATTCACCACCTGGGTGCAAATCTGAATATCCAGAGCGAGCTGGTCCGCCGTGATTTCGGATTTCTCTCTGGCAGCCGCAGCTGGCGGATGAAAGTGGTTTCTTCGGCCAAACCCGAGATCGAAGTTAAGCCAAGTGTGTCGGTTTCTCCGGATGGCGAGATTGATGTGCCCGTCAGTATCAAGCGTGCAAAGTCCTCTCTTTTTGAATTGAAGATGGCGCATGCTCCTGATGGTGCCGTCCTTGAAAAAGGCCGTTTCAGGTGGAAACCTAACGGCATGACAGGTGTATGGCGGGTTGATTTTACCGTATTATACGAGCAGCAAAGCGTTGCTACCGCGTCAATGGAGCTTCAGGTCAGCCGGAGAGGCGACATTGAAAATTCACTGGATGTGGTGCTGCTTAGTCCTGTGGATGCAGTTACCGGCAAAGAGGTAAAGATTCGTTTGGAGGTAAAGGCGAAAGATGCGAGGCATCTCCTTTTTGAATCTGTTCAGGTACTGGAGGGTGTTAATCTGAATTCTAACACAGGGGAGTTGTCCTGGATTCCACGTGTTGCCCAGGCGGGGCCACAACACATGCTATTTCGTGTAAAAAACGGGTTCGCAATGCGCGAGCTCAATGTGCTGTTCTGGGTGCGCAGGGATGCCACGCCATCTCCTGTCTCATTCTGCAATCAATACATACCGCAGACGCAGAAGGCGCTTGATGAACTGAGGCAGAGTACTGTTGTCTATAAGAGGATTTTTGAAACACTGCGCCTGTTGAGGGACCGTTACGCCAGTATTTATAACAAAGCCCTGGTTGAGGCGAAGAATCTGTACAAGGATCTTGGCCCTGCACTTAAGGACAACTGCCTCCAGGAGTTGCATCTTCGTGCATGGGAGTTTGCCGCAAAGCCCGATATTCTGAAGTGGATGAGGGAAATTGCGAGAGAAGGGAAGTCTGAAGGGGCCGTGAGCCTGATCAGCAGGCTTGACCAGATTGACAGTTATAATGTCAGTCGCGGCAAATGACAGGAGCAGAAGGACTGGATGGATTGGGCAGCCATTCTAGAGAGTTATGATATCTTGCTTGTATTTGCTGATCAAAATGTGAATACGATGGGACTATTCCGCGGGAAAAGTGATGTTTAGAAAGGTTAAATATGGACTTTCCAACTCAGCAGGCAACTGACAGACGTGCGTCGAGCACTGGAATTATTGGCAACTTCGATATGCGCGAGCATCTCGTGCCGCGCCGGTTGACCATGGCGATGTGGGACCAGGCTTTCGTCCTGCGGCACGCTCCTGGCGGGAGTTTTGCGAACTACGACCGTGTATTGGATGAAACCGTCGAGCGTGGGTATAACACCGTTCGACTGGACCCCATGCCTCAGTGGATTGATTTGAGCCAGCCCGAGCGCAATTTGAAATGGCCCGATCCTAAAATGCCATTGATGCCGTGGTGCTGGAATACCGGTGTGGAAGGTCCAGCAGGCAAATGGATGATCGATTTCATGGAGAAACTGCTGAAGACAAAGGGTCTGAACTACACTTTGAGCGCATGGTGGTTCTGCAATGTGCCGCCTGCCCTGAGCCAGCTAGGGCCGAAGGTCCTGCGACTGCCCAGGACGCATGAAGAGGGCGCGGAAATGTGGATAGTGATGCTCCGTGAGTGGAAGAAGCGTTTTGGTTTTGACAGGCTGGTTTATCTCGACCTTGTGAACGAAGTGCCGTTTTTCTTTCCCGGTTTCAGGGAACGGCTGAAGGCGGCGACCGGTGCGGATTGGGAAGTGCCTGTGCTGTCTGCTGCCCAGATCCAGTTTGTGGCAACAGAACTGAACGCGGCCCTGAAACTTCTGAGACGCGAATTTCCAGAATTGCGCTATACCTGTTCGATCCACGGCGACTTGCGCTGGCTGGATATCCCTGTTGAATTTGACTGTCTCGATGTGCATTTTTACGCTGATGCCGATCCGCGCTGGGCGGAGCGGACAAAGTTCCCGGAATTTATCAAGGACGGCTTGTTTACCAACCGTTCGTGGCATAAGGAGTTCTCCGGGCGCTGCGGCAAGACGCGGGATGCGATAGCCCCGATGCTGCGTGCCAGGCAGCGGCACAAGCTTGCGCAATTTGCCTCCTGGGCGAGGCAGCGCGGCGCGCCCTTGACAACGAGCGAATCGTGGTCGTCATGGTTTTACTATGACACACCGGACCTTGACTGGGGCTGGCTGCTTGAATGGGCGAGCTGGTCGGTAGAAGATGCAATTGATTATGGAATGTGGGGCTGGACGCCTCACAACTACGTGCAGCCCCAGTTTGCAAACTGGAAGAATGTCAAGTGGCACCAGAAATTGACGAGGAAATTCCTCAAAAGCTAAACAAAAGGGAGAACTGGCATCATGGCTCCGATTGTTGAAAAAGAAAGCACGGATGAGATTATTCATCCGCATGTCGATGTTCCTACGAAGAAGCGGTTTCTCTGGGGAATGGGTGGGTTTGCCGACTCGATGGTTGTGTATGGCCCCGGAGCCATGGCGCCGCTGATTTACGTAAACGCGCTGGGTATCAACGCTGCGCTGGTTAACCTTGCCTGCGCGATCCCGAGGTTCCTTGACTTCATTACCGATCCGCTGATCGGACATCTCTCTGATAACACCAGGTCGCGCTGGGGCAGGAGACGGCCGTGGATGCTCGCGGGACTTATTATCAGCGCGCTGATCGGTGTCCTGTTGTGGCATCCTCCGGCGGCTTCAGGTGGGACTGCGCCGAAAGATTTCTGGCCCTTGCTGCTGTACTGCTTTAAAGACCCTGTTTTCTGGTACCTCTCGATGATGATGGTAGGACTGTTCTCATTCGGCTACGCGGCGTTCAGCATCACGCACGCGGCGATGGGCTACGAGATGAGCACCGACTACAATGAACGCACGCATTTATTCAAGTGGCGCCTGTGCTCGTATGCAGTCGCAGGTTTTGTTACGCCGTGGCTAATGCCCCTGGCTTTAAAAATTGAGGATCTTTCAGGAAAAGATTCGCAGGCGCTCAGGGGTTCAGAAGGTGTGATCTGGGTCAGCATTGCCATAGGTGTCCTGATCCTGCTGTCGGGCCTGCCTTCGGTTTTGTTCTGCAAGGAGAAGGTGGCCGAACACAAGTACGAGGACAAGGTTCCTTTCCTGCGCGCCATAATGCTTACACTGCGCAATGGACCCTTCTGGCTGCTGGTTTCCAGCAACTTTGTCGCGAAGTTTATGATGAATATAACCGGCATTTTCTTCGTATACATATTCATCTACAAGATTGCCGACGGCAAGCAGGCTCTGGGAATGGCCCTTTGCGCCATCTTCTTTAATTCCATCAATGTCACTAACCTTATTGCAATGGCACCGGTTGCGTGGCTCACCGAGCGTATGGGCAAGAAACCGGCCCTGCTCCTGATGCTGTTGATGAGCGCGGTCGCATATGGTTCATGCTGGTTTACGCTGACCAATACGCCGGCTGCGTTCTGGAATATTCCGCTTCCGTGGGGCGGTCCTGACAACATGCTCGCCATCCAGTGGCCCTGCCTGATTACAGGAATGCTGATTGGCATATTCACCAACACGATGCCGATGATCCAGAATTCAATGATTGCCGACATCTGCGACTACGATGAACTGAAGTCGGGGCATCGCCGCGAGGCATTCTACGGTGCCGTGTTTGTCACTACAGACAAGATTGCCTTTGCTGTCTCGTTCGTTTTCCAGGGCTTCATGCTCGTCAAGTCGGGATTCCTGCAGGGCCTGGAATTCCAGACTGCGGAAACAATCCGTTTCTGGTTTGTGTCGCTGATGGCGACCCAGCCTGTTGGATGCCTAATAGGCCTCATATCGATCTTTTTTTACCCGCTGACTCGTGAACGCTGTCGCCAGATCCGCGATGAACTGGCGGCCAGGAAACAGGCGCAGGCAAAGGCATAAGAACAATGAAACGTTCGGGAATCGACCGGGGATATTTGAACGACAGGCTGGCGCCTGAAAAGAGGGCTGAAATACTTGTAGGGCAGATGACCCTGCGCGAAAAGATAGCGCAGATGCTACATAGAGCTCCACCGATTCCACGTCTCGATGTGCCGGTTTATAACTGGTGGAATGAATGCCTGCACGGGGTCGGTCGCGCTGGCAGAGCGACGGTGTTCCCCCAGTCGATCGGGCTGGCGGCGACATTCAATGTGCCGCTGATTGGCCGGATTGCCTCTGTGATTTCCGATGAAGCGCGCGCCAAACATCACCAGGCGCTCAGGCAGAACCACCGCGGGATGTATGTGGGATTGACCTTCTGGTCCCCAAACATAAATATCTTCCGCGATCCGCGCTGGGGGCGAGGGCAGGAGACTTACGGCGAGTGTCCGTTCCTGACAGCCAGGATGGGCGTTGCTTTCGTAAAGGGTTTACAGGGGAATCATTCCCGCTATCTCAAGCTTGTTGCGACTCCTAAGCATTTTGCGGTACACAGCGGACCCGAGCCTTTGCGTCACGGTTTCAATGCCGTGGTCAGCCAGCGCGATTTACGCGAGACATACCTGCCGGCGTTCAAGGCCTGTGTTCAGGAGGCAGGGGCGTGGTCGGTGATGCCGGCATACAACCGGACCAACGGTGAACCTTGCTGCGGTAGTCAAACACTCCTCCAGAAGATCCTCCGCGATGAGTGGGGTTTCCCCGGGTATGTAGTCAGCGACTGCTGGGCTATCAAGGATTTTCATGAGAAACACAAGGTTACCAGGAATGCCGAAGAGTCAGCTGCGCTGGCTGTGAGGAATGGCTGTGACCTGAACTGCGGTGACGTTTATCCCCGCCTGCTGGAGGCTGAGAGGCAGGGGCTAATCACCGGGGCCGAGATTACAAGGTCGGTGCAACGTTTATTTACTGCAAGGTTCAAGCTTGGAATGTTCGATCCGGCAAAGAAGGTTCCCTGGTCGAAACTGAAACCGGGTATTGTAAATTGCTCAAGGCACAGGCGCCTGGCGCTGCGCGCGGCTCAGGAGTCCATTGTCCTTTTGAAGAATGATGGCGCATTGCTGCCGCTTAAGAAGGATGTTAATTCGATTCTTGTAGTGGGACAGAATGCACGTGAAATGAGCGTTTTGCTTGGAAACTACAATGGGCTTGCGCCGCAGCTTACAACGCTTCTGGAGGGCATTACAGGGGCGGTGTCGGCCGGATCAAAGGTTACCTGGTGCAAGGGCGTGAATTACGCTGATCTTGACTGGAACATGGCTGATGTTGATGTTGTGATCACCTGCCTCGGTTATACGCCTGAAATGGAAGGCGAGGAGGCGGGCGATGTTGGGGTCCAGGACGGAAACATGGGCGGCGACCGGACCGGTATTGGATTACCGGGGCGCCAGCTGGAACTTCTCAAGAGACTCCACGCATCGGGCAAGCCTGTTGTACTGGTGCTGACGGGCGGCAGTCCGATCGAGTTGAACTGGGCAAAGGAAAATATCCCGGCAATCCTGATGACGTGGTATCCCGGCGAAGCCGGCGGTCGGGCCGTGGCCGATGTGCTGTTCGGTAACTATAACCCGGCGGGCCGGCTGCCTGTGACGTTCATTAAATCCCTGGACGACATTCCCCCGTCAACGGACTACAATATGCGGGGGCGTACCTACAGGTTCATGAAGAAGGAGCCGCTTTATCCTTTCGGTTACGGCCTGAGTTACACCGAGTTCAAGTATTCCAACTTGCGGATAAATGGACTCAGGGTAAGTGTCGATGTCAGGAATGCCGGACAGTATGACGGTGACGAAGTTGTACAGCTTTATGTCAGCAACTTGTCGGCCGGAGTGCCAGTGCCAGTAAGGCAACTATCGGGTTTTCAGCGTATTTTCCTGCGCAAGGGCCGGAAAAGAACAGTGGTGTTCAGGCTGAAGAACGGGCAATTCGCGGCTTATGACGATAATGGTAAACCATTCTTCAAGGCCGGCAACTTCCGCCTCTGCGTCGGAGGCGGCCAGGCTTGTGGCATAGAGAGGGTGTTTGAAATGCAGCTTTCAGCATGGAGTTAAGAATTGTAAGTTAATATAAGAGGAGGGGTAGCATGAAGCGAAATGTTGTTATTGCTGCGGCTGTATTGTCGGGTGCGGTTCTTTTGAGGATGAGCGCATTGGCTGAAGAGGAGCAGAAGTATATTTTCACTGCAGAGAAACTTGAAAAGGCCGCCGTCGTTGATGGAGTGGCAGGTAAGGACGAGTATCCGTCAGGTGTTATGACAATGGCTCAGACACCGGACCGCGACAAGATCGAGGGTGCACCGGCGCAGGCCCGAGTGTTTCATGACGGCAAAGTCCTTTACGTGATTATTACAGTGCCGGTAAAATCGGCCGACGCAGTGAACAGGGGTGAGTCCTGGTCGCAGGACGATGCTGGCGAAGTATGTTTCCGTGACGCCTCAACCTCAAAACCAGGTTCTACTTTTGTCATCCATGGTTTTTCCTCTGGCAAGCACGAATGTGTCGATCTCGGCGGGGCGAGTGCTGAAGAGACTGCTAAACTTGGAAAGGATGTAAAATTCTCAGCAAAGGTGGACAAGAATTCCTGGACCGGTGAGTGGGCGATTCCCCTGAAGTCCGCCGGTATTGAGTACAAGCCCGAACTCAAACTCGATTTCAATCTTGGTGTCTGGCGCAGCGAGAGCAATGAATGGATTATCTGGCGCGGTGCAAACGGCGCGACCTACCAGGTCGAGGAAGCCGGCAAGCTGATCCTAAAGTGAGAATAGTTTAGTGGCACTTCGGCAGGTAACGGTGCGCAGTCATCAGCCGGGCCTATGGCTGCTCATGCTTTGCCCTTGATTGGCTCCCTTGCGCTGGGCCTGGCGCCATGGTTGAGGGTGAACGCCTTTCTCGCGGAAAAAAGTGCGTTGAAACGTGCGCATGTTGGTGAATCCACACTGGTCGGAGATTGTTCCTATTTTCTCTGAAGAAGCCAGTAGAAGATGGCAGGCGCGCCGGATGCGAAGCTGCTGGACGAGGCTTGACGGCGTGCAGGATAGCTCCTGGTGGAAAAGAGTGTAGAGCAGGCTTGTAGAAATACCGGTTGCCTGTGCTATCTGCCGGGGCATGAGCGGCTCAGTTACCAGGTGTTGTGTTATAAAATCAACTGCACGTTTCACCGCTGGGTGGGTTACAGCCAGGTGATCCGTACTCGTCCTGGTGATAAGTTCCGTTGGTGGTAGGATCATGGTTTTCTTTGGAGGCCGGCGGCCATTCATCAGCTTGTCAAGCAATGCTGCAGCTTCGTAGGATTGCTGTTCAGAAGGCATGGCGATGCTGGTAATCGGTATGCGGCTGTACTTGCAGATCAGGTCCAGGTTTCCGACGCCAATTACAGCCATATCTTCCGGGACACGCCACCCGCGGCTCAGCGCGGCCTCGATTGCTTCGGCAGCAAGGAGATCATCGACAGCGAAAAGTCCAAGGGGTTTCGGCAGGGTCTTAAGCCTGCCAGCAAGCCATTCCGCCATATCGGCACTGGTGGCAGAGTTCCTGAAGAGGACCTGGCAGTCACGATTGGCCTCGCGCAGGCGTTCCTGGAACCCTTGCAGGCGCAGCCTGGCATGGATCTCGGAGGAGTAGTTGAAAAAGGCAAAGTTCTTATGTCCCTGGTCCAGCAGGTGCTGTGCGGCCATTCGGCCTGCGGCGGCTTCGTCACACTCCACGCTGGGGATACCCAGTTTCAGGTCGTCGCATCCGTGCAGAACAGTGGGAATGACGGATGCGGCCTTACGCACGAACATTTTAAGGTCCTGGCGGAAAACATTCGTCGTCAGCATGCCGTCCGCCCGGAAGTTACGCGGGGCCGCGCCCTGAAAGATTGAGACCGTGTCGAGCGTCCATCCCGCTTCGTGAGCATACCGGCAGAATCCCATCAACTGGTTGTAGTCATGCCAGCCGGCAATGACAATAACGTGTTTATGCATAATCACCCTTCTGGAACAGATGTCGTATAATATACGACAGGTGTCGTTTACGTCAAGAACCGTTATGGTATCATCGGTCAAATCGTTCTGCGCGAAAGGCTTCGAAAATGGTGAAGATGATTAAGTCGTACGATATTACTTTTCTCGGTCACATGTGTTATGACGAGATCACGCCGTACCAGGGCCAGACGAAGGTTGCCCCGGGCAGTGCAGTTTTATGTGGAGCCATGGCTGCTGCCAGGACAGGCAAGCGGGTTGCGGTGATCGTCAAGATGGCTCGGGCTGATGAGAAAATCCTCCAGCCGATGCGCGACGCAGGGATTGATACGTACCTTATTCCTGCGGAAGAAACGACATGGTCGATTGTCATTCATCCCGTTCCTGATGTGGATGTCCGCAAGCTGATATTGAAAAAAAGCGCAGGGCTCATCCGCATCGGAGAGATTCCTCATGTAAATACCAGGTGCCTGCACCTTGCCGGCATTTCAAACACCGAGTTTGACATGGACCTGGTGGCCGGCCTTGCTGGCAGGGGGTATTCGCTGTCGGCGGACATGCAGAGTTTTGTCCGGCAGGTTGATCCTGTTACGAATGAAGTCGCCTTCGGGGATGTTCCGGACAAGAAGGAGATAGTACGGCAGCTTGACAAGGTAAAGCTCGACATTGTGGAGGCAAAAGTCCTGACGGGGACTGATGACATCGAGAAAGCCGCGATTATTTTCGAACAGTGGGGTTGTCCTGAAACGGTGATTACCAGGGCAGATGGTGTTCTTGCGCGGGTTGGGGGTGTAACATATTTTGAGAATTTCTCGAACCGGAACCTGACGGGAAGAACAGGCCGCGGTGATACGACATTCGCTGCCTACCTTGCGCGCAGGCTCGATTATGGACCTTCTGAATCGCTCAAGTTTGCGGCGGCGCTGGTTTCGATAAAGATGGAAAAGCCAGGGCCGTTTTCCGGAACTATGGAAGATGTTCTTGCAAGGATGAATGAGAAGAATTGAACACAGATTTCACGGGCAGCACGGATGTCCGGAGGGAGAAAGAGATTGATGAAAACGAAAAAACCGGACCGTTATCTGAAAATTGATCCATGGCAGGTGATTGAGGAAGGCTTTGATCCCGCGCGAAGCAGGCTTTCTGAGTCGATGTTCTGCCTGGCTAATGAATTCATGGGGGTGCGCGGTTATTTTGATGAAGGTTACAGCGGTGACCGTCTGCAGGGAAGTTATTTCAATAACCTGTACGAGGTGATACATGTGGATCATCCCCAGCTGTTCAAGGGCATCGTCTCGCGCGTCTGTTTCGGGGTGAACTCTGTTGACTGGCTGTATACGCGGATCAGCGTGGATGATGAATTTCTGGACCTGGCCCGGGTTAAGTTCAGCGGATTCAAAAGAAAGCTGGATATGCGGGCCGGTACGGTGACTCGAGAGTTTACCTGGACGACTGCTAAAGGAAAGAAACTCAAATTAACATTTATCCGGATGCTCAGCATGGTCAATCCCCGGTGCGGGTATCAGCGGATACTGTTTGAACCGTTGAATTTCTCGGGTAGAGTCAAGGTTTGTTCAGGCCTGGATTACTCCATCCTTCACGAGATTGCCGGCGGCTGGAAACAAACCGAGGCAACAAGAGCCGGTTCACTCAAGTTGGGTAAGAATTTCTGGACATGTTCGCGTACCGAGTACAAGGGCGGACGGTTGTCAATCCTCGGCAGGACCATCAACAGCGGGCATTACCTGTTTTCGAGCTTCGATCTTGACTGCAGCGCTGAAGTTAAGCCACGGCTTGTTAAAGATGAGAAAACAGCTTTTCTCCAGTTCAGCCTTCCTGTCAGGAAGGGGCAGGTCACCCGGCTTGACAAGCGTGCCGGAATGCATTGGGAATTGACCGATGATGCTGCTGGTGTCTGGAAGACGGGTATAAAGACTGGCAAGACTGCGTCAGCCTTGTCATTCGATGAAGCGCTGGCCGGTCAATGTGATTTCTGGAACAAGGCATGGGAGAATATTGACATTCGGATTGACGGTGATGCCGAGAGCCAGCAGGGAGTCCGCTTTTCGATTTTCAACCTGCATCAGACCTATCACGGCTACGATCCGGGGCTGAACATTCCCTGCAAGGGTTTGACTGCGGAAGTATATTACGGAGAAGTGTTCTGGGACACCGAGACTTACTGCTTTCCGTATTACATGTTCAACAACCCAAAGGCGGCCAGGAACCTGCTTCTTTACAGGTATAAATACCTTCCCCAGGCGTGTGAGCGTGCCAGGGAACTGGGCCTTGAAGGCGCACGGTACCCCATGTGTACGCTTGATGGGACCGAAAGCTGTGCGACTTGGCAGCACGGCGACTTTGAGATCCATGTCAGCGTGGCGGTTGCATATGCAATCTGGCATTACGTCAAAGTGTGCGGCGACAAGGATCTTCTTTACAGGCAGGGGATCGAGATGCTGCTCCAAATATGCCGATTCTATGCTGCGCACGGCGAATACAGTCCGCGCAACGGTGACTTCTGTCTGTTCGGTGTAATGGGACCGGATGAGTATCACATGAACGTCAATAACAACTGCTACACCAATGTGATGGTCAAGAAAACGTTTGAGTACACTCTGGCCGTGGTTCAGGAGATGAAGAAGTCCGCTCCGGAACTCCTGGCCAGGGTTGCCGGCAAAGTTAAACTGCGCAAGAACGAGTTGAACGACTGGCGGCAAATGGCCCGCAAGATGCGGATCCCTTATGACAAGAAGAGGGATCTTTATGAGCAGCATGACGGTTATTTCGATCTGCCCGAAGTTGATGTTAAGCATTTCCCGGAGTCGCAGATACCGGTTTACAAGCACTGGCCATACCTTAAAATTTTCCGGTACAATATGATTAAGCAGCCGGATGTGCTCCTGCTGCCGCTGTTCTTCAGCGATGACTATTCAATCCGAACCAAAAAAATAAATTATGAGTATTACGAGGCAAGGACAATTCATGAGTCCTCACTCTCGCCTGGAGTGCATTCCATCCTTGCCTCTGAACTTGGCAAAGGGAAAGAGGCCTGGGATTTCTTCAAGTACATGGTCCGGATGGATCTCGACAACTATAACCGCAACACGGAGCAGGGGTTGCACGTGACATCGATGTCCGGAGCGTGGCTGAACATGGTTTACGGCTGGGGCGGCCTGCGCACCGACGGTGACCTGCTGTCGTTCATTCCGGCGATTCCGCGGAAATGGAGGGAATTCAGTTACAGACTTCGTTGCCGGGGTTCGATCCTGGAAGTTACCGTGGGCAGGAAGTCGGCAATCTTCAGAGTCGTCAAGGGTGCCAGTGTAAGAGCCAGGATCTATGGGAAAGTACATGAGATAACTGCCGCCGGGTTGGATGTTGCACCCAAGAAGTTACCGGTTTAATAGACTGATATTTCCGGGAAGGACCATTCCGGTCTTTCGTTTCTGGTTTGGGCAGATTGTTAAAGAAGCTGAACTATATTTCGCGTATTATGGTCTTAGAATCACGTTAATCACATAGAGGGAAAACGGGATGAATAGTGAAGAAACTAACAAGAAGATAATTGAAACCGGCAAGGATTTCTTTCAAAGCATTTCTGGTGAAAAGCCATCGCTTTTCAACAAAGGCGTGTGGGTCGGAAAGGTAATGGACTGGAGCATGAAGAACGAGCAGTTCAAGGTCCAGTTGTTCCGCTTTGTTGATGTATTTCCTTCCCTCAGTACCGGTAAGCTGCTTACCAGCCATATTCGCGAGTATTTCGGCGACGAGAAGAATATTCCCCCGGTTCTATCGTGGGGTGCCAAGGCCGCGGGATTGCTTGGATCACTGGGCGGAGCTGTGTTGAACAAAGCGATATCGGTCAACATGCGTGAAATGGCGGGCCAATTCATTATTGGCGAGAACAGCATAGATGCCGTCAAGAACCTGGAACGACTGCGTAATGATCAGTTCGCAGCTGTCGTTGATCTACTCGGCGAGGCAACACTTTCCGAAGAAGAGGCCGAGACCTATGTAAACACCTACCTGGAAATCCTCGATGCGATGAAAGTTGAGCAGGAGCGGTGGAAAGGCCTGACAGGAAAGGGCGGCGATCCAAAACTCGACTGGGGGCATGCTCCGAAAATAAATATTGCCGTGAAGCCTACCGCTCTCTTCTGCCTGGCAAACCCGCAGGATTATGAGGGCTCGGTATCTGCAATCATTGAGAGGGCACGACGAATCCTCAAAAAAGTCATCGAGGTGCAGGGCTACCTGTGCATTGACATGGAGTCTTACAAGCACAAGGAGATTATTCTCGAAGTCTATCGCCGACTGAGGCTGGAGTTCCGTGATTATCCTCACTTCGGCGTGGTTCTGCAGTCCTATCTCCTGGACACAGACAGGGATTTGAACGATCTCATTGCATGGGCTAAACAGAACAGGGTCCAGATTTCAGTTCGACTCGTTAAGGGTGCTTACTGGGATTACGAAACAGTCCGAGCCGAGCAGAATGGCTGGCAGGTGCCTGTATGGAGCATCAAGGCCGAGAGCGATGCCGCTTTCGAACGTCACATGCGGATACTGCTTGAAAACCACAAAATTTGCCATGTTGCCTGCGCTTCCCATAATATTCGTTCGATATCTGCAACCCTGGAAATTGCAAGGGCGTTGAATGTTCCCGAAGAACGTTATGAATTCCAGGTGCTGTACGGCATGGCTGAACCGGTGCGCAAAGGTATCCTGAACATAGCCGGCCGCATACGCCTCTATTGCCCATACGGCAGCATGGTACCGGGCATGGGTTACCTGGTGCGAAGGCTCCTTGAGAATACTTCAAACGAATCATTCCTTCGCCTGAGTTTTGCTGATAATGCCGAAATCGAGAGACTGCTTGAAGATCCAGTAAAGACTGCAGAACATGAGCGTGCTGCCAGGGCTGCCGCTCCGAAAGAAAAGGTACAGGTGGGACCCGGCGGACTCCAGCCGTTCAATAATGAGCCAATGGTTGATTTTACAAGAGCTGATCACCGTGCCGCATTCCCGGCAAAAATTGCCGAGGTCAGGCGACAGCTTGGGCGCACGTATCCACTGTTCATCGGCGGCAGGGAGATTCCGACCCAGGATCGAATCGCTTCGGTCAACCCGGCCAAACCTGCGGAAATTATAGGCCATGTCTGCCAGGCAGGCATCAGGGAAACGGGTGATGCCATTCAGGCGGCCAAGGCTGCCTTTCCGGCCTGGCGCGACACCGATCCGCGTAAACGTGCCGAGTACCTTCTCAAGGCGGTGGAATCGGCCCGTAAGAGAGTGTTCGAGCTGTCGGCGTGGCAGGTCCTGGAAATTGGCAAACAGTGGGACCAGGCATATGCCGACGTCACCGAAGCCATCGACTTCCTCGAATACTATGCGCGTGAAATGATCCGGCTGGGTAAACCGAGGCGTACAGGCCATGCGCCCGGCGAATTGAACCATTATTTCTATGAACCCAAGGGAGTGGCTGCAGTCATTTCGCCTTGGAATTTTCCCCTCGCCATTAGTCTCGGTATGGTTTCCGCGGCGGTTGTCACCGGCAACTGTGTGGTTTTCAAGCCGTCCGGCCTGACGTCGGTAATCGGCTGGCAGATAGTAGAACTCTTCCGCGAAGCCGATCTGCCCGAAGGTGTCTTCAATTATACACCAGGCCGTGGTTCGGTAATGGGCGACTTCCTTGTGGACAGCCCGGACGTAAGTCTTATTGCTTTCACCGGTTCGATGGAAGTAGGGCTGCGAATAATTGAACGTGCAGGAAAGGTCCATCCCGGCCAGGCGAATGTTAAGAAAGTTGTTTGCGAAATGGGCGGCAAGAATGCCGTTATCATCGATGACGATGCGGACCTGGACGAAGCAGTGCCGCATGTCCTGTATTCTGCATTTGCGTTCCAGGGACAGAAATGTTCCGCCTGCTCCAGGGTTATTGTGCTGGATTCGGTCTATGACAAGTTCGTTTCGCGCCTGGTGGAAATGGCCCGTGCTGCGAAGGTTGGTCCTGCCGATGATCCGGCATACTACATGGGTGCTGTGGCCGATGACAAGGCGATGAAGAATATCAAGGAGTACATTGAGATCGGGAAGAAAGAGGGCAAGGTCCTTTACCAGAGCCCGGTGCCGGGCGACAGTGGCTACTACGTGCCCATGACAATTATCGAGGGGATTACCCCTCAGCACAGGATTGCGCAGGAGGAGATTTTCGGTCCGGTACTTGCCGTGATGCGGGTTAAGGATTTCGACGAAGCCATTGAATGGGCCAACTCGACTAAATTCGCGCTGACCGGCGGGGTTTTCAGCCGCAGTCCTGAACACCTGGCCAGGGCACGGCGTGAATTCAGGGTGGGGAATCTATACCTCAATCGCAACAACACCGGTGCCCTTGTTGACCGCCAGCCGTTCGGCGGTGCGCGCATGTCGGGTGTAGGTACAAAGGCCGGCGGCCCGGATTACCTGCTGCATTTCATGGATCCCCGCGTGGTAACGGAGAACACGATGCGGCGCGGTTTTACACCTTCGATCGAAGATGATGAATCACGATTTAATGGGTGATTTGGAATACTGGAAAAGATGGAAAAATGGAAACAAGGTTTTAGCGCCGAACCGGACAATGAAAGAAATCGAGAAAAAGCTGCTAACGAGGTGACAATATGATCCTGCGGGCAGGTAGAAACATAATAATTGTTTCGGTTATTATAGTCTCTGCGGCTGCTGTTGCTGCCACAAGGGATGAACAGGTAAATTCCCCGTTTGAAAATCTTAAGACTGAGCCTGTTGCTGTCACATGGCAGTACAGTAACGATGGGGGTAAGACGTTTGCGGCAAAGCCGCATCCGGCTCCGCCGCCTGGCCAGGGCCCCAACATCAAAGAATATCCTTATGCCTGGAAAGGCACATTCGCGGTTGCGGATCCGTCAAAGATTGCCGGCCTCTGGGTACGCATTACCGGAGGCGGTGAGAAACCGCGGGCGAGTATCTGTAACGGCAATCTCTCAGATGCTGCCGGCGGTTACTGGAAAGACCTTGGTTTTTGTCCGACACTGTTGAGTGCAGTTATAACCCTTAACGATAAGGAAATTGCCTTTCCTCATGGAGCGCCATTGCTGCAGTTCTGGGTGCCGCTGACTGGTGAGATCAAGAAAGGGGCAAACACTGTTGAACTGCGTGGCAACGTCTATACCTACTGGGGTGGTGCTTCCTATGCCGGTACAGTGGCCCTGGTTGATGCGCTTGATGCGCGGGTCATTTCCGCTGCCGCCCAACCGTTCGAAATCTTTAATGGCCCTGTGCTTGGTGATTTCGGTGAAGGCTATTTTACCGTTTCCTGCCGCAGTCAGTTGCCTGCTGAACTGACGGTTGAAGCGACGCCCATCGAACCCTCCGGTCAGCCTGTTTCAGTGTCTTCTCCCGGCAAGATATGGCATCGTTTCAAAGTAGACATACCCAAGGATACCCGCAGAGTCAGTTACACCATTACGGCCAGGGCAGGCCAGTCTGTAACCAAACGGGGACCGTTTGTGCTGACGATTCCAGCTCTTAAGGATTATCGTTTTATTGCCTTTGGCAACCCCATGCAGCAACCTGGTTGTCCGGAACCTTTAACTGCAAACTCGAAATGCATTGTGAAGATCAGGCCGGATTTCGTGGTCAATACCGGGAATCTCATGGAGCAGGAATCCTGGTCGTTTGACTGGGAGGAGGCATATATCAAACCGGCGTCGGTACTGTTGTCAGCCATCCCAACATTGATCACTCCGTGTAACAGGGACTACACCGGTATCTTCAATGAGCTGCACATTACGCCTGCAGCTGATGGCTACTCACGCAATTGGACGAAGGTTATTGGTCCGGCGCTGTTTGTAGGTATTGACGGTAATGATGACTGGTCCGAGGGCGGAAAGAACATCAAGTGGCTGGATGAAGTGCTGGGTAAGTCGAAAGAGAAGTTTATTATTGTACTGAGCGGATACCCGGCTTATTCCTCGGGTATCAACAGCAAGAAATTCTTTGGCGGGCGTGTTACAAGCCGGAATGTCATAATGCCGCTGCTGGCCAGGCACAAAGCCACATTGATGCTGTCCAGCTGGGATCCGACTTATGAGCGCATTGAACCGACTCCGGACAAGGGGATTACACAGATAGTTACCGGCTGTATCGGCCAGGGAGGCTGGCACAAGTGGGACAGCCGGTTTGGATCCCAGCCTTTTGGTCCCGGCGAAGGGGCCAATCCGCGCGGCACCCTCGGCAAGGTTGTGCTGCCGGACGGGCGCGAGTGGGTGGGATATTTCAGTACACGTCACTTTTGTGTCTTCGATGTTAGAAGTGACGCTATAGAAATGAAGGTTTACCGCGCCCCATCGCAGGGAAAAGAAGTTAACAGCGTCAAGGATTTGGAAGTCATCGATCAGAAAACGTTCAAGCCCAGACAGTAGGTGCAGTTGTTGTATGGAGGAAAAGCAATGAGAATGAGGAACATGTTTTGCAATCTTAGTCATACAATGCAGTTGTTCGTCGCTGTTACACTTGCCTGCACAGGTATAACGGTTGCTTCTGGTGCCGAAGATTCGTCTGTCAACAAGGATATGCAGGCCAAGCGCAGTCCGAAAACATATATGGCTATCTTTATCAATGGTTACGGTTCAGACGTCCTGCCACAGGATCCGGCGCAGTTTGAAAAGCTCCTGGAATCAATTACAGGGGAAGGGCATTTCAATGCCGTGCTCTGCAAATACACGCCCGAACGGGAGGCCCTCTGCAAAAAGCACAATGTGCTCATGGTGGTGGATCTTTTGTCGGAGCCCCATGTTTACAAGAATCCTGCAGAATGCGAGAAGCTTCTTAAAACACTGCAGAACAACCAGACTGTTGCTGCCTATCATCTCTGGGCGGATCGCTTTGGCAAAATGGGCGATGGCCGTGCAAGGGACATCGACAATGTTCATAAATGGGACCCAACTCATGCCACATACACCGGAACTTACCAGAGTGGCGGTATAAACTACCTGGCCCGTTCTGATTTTATCAGCTACTACGACTTTGCCTGGAAGCGCGGTCCGGACAAGAATTTTCCGAATCTTCTTGCTGCCTGGAATACGGCCAGGGTTCATGATAATCGTCTCGGCCGCTACTGCATGACCGATGCCGGGCTGGCCGGAAAAGGAAATTATAACCGCCTTTTATACACGCAGACGACCTCAATAGCCTGTGGGTTGCGGGCCGCGATGTGGCATATAGGATCTGCGATCATGAACATGAATGACTTCAAATTCAACGATTACGGAAAGGATCTTTCACAGGTGAATTCCTGGATAGAGCCTATGCGTAGTGAGATAGCAAAAATTGGCCTGCCGACTGCAATTTATTCAACATCCTGGACCTGTGACTGGAACAACAGGCCCGTGCAGCCTGCCGAGGGCCAGAAGGCCATGCCACCCGGCCTGGATAAGAACGCTTTCCCTGCCGACTTCTGGATTCAGCCCCTTAAGGGCGAATTCGTCATGGGTGTCTCGAAATACAACAATACTTCCAGTGATGTGTTATTTGTTGCTAACCACAACGCGTATGCCGAGCAGAACGTGACGCTTAAACTTATCCGTGCAGCCAAGCCCAGGATCTTTAACAGAAGTACCCGTTCATACCAGGGTGCGGAGGTCAAGGACGGTTCATTCAGTTTTAAACTTGAGCCGGCCGGCGGTGCAATAGTGCTTTTTGAGTAAACAGATTGGAAGTAGCAGCGTAAATTTGTACGCTTGCACATATAGAAAAGAGGGTGCAATGGTTGTGTACAGACCTTTGATTACTGCGGTGTTGTTATGTTCACTGTTTGCGCAGCAAACTGTGGCTGCTGATACCGTGATTGTGGTTTCGCCTGATTCTGCATCAAATGTCCAGCTGGCGGCACGTGAGGTTGCCCGCTATGTGTATCTTCGTACAGGTGAACTGTTGCCTGTCTATTCTAAGGAGAAGCCTGGAAAGAATTCCATCCGGCTGCAGAAGGATATCACGCTGGGGCCCCAGTCCTATCGCATGAAAACTGGGCGAGGTGAAAGAGATTCAAGAACTCTGATTCTATCTGGCGGCAGTGATGTTGCGGTATTGTATGCGGCTTACCATTTCGCGGAGAAGCTGGGAGTAAGGTTCTACCTGCATGGCGATGTGGTGCCGGATCAGAAGATTCTATTCCTATTGCCTGACCTCGACGAGACTCATTCCCCTCTGTTCGAGACGCGCGGTCTTGTGCCGTTCCATGATTTTGCGCAGGGTCCTGACTGGTGGGAAGCTGATGATTACAAGGCGTACTTCAATCAAATGGCCAAAATGCGGATGAATTTCATGGGACTTCACTGTTATCCCGAAGGAATGCCTGGCCCGGAGCCGTTGATCTGGATAGGGCATCCTGACGATGTGGATGATGCAGGGAAGGTGTCGTTCAGTTCCCCTTCATTCTGGCAGAGCACAATGAACACCCACTGGGGAAATGCGGCAGTGCCGACTTCGCGGTTTGCAGCCGGAGCTGGTCTCCTGTTTCCGGAAGACGACTATGGCCCGGATGTAACGCGCGGTCACAGGCCTATACCGAAGACACCTGAAGGCTGCAACGAAGTATTTAACCGCACTGCGGTCATGCTCCGCGATGTGTTTTCTTATGGGCGTAACCTTGGCATGAAGATATGTGTTGGAACGGAAACGCCTCTTACAATTCCGTCTGTCGTCCAGGCTCACTTGAGAGAGAAGGGGCTCGATCCGAATAAACAGGAAGTCCGGCAGAAGGTCTATGAGGGTATGTTTACCCGCATCAAGCGCGCTTATCCGATAGATTATTACTGGCTATGGACGCCGGAAAGCTGGACTTGGCACGGTGCACCCCAGCATGAGGTTGAAGCTACGGCGCGCGACATCCAGACAGCGCTGGCGGCGTGGAACAAGATTGGAAAGCCGTTCGGATTCGGTACCTGCGGCTGGGAACTGGGACCTAAGCAGGATCGCGGGCTTTTTGACAAGATACTGCCTAAAGATGCGTCGATGAGCTGCATCAACCGTAATATCGGGTTCAACTGGGTTGACCAGGAGTTTTTAAGGATTAAGGACCGGCCCAAATGGGCGATTCCGTGGCTGGAGGATGACGGTGTGCTGGTGCTGCCGGAGCTGTGGGCGGGAAGAACGAGGCGTGATGCTGCGGATGCGTTGTCGTACGGCTGCACGGGGCTGATGGCGAATCACTGGCGGTCAAAAATTCTGTCACCCAGCATTGCATCGCTTGCCATGGCGGGCTGGTCGCAGGACGGTTGGAATCCGGATGTCGGCAAGCGTGCCCAGGTTCCCAATGTTCCGACAACAGACGTAAGTGTTGGTGGAAGTGTTTCTACGACCAGCGCCCGGATCCAGGGGACTGATGAGGCGCCAGTATACCAGACTGCCCGTTACGACTTATCGGCATACAGGCTGACCATTCCGAATGGAACCTATGACGTGACGCTGAAATTTTGCGAGAATGCATACGATCAGCCAGGCAAGCGGGTTTTCGGGGTGACGATTAATGGAACCCAGCTTGTTGAGAGGCTTGATGTTGCCGCCGTGGCCGGCAAGAACAAGGCCTACGACCTGGTCGCGAAGGGAGTGCGAGTGGTGGACGAGAGTCTAAATATTGAATTCAAGCGTATAGTTGAAAATCCATTTATTTCCGGAATCGTGATCAACGGTATGACGGATGACTTCAATCAGTTCAAGAGTGCACCTTATACTCGCCGCATCAACTGTGGCGGCGGGGTGTGGAACGGATATGTGGCAGACCTGCCTCCGATCGGGGAATTGCCTCCGATGCCCAATCGTAAGCGTGATCTGCCGTGTGCCGATCTTTATGCGGATATGTGTGCTGCATGGTTCGGTTCGGAAGCCGGAGCCGAGATGGCGAAGTTTTTCACGAAGATCGATGGTGACGGCGGCGCTTACGGGGTTGTGCAGGGGCGCGCCACTCTGCCTCGTCCGGAAGTCTGGCTTTACGGACCAGGCGCGTTTGTCGCGATAAGTGCGCCATGGTCGGATGTTTCGAAGCAATATGTTTTTGTCGACGAACTGGCAGCCTTGCGGACAAAGGTCAAAGGGACAGGGAATCTTGAGCGTTTTGACTACTGGCTAAACACTTTCCGCTACATGAGGTCTGTGGCCGAAGTTGCATGTTCACGCGGCGCGTTGAACTCAGCAATGGATAAGATCAAAGCAGAGAATGATGTAATACGGAAGAAGGAACTCGCCGCCTCCGGGGCTTTACCGGCACGGATCAAGCTGGCGCGTGCATGGGAGAAGATGATGACGTATCTTCTGGCGGCAACAGATACTCCAGGCGAGTTCGGGACCATAGCGAACCTGGAGCAAAGCACGCGCGGCGCGCTGAAATTCATTGAAGGGCATGACAAGGAGCTTGCCGGGATTCTTGGCGATCCATTGGACAAAGACACACAGATATCTTCCCTCTACAGGGGTGAACCGCGGATTATTGTGCCGACCCAGCGCAGTGTGGTTTTAAGAAAAGAGAAAGTAACTCTCAAGGTCATCCTTCTGGACAATGAGCCTGCCGCTGAGGCCAGGCTTTTCTGGCGTTCAATGGGCAAGGGCTGGTTCAAGAAGATACCGATGCGCCACGTTGCGAGGGGAGTTTACGAAGTTGCCTTGCCGGAGGTTCCTGGAGAAGGTGTGGAGTATTATCTTCGCGTCAAAACTGCCGCTGGCAGGGAGATGGTCTGGCCGACAACTGCGCCATCCGTGAATCAAACGCTTGTCCAAGAGCCTTAATCAGCACAGCCCCTTTGTTACTGACTTTCTTGAAGCGAATGGCCTGATTGTTCTAAAAAATGACCCGATAATTCTAGCATTAAGGGCGCAATTATAAGAAAATATCGAAAATTGAACAAGGTCATTAAAGTATGCTGCAAAAGGTGATTCAATTTTTATTTAACAGTATTTCCGTCAGATTGATCGCATCGGTGATGGCGGTTTGTTTCGTTGGCAGTGTTCAGTCTGCGGATCTGAGTTACAATACCGCAGCCACGACAAATCTCACAGGTGATGTATCTTATGATAATGTGTTGATCGGAGTGACTGGCGGTAACGCATCTACAATTGTTGACGCTACTGGAACCACCAGTTTCACTTCCGCGGGATCGACGGTCTATGTTGGCGTGAATCTGGTAAACACCCCAAGTATAGGCACCTTGAAGCTGGGAACCAACAATAACATTACTGCTGCCACGAAGATTGTAATGGGTGGCAATGAGCCGGACGGCGACAGTTCAAGTGGACATAGTGCAACCGTCACGAGTGCTAATAATGGCGTTACGACGATTCTTACGCCTTCCTTTGCTCTGGGTACCTCCAAGGGCACGGGCAATTTCACGCTTGGCACGGGTGCTACACTGAACATGGGCTCAAGCGGTTCGAGGACCGCGCTGGTCATCTCAAGGTCCGATACCGGTAACGGGTACAACAGGCCGGCTATCGGTAATATGAATTTAGCGGCAGGTTTAGCCAATTTGCATCTGAACTCGCTCGTAATCGCGCGGAAGACCGTAGGCGGAAATAGTGAGAATAATTATACTGGCACCGGCGCGCTGACGTTCAGCGCCAATTCTGGTAATCATCTTGACGTCAGCGGTACAGGAAACGTGGTCAGGATCGGTTATTCTGAAATCGCCTATATGGGTCCACAGGGAACGCTGACGATTGGAAATCTTGAATCAAGCAGTTCGATTACCTCTACCGATAACAACACCGCGATTCTTCTCGGGTACCATTCGGGAACGGTAGGGTCTACTGTTACCACCGGTACGCTTAATATCAACGGCGGCACGCTGACAATAACAACTGCCGGTGCTGCAATTACCAGCGGAGGCAGCGGGGGAATCAGCAGGCTTAACCTGAAGGATTGCACGCTGATTGCCGGGGCATCCAGCACGAACTGGATGTCAAGTTTGACCACGGCAACTCTGACAAACAGCGTGGTTTTTGATTCGGGTACAAACAGTATAGTGATCGCGCAGGGATTCTCGGGCACGGGCAGCCTTATCAAAAAAGGCACCGGCGCGCTGACGCTTTCCGGAACGAATACATATACGGGCGTCACGGCCGTCAGTAATGGGACACTGCTGGTCAATGGTTCTGTCACCAGTGCGGTTACAGTGGCCTCGGGCTGTGCTTTTGGAGGCTCTGGCACAGTTTATGGAAATGTCAGTCTGTCGACGAGCTCGACTGCAGTTTTCTCGAATAATGCGCCTATGACCATTTTCGGTTCGCTGATATTGACCAACAATGTCGTACATCTGAATCTGCCCGATAAATTGCCGTTGGGAACCTACACGCTGTTAACATTTAACGCCTCTGGCAGTTCTGGAGCGTTTATCAGGGGGGTTGTTATTGACAGTGGTTCTGTGATCGGCGTGCCTATGATAGCAATGGGTAGTACAAATGTTAACCTGGTTGTCTCTCCGCCGGGCATGATGATCGTTATTAGATAGTATTAAAGCGCCAAAGGTAAAAAAGGCGCAAGCTCTCCGGAACGTTTTAAATGATTCGTTACTGTTCTGTTAAAACAGGCGACCGGCTTCATGGAACAGCTGTCAGGTAAAATGGAAGGAATGTCATGTGCTCTTTCGGCCGGTTCTGGTAACATTACAAATGATGGATCGCTTTTTGTTTGAGGCGGGTGGTGATAAGTGCCTGCCAGGGGGTTGATTCCTGTGGGTCGAGAAAAGATTACAGATTTCAGGAAGAAGCCGCTTTTTCTAGCGGTTGTATTGCTGTTTATTGTTCTTTTTGCCGGTTCGGTATCGGCGATGGATGGAAACTGGACTAATGACGCAAACGGCAGCTGGTCGGACAGCGGAAACTGGCTGAACGGAACGATTGCTGACGGTTCGAGTTCTACAGCATATTTCACAAATGCCATAACAGCTAACCGTACGGTATCCCTGGACTCGGGTTCGCGGTCCATTGGAAGCCTTATTTTCAGCAACACAGGCTCTTACGGTTTTACGGTGAATAACGGCACTATGACTCTATACAACACTGTTACGGTCAATCCCGGGAGTACGGGAACGCTGGCAACCGCAGTTTCGGCTACGACTTTGAACAAGGCTGGATCGGGAGTTCTCAAGTTAAATGGTAACGCTTCATTTGGGAGTGTGACCATTGCGTATGCAGGTAACCCAAGTGGCACTGTGAGCTATGGTGTTGTGACTGTTGGCAGCGGGGTTACGCTTTCGGTAGGACCGGGTTCTGTGTACATAGGGGTTGGCACCGGCTCGGCCAACAATGGTGGTCAGCTGGTCGGCACGCTCGACGTTTCAGCGGCTTCAAGCTTTGTGGCCAGCGTTGGTTACTTTAAAGTCGGAGGCACTGTGGGCGGCGTTGGATACTTATACCTGGGTACCAGCAACACGATAACCGCTACAAATGAGTTCGGCGTGGAACACGGCAATTGGGGATTCCCCAACGGGTACGGAACGGTCACGACGGCCGCCGGTGGGACTACAACAATTCATACACCTGCAATGTATGTTGGCCACAACACTCCGAACAGCACAACTGGTGGTTCGGGCACATTCACAAACGGTTCCGGGGCAACGCTGAATCTCGACGGCCTTAGCGGCGGGCGGGCGGCGCTGTACATTGGCGTGCTGAGCAGCGGTAATGGAGGTTCCAGCCCCAACCCGAATGTCTTGGACCTTTCCGGTGGTGGGACAGGTCTTGCGAGTTTGAAGCTCAGCTCGCTGGTGGTGGGACAATTACAAGGCGGGAATAATTCTGTTACCGGAACCTTGATCCTCAGTTCAAATAGCGGAAACCAGCTCGACATCAGTGGTACTGGCAATGTTGTTTTGATTGCTGACAGCGGCGGCAACGGTTCGAATACAGGCACTCTTACGTTTGGCGGAGGGACTGGCACAGTAACTTCTGCCGATGATAGTGCAGCTATTCTTATTGCTAACAAGCGTAGCACCGGTACTCCCACGGGAACCTTGAACTTGTACGGAGGTAAGCTTACGATTACAACGGCCGGCGCGGCCATTTCTGGCGGTGGCGGAACCAGTACTCTCGTCCTGAGCAACTGTACGCTTGCGGCGGGTGCGCCGAGCACAAACTGGATATGGGGGCTTACGACTGCGACACTTAAAACCAACGCGGTATTTGACACCGGAACTAACGGTATTGCTATTCCCCAGGTATTCTCCGGTACGGGGAACCTGATCAAGACAGGATCTGGTTCCATGATTCTTTCGGGTACGAACACATATACAGGTGAGACCACAGTAAGTAACGGCAACCTGCTGGTTAATGGAACAATCACAAGTACCGTAAGCGTTGCGTCGCCAGGCGGTTTCGGCGGTTCGGGGAATGTTAACGGGAATGTGACGTTTTCCTCGGGAGCATCTGGAGTGTTCATACTGGGAGGTGCTCTGAACATTACGGGTTCGCTTGTTTTGAGCGGGAATAATACTGCACACCTGATACTGCCTGCGGGGGCCACAAACGGATTGTACAGGGTGGGATATTACAACTCTTCCGGGAGTTCAGGAAAGTTTGAACCATTGGCAGTAATAGACAGCGGATCTGCGTCGAACGGTACTCCAGCAATCATTATGGGTAACGGAACTATCGACGTGCAGATTGCTCCTCCGGGTTTCCTGCTTACGATAAGGTAAAGAATGCCTGACATGGGCGGTCCTGATTCGCGGGACACTGCCGGCACAGTGATTCGAACACCGTAAACAGGATTCTCTGTAACTTGTTTATCAATAACCTCTTCGCTATCTAAATTCATTCCAGCTCTGGCCGAATAGTGCTACAATATGGCCTGATCATTCTAGTGTTTAGGGTGATATTATGAGAGAATACCGAGAATAAGAGGGGTTAGCTTCAAATGCAAAAGGTGATTCAATTCGGAAACAGGATCCATCTGTTTCTTGTATTTACCGTTTTGGTGGCGGCTGGCACAGCGCAGGCTACGGACGGCTACTGGACTAATGATGGAAGCGGTAACTGGTCGGACAGTGGCAACTGGCTGAACGGAGTCATAGCCAACAGCGGTGCGGCCTATTTCACCAATCCCATTACTGCGAGTCGCATAGTGACAGTAGATTCGGCACCGTCAGCAATCGGTAACATGACCTTTACCAACACCGGAGCATATGGCTGGACCATTAACGGCGGAACATTGAACCTTTCTGGTTCGACCATTACTGTTAGCGCCGGCAGTACCGCTACGGTTGTTTCAGCGATATCCAGTACCGCAGGACTTACCAAGGCTGGCACCGGAATCTTGAATCTCAACGGCACTGTGACGCTGGGTAACTTGAGCGTCGGTGTTAGTGTTGCTGCGGGATCTGTGGTTATGGGTAACGGGAGTTCAATATCTGTTGGCAGCGGTTCCGGAAACAATTTCTATGTCGGAGTAAGCAGTGGGGGTAATGGTACTCTAGATGCTTCCTTGTCTTCTATTTTCACGGCAAATGTTAACAATTTCTATGTTGGAACCGGCAGCAGCGGTGGTATAGGAACGTTGAAGCTTGGTGCCAGTAATGTAATTACTGCTGTGACGCTTTTCGGTGTTGGATCATCGGACTGGGATTGGACCACCGGGACACTGACGACTGCCAATAACAGCACTACAACGATTCACACTCCGCTTTTGCGAATCGGTTACGGTGTAGCTAACGGAACAAGCAGTGGAACTGGCAATTTTACTCTCGGTACCAATGCGATACTCGACATTGATGGCCTTTCCGGCGGCCGGACTGATCTTATTGTCGGCTATGATGATGACCAGTATGGCAGATCAAGCCCTGGCAGCATTGATCTTTCTGCAGGCATAGCCATTTTGAAGCTTAGTTCACTGGTAGTGGGGCATCAGCTTGGCAATGCCAATAGCCCTGGAACACTGCTCCTAAGCACGAACGCTCTGAACCATCTCGACATTTCCGGTACCAATACTGTTGTTGTGATTGGTTACCTCGATCTTTGGGGAGGTAATAACGGCGGTTCTACTACCGGCACACTTACCATAGGCGGTCTCGATACTAACAGCACGATAACTGCTACGGACAACAGCACGGCTGTGCGTCTTGGCTATCGTGGCGCGTCGGCAAGTGGTTCCGGTATTGGTATTTTTAACCTGAGTGGCGGGACGTTGACCATTACCACTACGGGTTCTGCTATTACCAGCGGTGGCGGCACCGGCACGAGCAGGCTAAACCTGAGAGACTGCACTCTTGCTTCCGGGGCATGCAGCACGAATTGGATATGGGGTTTGACTACGGCAACACTGACAAATAACGTTATCTTCAACAGCGGGACGAACAGTATTGTTATTCCCCAGGTATTCTCCGGCACGGGGAACCTGATTAAGACAGGTTCTGGTTCCATGGTTCTTTCGGGTACGAACACATATACAGGTGCGACGACGGTAAGTAACGGCAACCTGCTGGTTAATGGAACAATCACAAGTACCGTAAGCGTTGCGTCATCAGGCGGTTTCGGAGGTTCTGGTTATGTTAACGGGAATGTCAGTATGTTTTCCGGTGCAAGGGGTGTGTTTGTATTGGATGATCCCATAGACATCACCGGGACTCTGGTGTTGAACGGCAACAATACTGCGCACCTGATTATGCCGGCAGGGGCGACGAATGGATTGTACAGGGTGGGATATTACAACTCTTCCGGGAGTTCAGGAAAGTTTGAATCATCGGCAGTCATAGACAGCGGATCTGCGCCCAACGGGACTCCTGCAATCATTATGGGTAACGGAACTATTGATGTGCAGATTTCTCCTCCTGGATTCCTGCTTACGATAAGGTGATGGGAAAAGTTATGAGCGATGAGTAATGAGTGCGGAATGAATGAGAAACGGAAACATAGATAGGAGTCAATGGGCGATGCGATCAGGGATAGTCCTTTTCTTTGCACTGCTGGCTGGTTTCGGTGGTTTTGTGGAGGCGACGTCCATTACCTGGAACGTGGGGGGAAGCGGTAACTGGGACACCAGTACAGCCAACTGGACAGGGGAAGCAACGGTCTTCACGAATGATGGCACGATGGACGTGACCTTCAATAACACTGCCGGCGGCACGATCGTTATATCCGCCAATATGAATCCCAAATCTGTCACTGTCAGCGCCGGAAGTGGCACCTATATTTTTACCGGCGGCCCTATCATCACCTCAGGTTCGCTGTCAAAGTCTGGTGGCGGCGAGTTGCGAATCAGCTGTTCCAATTCCTTTGCTGGCGGTACAACAGTCAGCGGCGGCAGTCTTAATATCAACAACAACGGGGCTATTGGAACCAACAGGTTGACCATAAACGGTGGTACAGTAGCTAATTACTATAGTGGGACTGGTCCAACTTTGCCTAACAATCCGATGATATGGAACGGAAACTTTAACGTCCCTGACATTATCAATTCAGTAAACTTTGGTAACGGTCCGGTTACGCTTAACAATCCGATCTCTATTTATCTCGCCCGTCTGGTGGTAGGCGGTCCCATTACCGGTCCCGGCGGACTCAATCTTTTTGATGTTTCGACTACTTATCCCGGCGGTACAGGCCTCCAGCTGGATCTTTATGGCCCGGTTACTCTAAGTTCCAATCAAACAATAAAGTTGGCTTTTGCGGTGATTTACGGTGCGATTGGGGACAACGGGAATGGCTATGGTTTGACTTTAACCAGACCGTTTGGGAGTCAGTCTGTAAACTTTCGGGGAACGAATACGTACAGCGGCGATACGGCTGTCAGCTCAGGCTTGTTGAATATCGGAGGGAACCTCGCACTGCAGAACAGCGCGCTAGTCACCAGTCTGGGTGGTTTCAGTATATCCGTTAGTCAGCCGGTCCTGGGTGGTCTCAAAGGCAGTACGGACCTGACATTTGTGTTTTCATCAGGATACGGCTCTGTTTCTGCGCTGACACTTAATCCTCTCACTGGCCACACAAACGACTACTTCGGCGCTATTGCCAATGGTGCCGCAGGTATGAAGTTAATCAAAACAGGTGCCGGAATGCAGATTCTGTCAGGCATCAATACTTACACTGGCGGAACAACCATCAGCAACGGCACCCTGTTGGTTAATGGCTCAGTTACCGGAGATGTTTCTGTTGCAGGGGGTGGTTTTGGAGGAACGGGTACTGTTTACGGGGCAGTGACATACTCCGCTGGTGCGATTGGGGTTTTCTCGAATGGCCCTGCGATGACGATTACCGGTTCCCTTACATTGAATACAAATATCGTCCACGTTAACCTGCCTGAGGGCTTGAAAGTCGGCACATACCCGTTAGCTACGTTTAATCCATCCGGCAGTTCAGGAGAGTTTGCAAAGATGGCCTACATAGACAGCGGCTCTGCGGTAGGTACCCCGATGATTGTCATGGGCAGTGGAACGGTTGATTTGAAAATAGTCGGGCGTGGTTTTCTGATGACGTTGAGATGATGAAGGTGGCGGTTTTTAGATTGCCGAATTCCGATTATTGGGTAAAAGACAATGCTAAGTCCAGAAGTCGGTGAATGGGGCCAAGCATTTAATACCCATCTCCCTGAAGGTTGATAAAAATGAGATATATAAGATATATAATAAGACTAGCGGTTGTAGTGGTGAGCATGGTTTTGGTGGCTGGGAGTGTGCAGGCGGGTTCGTCGCCACGTGGTGAACTCTCTCTTGAAACGCTGGACTGGCGGGTCTGGCTGGATGAGAAAGCGGAGTGGCAGAAAGATAAGCTTTTCGCCCCAGGCGAAGTTCCGCCACTGGCTGCAATTCCTGTCAATCCGCCTACAGGAGGCTGGGATGTGCTTGGAGATGCCACGGGTAAAGCATGTTCGATTCCTGCTTCGGTTGAGGAATATTTCAGCGGCGGAACCAATACATGGACTTACCATGGTGTCAGCTGGTTCTGGTGTGACGTCAAGGTGCCCTCAGCCTGGAAAAGTAAAATAGTACGCCTTGAAGTCGAGAAGGCGCGATTGCGTGCGGAGATTTATGTTAACGGAAGACTTGCGGGATATGACCTTGTTGCGGAAACTCCTTTTAATGTAAACGTCTCGGCATTCTTAAAATATGGAGAGCGCAATCGAATTGCTTTCCGCCTTACAAATCCGGGCGGTCAGCGCGGCTGGGAAGACATGCCCGGGATAAATTGGGGACAATTTGTACTGCCGGCAGGCCATGATTTTACCGGTCTTGGCAGGGTTAACCTGGTTGACACCGAAGCTGTTTATATTGAGGATATTTTCGTTAAGAATCTTCCTCCCGCAAACGGAAGAAATATCGAAGTCCAGGCCGCGATAATGAATTCAAATACGACTGCGGCTAAACAAACCGTTTCGGTTTCAATCAGAGGAACGGGGGCGGCGGCGAAGCGTGATGTCATTCTTCAGCCTGGCGTTAATAAGGTTATCTTTCCCTTTACAGTTCCCAAAGCCAAACTTTGGGATCCGGATCATCCCGAACTGTATGAGTGCTTAATCTCGATCGACGGGGACAAGAGTTCGGCGAGGTTCGGTTTCAGGACCTTCGAGGTAAAACCCGGCACCAGCGGCGGTCACAACTTCTATCTCAATGGCCAGCGTATTCGGTACAAGTCCGCAATCGACTGGGGTTATTACTCCCTTACCGGATTCTACGCCACCCCGTGTATGGCGCGGAAGAGTGTGGCGGCCGCGAAGGCCCTTGGCCACAACGGAATTAATTTTCACCGCCGGATCGGCGAGCCGCTGGTTTTGCAGTATGCCGATGAGCTTGGCCTCTGCCTTTACGAGGAGCCCGGTGCCTTTCACAATATTCCCGATGGATCATTTGCGGCCAGGGTAATGGAGGAGAAGTGCCGCCGCATGGTGTTGCGTGATCGTAATCATCCCAGCCTGGTTATCATTAATTTAAGTAATGAAGATAACCACTGGGATTCGTTGCGAGAACGGGTGCTGCGTGGCATTAGTTTAATGGACGGATCCCGCCTCGTGATAAATACAAGCGGAGCAGAATTCACGAACAAAGCTGAGGACCGGGGGAGCATATACCATATCCGGCCTTACGAGACAGAATTGCGCCGGGATTTCCTGGACTACCACAACGCCTGCAACATGGGCGCAAGATTCAACGAAGGCGCTGTTTTCGCGGGACAGCATCGCTATAACTGCCAGGATCGTCCATATTATCCCGGCGAGGTAATTTCAACCACCGGGCCGGGCAACTGGTACCTCTGTGCTGAAATGCGCCGCGAGCTGAAGCCTGACCGACCCGGTTACGATCTTAACATCCAGACAGGCAATCATGACAAACTTGCTGCTGCATTCCGTGACTGGAATATGGATAAGGCCGGCGGTGGCACTGTTCGTGGTCCGGCGGATATTTCCACTGTGGCAGGGTCCGGAATGCTTTACATGATGGGCAGGCATGCCCAGTCGGTAATGGCAAACAATTCCGCCGAAGGCTATGCCATAAACGGCTGGTCATCGGGGCCGCAGTCAACCGGCACGGGCTCAGATTGGGACTCAGCCATGTGCGACGAAGGCCGGAACCTCAAGGGGTGCCCGGAATATTACCGCTGGTGGGTGAGGCAGGCCCAGATCGCCATGTTCCGCAAGAATGGTAAGTATTTTAAGCCGGGCGACAAGGCTTTGTTCGAGGTGAATCTTATCAACGAGGGAAAGATTTCCAAAGGCGACTGTATCCTGCAGTTGAGGGTTACGGACGGGGCTGGTAATGCCACTGCTTTGCGAGAGGAGCGGAAAATATCAGTCGAAGGCGGAGATTGTTTTGCTCAGCCGCTTAAGCCGCTGAACGTGACAATGGATTCCTCATGGCGCGGCGGCTATATTACAGTGCATGCCACGCTGTTGCGTGATGGTAAGCCTGTGGCCGATGGTGCAGAACAGATACTGCTGTCAAATCGTCCATCATTCCAACCTGCGTTCGCTGCCGCTCCACGTCGCGGCGCAGTATGCAACTGGCCGGCGGCAAAACAGGCCCTGGTTGAAGCAGGCGTTGCGCCGCTTGATTTTGATTCTTCCGTTAAGATTCACATAAGATTCATTGCAGCCGGAGCTGTCCCGGATGACACAACTGTTTTGGCGATGCTTGACCGCGTGAAGCGTGATGGAACATTGCTGTTGGTCAAGTTTGACAAAGCCTGGGCTGCGGTACTGCTCCAGAAAGGAATTCTTTCAAAACCGGTTATGGAGTGGGGCGGACACCAGTCAGAGGGGTGGGATGGGAATGGATGGGGCTACCTTGAGCATTTTATCGGCGACCAGGCCGTTCCGGGAAAAACAGTTATTGGAACCACTGGATGGGAAGTACCGGATCATCCAACGGGTTTCTATCCCTTTGCCAGTGACAAGCCGATGCAGGTGTATGGCCTCTACATGGCGCGCCCAATGAAGTTCTGCCGTACTGTAAAAGATCCGGATGCGGAGAGACGTACTCTGCTGGTTCTTGCCGGAGCCATACGGTATGGCAAGGGCAGTATCCTTCTCCATCCGGGATATCCCGTTGATGCCAGCAATCCATTCAATGACATGCTCTTCTTTAATATGCTGTTGAAATGATGGTGTGAGAAGTGAAGCGCCAATATAATTTGAATTGGCCTGATTGTTCTAACGATTGGCCGGATCGTTAGGGTAATCTGGTCTGGTTAATCATATACTAGGCTTTATAAATACAGTGATTAGTAAGCAGGCAATGTTAATAACAGGAGAACTTCATGAAGTTACAGAATTATGAGTTGAAGAGAGAGAAATTGGTTTCCGCTTTTCGGAAGAAGCTGTCAGAAAAGCCGAAGATGAAGAAGCAGGAAATCAAATTATCCTGGAGCAACTGGGGATTTGGCATTGAGTCGCTGGAGGCCACTGCTATAAGGCTTAATAAATACGGAGTCAGGTGGATCGAGCTTCATGGCAACCGCTACGGGAACGATCTCGGCTACCGGGCCAAGGATGTAATTAAGACTCTTAGATGTTACGACATCAAGGTCGCGGGCATCTGCGGGATATTCGGAAGGGAAAATGATCTTTCAAGTAATTCCGGGGTTATTCGACAGAATGCAATTGATTATATCCGCCGCCAGTTGGACCTGTGTCATGAAGTCGGCGCTTCTTATATGCTGGTGGTTCCGGGCGCAGTTGGAAGGCCCCAGGCTTATGACAGCAGTGAATTCGAGCGGTCCGTGGAGACTCTTAAGATTGTTGCCGGTGATTTTGTGAAGGCAAAGGTCCGCGCGTCAATTGAGCCGATCCGCTCCGCCGAAGTCTCATTTGTCCGCACGGTGGCCGATGCCAGAAAGTATATTGCGGCGGTGGATCATGATGGCATAAAGCATATAAATGGTGATGTCTATCATATGCAGTCGGAAGAGCCGAACATTGCCCAGGCAATTCTCGATGCCGGCGACATGTTGATAAATCTTCATCTTGCAGATTCCAACCGCTGTGCGCTGGGCATGGGGTCGCTTGACGTGGATGCGATCATCATGGCTCTCTATGTTCTTGATTACACTGACGGGTTGCGGTTTGCCACGCCTGAGCCGCTTGGGCCTGGTGGCGATCCTTACCCGGCAATGTTCGGAAAACCGGATCCTGAAGCTCTTGACAATCTTGTTTCCCAGACAGTCCGTTACTGGCGGGAGAGGGAAAGTCAGATAAAATCCTGAGGTGCCCATGGTTATGCCAAAGAGCGCGAGTCTTGCGTTGTCAATGGGTGAGCCAAAGTGCCTGCGATGTGAGAATCTTCAAAACCCGCTGGGGATAGACACGCTCAGACCTCGCCTGAGCTGGATAATCGAGGCCCAAAGCGGCAAATGCACAGAGGCACAAAGAGGAATAAAGCAAACCGGTTATCAGATCCTGGTGGCGTCGAGTGAAGACTTGCTGGCTCAGGACAAGGGTGATCTCTGGGACAGCGGAGAAGTGCCATCGGATAGATGCACGTTTATCGATTATGCCGGAAGACCCTTGCAGTCGCGGATGTGCTGTTACTGGAAGGTGCGGGTGTGGTGTTCGAAACCTGAAAGCGGAACCGCCAGTGGCGGAAGGCCTGAGAATACGGAATGCAGCGTCTGGAGTGAGCGGTCAATCTGGTCAATGGGACTCCTAGGTAGGGATGACTGGTCGGCAAAGTGGATTGGTTCGCCCTCTGATGACAAGGTTGAACCGGCTCCGCTTCTCAGGAAAAGCTTTTCCCTGAAGAAAGATATCAAAAGAGCCACGGCATATATCTGCGGCCTGGGTTATTACGAGCTGTCACTGAACGGCAAAAAGGTTGGTGATCATGTCCTTGACCCAAAAGTGACGCAGTATGACTGTCGCGTTCTATACGTGACTTATGATGTCACGAAGCAGGTCCGCGAAGGCATGAACGCGGCAGGCGTGATGCTTGGTAATGGCTGGTACAACTACCATGTAAAGAATCCGTGGCATTTTGACGAGGCGCCATGGCGTAACAAGCCCAGGATGCTTCTCCAGCTTGAAGTGGAGTATGCCGACGGCTCAACACAAAGTGTGATAAGCGATGGATCGTGGAAATACTCTACTGGCCCGGTACAATTCGACGGAATGCTGAACGGCGAAGTGTATGACGCGCGGCTGGAGAAGGATGGCTGGGACACGGCCGGTTATGATGATTCGAAATGGGTTGCGGCAAAAGTCGTCACCGCGCCGAAAGGCAGGCTCGTTCCTCAGATGAGTCAGCCGATCCGCGTTGTCGGGGTGATCAAGCCGGTCAGCTTAAAACAGCCTAAACCGGGTGTTTTCGTCTATGATCTTGGTCAGAATATTGCGGGTACAGCGCAGTTGACTGTAGAAGGGCCTTCGGGGGTTGACCTCAAGATACAATACGCGGAATTACTGCATCCTGACGGCACGTTGAACCAGACGAATATCAATACCTTCTGTGAATCGGGGGATTTTCAGACCGAGCATTACATTCTCAAAGGCAGGGGCGTGGAGACGTGGCATGCGCGCTTCATGTACTATGGATTCCAGTACGTGCAGATCACGGGGTTTCCAGGCGAATTGAAGCTTGAAAACCTGGCTGGTTTGGTAATGCGCTCTGATGTTGAAAGTGCAGGTAGTTTCGAATGTTCGAATGAACTGCTGAATAAGATCCACAGTTGCAATCTCTGGTCGTATCTCAATAACTTCTTTGGTTACCCGACGGACTGTCCCAATCGCGAGAAGATCGGATGGACAGGCGATGCCCATATTGCCGCAGAGACAGGTTTGTATAACTGTGATCCGTCGGCGGTATACGCCCAGTGGCTGCGTGATTTTCATGATGAAATGCGTCCAAACGGGGAGTTGCCCGGCATAATTCCCACCGGCGGGTGGGGGTACGAGCGCTGGGGCGGTCCGGCATGGTGCTCCGCCCTTATATTGATTCCGTGGTACATGTACCTGTATCGCGGCGATGCCGGCATTCTTCAGGAGAATTACGAATATATGAAGCGGTATGTCGATTACATGACAACCGCTTCGCCCGGCAGCATCAACGCCCAGGGCATGGGGGACTGGTTTCCCGCAAAGACTGAGACGCCTGTGGATGTAACCTCTACCAGTTATTATTACATTGATGCGCTAGTCCTCTCCAGGATTGCGGGTGTTCTGGGCCGGAAAGATGACTCGACAGAATATGCCAGACTGGCCGACAAGGTCAAAAAAGCATTTAACAGCAAATTCTTTGACCGGAAGACGGGGCAGTACGGCGGCGGTACTCAGACTTCAAATGCATGTGCTCTTCACCAGGGGTTGGTTGAATCATCTGATGTTGATGCGGTTGTGAAGAATCTCCTGGAAAGTGTTGTTAAGAATGACAACCACTTTGATGGGGGAATTATCGGTGCGAAGTGCATTCTCCATGCGCTTACGGATACAGGTCATGTTGATATCGCCTATAAACTTGCGGCGCAGAGTACCTGGCCGAGCTGGGGAGACATGGTCAGGCAGGGCGCCACGACATTGTGGGAGGGCTGGAACGCCGATATTGGTACGCATAACCATGTGATGCTGGGCGATATTTCGGCGTGGTTTTATGAGGTCCTGGCAGGAATTCTTCCTGATCCTGCAGGGCCTGGTTTTAAGCGGATTATTATTAAGCCTAGGGTTGCTGGCGATCTTTCCTGGGTTAAAGCCTATCACGATTCCCCATATGGCCGCATTATCAGCAACTGGAATCGTAAGGGTTCCTCATTGACAATGGATGTCACGGTCCCAATCAACACCACGGCCACAGTACATGTACCTTCAATGAATGCTACAGGTGTTATGGAAACTGACAAGGATCCAATTAAAGCTGAGGGGATAACATTCCTGAAAATGGAGAACGGCGCGGCGGTATTTGAGGTTGGTTCCGGATCTTACCGGTTTTCCTCTACGGTTCATGATCAATGATCGAATTGTGGCGTTCAATAATAATTGATTTTTAGGTAATACAGAAACTTGAAAATACGGGGTGTTTCAGGTGAGAACAGGACAACAAGCCTTTAGTGTTGCTGCTGTGGTATTAATGCTAGCTGCAGTTCAGGCCACGGCTGCGACATATACTTGGACTCCAACGACTGCGGGAACGTACAGTTGGGACGATGCCACTTCACAGTGGACCAGTGGCTTTCCGAATGCGGCAGGCGACATCGCCAACCTGAACATCAATCTTGCCGGCGACCAGGCCAACAATCTCAACCGGACTATTACTGTTGGCGGGATAAGCATTGGCGACACGGGCAGCACTTACTACGGCATGACGATTGCCCCTGGGACCGCGGGATCCCTGGTTCTGGATGTGACATCTGGAAGCGCATTTATCAGCAAGTCAACGGCAGCGAATACAACAACGGATGTGATTTCCGTAAACATCCAGCTCAACGACAACCTTGTAGTTACCAATGCTGCGACAGCTTCTTCCGGTGTGCTGACCATTTCGGGCGATATCAGCGGGAGCAGCTATACGATCACCAAGGGGGGTGCGGGTGTATTGAGTCTCAATGGCTCGACGACGGTCGGGAGTTTGTACGCAGACGCTGGCAGTGTATTAAGTTTGGGAACGTTGTCGGTGGGCAATGGTTTAAGTTCCCGGTTATATGTCGGCACAGCTTATTCCATAAGTAACACCGGTACGTTTGACCTGAATGATGCTGCCAGCCTGACCGCCAATGTGGGCAGATTATATATCGGAGTGTGTGCTGACAGTGCCGGCGGCACCGGAAATGGCACGTTGAGATTGGGCAACAACACCAGCATCACAGCCACGAATGTCGTCATCGGCGGCAGTTTTCCTGAGGCTAACACTGGTGCCAACAATCGCGGCCAGGTGACAGTTGCCTCGGGTGCTACAGTAACCATTGACACGTCTCTCTTGATTATCGCTTCAACGAAGAGTGAAGGTGGTGCCAACACGTTCACTCTTCTGGGCAGCGGTGCGACGCTGAATCTGGGTGTAAATCCGGGTATTAGTACAAATCGGACCGCGCTGTATATTGGTAGGAAACTCACGGGGGCTCCAACGGGTAAAACGTACTCGGGCGATATGAATTTGTCGGCTGGCACGGGCAATTTGTATCTCAATCAGTTGGTGCTTGCTATCGATCTCGGCGGCACCGCCTCTGGCGGAAACAACATAATCGGCTCCCTGACACTGGGCTCCAGTGCTTCGAATGTTCTCAATATTTCCGGCACGAATACGCCGGTGAAAGTTGGCTATACGGACAGCACGACAGCCGATGGCGGTACGGTGAATGGGACCCTCTCGATAGATAACCTGGCGTCTGGCAGCGAGATTGCGGTCACCGATGGCACCACCGCTATTATGCTTGCCCAGAAAGCGGGCAACGCAAGTGCCGCTACGGGCATGTTGAACCTTAACGGCGGTATGTTGACTATCACTACCGCTGGTTCGGGAATAAAGGGCGGCGGCGGAACGGCCAGGCTCAATTTAAAGAATTGCACGCTGATTGCCGGTGCATCAAGCACGAACTGGATACAGGGTTTGACTACGGCGACATTTACCAACATTGTGACGATTAACTCCGGCACCAACTCCCTGGTAATTCCCCAGGGTTTTTCTGGCACAGGCAGCCTGGTTAAGTCTGGAACCGGCTTGCTGAGGCTTTCGGGATCTAACACTTACAGCGGCGGAACAACAGTGAGCAATGGGGCTCTGGTCGTGAATGGAACAATTACGAATGCAGTAAATGTTGCGTCTGGCGCCGGGTTTGGCGGTTCAGGCACTGTTGTCGGTAACGTTACGCTGACAAATGATTCGTATGGGGTTTTTGTTCATGACGATCCCCTGGCAATTACAGGCAACCTTATTTTGACGAATAATGTCATTCACCTGAATCTGTCCACGGGTGTGACGAACGGGGTGTACAGGCTGGTAGATGTTTTGTCCGGAAGCATCTCGGGCCAATTCAGCCCCATGGCTGTTATCGACAGCGGTTCGGCTCAGGGTTCTCCAACGATCGTAAGCGGGATCAACTATGTCGACCTCAAACTGATTCCTCCGGGGCTGGTGATCATGTTGTTTTAGGATGCAACAGCAATGGTGTTAGATATTGCAGGAATAATGTCAGATGTCGCCAATCTGAATGTCAATAACGGCGTAACCGATGCCTAAGCCTTAATCAGGCAGTTAACGTCGGCACGATCAATATTGGCGGTAAAGACAACGGCGGAGTGGCGGCTTACGGAGCATGTTCCGGCTGTTGCCGGTGCTCCTCCCGGTTCGTGATAAATGATCTAATTGTAGTGTTTAATAATAATTGATTATTAGGTAAGATTGCTACTGAATAAACGGGGTGCTTAAGGTGAGAACAGGAAAACAAGCCTTTAGTATTGCTGCTGTAGTATTAATGCTAGCTGCAGTTCAAACCACGGCTGCGACATATACTTGGACTCCAACGGCTGCGGGAACGTACAGTTGGGACGATGCCACTTCGCAGTGGACCAGTGGCTTTCCAAACGCGGCAGGTGACATTGCCAACCTGAACATCGACTTGGCTGGTACCCAGACTATCAATCTAAACCAGACGATTACTGTTGGTACGATCAATATTGGTGATACAACCACGGCGTTTTCCGGCGTAACGATTGCCCCAGGCACCGGAGGATCCCTGATAATGGACGTTTCTTCGGGAGGTAACTTAATCAACAAGGCAACGAGCGGGAACGCGGTTGTCGATACAATCTCTGCCAATATTCAACTCAACGACAATCTCGTTGTCACAAATGCTGCCGCAGGTGGCGCGTTGACAATTTCGGGCAACGTCAGTGGAAGTAATTATACGCTTGAAAAGATTGGTGCCGGCACTTTGAATCTTAATGGTTCAACAACAGTGAAGGGGCTGATCATCGGCTATAGGACTGCCGGAGGATCAGTGATTGCCGGAAGTTCCGCAACGTTGTCAGTCGGGTCTGGTTCTTCGGACAACCTCTATGTTGGTGTAGGCTATAACGGCAGTAGTGGCAACAGTGGAATCCTCGATGTGTCGAATACGGTCAGTTTTGCAGCCAATGTGGGCAACTTGTTTGTGGGAGTGAATATCATCAGCGGTGGCAGCGGCGCCGCAGGTAATGGCACTCTCCGGCTTGGTACCAACAATACTATCACAGCTACAAACTTTGTAATGGCGGGTGGCGAGCCGGATGGAAACACCGGCATAGCCAATGGTAACACGGCAGTTTTGACAACGGCTCCTAATAGCATTACCACAATTGTCACTCCCGTTATGGCTATAGGTACGGTAAAGTCGTCAGGCGGAACTTTCACCCTTGGTTCTGGTGCTACTTTGAATCTTGGTAACAGCGGGGCAAGAACGTCGCTGACACTTGGAAGGCATACTGCATGGACTTATGGTGGCGGTCCCGGTACCATGGATCTTTCGGGCGGTGGGACCGGTGTCGCCAAATTGTACTTAAGCAAGCTAGTTCTTGGGATATACATCAATGGCACTACCGGCGATACCAGCACACATGCGCGGGGTTATATGATTCTCGGGCCAAGCAGCTCGAACCACCTGGATATCAGTGGTTCTGGTAACGTTGTTAGTATCGGATATACAGACAACAACGGAGGTGCCCAGGGCATCGGCTCTCTGGTTGTAAGCAATCTTGACGCCACCAGTTTAATTATTTCCACCGATAACAATACGGCCATCCTGATTGCTCAGCAGGGCAATCACGCGGCTTCCGGCTTATTTAGCCTGTGTTCTGGCTCCTTGGCCATCACTACCACAGGCTCTGCCATAGCCGGAGGTGGTGGTACGAGCACGCTGAACCTCAAAGACTGTACATTGATTGCTGGTGCATCGAGTACTAACTGGATACAGAGTCTGACCACCGCAACTCTTACTAACACAGTAACCTTCAATACAGGAACAAACACTGTCGTGATTCCGCAGGCATTCTCGGGAAACAGTGCCATGACTAAGAGTGGAACAGGTATTCTAATGCTTTCAGGTGCCAACACCTATACTGGCACAACAACAGTAGCCACAGGTACACTTGCGCTGGCGAGTTCCGGCTCTGTCGCCAGCACGAATATTACCATTGCTGCTGGTGCAGCGCTCGACGTAACGAATAAGCCAACATACACCTTGGGGGCTGCGACCAATTACTATCTGGGCGTTAGCCCGGCCGGCAGCGGATCGGCAGGCAGGATCAATGCAGCTGGCAGTACGCTGGATATCAGCAACGCAAAGGTGAATCTAAATATAACAGGAACGCTTGACGATCAGGTATATGTGTTGGCCGATTACGGGACACTGGCCGGTTCGGCATTTGCCGCGACAAACGGCGTTCCTTCCGGCTATACGATCAACTACGCCTACAACAGTGGCACGCAGATCGTCCTTCTCAATCCGGCGGTAACGTTATTTCTTCTTCATTAGAACGCAGGTGTCGTGACGAAGAGTTTCAAATGCTGGATGCTGTTACTCCGCCTTAAACATTGATATCTGGCTAATCTTAATATAAGATATCAAGCAAGAGTAAGGTTATGAAGAATCTTTTTACCGTTGTAGTTCTTGTCTTAATGCTGGTGATGGGACAAACAGCATCTGGCGATCTTGTTTCCAATACTACAAGCCGGGCAGATGGCAGAATCATTGTAAGGTTCACTGGCGGAACAGGCACGTGGACTGTACCTGCTGGCGTTACCAATGTCGAAGTTCTGGTTGTCGGCGGCGGAGGTGGCGGAGCTGCTGGTGGCACTTGGAACGCAGATGGAGGCGGTGCTGGAGGGTTAGTATATACTAATTCTTATAATGTAACTGCCGGCGGTTCGATTTCGGTTACGGTCGGTACTGGTGGGGTGGCGCGAAGCAGTTATGGTGATGGAAACTCTGGAAACAATTCGGTGTTTGGCCAGCTGATTGCATACGGAGGAGAAGGGGGGTTGCAAACTCGCGGCGGCAACCAGGGCGGATACAGCATTGATGCCGGAACGAATATCACTTCTGGAAAGCTCGGAGCGACTCATGCAGGTTCTAACGGTGGCGGCGGCGCCGGGGCGAATGGTTTTGGGAATTTTGGCGCTTCGTATGGCGGTGATGGCGTACAGAATAATATTACCGGAACAATGAGTTACTATGCCGGTGGAGGCGGTGGTGGTTATTCCGGAGACAATAATAGCGGAGGATTGGGCGGTGGTGGCAAAGGCGCTTCCGAGGGGCTTTCTCCTCCAGAGCTGAATGGACCAGGCCATGGCGGAACTAACGGGCTTGGCGGCGGCGGCGGGGCTTCCCGGGATAACGTGGTTTCCGGCGCGGGTGGATCAGGAATCGTCATACTCTCTTATCCCGACCCAAACGGGGTGTTAGTTTTCTTCTTTCGTTAGAGTTGCGAGTGCTGATTGCCGGCTAATAGACAGAAACCCGGTTGAGAAGTTAGACGTTACGAAGAGTCATCAATTCAAGTTTTGGAATGAGTGACATATAAAATAGAATAGTTGTCGTTTACATCAAAACATGTTTTCTGGTAGCCTCTCAATACTTGGTCGCAATCCGAACGTTATCAGCAATTCTTGCTGGATATGTCTGCTTAACAGCGTTCAAATCATTCATGCCTTAAAGCATAAACAAACCTGGGAATTTGCTTTTCATATATGATGTTTAAAGGAGGTCTAAGCTTATGAAGATTTTTGGAAAAGCCGGGATTTGGTTCTGTATTCTACTCAGTGTCTTCTGTGCTCCTTCGTTTTGTTCCAGTGCTGATGATCTTTCGAAAGGATTCCAGAATCCGGCAGAGGAAATGAAACCATGGTGTTACTGGTACTGGTTGAATGGTGACATCACGTCGGATGGAATTACCAAGGACCTGGAAGCCATGTCCAGGGTCGGGATCAAGCTTGCAATGATCGGCAATATAGAAGGCGGCGGTCCGGTAAAAATGCTTTCACCTGAATGGACCGCCCTTACTCACCATGCCCTGAAGGAAGCCGCGCGCGTTGGAGTCAAAATAATGATGTTCAACGCGCCTGGCTGGAGCCAGTCAGGTGGACCCTGGATCAAACCGGAACAGTCCATGCGGCGGGTTACCTGGAACGAGATTCCGGCAAAAGGCGGGCACTTTTCACAGGCTGTTCGCCCAGTTGTAAAACCTCTTGTACAGGATATAGCAGTTCTAGCTGTTCCGCAAAAGGATGCCGTATCCATAAGTGCCGAGAAACGACCTGATAATGTTTTGCATTTTAGCCACACCGAACCATTCAAGGCGAGGGCCCTCGTTGTTAGAGGCAGGACTGGGTCAAAACTTTATGCCTTGAAAGATGGCAAGCGGGAGCTGGTGGCGGACATTCAGACCGGACTTCCCCCGAATCCCGATACTGATTTTCTTCCTAGCGGTGACGAAATATTCAGTTTCAAAGAGGTACTGGCAAAGGAGTTTGAACTTGAGCCCTGCAGTTTAAAGGGAGAAGCAGTTGTGTTAACGTCTGAACCTAAGGTGGCACAGGTCATAGAAAAGCAGATGGGCAGGATGCATCCGAATCCGAGTCCGACCTGGGAATCCTATGTTTTTCCTGATACCTTTGAACCTGACGATTCGTCACTCATCGTAAAGCAAAAGGATATCATCAATCTTACGGATAAGATTGACTCCAACGGTTTTGTCACGTGTGAACTGCCTGATGGCAACTGGACTGTCATATATTTCGGCATGGTCACTACAGGTAAGAAGAACAGTCCGGCCCCTGCAGAAGCTACAGGACTTGAGGTCGACAAGATGAGCAGGACATTGATCGAATATCATTTCAACTCCATGTTCGGTACGTTACTCAAGGAGATAACACCGGCTGAAAGATCCGCATGGAAAGGTGTTACAATAGACAGTTATGAAAAAGGTGCTCAGAACTGGACGGATGCTTTTGAGAAGGAATTCAATAAGCGGGCTGGTTACGATCCTGTCATGTTGCTTCCCGTTATGACAGGCAGGGTCATAGACAGCGCAAAGGCATCTGATCAGTTCCTCTGGGACCTGCGCCGGATTGTAGCAGACATGATTGCCGAGAACTATATTTGCGGGCTGCGTGACATTGCGCATAAGAACGGAATGACTGTCTGGTGCGAGAACTACGGGCACTGGGGCTTCCCCGGCGATTTCCTGATCTATGGGCGCTACTCAGACGAGATTGGCGGCGAGTTCTGGGTTGGAGGGAACCTCGGAACTATCGAATGCCGTGCGGCCAGTTCCTCGGCTCATATTTACGGCAAGAGCAGGGTCTATGCAGAAGCATTCACCAGCGGCCTGGATCTGGGGCGCCACCCTTATGTGTTCAAGGCGCGTGGGGAGGAAATGTTCTGTGAGGGCATCAATCACTTTGTCCTGCATGTTGTCGCGCATCAGCCAAGGGATGGTGTTCCAGGTAAGAATCCCTGGTTCGGAACCCCGTTCCACCGCAACACGCCGTGGTTTAACGAGTCACGCGATTGGGTGAAATACATCCAGCGTTGTCACTATATGCTTCAGCAGGGTGAACCCGTTGCAAATGTGGCGGTTTATATAGGCGATTTCGCTCCCCAGATGACCGGGCCGGCCGATCCGGTGCCAGGCGGTTACGATTATGATTACATAGGCTCGGATGCAATTCTCAACAACTTTAATGTTGTGAAGGGTAAATGGGTTGTCTATGACGAGAAGAATCCGAAGAGGATTGCCGCCAGCTATGACCTGCTTGCAATTCCCAAGTCCGGGTACACAAGGCCGCAGGTCTTGAAAAGGCTGGAAGCGCTCAAGCAGGCTGGCGGCAAGGTTGTTGAATCTGTGCCAGTTCCTGTTGAAGCTCTGCAGAGCCAGGGTGTTTCGCCTATTGTCTCGGACTCAACCTGTGCACTGCGCTGGAAGGCGCGTCAGGTTGACGATGGTATGCTGTTCTTCCTGTCCAATTTCGGGAAGGCAGGCCAGTTCGAGACAACGCTGAAAGTTACCGGCAAAGTGCCGGAACTGTTCAACCCTGTAACTGGCAAGATCACAAAGATTGCCAGGTACAAATCAGAAAAGAACGGGACCAGGATATGCATAAACGTCAACGACCGTTCTGACTCTTTCTTTGTTGTGTTTCGCGATAAACAAACGGCGCCCTCGGTGTTGAAGGTTCAGGCGGCGGGGAAAGATGTAACGCCAGCCGATTTGGAACTCTCCTATGACAGGAAGGACAGGTTAACGGCTGAATCATTGAGAAAAGGGACGTATACGCTTACGATGAGTGATGCTACGGAAAAGAGCATGGCAATTGAAACGGACTCGCAGTTGCTTCCTGTCGGCGCTGGCTGGACAACGACCAATAAGGATGAAAAGGGGTTTTCCGTTCTGAAAGAGACGACATTTGCAGTGCCCGCCGGCTTTGGGAAAGGGCAGAGGGTCTATCTCGACCTTGGCAGCGTGAGTGTCATGGCAAAGGTGACTTTGAACGGCACGGTGTTTGACACTTTATGGATGCCGCCGTTTGAGTTGGATGTTACAGATGTGCTGAAATCGGGTGAGAACAGGCTTCAGGTTGTGGTAACTTCAACGTCGCAGGGCAAGCCAGAGCTCGGGGGAAGCGTGCAATTGCGAACAGCCTTGAAGTGTTTGGTCAAATGATAAGGACAAATAATGAATAGACGTACATTTCTTACAGGAAGTACCATTGCGGCTGGTGCAGTGGCTATATGCAGTACAGCAAGGGCCGCAAAGGAATCGCGTGCTAATACAGCGGGAGTTAGTGGTTACGATTATCGCCTTCCAAAATTTACAACAGGAACCCGCCTGGTTTTCCAGGGCGACTCAATCACCGATATGAACTGGGGGCGCAATGAAGGGGATAGAAATCATTACCTTGGGCATAGTTATGTTTATCTTATTGCGTCCAGGCTGGGCGTGGATATGCCGGAAGCCAAGCTGGAATTCTTCAACAGGGGAAACAGCGGCCATGGCGTTTCCAATTTGAAGGGACGGTGGCAGAAAGATGCCATTGATATGAAGCCTGATGTTCTCAGCATTCTTATTGGAGTGAATGATGTGGGACGGTTGCTGTCTAATTCAACTATCAAGGACTGGGAGGCCGATTATCGCTCGATACTTGACGACAGCCGCAAAGCCAATCCCGATCTGAAACTCGTGCTTCTCGATCCGTTTGTCCTGGCTTCAGGGAGGCTGACGAATCCTGGAGAATACAGGAAATGGCGGGATAAGATTGATCTCATGACGCCGGTTATCGAACAGCTTTCCCGGGACTACAAGGCTGTGCACATTAAAACACAGGTCATATTCGATGCCGCTGCCAAGGCGGTTACTCCGGAACAGTGGATGTGGGATGGAATTCATCCTCTGCCGCAGGGCCACGAGTTAATCGCACGCAACTGGCTGGAGGAAGTCAGCGGACGCTGGAATAAGATTTAGGAAGTCAAACGAACAAAGTGCAACGCAACAAAACAAAGGAGCGTAAATGAAGTCTACATTATCACGCAGGCAGTTTATCGGCAGTCTAGCGGCAGCTTCCGCGGCGGCGGCTTTATCATCGTGCACGACAATATCCATTGCGCCTCGCTGTCCAGCCGGAACGCGCAAGACGAAAAACGACAAAGTACAAATCGGCTGTATCGGCATTGGCTGGCAGGGTGGAAGCAATCTTGGTGCTTTCCTGAATAACCAGGATTGCCGTGTAGTGGCTATCGCGGATGTTGACGAAGGCCATCTTGCGGGAGCAGTAAACAGCGTCAATGGGCACTACCAGAACAAGGATTGCAAGGGGTACAAGGATTTCCGTGAGCTGATCGCGCGCGGTGATCTTGACGCGGTCTGCATTTCAACACCCGACCACTGGCATTCAATTCCGGCTATAGCCGCAGCGAATGCGGGACTCGATATTTTCTGTGAGAAGCCGCTGTCTCATACGCTTGGCGAAGGCATTGCCATGGTACAGGCTGTCCAGAAGAACGCCCGGATCTGGCAGACCGGATCCTGGCAGCGCAGCCAGGGTTTCTTCAGGTGGGCGGCGCAGATTGTGCAGAACGGATACCTTGGGAAAGTCACCCGCGTGGAAGTGGGACTGCCGTCCGGCCATGCCGACTTTGAAGGTACTGGAAACAGCCGGCCGAATTGCGAGCCTCCGGCCGGAGTGGATTACAACTTCTGGGTCGGGCCCGCGCAGATGATGCCGTTTAATCCCTGCCGTTTCCATAAGAACTGGCGCTGGAATTACAACACCGGAGGCGGCCAGCTTATGGACTGGATCGGTCATCACTGCGACATAGCGCACTGGGGCCTTGCGAATCCAAAATTCGGCTGCTGCCCTGATGACGAGATAGGCCCGACTGAAGTTTCCGCTACAGCGGAATTTCCTCCAAAGGACGCGGTATGGAACACGGCAACCAAATACAGGATCGAATGCAAGTATCCCAACAACGTTGACCTCGTAATTGCCGGAGGTCATGGCGACATTGCCGGTGGAGCAAAATGGATTGGTCCGAACGGCTGGGTCCGTGTTGATCGTGGAGTGCTTGAGTCGTCTAACCCGGATTATATCCGCGACATACAGGCCCGCGAGAAGAAAGGTGACCTTGAAATACAGCTCTACAAATCGGGCGGACACAATGACGAATTCATTGCATCCGTGAAGTCGCGCAAACGTACTCTCACGCCGGTGGAAGTTGCGCACCGTTCGCAGACACCGGGTCATCTCGGCTACATCGCTTCTGTTGTGGGCCGGAAGATCAAGTGGGATGCTGCACACCAGAGGATTATCGGTGACGCAGAGGCGACAAAGATGATAATGCCGCCGATGCGTGCCCCGTGGCGTATCTGATCACCAGCGAATAGAACGAACCCTGAGCCCGTTGGCAGCAACGGTTAGGATCGTATTGGACGTATAAATAAAAGGAGGCGTTATGCGTAGAATGCAGGCATTGTCGTTGACGTGTTTCGGTACGGCTTTGGTGATGTCATTCTTGTCGGCTGCTTTCGCTGCGGAAGTGACAAACCTGCGCTGTGAGTATCTCTCTGACCCGCTTGGTGTTGACACGCTCAGGCCTCGCCTTAGCTGGAAGCTGGAAGAGAAGAGTCAGAAACCGGATGCCAGAAATCAGCAGCAGGCAGCGTATCAGGTCCTTGTGGCGTCCAGTGAAAAGCTACTCAAGAAGGACACTGGTGACCTCTGGGACAGCGGCAAGGTCAAGTCCGACAGCACGGCGCATATTGAATTTGCCGGCAAGCCCCTGCAGAGTCGCCAGCGGTGTTTCTGGAAGGTGAAGTTCTACAACCAGGATGACAAGGCATCTGCATGGAGTGCTCCTGCCAGCTGGGAGATGGGCCTGCTCAAAGAAGAAGACTGGAAAGCAAAGTGGGTCGATGCAGCGGGATACAAGTTTGCTCACCGCCTTGAAAAGAAGGCGGCAGTGCCGGTTTCAGGGCCGATTGCCATTATAAGCGCGGTGTATGGTGCTGACGGCGAAAATAAAGACGTTAAGGACATAGTTTCAGGCCAGGTGAAAGACAATACCCTCGCAATAAGTGTCAATAATGACACATTCGGCGGCGATCCGTGTTTCGGTAAGATGAAACAACTGACTCTTGAGTATGAGGTTGGCGGTAAACGCTTAAAGAAGTCCGTCGAAGAGGGTGCGACGTTTTCAATTCCGGAAGGAGCCGCCGCGGCAACAGTATCAGGCGGTGATGGTGTTCCATACCTGCGCAAGGCTGTAAAGCTCGCTAATAAATCAATTGCCAGTGCGAGACTATATGTAACTGCGCTGGGCCTTTATGAAATGAGCATCAATGGCAAACGTGTCGGTGACATTGCATTTGCCCCAGAATGGACGGATTACCGTAAACGCATTAATTACCAGGTGTATGATGTGACATCTATGCTCAGGAAGAGTGATAATGTTCTTGCCGGACTGGTCGGGACGGGGTGGTACAGTGGACACATTGGTTTGGGTGGATTCAGGCACTATGGACAAATTCCGGCCCTGCTTGCCCAGATGGAAGTGACCTATTCTGATGGCACGGTTGAGCAGGTTGTTTCTGATGAGTCATGGAAGGTAACAGGCAGTCCGATCCTTTCATCCGATTTCATGGCAGGCGAAAACTATGATGCCAGGCTGGAGATAAAGGGCTGGAATGAAGCCGGTATTGATGACAGCACATGGAAGGCGGCAAAAACCCGCCAGGAAACGTCAAGGCCGCTGGAAGGGCTGGTTACCCATCCGGTTCGCAAGATCTGCGAGATCAAGGCGAAAACAATAACGGAACCCAAGCCCGGCTGCTGGACATACGATCTCGGCCAGAACATGGTAGGGTTTGTGCGACTGAAGATTTCGGCTGAAGCTGGAACCCGGATTACGATGCGTCACGCAGAGGTGCTGAATCCGGATGGATCGATATATACAAAGAACCTCCGAGGAGCCAGATGTACAGACACCTATACATGCAAGGGAACAGGCGCCGAGACCTATGAGCCACGTTTTACATTCCATGGATTCCGTTATGTTGAGATTACAGGGGTTATGGGGAAACCCGGATTGGATGCAGTAACAGGTATTGTACTTGCCAGTGATACACCGATGGCCGGCGAGTTCGAGTGTTCTGATCCGCGCATCAATCAGCTCTTCTCGAACATTGTCTGGGGCCAGCGGGGAAATTACCTGAGCATACCGACTGACTGTCCTCAGCGTGATGAACGATTGGGCTGGATGGGTGATGCGCAGGTATTTGTCCGTACGGCGACCTATAATGCAGATGTCGCCGCATTCTTCACCAAGTGGCTGGTCGATGTCGACGACGCCCAGCGTGATGGTGCATTTACCGATGTAAGTCCGGGTACGTGCTGTGGCGCTGGAACACCAGCCTGGGCAGATGCAGGCGTGATTTGCCCTTGGACCATCTACAGGGTTTATGGAGATACCCGTCAGCTTGAGAAACACTATCCTGCCATGGTCAAGTGGGTGGAGTGGTGCCGGGTACACAGCACCGACCTGATACGCAGCAAGGATCGTGGCGGAGATTACGGTGACTGGCTGTCAATAGGCGCAAACACACCAAAAGATCTTATTGGCACAGCCTACTTTGCCTACTCGACAAGGCTGGTTGCGCAGTCGGCAAAAGTGCTGGGCAAGACGGAAGATGCTGCAAAGTATGAACAGCTCTTCCAGGACATTAAGAATGCATTCAATAAGAAATATGTTGCCGCAGATGGACGAATATTTGGAAATACCCAGAGCTGTTATCTCATGGCGATCAAATTCGGCCTGTTGTCTGATGAAATGCGGGCAAAAGCAGCTAAGTATCTTGTTGAAGATATCGCCGGTAAGAAGGATCACCTTTCGACCGGATTCGTCGGAGTCAGCTATCTGCTGCCTGTGCTTACACAGGAAGGGCAGCTCGATACCGTCTTTAAGCTGTTCCTGCAGGATACATTCCCGTCATGGCTGTTTCCTGTTAAGAATGGGGCGACGACGATATGGGAACGCTGGGATGGGTGGACACCGGAAAGGGGCTTCCAGGATGCCGGTATGAATTCGTTCAACCACTATTCCCTTGGTTCATGCGGGGAGTGGATGTTCGCCTCACTGGCCGGCATTGATACCGATGGAGCCGGCTTCAGGAAGCTTGTCATAAAGCCGACGCTGGGTCCGGGTATAACATGGGTCAAAGCCAGTTATGATTCAATCTGCGGAAAGATAGCCACTTCGTGGAAGACGGAAGGTGGCAAGCTCAGCCTTGATGTAGCTATTCCACCCAACACCACGGCGACGGTGCATGTGCCTGCGAAGGATGCATCAAGTGTCACGGAAAGCGGCAAGCCTGCAGCAACTGCCAAAGGTGTAAAATTCCTGAAGATAGACGAAGGTGCTTCGGTATATGAAGTTTCTTCAGGGTCATATCGGTTCCAGTCATTACTTCTGTAACCTGGGGCCATAGGCAGCATTCTTTAGATTGTATCCGTCTGTTGTGCCGGCACAACAGACGGATACTGATCTCTGCTTATACCCCAAAGGAGAAAAATGAAAAGGACAGTCGTATCATCATTAGTATTGATTGCTCTGCTGCAAATTGTTGCTGCAGGCACGGCTAATCAGAAACCAGCAGATTGCATCGATTCTTTAAATGTTGTCTGGAATTCGCCAAGTGAGAATTCACACGGTTCCATGCCTTTAGGCAACGGTGATGTTGGTATCAATGCGTGGGTCGAGCGAAACGGCGATCTGGTATTTTATGTCTCCAAGACCGATGCATGGGATGAGAATGGCCGTTTGTGCAAAATCGGCCGGGTCAGGGTGAAATTCGATCCGGCACTTGTTGTGACGAACGGCTTTCGGCAGGAGTTGAAGCTCCGCAATGGAGTAATAGAAATCAAGGCTGAGGGCGGAAACCTGAAACCTGAAAGAAGCATAAGCCAGAATCCGGATTCAAGTTTCAAGTCTCATCCTTCATCCTTGATCCGTCTCTGGGTGGATGCAAATCAGCCTGTAGTCCGAATGGAGTCGGAATCTCCTTTGCCGGTCAATTGCAGGGCTGAAATTGAATTATGGCGGCTTAGAGAGCGGCCGTTTGGCGGTGACGATGACGGCCATTCCGGGGGCGGTTTGTCGGGTTCGGCCTTCAAGCCGACAGTCCTGCCTGATGTTGTGGTGCCTGCAGAGAAGTCGCGCGTTGCCTGGTATCATCGCAATACGCGTTCCATTTTCGGACTTGTTCTTCAAGTGCAGCATCTTGAGGCGCTGAAGGACCGTTTTCCTGACCAGTTGCTTAATCATACTTTCGGCGCGAGTATAAGCGGTGAGGGGCTCATACGCGCTGGTGACCGGGCGATTAAATCTGAGAAAGCATGCAAGCAGCATCAGCTTTCAATTTGCGTACTGGCAGAGCGCGCCGCAACACCTGAAGCATGGCTGAAAGATCTGGGAAGGATTGAGTGCAGTGTTTCGAGTTTCAAGAAGTCGCTGAAAGTGACCTCTCAATGGTGGCAGGCTTTCTGGGATCGCAGCTGGGTATTTGTCGATGGTTCCAAAGAGTTGTCGGATCTTACGAGGGGTTATGTGCTGCAGAGGTTCATGAATGCCTGCTCGGGCCGCGGTAACTCGCCGATTAAATTCAACGGTTCGATCTTCAGTGTGGAACCGAATCCAAGTGCGAATCCGGAGAGCACAGCCGGGGATCCTGACTGGCGTCGCTGGGGCGGCAATTACTGGTTTCAGAATACAAGGCACTGTTACTGGTCCATGTTTGGCGCGGGTGATTTTGATTTGATGAAGCCGTTCTTCAAGATGTACGTTGCCGCTCTGCCCCTCGGTAAGGCTCGAATGCAGAGCTATTACAAATTCGAAAATGCCGCCCAGTTCCCCGAGACGATGTATTTCTGGGGGCTTCCTAACAATAACGATTACGGCTGGAACAATACTGCGCCGGAGCCGGGGAATGGCTACATAAAACGGTACTGGAGCGGAAGTCTTGAGCTGACGGCCATGATGCTTGACTATTATGATTATACGCAGGACAGAGAGTTTGCACGGACCACGCTGATACCCCTGGCTGATCCGTTGATAGCGTTCCTTGATAATTACTGGCAGAAGCGTAACGCAAACGGGAAAAGGGTTTTTGATCCCGCGCAGTCGCTGGAAACGTATCATGTCGCAGTCAATCCTCTGCCGGAAATTGCAGGCCTCAATTTTGTGCTGCCGCGCCTTCTGGCCCTTCCGAAAGGTTTGACTACCGAGGAGCAGCGTGCGCACTGGACAAAGCTTCTCGGTGAGTTGCCTCCAATTCCATCCGCCGAAGTAAACGGAGTCAGGGTTTTCAGGCCGGCTGATTCTTTTTCAGGTGCTTCAAACAGCGAGAATCCGGAATTATATGGTGTTTTTCCGTTTAGATTGTTCGGTGTGGGGCGCGACTCGCTGGAAATGAGTCGAAAGACTTATGACATGCGTCACTACCGTCATAACACCTGCTGGTGCCAGGATAGCATCCAGGCAGCATGTCTCGGGCTGGGCGATGAGGCAGGCAAACTTGTGGTGGCTCGCGCTGCACGGGTCAATCCTGTTGAACGCTTTCCTGTAATGTGGGGGCCTCATAACGACTGGACCCCAGACCAGGATCACGGCAACCCGATACTCACCACGCTGCATTACATGCTTCTACAGTATTCGGGCGACAAGATTTACCTTTTTCCTGCCTGGCCGAAGACATGGAGTGCTGCCTTCAAGCTCCATGCGCCAAAAAACACAATCGTGGAAGGTGAGATTCGCGACGGAAAGTTGATTTCTCTCAAGGTTACTCCGAAATCCCGCACATTTGATATTGTAAATATGATTGAGAAATAGGGCGTGCGGTTGGATCGAAAGGCATCGAAATGGCAAGGATGATACTGGTAGTTCTGCTGGCAGGATTTGTTCTTACAGGAATTAGTGAAGCTGCATGGTTTCAGTCCGATGTCGAACCGGCGGAACTCAGGTGTGAGTATCTTGTCAATCCGCTGGGGATAGATGTGGAGAGGCCGAGGCTGAGCTGGAAACTGGAGGTCAGAGATCACAGGCCAGAGATCAGGGGTCTGCGGCAGACGGCTTATCGGATTCTTGTAGCATCGGATGAAAAGCTGCTGAAGGAGGGCAAGGCAGATTTGTGGGATAGCGGGAAGGTGAAGAGCGATCAGAGCATACAGGTGGAATATAAAGGTAAAGCTCTTGAGTCGCGGATGCAGTGTTATTGGAAGGTGAAAGTATGGACGACGGAAGGCGTTTCGTCCAGCCATCCGGCAGAATGGACGATGGGGTTGCTGAAATCTGAAGATTTTAAGGCGAAGTGGATTGGCGTTAAACAGTTGGAAGCAACTGAATGGGCAAAGCCGCGCTATTTGCGCAAGGACTTCAAGCTGGATCGCAAAGTTTTCCGTGCCACAGTCTATGCGACGGCGTTGGGTCTTTACGAATTACGGTTGAATGGCAGGCGCGTTGGGGATCGTCTGCTGGCGCCTGAATGGACCAATTACCGCAAGCGCGTACAGTATCAGACCTATGATGTGACTGCCGAGATTCGCCGTGGCGAAAATGTGCTGGCGGCGGTTGTGGGCAATGGATGGTTCTGTGGCGGCTGGCAGCACTGGCAGGGCAAGTTGAAAGCCATCTATGGATCAGAGCCGTTCTTCCTCACGCAGCTTGAAATCGAGTTTACAGACGGCAGCCGCCAGACGGTTGTAACTGATGAGAGCTGGCACGGCATGACAGATGGTCCGCTTCAGTTCACCGGGATTTATGAAGGCGTTACTCATGATGCCCGGAAGGAAATGCCTGGCTGGGACTCGCCGGGGTTTGATGATTCAAACTGGGCAGGGGTGCGACCCCAGGGAGACGATCTGAAAGTCGGAAAGCTGGTCTGGCAGCGCGGTGAACCGATCCGTGAACTGGAGGAAGTCAAGCCCGTCGCAGTCGCTGAGCCGAAACCAGGCGTATATGTTTTTGATCTTGGACAGAACATGGTCGGCTGTTGTCGCTTTAAGCTTAGGGGGAAAGCCGGAGATACTGTGGAGTTGCAGCACGGCGAGATCTGCAATCCGGACGGGACTGTGTTCATCGGAAACCTCTGTGTTGTAAGTGAGAACCGGGCCCAGCTGGATCGTTATATCTTCCGGGGTGATGGAGTAGAAGCCTTCGAACCGTATTTCACCTATCACGGCTTCCGCTATGTGGAGGTTAGGGGGCTGAAAGAGAAACCAGGCCTTGATAGCCTTACCGGCGTGGTGTTCCACAGTGCCTGTCCGGAAGTCGGCCAGTTCACGTGTTCTGAGCCGCTGGTGAACCGCCTGGCTGAGAACATACTCTGGTCCCAACGCGGCAATTACATGGGAGTGCCGACTGACTGCCCGCAGCGTAACGAACGATGCGGCTACACTGGTGATGCCCAGTTCTTCATGCGGGCGGCGGTATACAATATGGACATTTCCGCGTTTTTCAGCAGATGGCTTGTGGATGTCTGCGAAGACGCTCAAATGCCTGACGGCCATTTTGCCGACCATGCTCCGACCTATGGACCGGGCGATGGGCCGAACATAGGCTGGTCGGATGCCGGAATCATCTGTCCTTACGAAATCTATCGAAACTATGGCGATACCCGTTTAATCCGCGAACACTACGCAGCCATGAAAAGGAAACTGGAATGGCTGACAAAAAACAGCAAGGACTACCTTTTCACAGGCCGCGTCGGTAACGGCGACTGGCTCAGCACGGGTGGTGGTGCTGCAAATGATGTAATAGGCACGGCTTATTCGGCGTTTGACTTCAAGTTGATGGCCGAGATGGCAGAGGCCATTGGGGAGAAGAATGACGCCGCAGAGTTCCGAGACAGGGCAGGAAAAATTTCAGAAGCATTTGCAAAAGCCTATATTGACGCAGATGGCAATATCAAGGGAAGCAGCCAGAGCGGTTACGCAATGGCTTTCACCATGGGCCTTGTTCCTTCGGACATGAATATGAAGATGACCGTACGATTTGTGGATGAAGTACGCAAGTTCGACTGGCATCCCAGGACAGGATTCATAGGGACTCCGCGTCTTCTGCCCGGCCTTCATCTTGCGGGTAAGGATGACGACGCCTATAGACTGCTTCTCACAAAGACGGCTCCCTCGTGGCTTTTTCCTGTTACCATAGGAGCCACAAGCATCTGGGAACAATGGGTTGCATGGGATGGAAAGAATCCCCAGGGTGGCATGCAATCGCACAACCACTACGCCTTTGGGGCAGTGGGGGAATATCTTTTCGGCATGGTAGGTGGGATTCAGCCTGATGCGCCTGGTTACAGGAAGATCAGGATTCAACCCGTGATACGTGATGGTCTTTCCTGGGCCAATACCAGCTATGACTCGATCCAAGGCCTTATAGTCTGCAACTGGAAAAAGCAGGGGCAACAGCTGGCAATGAATATCACTATTCCGCCAAATACGACTGCGACGGTATATGTCCCGGCAAAAAGTGGGGATGCAGTAAACGAATCCGGCAAGCCTGCGTCCAAAGCCAAAGCTGTAAAATTCCTGCGGATGGAAAACGGCGCGGCGGTTTATGAAGTGGGGTCTGGGAGCTATAAATTCGTAAGCGTACAGTAGACAACTATAAGAAGGGGTATAGCCCATGAGAAAGAGACTGACAACAGTATTTGGGATTGTTCTTTCTGCATTTGTTGTTGTGGCAGTTTTGGTGTTCGGCCTGCAGGCTAATGCCGGATCCGCTGTAAATCCAGGGTACGAAGTCGCGGCGTATTACTGGCCCAACTGGCATATTGATGTGAGAAATGAAAGAATGCTTGGGACCGGCTGGACGGAGTGGGACCTGGTAAAAACAGCCACGCCGAGATTTCCAGGGCATGTTCAGCCGCGGATTCCGCTTTGGGGTTACGAAGATGAAGCCGATCCGAAGGTCATGGGCAGGAAGATTGACGCTGCAGCTGATCACGGGATTACGGCGTTCATCTTTGACTGGTATTACTACAATGAAGGAATTGCGCTGGAGCGATGCCTTCATGAAGGTTTCCTTAAGGCGCAAAATCGCAAAAGACTGAAGTTTGCCATCATGTGGGCCAACCACGATTACGTCGGCTTGTTTCCGGCCTCAATCGGAAAATCTCGAAAAATGTGGAACGCAGGAGCAGTCACCCAGGAAACATTTGTCAAGGCAACTGACCTGATAATAGAGAAGTACTTCTTCCAGCCCAATTACTGGAAAGTCGATGGCAAGCCATATTTCTCCATCTATGAGCTTCATACATTGATGAAGGGGCTTGGCGGTGCGGAAAAGACGCGGCAGGCTTTTGAGGATTTTCGCGTACGCTGCAGGAAAGCCGGGTTGCCGGGCTTGCACATCAATGCCGTGGCCTGGGGTGTTCAGTTGAGTACGGTTGGCAGCGACCCCATACGGGATATTACCAGCATGGATAAGCCGGCGGTGATCGTAAAAGATGCGGCGGATCTTGTTGCCGCACTGGGCATTGACAGTGTTACGTCGTATGTGTGGGTTCATCATGTTGGAATTCCAAGTTTCCCCAGTTACCCGTACGAGAAGTGGGGTGATGCTGCCGTGAAGCAGTGGCCGGATATGCAGGCCAGGTTCAAAGTGCCTTATCATCCCAATGTCAGCGTTGGCTGGGATTCAACCCCGCGGACTGACCAGACGCAGGAATTCAAGAACGCCGGATATCCGTTCATGGCAGTTGTTGCAGGTGGAACGCCGGCGGCATTTAAGAAATATCTTGAGCAGGCCAGGACTTACCTGGCCGAGCGGCCGGCCAGCCAGCGAATTATTACGATCAACTCCTGGAACGAATGGAGTGAAGGCAGTTACCTTGAGCCTGACACAAAGAACAAAATGGAGTATCTTGAGGCTGTTAAGGCGGTTTTTCCGCCAGCCAAGGAGAGATGATTGTGGAGGTGCAATACCGGGGCTGAGGCAAGGTTGAGGGTAAGGAAAAGTGAGGTCTTCAAGTATGGAGGAAAGAGCCGTGATAAAGCGGATTATACTTGTTTTGTTGTCGATACTGTGTGCGTTGGACGCGGATGTGCGGGCGAAGGAAGATCTGGCTAAGAGTTTTGCCGTGCCGCCTGCGTCTGCGCGTCCCTGGGTCTACTGGCTCCCATTGAGTGGGAATATCACCAGGGAAGGTATCACGGCTGACTTTGAAGCCATGGCGCGGGTCGGGATCGGCGGTGTTATTCAATTGGAGGTAGACCAGGGAACACCAAAAGGAAAAGTTGATTTCGCAGGTCCACTCTGGATGGAGTTGTTCAGTCACGCCTGCCGTGAGGCTGACAGGCTTGGACTTGAGATGAACATGAACAACGACGCGGGCTGGTGCGGGAGCGGCGGCCCGTGGATAACCCCGGAGCTCTCAATGCTCAAGGTCGTGTGGAAAGAGACTGTTGTTGAAGGCGGCATGGATTGGAAAGTGTCTCTACCTCAGCCGGAGTCCGTGCGGGGGTTCTACCGCGATATTGCTGTGCTGGCTATGCCTAAGCCGGAAGGTAATGAGCGTATTCACAGCATCGGGAATAAAGCGCTCTTCGCGCCTGGACATCTTCCGCCAATGTCTGCCTCGTTTCGCAATATTCCTGAGTCATCGCTGGTCCCGCGCGGAAAGATAGTTGATCTTACCGGTAAGCAGACATGGAATGTGCCTCAAGGCAGATGGCTTGTTATCCGGTTTGGATATACTACAACCGGTAAGGATAATCATCCTTCACCTGAAACGGGCCGTGGTCTGGAATGCGATAAGTTCAGCAAAGAAGCCATTGCGGTGCACTACAAGAATTTTATCAGCAAGCTTGTTGAGAAGAATAAGCCGTTATCCGGCAAGGGCAAGGCGCTGGTTTCGACTCATATCGACAGCTGGGAGGTCGGTTCCCAGAACTGGACACCGAAAATGTCAGATGAGTTCAAAGCGCGGCGCGGTTACGATTTGATCCAGTTCCTGCCGGCTTATGCCGGATATATCATCGACAGCGAGGAAGTCACCGAGCGGTTTCTGTGGGATCTTCGCCGCACTGTTTCTGACCTTATCATCGAGAACTACGCCGCGGAGCTACGGCGTCTCTCTAATAAGGATGGCCTGCGCCTTTCGATAGAAGCTTATTCGTGGGACAACAATGTGCCTGTCGATGAGACGGCATATGCCGGACAGGCTGATGAGCCGATGGCGGAGTTCTGGGCATGGCCCTGCGGAGGATTCCCGAGGGTTTACACGGCAAACAGCTGTCCGGGCATGACGTCGGCGGCCCACACTTACGGCAGGCGGATTGTCAGCGCTGAAGCGTTCACTTCGTCTGATGCGGAAAAATGGCAGAGTCATCCTGGAACTATTAAGATCCTCGGAGATTGGGCGTTCTGCGAAGGGATCAACCGTTTCGTGTTCCACCGTTACGCAATGCAGCCGTGGACCAATGTTGTGCCTGGAATGGCAATGGGGCCGTGGGGCCTGCATTACGAGCGTACGCAGACGTGGTGGGAACAGTCCAGGCCCTGGCATGAATATATTGCGCGATGCCAGTATCTTCTGCAGCAGGGTTTGTTCGTTGCGGACGTCTGTTACCTTCAGCCGGAAGGCTCGCCGCGCCGGTTCGATATGCCAGCATCAGCCCAGATCGCGACCGACATCCGCGGCGGCTACAATTTCGACGGCTGCTCGCCGGATGTTGTTATGACACGCATGAAAGTGAAGAACGGGCGGATAGTCATGCCTGACGGGTTGAGTTACCGGGTGCTCGTTCTGCCGCAAACGGAAACGATGACGCTCGGCCTGCTCCGCAAGATCAAGGAACTTTCAGATGCCGGAGCGACGATCATCGGAGGAAGACCTCCGCAGAAGTCGCCAAGCCTGACAGAAATGGGCGCTGGTGATGCTGAGGTGAAGAAGCTGGCGGGCGAACTCTGGCCCAGGCTTGTTACAGGAAAGAATGCTGCTCAACTCCTTGGCGAACGCGGGATTCCGCCGGATTTCAGCGCTACGGTAAAACTGCGTTATGTCCATCGTGCCATGGAGGATAAAGAGATTTACTTTGTTGCAAATCCTGAACAGCGAAATATTGAAACAGTCGCATCATTTCGTGTGACCGGGAAAAAGCCTGAGTTGTGGGACCCGGAGACAGGTCGGATACAAGCGATCAGATCGTTCAGTGAGACGAATGGCTGTACTCAGATTCCTATGGCTTTTGAGCCTGCAGAATCGGTGTTTGTTGTTTTCGTGGATGGAAAGGTAAAAGATTCTGAGCGGATTGTATCAGTGAAGTGCGATGGACAGTCGATCAATCCTGCCATGCTGGAAACGTTGCACAACGGGAAGTACGAGATTGAGACGGCTGATGGGAAGACCAGCCAGATACAGGTTGCGGGCTTTCAGGCTCCGGTTGAGATTCAGGGCCCATGGGAGGTCTCTTTCACTCCCGGTCACGGCGCGCCGGCCAAGGTTACACTTGATAAGCTGATGTCATGGATCGAGCACAGTGATGACGGCATTAAGTATTTCTCGGGCGCGGCAACATACAGGAAGGTCTTCGAAGTTCCTCAAGGCACAAAGGCGCAAAGCGACAAAGGCACAGAGAAGAAGCTCTACCTTGACTTGGGCAAGGTTGCGGTCATGGCCGAGATGAAACTTAACGGCAGGGGCCTGGGTGTTTTATGGAAAGCGCCGTACCGGGTGGATATTACAGATGCTGTCAAGGCAGGTCAGAATGTCCTCGAAATAAAGGTTGTGAATCTGTTGATCAACCGGATGATCGGGGATGAATTGCTGCCGGAGGACAGCGAACGAAATGGCGATGGTACTTTAAAGAAGTGGCCGCAGTGGCTGGAGGATGGAAAGCCTAATCCTACGGGCCGGTATACATTCAGCACCTGGCGGTTGTGGAAGAAAGGATCACCGCTGCAGGAATCTGGATTAATCGGGCCGGTGGTGTTGAGTACCGGAGTTCGCTTGGGCGCGACAAAGTAATAAGGAGACATATGTGAAGGCGATGATTAAAGCGGCAGCGGTTTTTCTGTCGGGTGCCCTTGCATTTGCGGGAGAGTCGGAAAATATCAGGGAACAGTTTGTGAAGCCAGGAGCGGACAGGGCAACGGTTCCGCTGTGGCATTTGAACGGCAAGTTGACGAAGGAGGAAATCACAAGGCAGATAGAGGATGCACGGAAGAGTGGTTTCTCAGGCTTTGCGACGCTTCCTGTGAGGTCTACTGAGCCGCGATATCTCAGCGAGGAATTCAACGAGCTTTATGGCCACATCCTGAACGAGGCGAAACGCCTGGGAATGCAGGTGGTATTTTATGATGACATGGATTTTCCTTCCGGAATAGCCGCTCGCACATTCAGGCAGAAGAACCCGAAGCACGTGATGAAATCACTGATGCGGCACGAGAAGGAGCTGACGGCCGGCGAAGAGTTTGTGTTTAACGTGGATGCAGGTGAGCCGCTGATGTCGGCCATGGCGTATCGGACAGGAACCTGGGAACGGGTAGATCTGCGTCCGACGTCAGGAACGGAAGTCAGATGGAAGGCACCGTCTGACGGATGGAGGGTGACTGTCTGTGCCATTAAGGATACAGGCTGTGAACTGGTCGATTACCTTGATACCGAGGCGTGCGATAAGTTCATAGGGATGACCTATGAAGAGTTCTTCAAGCGGTACCCTGATCACTTCGGGACGACCATCCGTCAGGTCTTCTTTGACGATGTTTCCATGTGCCATGACAGACAATCACGCGCCTGGACAGCGAAGTTCAATGAAAGTTTCAAGAAGAGGCTGGGATACGATCCTGCGCCTCTATATCCGGCCTTGTGGCATGATATCGGGCCTGAGACAGCTGCGGCACGGGTTGCGCTTTTTGGACACCGCGCGTGGATGATGGCAAACGAAGGATATCCTGCGCGGGTGGCGGAATGGTGCCGAAAGCATGGCGTCATTTCGGCCGGACATACTACGGATAACTATTCGCTGTCGCCGATGAATTCCGGCGGGGATTACATGCTGTTCGGGTCGAATACTGATTCGCCGCTGATGGACAGCATTCATTTTTACGGCCATGGCCGGAGCGGGTTCAAGGTGACGAGCTCGACCGCGTACAATTTCGATAAGCCGCGCTGTTCGGTTGAGATATACGGGAATTACAGGATGCCTTTTGGATCCGACATGCTGTTCCGTTCCGGCATGGAGCTTTTTACCCGCGGTGCCAATTTCTTCCTTCCACATGGCATGTGGTATGAGCCTGAAAAAATCTACATCCAGCCACTTATTTCAGCGTATAACCCGGCGCTGGCCGATGCGCTGCCGGCGTACAACCAGTGGGCCGCGCGGCACCAGATCCTGCTCGAGGGCGGACGGCATGTGTCGGATATCGCGATCCTGTATCCGATCGAGGCCATGGAAGCCACATATGCGTTCGACTGGCCCGGCCGAAGTAAACCGGAGTGGGGAGGTCAGAGCCGTCCATTCTTTGATTACCTCGTGTTAAGCGACATGCTCTCGACGCGTTGTTACCGAGATTTCACGTTTCTGCATCCTGCTGTGCTCAATGACAGCAGATGCAAGGTAACGCGCAAGGGGCTGGAGTTGAGAAACAAGGTGAACCACGAAGAGTATTCGGTGCTTTTCCTTCCAAACTGCTTCTGCATCAGCGAAGCCAGTCTGCATAAAGCGCGGGATTTTGCCGAGGCCGGCGGCCTGGTTATTGCAACGGGCCAACTGCCATTCTTTGCGGACATTGAAAAGCGCAATGAAGCAGTCCGTGCACTTGTCGTGGAGCTGTTCGGGGTGGAGCCGGTAAACCACGTACCGGAATTCGGAACGCGTCTGATCGGGTCGGATGACCGTGATATCGACGCTGAAGCCAGAAAAATATTCGAAGCTGCAGGCAAGTATACATCCCGGGCCGTTGGCAGAAAAGGGGGACGCGCAATCTATATACCGGCAATTACCCCGGCGCTGATTGAGAAAGCGCTGGCGGAGTGTGCCAGGACACCGGATGTCAGTTTCGAAGGGGTCTTTCCTGGGATTAAGCCCAAGGGTGTATTTGGCTACACGCACAAGGTGAAGGATGGGCTGGATATTTACCTGTTCGCAAACTCGACCGACAGCGAAGTTAAGGCCAAGGTAACGCTTCGCGGCAAGTTCAAGACGCTTGAAGCCTGGGACCCCAGGACAGGAGAGATCTGCAAGATTGCGACCAAGTCAACGAGCGATGCGAAGGGCACGAAAGTGACAGAGGCTGAGCTTGTAGTGAAACCGTTGACTGATGTGTTCTGGGTCGGTCGAATGTGATATGAGATTCAATATCAGGGAGAAATAATGAGAAATACGTTGCTCGTGATCGCGATGTATATTTTGTCATCTGTAATTGCCAGTTCCGCTGATTCCAGTACGCCAGGCTCGCCCGCAGACGCGCTGGGTGTGCTACGCAAGTCCATTCCGGACAAGCTGGTGGTTCTTACGTTCGATGATGCCTGCGTGACGCATGCAACATATGTGGCGCCCATGCTGAAGTCGTTGGGGTTCGGCGGTTCTTTTTATGTCTGTACTCTACCTTCCTTCACCAACAAGAACTGGTACATGACATGGGAGCAGATGAAGGACATGGCCAAGGACGGTTTTGAAATAGGCAATCATACCAGGAGTCATACAGTTAATGCGGCGATCGGGCCATTCCTGGACATGGAAAAGGAGATGATTAAGAACGGTCTTTCAAAGCCTGTGACCCAGGCGTGGCCGTGCTACGTGCCTAACTCAAAGACATTTGCAGACTTGGCTTCAAACAAATACATCTTTGCCCGCGGCGGTCATTTCAGGCCGTACAAACCTACGGTTGATCATCCCCTGGATATCCCGTCGTTCAGCCCCAAGCAGTTGAAGGAGTTCGAGGGCTGCGTTCAGAAGGCGGTAAACGGGTCCGTTGCCGTGATAACCTTCCACGGCGTGCCGGATTATGAACATGGTCTTGCCGGGACCGATCCGAAGATCTTCAAGGAGATGATGCAGTACATGAAGGATAACAACTACAAGGTGATAGCTTTGCGCGACCTGGCGGAATACATCGATCCGGAAAAGGCTGCGAATCTGCCTCCGACAAAATAACAAGGTGTGAATGAATAAGAATATCCTCTTAGTGTTGATTATGCTGGTTCCATGTCTTGCGAAAGTGGAATAGAAAGGGAAGGCGCTCGAGTCGCGGATGCGGTGTTACTGGAGGCAGTATGAGAGTGATCAATAATATACAGATGTCGGTGGCAGTTGCCGTTGCCTGCGGTCTTGCCGGTTGTGCGTTTTACAAAGACAATCTGAACGGGGAAGAAAGGGGCACGCAGATAGTGCCGATCCCAGAGGCTGAGGTGGCGAAATACCCTGATAACAGGCCTGCGGCAAGATACAGGATGGATGCGAAGGATCAGGGAGTGATCCTGAAACATGGCGACGGGCCTAATGAGTGCGATAAGCTGGGTGCGAGAGAGGCCATGATCTTCGAGGAAAAGGGAGCGTATCACCTTTTCTATGACGGGGCAGGGCCGAAGGGCTGGCTGGCATGTCTTGCAACCAGCCGGGATTTGAAGACGTGGGAGAAGAAAGGGCCGGCGCTTGATTTCGGGAAGCCGGGCGAGATGGATTCGGCTGCAGCCTGTTCGCCATGGGTCTATTTCGACGGCAAAGAGTGGCACATGTTTTATCTGGGCACTCCCAACGTCTCGCCGCCGCCGGACCGCATTCCGAGCTTCCCGTACCTGACGATGAAAGCGAAAAGTAAAGCGCTGGCAGGACCCTGGGAAAAACAAAAGGATGTGGTTCCTTTCAAGTGTGTTCCGGGGACCTATTACAACGTTACGGCCAGTCCGGGGCATATTTTAAAGCAGGGCGATGAGTATCAGATGTTTTTCAGCGCATCCATGAAGCGGACACTGGGTATTGCGCGGACGAAAGATCTCAATGGGCCCTGGGCAATCGATCCTGATCCTATTGTTTCGCCCGAGGAACAGATTGAGAATTCTTCCCTTTGCTATGAAAAAGACAACAAGACGTGGTTCCTGTTTACCAATCATATCGGGCTTGAGGGCGGGGAATATACTGATGCCGTCTGGGTGTACTGGACAACAGATTTGAATAAATGGAATCCAGATCACAAAGCCGTGGTGTTGGATGGAAAGAACTGCACATGGAGCCGGAAGTGCATCGGCATGCCCTCGGTTGTGCGGGTCGGTAAACGCCTGGCGATTCTTTATGATGCGCCTGGCGGTGACAGCAAGAGCCACATGAATCGGGATATCGGAGTGTGCTGGCTGAACCTGCCGTTGATGCCGCCGGAGAAAGACTCATGCGAAAACTGCAATAAGGTCTCTGCCGGGCGGATGCAGCAGGTGTATGACGAAGTCAAAACACCATTCAAGTACGGGGTGGTAATGCGGGGGGAGGACAAGAAGTATGTAGATTGTCCCAATGTGTTTCGCCATAACAAAAAGTGGTACATGATGTATGTCTGCATGAACAAGGTGGGCTACGAAACCCACCTGGCGGAAAGCGATGACCTGTTGAATTGGAAAACACTTGGAAAGATCCTGACGTTTCAAAAGGACGGATGGGATAAATGGCAGGCCGATGGAGGCGTGGCATTGTGTGATCCTGAATGGGGCGGTTCCAGCAGGTTGGAGAAACACGACGGCAAATACTGGATGTCCTACATCGGAGGGGCGCTTCAAGGCTATGAGCCTGATCCGCTTGCCATCGGGATGGCATGGACGAAGACCCCGACAGAGGCACGGGAGTGGACCCGCATCGCAGGGAACCCGGTACTCAGCCGGGATCAGCCAGATGTGCGTGCATTTGAAATTAAGACGCTTTATAAAAGCCAGATTATCCGCGACAGAAACAAAACACTTGCCCATCCTTTTGTCATGTTCTACAACGGTAAAATCAAGGACGGTTATGAGAAAATCGGGATGGCGGTGTCCGACGATATGGTCCATTGGAAGCGGTTTGGTACAGAACCTGTTGTTTCCAATGGTGACCTCCAGAAATCCGGCATCAGCGGTGATCCCCAGATTGTCCGGATGGGTGATCTGTGGGTGATGTTCTACTTTGGGGCAAACTGGAAACCGGGAGCATTCGACACCTTTGCCTGTTCAAAAGATCTTGTCCACTGGACAAAGTGGGAGGGTCGTGACCTGATAGCGCCTTCAGAACCATGGGACAACCAGTATGCCCACAAGCCATGGCTCCTTAAGTATAAGGGGGTTGTCTATCACTATTATTGTGCTGTTGGAAATGAAGGTCGTGTGATAGCGCTGGCGACTTCGAAGGATTTGAAACAGGCGACTGGTAAGGAATCAAAATAATGCTGCTGGAAGAAATAAAAGTAATAAGGAGAGTCAATATGAGGAAAGAGTTAGCAAGCTGGTTGACGGTGTGTTTTGTCTCTTCACTGATTTTAATGGCCGGATGCCAGAGTCTACCAGGAGGTGGAGGAATTACCCGGGGTGAAAGTTTTATTGGCCTTCAGCCTGGACTGGGCAGTTTGCCGCTGTTGGACCGCGGGATTACTCGGTCGGTTTCGGCTGAAAATCCAACAGGCGAGAAAGGCAAGGGCGGAATGGCGATTCCGAATCCGGCGGAACCAAAGCCGGCTGCAGGCGCAAGAGCGGCTGATGATCTTGGCCAGGGCTGGAAAGTCCGGCCTTTTATAAGGGTCAATGCGGGCGAAACAGCAACGTTAATGGATGTGAAGGGGCCTGGGATCATCCAGCACATGTGGATCGTTGAGAATGTTAACCGTGGTATGGTTATCCGGTTCTACTGGGATGATGAGGAAACTCCATCGGTAGAGGCACCTGTTCCGGATTTCTTTGCGGTGGGCCACGGCAAGGTAGCGCCTGTAAATTCCCTGGCTGTAACTGTGAACCCGAGAAACGCGCTAAGTTGTTTCTGGCCGATGCCGTTTCGGAAGCGGGCAAGGGTGACCCTGACAAATGAGACCGACAAGGATGAAACGCTGGTTGCTTACCAGATTACCTACGTGGAGACAAAAGTTCCGGCGGCGGCTGGTCATTTTCATGCCCAGTATCGCAAGTCGTCGACGGCCGAGAAGAATCCATATCCCATTCTAGACGGGGTAAAGGGGAAAGGCCGTTATGTTGGTACCTTCCTCGCGTGGAACCAGAAGGAAGGTGGCTGGTTTGGGGAGGGAGAGGTTAAATTCTACATTGACGGCGACGACCGGTTCCCGACGATTTGCGGTACCGGGACAGAGGATTATTTCCTGGCCAGCTATGGTTTCCCGCAACAGTATTCGACGGCCTATTCCGGGTCGGTTTTGCCGGCCAACGAGAACGGCCAAATGCCGCAGTTTTGGAGTGTATACCGGTGGCATATTCAGGATCCGATTAACTTTGAGAAGGATTTGCGCGTGACGATTCAGGGCCTTGGATGGGCGCCCAAGTATAGGAAACTGTCGAAAGACGTTATTTCGTCGGTTGCATACTGGTATCAAACCGAGCCCCATGCTCCGTTTCCCAAACTTCCAGCACTAGCCGATCGACTTCGTGACTAATACAAACGACATACATTCATTGACATTCACCCTCACCTTCATGGCGCGAAACGCGCCATTCATCCTCTCCCCTTGAGGGAGAGGACGTATGAGAGGGGGGGTATTTGACTAAAGACTTATTTCCTTTGTATTGTTCGGAGGTTGAAGAGGAGGATTCGCAGTATGAAAAAAGAGGCAGTAGCATTTTTGATTTTATTTATGACTGTGCTGGTACAGGCGTACGGGGTTGAGGAAATTCTAACGATTGATGCAAAGGAGCAGGGGGCTGTGATTTCTTCGCAACTGTTCGGGCACAACCTGGAAGTGACGCGGCGTGCTGTCTGGAGCGGTTTGAGCGCGGAAATGATCGCCAACCGGAAGTTTGCCGCTGTTGAAGGCAACCGGCCGAAGCGCTGGCAGCCTGTTGGTGGGGATGGTATTGCGAGGATTGATACGGCAGTTGCTTATGCCGGTAAACAGTCTGCCAGGATCGACGTCCTGGTACAGGGAACCGCTGCCGGACTCAGGCAGCAACAGCCCGTTCTTGCGGTGGGAAAGGACAAGTCTTACAGCTTCAGGGTCTGGCTCAAGACGGAGAAGGCACGCAAGCTGCGTATTCACCTTACAGCGGATGCTTCTCCGGTTGTTCTTGATAAAGAACTTTCCTGCAAGGCAGGTGACTGGCAGCTTTTAACTGGAAGATTTACTTCGCCTGTTACCCAGGTGAACTGCACCCTGGATCTTACCAGCGCCGATGCAGGTGCTTACTGGCTGGGCGCCGTTTCAATGATGCCGGCGGATTCGTTTCACGGTATGCGGCGTGATGTGATTGAATGTTTAAAGGCCATCAAGCCAGGCTGTCTTCGTTTTCCAGGAGGTTGTTATGCCGAGTTCTACCGGTGGCAGGATGGGCTTCTGCCTGTTGACAGGCGGCCGCCGATTGGCCCGACAGGCTTGGATTTCCTGCTGCGCGATTCTGATGATGTAGACACGCAGGAACTGGGTATTGATGAATTCATTGCGCTGTGCCGGGAGCTTGGCTGTGAGGCAGCCCTCACTATCCGGCTTAGTGAGACTACACCGGAAGATGCGGCCGGCTGGGTTGAATACTGCAACGGCAATTCCAGGACCAAGTGGGGAAAGATCCGCGCTGAACGTGGCCAAAAGAAACCTTACGGAGTGAAGACCTGGTTCCTCGGAAATGAGCTTTACTTCTTCGGTCGTGGAGGAATGAATAACGCCGGCAATGTTGCGAGCAGGTCGAAGTTATACGCGGAGGCAGTTAAAAAGGTGGATCCCTCGATTCATCTGTGTGGCTGTACAGACCTTGTTTACGGGAGGCTTAATAAGGCATGGAATGCGCCGCTGATGGAGCAGGCTGGAAGCATGCTCTCTTATGTTTCGTGCCACGACTATATCCAGGATTCATTTAAGCCTGCAGATCTGCAGGCTTATGCCGTTGCTGCAGCAAAGCATCTTCGTCCAGGATTTGAGCGAATTCGCGAAGAAATGAATAAGCCGGTGATCTATGACGAATGGAATACAATGTGGGGAAAGCCTGGCACTGTTGGGATGGGTTTTTGTGTAGCGGGAGTTCTTAACCTGCTTAGCCGCGAAGGAGAATCTCTAGGCGTCAAGCAGGCATACTTTTTTCAGCCGGTAACCGAGGGTGCCATCAAGGTTACGCCTCTTTCGGCAGAGCTTGATACGGCAGGTTACGTCTTTGAATTATTCAAAGTTCATCAGGGTAATCGTGTGCTTAAAGTATCCGGAACTTCATCAGTTGATGTATGTGCTTCGCTGGCACCTGACCGTAAGGGAATATTTATTACAGCTGTGAACAGCGGGGCAGAGGAGAAGACGGTGACATTCCTGCTTGCCGATGGTACGGAGGCGAAGAAATCCACGGCAGGAGTGGACTGCCTGGTTCCTCGTACGCTCAATATTAATGAGACCATATTCGACAGGAAGGACATGCAGGTCGGGGTAATTGAAGGTAGACGGATCGAGGTTAAAATGCCACCCGGAGGTATTGCCAGGATAGCTGTTGAAATAAGGAAAGTGGCTGAAAAAGCGGAGTAAATATGGCGGATGTAAGGTCAGCTGCTGACCATTTCAGGCCTCTATATTGTGAAGTATTTCTTTGAATATTACTTGTCCTGATTGTCCTAATGATTGGCCCGATAGTTAAAGCAATCGAAAGCATTTTCTTGTATAGTTATCGGGGTAAAAGATAGCCGCAGAAGCATTTAAGGCGTTTTGATGCATGAAAGGGGCGCGAATGGATCTGAAGGAAAAAGGAATGGGCTGGAAAATACCGTTGGCGTATGCCCTGCCAAATTTTGGTTTGGCAATAATGATGGGACCGGTGCAGGGCCTTCTGCAGGGTTACTTTACGCAGAATTACAATATCAAGCTTGAAGACATCGCCTGGATTTTCATCATCGCCCCTCTGGTGGCAGCAGTCATAGATCCGCTTGTGGGAATGTTTTCGGACCATTACCGGCATCGTTTTTGGGGCCGTCGTTCCTGGCTTGTCGTTGCTGTTCTTCTGTCCCTGATCAGCACTTTTAACCTGCTTATTGTTCCGCAGAACCTTACCGTGACATACTGCGCCATCTGGGTCATCCTGGGATTCATTGCCTGGACCGTTTCGGAAATCACCTATAACGCCTGGGGAACCGAGATTACCAGCAATTACGACAGCCGCACATCTCTGTTCAGCTATAAGTCTGCCTTGGGATTTGTCGGATCTCTGCTGTTCCTCGCTTTTCCTTTCATGCTGGCGATGTACCAGAAGAATGTGAATCACATCGCGAATCCTCCCAGCGGTTTCACTCCCCAGACAATGCACCTGTCGTGCTGGGGCATAATGGTGCTTATGCCGCTGTTTACTATCGTTGCGCTTCTTGTCTGCCCTGACGGATCGCACATCAAGAAGACAGAAAGGCGGAAGCCGCTGGAAGTTATCCGTCTCCTGCTTTCAAACAAGCCGATGCTCATATTCCTTGCAACCTATGTGGTGCTTGGAATCTCGGGTGGCATGCAGACCGCGATGGCCTACCTGCACCTGTCGTCGTACCTGAAGCTGGGGGATGACGCGTCTCTTATCTACACCGTTGCCTGTGCCGTGTATCTGCTGGGTGTCCCTGTGTGGAACATGGTAGCTGCGAAAATGGGCAAGCACATAGCCCTTATGATAGGGCTTGCCGTTAACGTGGTTCTTTTCATTGCGCTTGGTCTGATCCATCCGAGTACAGAGGTTCCGGTGTTCATGGGCAAGTCGGCTGCGTTCTGGCAGTATCTTCTGATTATCTGCGGCCTGAATTTCTCGCAGGTGGTTTATTATTCCGTTGCGCCGGCAATGATCGGTGACATTTCCGATAATACCCTCCTGGAAACCCGCGAAGACCAGTCGGCCACGTATTTTGCTTCTTATACCTTCGTGTATAAGCTGGCACTGGGCACGGGATGGTGGCTGGCTCTTTATCTTGCAGGTGCTGTATTCGGGTTTGATCCCAAGGCCAGTGTGCAGACTGATGCCGCGTCAATAGGGGTGAGGACAATGATGGGCTTCGTGCCTGCCGGACTTGTGGCACTGGCGATTGTGATCCTCAAGTTCTACCCGATAACCAAAGCAAAGTATCTCGAGATACATCAGAAGATCAAGGATCTTGGCCTGAAGGTGGAAAGCTAGGTCGTGAGACTGCAGCTTCCTAAGTTCTGCTGTTGGAAGGTCCGTTTTGCATGAAACTCTCAACCAAAGCCTGGTCTGCCGTTATTCCTGCGGAAAAGAACCTGCCGCCGGAATGGGAACGTTCTCTCTTCGAGCGAGGCAAGCCGAGAGTTTACACCGGCGATGCCCTTATGAAAATAGGCATGCCTGTTGGTGGCATCTGCACGGGGCTTGTCTATCTCGGCGGTGATGGAAAACTCTGGTACTGGGATATTTTCAATCGTTATCTCTCGGGGGTTCATCCGCGACAGGTACAGTACAAGGGTCGCTCATGGCACGGCCTGCCGCAGGGGCTCGGTGCGTGGCAGGGCGGGAACTACGTTGACCCCATAACCACACAGCCATGTCCGTTTGAACAGGGATTCGCAGCCAGGATAACAGTCGGCGGAAAGACACAGGTGCGGACGCTGAACCGTAAGAGCTGGAAGAACGTAACTTTTACCGGTGTTTATCCTGTTGGAACCATAACCTACGCCGATCCGGACTGTCCGGTGAAGATAACCCTCGATGCTTGTTCGCCATACTGCCCGCTGGACTTTGACAATTCGAGTTATCCCGCGACAATAATGCGCTACACGGTTGAGAACACTGGAGCAAAGAAAGCCTCAGTCGAAGTAGGTGGCTGGCTCGAGAACGCCGCTTTGCTCGACACCGGCAAAGACTGTCCCGGCGTCGTGAGGCGTAACGCTGTCACCTCGAAACGCGGCCTGCAAATGCTGTCATGTTCGGCGGTCTTGCCGAAGAAACGCACAAAGGTCAGGCCTGATATTGTGTTTGAGAACTTTTCGAAACAGACGTATGAGGGCTGGAAGGTCGAGGGAACTGCTTTCGGAAAAGGTCCGGTTGCGAAGAAAAATATTCCGGTTTATATGGGCGATATAGGCATGCGTGGAAAACGCGTCGCAAATTCACACGCCTGCGCACCTCTGACAGATGCCTGGAAACTGAGCGATGCCGACCAGACAGCAGCGCGCGACAAGGCCACTGGGAAGCTCATAAGCCGCGAGTTTGTAATAGAGAGGAGACTGATTTCTTTCCTGATCGGCGGCGGCAACTATCCTGACCGCTGCTGCCTGAACCTTGTAATTGATGGAAAGGTTGTAAGGACGGCAACGGGCCACAACGGTCACATGATGAGATCCGAGCTGTTCGACGTCGCAGAGTTCGCCGGAAAAACAGCGCACATAGAGATTGTTGACGACATGACCGGTGTCGCCGGGAATATCGGAGTTGATTGCATTGTATTTGCCGATTCGCGGGTGCCAGCAGAATGTCCTGACTGGGGCAGCATGGCGCTGGCGGCAATTGGTTCCAATCATTCCAGAGGAAGCGCGAGCTTGCATGAGCCTTCGGCAGCAGCCCTTTTTAATAGTACCAGCGGGAAAGAAGTCACTTTCGGCCTGAATGAAAAAGTGGCAGGCGGCATCGTGCAGTCGCTCGCACTCTCGCCCGGGGGGCGCGGTACTGCGACTTTTGTGATCAGCTGGCATTTTGCCAACCAGACGGTTATGGCAAGGGGCAAGGAAACCGGCTGGTATTACGCCAAGCGTTTCAAGGATGCGGCTGCCGTGGCATTTCACATCGCCTCAAACGAGAAGAAGCTTACGGGAACAACAATGCTGTGGCGCGATACCTGGCGCGATTCCACGCTGCCGTACTGGTTCCTGGACAGGATTTTCATACCGCAGGACTGTCTTGCGTCTACAACATGTTTCCGTTTTGGCGATGGGCGCTTTTATACCTTTGAGGGAGTGAGAAGCTGCCTCGGGCATCCGAACCACGTCTGGCATTATGCGCAGGGCCATGCGCGGCTGTTTCCGGAACTTGAGAGGGATGTTCTTGAACGGGTATGGTACGGCTTTGCCTTCCACAAGGACGGCTCTATGGGTTACCGCGGCGAGCACGGCAGCGAATCGGCGATTGACGGCCACTGCGGCGCGATCCTTTGTGTCCTGCGCGCGCACCAGACTAATCATGATAGGGCGATGCTAAGGCGCCTCTGGCCGAAGGTGCGACTGTCAATTGAATATGCAAACACCTGTGACCGTGACAACGACGGGCTCCTTGATACACCGATGCTCACCACGCTGGACGAGCCGTGGCACGGCCAGATCCCGTGGCTCAGCAGTTTATATATTGCCGCGCTGAAGGCAGGGGAGCTGATGGCCTTAGAAATGGGCGACAGGAAATTTGCAAAGGATTGCCGCAGGCGCGCTGAAAAAGGCCGGGCGGCAATGGATAAGAAACTTTTCAACGGCAAATGGTTTATCCAGCTGCCCGATCCAGCCAATCCCAAGAAGCTCGGAGCCTATGAAACCTGCCACATTGACCAGGTTCTGGGACAGGCTTGGGCGTGGCAGGTTGGGTTGGGGCGGGTGCTTAATGAAGATACTACTCATTCCGCCCTTCGTTCGATCTGGAAATACAACTTTGCGCGGAATCTTGACGCCTATGACCGCCAGAGCGATCCAAAAGGCCGTCCATACTTTACTGATGGCGAGGGAGGCCTGGTTATGACGGCCAACGCGCTGAGAAGAAAGGTTCCTTTTGGAATCTATTCACCCTTCGCCTGTTATCTCAGCGAAACAATGAACGGGTTTGAATACCAGGCGGCAGCGCACATGATTGCCGAGGGAATGGTGAAGGAGGGGCTTGCGGTGATCCGCACGCTCGACGAGCGATACGACGGAAATGAGCGCAATCCTTTTAACGAAGTGGAATGCGGAGATCACTATGCCCGTTCAATGGCGAGCTATGGTGCGCTGATTGCGATTTCAGGGTTTGAATATCACGGGCCGGAAGGATACATCGGTTTTGCACCAAGGCTGACGCCAGAGAACTTCAAAGCGCCGTTTACGTCGGCGGAGGGATGGGGAAGTTATGAGCAGAAATTTCAGAGTTCAGATTTCAGATCTCAAATCTCAGTTAAGTATGGGAAGTTGCGGGTGAAGACGGTTGCGCTGGGGTTAATCAATGGCATAAAGCCGGGCGAGGTGAAGGTAGCTTTGAGCGGAAAGGCGGTTGCCTCCAGATTGAAGATTGTGAATGGCAAAATGGCAATTACTCTAGCAAAAGATGTCGTGGTAGAAGCAGGAGAGGTGCTTGAAGTAGTTGTCAGGTAAAACAAGGGTTACGCAAGATGAAAAGAATGATTAAAAGGTGCCACTTTTTTGTTCCAGTGTCCATATTGTGCGCATGGACTGACGTGATTGCAGCCGATGCTGCCGTTTCAACGAATCTTCCGGCGGATACTGCTGTTGTTACCCACGGAAACAGGACGCCGCCAAAGTTCAAGGGGATAAAGCAGAAATATGTAAACTACAGGGATCCTGTACGGGAGTATGAGGAAGTTAAGACTAATAAATGGACTGTCGAGGTGGAAAAGCAGCTTGTGACCGACAATCCGAAACTTGCCGGTAAAGCTGTGGCGCGGCTTGAGCAGATGCTGGAAAAAGCCCTGGCGGCCATGCCGCTGACGGACGCTTACCGTGACAAGATGAGGAACAGAAAAGTCTTTCTCATGTATGGACCAAAAGCGAAGAACGACGGGCGCGACAATGGAGCCGAATACTACCAGCCGCATGCGCCAAACTGTTATACAAATCTGGATACAAGATGGGGTGGCGGCATCGTGGTTTACTGTGCCGGGAACTATGTCTGGCAGACAGATTTCTGGGCGCTCAAACTTGTCATGCATGAACTGGTTCACGTGTATCACCTCGAGCAGTGGCCTGAAGATCAGGCGGATATCTGCAAGGGCTATGAGAATGCCGTGAAACGCAAACTCTACCTGAACGTTAAAGATGACCAGGGCAAGAGTCACGAAAAGGCTTACGCGCTGCAGAATCCAATGGAATACTTTGCCGAGCTTTCATGTATGTATTTCACGGGTTGTGACTATCATCCGCGTAATCGCAAGGAGCTGAAGGAGTATGACCCTGAAGGTTATGCGATGATTCAGAAATTCTGGGGTGTAAAGGATTGATGTGCGTGCTGAAAATATTTCACGAAAAGCGTGGATCGTGTTGATGAGACTGATAAGAAACCGCAAATGATTTATGGGGAGATAAGATATGAGGGATGATGGAGCTGGAAGCGTCTGGGAATTAATAAGCATCTTCGTTTTGCTTCTAATGATGGCGATATTTCCCGGTGCAGGAAATGGCGCCGAAGCCCAGTCCGATGACTGGAAGAAGAGCCCTGTAAGCATCCTTGAGTCGCAGATAGGGTATCATCCCATGAATACCAAGCATGTCTACCTGCGCAGTGCTGTTGCAAAGCCGCCATCAGGAATATTTGAAAATGATTTCAGCGTTGTTGACGTCAAAACGGGCAAGGAAGTGTTTCGCGGAAAGGTTTCGAAATGGGGTCAGAAATGGGACACATTCTGGTGGGTGCTTGATTTTACTCCGTTACGGCTGCAGGGCGAGTTCTATGTAAAGACCGGTAAACTTGTCTCGACCGGTTTCAAGATAGAGGATGGAATATTTCACAAGACTGATCTTGCTGTCATTGCCCTGGATCAGCTTGAACATAGGATCCACCAGGGGATCGACGACAAGCGTGGCGGCCTGAAGGGGCTTTATACCAATTGTCCTCCCGAAACCCGGATATACATGGATTGCGGAAGTCCTTATGCCGAACTGGAGCCGGTGGGGACTTGTGTTTATGCCCTGATTGACATGCACAATCTCCTGGGCAGGGAGTTTCCTGAGAAAGACAGGAAGAGGATGATTGACCTTGCTGCAATGGGTGCCGACTACTTTGTGGCGGCTCAGCGAAGCAGCGCTGATCCGGAGATTGAGGGCATGTTCTATCATTCTTTGCTTGTTAATAACCGGGATACATGGGCTGGAAACTTCTCGACATACCTGGATGCTGCGTATGGGATGGCGCTCCTGGCAAAGGCTCACATGTTCTTCAAGGATAAAGATGCGCAACGGGCCGCGCGATACCTGGAGGCGGCAAAGAAAGCGTGGAAATTATGTGCGCATCGTCCATACCACACCAAGGCCGACAAAACCTTTCCCTACGGCTGTAATGCCTACTTCTGGAATGCGCCTGTTGGCATACAGGATACATTCGGCCGGAGTTTTTATAACATGCTGGACAAGAACTGGAAGATGCCTGACTCGTTGAGGACAAGAGACCGTCTTCCATTTATCCAGGGCTCGGCCCTGCTGTACGAAATCACCGGCGAGAGCAAGTACCTGGATAAGGCAATAGAGTTTGCCGACGTCGTCATTGAACGCCAGTTCACAGACTGGGAGAAGCCTATCGAAGGCTGTTTCGGGACGTTTTACGAGTTTGAAGGCAACAATGAGGCGTTCTTCCATGAATTCATGCAGGGTGGATTCTGGTGGGAAGGTAATGTGGAAGCATTGAACCTGGAAGGGCTCATGCATTTGCTGAGGCTTGCGCCACGGAATCCCAGGACTGCGGCATGGCATAATGCAATTTTAACCTATGCAGAGAACTATGCCCGTAAGGCGACAACCCTTAATCCGCTCGGGATTTATCCTGTAGCCTGTTACAAGGATCCGCAATATGGCGGGATCAAATATTTCCAGAATACGCTGATGGGTTCATCGTGTCTGTATGGATTCAGTGCGAAGAACTTCATGATGCTTGGAGAGTTCCTGAAAGACAGCAGTTTTCAGCTGCCGGCAATTGCCGGTGTAAACTTTATTGCAGGCTTGAATCCGGGGATACCGAACGCTTACGAGGAGACTGCCTGGGATGCGCGCACGCTTATCCAGGGGGTGGGACGCTCGTGGTTTGGTCCATCTGGTGATCTTGCTGAAACGGCAAGGGGATCTGTGCCTAATGGTTTCTGTGCGGCACCACAGTTCTGGCAGCCTACATTTGATAATTTCATTTCATACCAGACGGACAAACCGCGCGGGATGGTGAACAAAGGGGGCGGTCTTCAGTTTAATGAAGGCTGGATTCTTCATAGTCATGCCTATGTGAATGCAGTAGCCCGTCTTGAGGCAGGATATACTCTCAAGTTGAAGACCCTGGACGATGGCAAGCCTGTGAGTGCAGGAGTTTTGGTAAACCTGAAGGAAATAACAAAGCCAAATGGCAGGATTAACCGCACATATCAGACGGCCGGCGATGGATCAGTGGCAATCACCGATCTTCCTACCCCTTGCAGTGGTACGGTTTCCATGACGTACAATGGCAGGGAGATTACAAGGCCTGCAGCCGTGATTGCAGGCGGAAATCATGAAATGACCGTGGATTTTTCTCGCGAGGTAAATATCGGGATCAGGATTCCGGCGGAAATGGCGTTGGGTTCAAAAGGTGAGGCGAAGATTGTTGTTGAGAACGAAGGTTCCAAAGAAATTAAGCTTAAGATCCTTCTTTCCTCAAGCGGTCTTCAGCTAAGTAAATCGCAGCTTGAACTGACCGTCAAAGCAGGACGGAAACAGCAGATAGAAGTGCCGTTTGAGTGCGGCATGAAGGTCATGCCCTGCATGATCAGGGCAGTCATCGAAGAAGGGGCGCCGATGCAGTGCTTTATTGTGGCTGGCAGGGTTGGGTCAAAATAATTCTGGAGGTCTTGTGATTAGACGGTATTTTCCTGCGGCTTGTGTAATCGTCTGGCTTACGGTTTGCTGTTTTGCTTTGACCGAGGAAGAAAAGCCGCCTGCTGATATGCCGGATCTTAAGGAATCCGCGAAGCTGCAGGACCTGATGCCTAAGACTGTAAGTGGCATTGTAACCCTGGACGGCAAACAGGTCGAGGGTGTGCGTATCACCGATGGCGTAGATTTCGTCAGGACCGGCAAGGATGGCAAGTACAGCATTACACTGAAGCCGGAGCCAGTTATTCCTTATCTGCCAGCCCGGACGGTTAGCGTGTGCTGGCCAAGCGGGACATGGCCAATGCTGGACAATGGTACCGGCCGGTACGAATATTCGGCAAGGCTCAAGGATATCCGGGATCCATCGAGCGTGAATTTCAAACTTGTTGCCCGGGAAGTGCGGCTTCCGATGTGCGTGGCTTTCGGCACGGATCCGCATGATTCGCTGACCAGGCCCCACAACTTTGTATTCAGTCGTGACATCGAGCGCGCCAGGGACCATGTTGCGTTTGCGGTTATGGGCGGAGACCTGACGTACCTTGGCTTTGGCAATGCCGACAGTGCGCTTGTTCCGGTGTCTGATTACACTAAGAAGTTTCCTGTTCCTCTATTTCACTGCAATGGCAACCACGACATCGTCGGGGTTCATACGAAATGGTGGAGTGTCTCGCATGAAACCGCAGGCCTGGGGGCATTCACTAAGCATCTTAATCCTGTACGCTGGTCGTTTGATTGTGCCGGAATCCATTTTGTCGGGCTCGAATATGCGCGGATTGACGAGAAGGGCGCCCTCCAGGGTGGAATTTCGGACTCTGCCATAGCCTGGCTGGAGAAGGATTTGGCCTCGTTGGAGAGGGGAACACAGGTATATTTCTTTAATCACCAGGCCTGGAGTCCGAATCAGAAATTCTACGAGCTTTGCGGGAAATACGGTGTCCGGCTTTGTCTCGGAGGAGACTCTCATCGCAACATGTTTCTCAACCAGGAACCGCCGAAGCCAGGCGAGACAGAATATTGGACTAAGATGAGCCTTTACACCCTTGTTTATATTCAAAAGGCCGGCTTCGAGTTTGTTGATGTATGTATTTATCACGGTGCCCGCACAGGATGGGACGGTGCGTGGCGCCACGATGGCCGGGCGTGTGCCCTGGTCAACGATCCGCCAGAAGTTCTGGAAAAAGTCAGGGGCGAGCATATAGGAGTGACAAACGTGACGCTCACCGCTAACGCCAGGGAACTTAAGCCTGTAGCAGGGGCTACTTATGATCTGAGGATTGGCGCCAAGGGCGATGGTAAGAAACCGGCAAAACGCTGGGGGCTGCGGGTTACCGGCAGGGACGGCAAGGTAACAGCGTTTTCTTATGACTCTTCACGCCGCATGCTGGACATTATGGGTCTTGAAACTCCTTTCGACCCGGCCATCCCGGAAGGTCATGGCGGCGCGCCAGGGACGCTTGATCCGAAAGAACAGGAATGGGTCGAGATGCGGATATTTGTAATGCCTGACCGCGTCAGGGTACTGGTTAACAGCAGGTTGCACTACGAGAAATTCATAAGCCCCGGTGAAGCAGCAAAGATAGAATTCTTCGCAGCAGATGGCGCCGCGTTGTTTGGCAGAGTTGACATGTGGCAGCGGACTTGGAAAGACTACAAACCGCGCCGTATGGCGAACAGCGGCTGATAGCGAACCCGATCTTTCTTTCTGCATTGCAGATAGCAATCTTTTCTCATGCATAGCTCCTTTAGCGAGCTTTGATCTGAACGAATTAATGGATGGTAAAAGATGTACAGATCCGCAACGTCAAAGGGTAAGAATATCGATAGAAACATCAGTATTTACTGCAGGTTGCCAGGATCTACTGTCTCATTTACGTTGCGCATTTGCGCTTCTTGCAATGGCTCAAAAGTCCTAATGAATGGCCTAATCGTGCTATCATTTAACATGTGATTATGAGACAATATTGTCAGAATTGAGGATATGTTGTTGTACTGAAGGCAAGTTGCAGTAGCGAAGAGGTTAGTTGAGGCAAGTTTTCTTCTTTTTCTGGCTAGTGAGTGTGGGATCAAGCTGAAGGTTGTGCGGAGTATGGGCACGTTTTCATAAGCCAACACAGTAACACGATTGCTCTAAATCTGAGATGCGGATGATGAAAAAGGTAAGATATTTCAGTTTAATAATTACCAGCTTGGTTTTATTTCGTGCTGGCTCCTCCCTTGCGGCCTCTACCGGTTTCAATCAGACCGCTGCTGGTCCGTGGGATTACAACACTTCCGGTAACTGGGTCGGCGCAACAATCAACGGACTCTGGGATACATCTCTTACCAACACAGCCAATCAAACGGTTACGTTTGCTGCTGATACAAGCCTTGGTACTGGTTTGATATTCAACTATGCCGGAAACTACTCGGTTACATTTAAAGCTTTGGCCTCTGGCACAAATACTATTACGCTGGGCGGTGATATCATAATGGGTACCAACGGGTCTTCTGCTAACGTGACGATTGGCGATTCGGCGAATCATGTGAATGTCGATCTTGGCGGGGTAAACCGGACTAATTTCGTCAAAAGCAGCCGTACTTTGACTTTTCTTGATATTGTTTCGAATGGTTCAGTCACGAAGCGAGGATATGGCGGTCTGACATTTAAGAGTTCTTCGGTCAACACATTTGCTGGTGGGTTGACAGCTTATTCCGGGGTTGTGTTGCTGGACTTCAGCAACCTTTCTACGCCTATAGATCTTCTTAACAACGGCAACAGTCTGGTTCTTGCCGGCGGACAACTTATTGTTCAAGGCAAGAACAATGCTGCCAGCATTCAGACACTAGGCAATCCAACGTTTAATACTGGTGGTTCGACGATTGCAGTGACAAATGGCACTGGCAGTACTGCCAGTCTCACGCTTGGAAATGCCTGGACGCAGACCACAGGCGGAGTCGTGAACATCCAACTTGGAGCAAGCGGTTCTGTGACGTCCAGTCCATCATTGTTCAATGGTATCATCGGTCCATGGGCCAGCTTCGGTTCTGGCGCCTCAACAAAGTATGCTACGGTAAGTGGTGGAGTTGTTGCGGGTCTGACAGGAACTGTCGCTGCGGACGCATCGGCGTTGACTGATAGCGGTAGCACGGTGAATTACGATCTAGCGCTGGCTACCGGGACAGTTCCCGCCACCATGTCGGCCAACACTATTCGTTTTACAGGCTCAGCGAACACGACCGCTCCCGGCACCACGCTTTTCTCTGTCAACGGGTTGATGAATGCCGGAAGCGGTCTTTGGACTATTGGCACAGGCGCACTCACTATTGGCAGCGACAAGGACCTTGTTGTCAACGCTGCCAACAACAGCATAACCATTTCGAGTCCAATCATAAATAACGGCGGGGGTGCTTCCTCTCTCACCAAGACCGGCTCTCAGACGCTGACGCTTTCAGCGGCAAGTACCTTTAGTGGTGGTATAACATTAAATGCAGGTCGACTTTCGCTAAACCATAACAGTGCACTAGGCTCTGGAACACTCACCATCAATGGCGGTGAGATATACGACGCAATCAGTTTTACTCCAACAACAAACATACCGATTGTCTTGAATGGCAACTTCACTCACCCTGACACCGCCAGGGACCTCAACCTCGGAACCGGATCAGTCACTCTTAATGTTCCGATCTCAATCACTACTGCCCATGGAACAGTATTCGGCGGAATTGTCAGCGGCCCGGGATCACTGAATGCTTTCGATATGACTGTTGGTGCAGGAAGCAGCGGCGGCAGAAATATACGTTTTGGCGCTGCAATCACCCTGCGGTCTAATCAGACCGTCATTCCTGGCGAGGGCTCGCTTATTGCCAGTGCGGCGGTTTCGGGCGGCACCATGATCATTTCGGGCGGCCAGGGGGGCGTGTCGCTTAAGAGTGCGAATCACACGTTTACCGGTGAAATTACAATTGAAGCGGGATGCACATTGCAAAACGAGGGAAATCTTACAACTACCGGCATTACCATCAACCCCGGCGGCACGCTGGTGCTGGGTGTGCAGAACTTGGGCAACACCGGCTCGATCAGTTCCGGAGCCACCCTCGTCAATAACGGCACGTTCAAACTCGGTGACAACACCGCATACGTGCAAGGTACGCAGTTCCCCAGTGTTATTTCCGGTGTCGGGTCCGTCGAGATGTCCGGCACACGAGTTAATTACGTGACCCTTAATGGAGTGAACACCTATAGCGGGGGTACGAAAGTAATTTATACAGGTGGTGGCGGACCAGTGACTCTGAACATCAATAGCGCAAACGCTATCGGTACGGGTTCGCTCACACTCTCGCAGTCCGGTGCAAATCCGGCCACGATTAACAATACGAGTGGCGGTGCGGTCACTCTGGCTACTGACAACGTGCAGTACTGGAATGGACCTATCACGTTTACCGGCACGCAATCCCTTAACCTCGGCAACGGGGCTGTGACGCTGGGTGCGAGTCCCACCGTGACCATAACAGCCAACACACTGACCGTTGGCGGAGCCATTTCCGGCGGATACGGAATTACCAAGGCCGGCAACGGAACACTGGTACTCTCCGGCACGAGTACATATACAGGCAACACAACGTTGACCGCTGGCATCCTGAACATAAACAACGACAATAATCTTGGCAGTGTTGGCACGCTGACATTTAATGCCGGAACATTGCAGTTTGCTGCGGCAAGCACGGTGACAATCGCTCGGCAGGTTGTGTTGAACAGCGGGACGACCAGTTCTGTGGACACGTCGCTGGCGGCTGGGACGATCGAGGGTCCGATTTCCGGCAGCGGCAACCTGACGAAGACGGGCGGCAACAGCCTGACTCTCACCGGGGTAAATACCTTTACCGGCAACCTCACCATCAGCGGTGGAACGGTGAAACTTGGCAGTGGTACCGTGCTTCAGAATAGCATATATGTCACCACCGGCTCAACGGGGGGTATCGGCCTCGACATGAATGGATTTACCACGCTGGTGCTTGGTGGCCTCAGTGGAGCCGTGGACCTGGCAACTGCGATTACAGGATACAACGGTGTCACTGCTCTTACTCTGAATCCGCTCAGTGGCAGCTTTACCTATACTGGCGTAATAACCAATGGAAGTGACGGGATGACGCTGACTAAGTCTGGTGCCGGCACGCAGGTCCTTTCGGGAATCAATACTTATACCGGTGCCACTGCCGTGAACGGCGGTATTCTCCTGATCAACAGCCCTGGATCCCTGCATGCGTCGAGTGCCGTGGGGGTCAGCGCTGGCGCCATTGGTGGTACTGGAACGATTAACGGGTCGCTCACTCTCAGCGGCACAGGTGGGATTGACCTTCGCGGCGATGTAACGACAGGCACCCTGACTCTTGGCAGTACCCTTGCCATCACTGGTGCCAGCGGGGTCAATAACATTTATTTTGATTTGGGGAACAACACTGCCTTTACGGATAAGATCGCGGTGACCGGTACTGTTACCATAAGCAATCCCGTAACAATCGTTCTTAACCAGATTGGCCTGCCGAACAGGGCAACTGCGGGCACGTATGACTTACTTGCGACTTCGTCTGGTACCCTGGCGCTTGCAAATTACACCCTGTTCACGACCAAAGCCTATGGTCAGACGTTCAGTCTTGCGCTCGATGGTACATCCCAAAAGCTTCAACTTACGACCACGCGGGTCACAGCCAGCACGGCTGCAGCATTCTGGAGCGGTGCGACAGATGACAACTGGTCCAACGGCAACAATTGGAACACGACGGTCGGCGGAGGTGTCATCAGTGGCGTTCCCGACTACCAGGCGAATGTCAGCTTCTATACGACAACGCCAGCAGCCACGAGACTTTCAAGCAATGTGCTGGATACGGACTTTGACATCAATAGCCTGAACTTCCTAACTTCAGCGACATCGCCGGTGACGATCGGCGGCAGCACGAAAACACTGACGATTGAGGCCACGAATGCCAATGGCAATACGGCTGGAAACGGCATCACGGTCGGCACTCCGTCATCTGGCACGGTAATACATGCGATTAACGCTAACGTCGGTCTTGGCGCCAACCAGACCTGGACCGTGAATACCAATGCGACGTTAACCTTAAGCGGGAATCTGACTGACTTTGGAGGGGGACGTACTCTCACAAAGAAAGCAATAGGCACGCTGAACCTCGATGGTGATACGACGGTAGGTAGTTTATATGTCGGCTTTAACTCGGCAAGCTGCGGATACGTTGTTGCAGGAGTGAGCGGATCGCTTTCTGTGGGGAGTGGATCCGCCAGCAGCTTGTTAATTGGCGTAAATGGTACTGTCGCTGGTAATACCGATGTTAATGTACTTGACGTATCCGCGGCCAACTTTGTCGCCAATGTTGGGAATTGTTTTGTAGGTGTTTGTGCTACAGCTCTCAGTTCACCTCAAACAGCGCGCGGCATCTTGAAACTGGGTAATAGCACTATTACCGCCCAGAACTTTGTAATCGGAGGTGTAGAGCCAGATGGTAATAGTGGTGCCAACAATGGAGGAGTTGTAACCATCGCTTCCGGTTCTACGGTGAATATTCTTACGCCGGTTTTGGCTATAGGTACTACAAAAAGCAACGCTGGAGGATCGCTTCAAATGCTCGGCACGGGTACCTTTAATCTGGGTACTGGCAATTCGCGAACAGCGTTGTATATCGGACGCCATCTACTGCCTCAAACCGGCAACCCAGAAACCGGCAATATGGATCTATCGACAGGTACAGCTAATATGTATTTAAGCGGACTTTGCATCGCTAAAAACATCAATGGCACCGCCAGCGGGAGCAGCACAACAACAGGAACATTGACACTTAGTGGTGACGCCTCAAACAACCTGAACATCAACGGCCCGGGCAACGTGGTTCAAATCGGTTATTATGATGGTCTCAGCGGATTTACCGTAAGCGGGACCCTTACCATTGGCAATCTCGGCGTCAACAGCGCAATCACTTCCACCGATAATAGTACTGCCATTCTTATTGGATACAAGCCTTCAGGCACCTGCTCTGGTATTTTAAATCTTTACGGAGGTGTCGTGACCATAACAACCACCGGGATGGCAATCGCCGGCGGCGGGGGCACTAGCCGGCTCTGTCTAAGCAGTAATATTACACTCAAAGCCGGGGCTTCGAGCACAAACTGGATATCAGGACTAACTACGGCTACTAACAACAACGCGATCTTTGATACAGCCGGATTCAACATTTCAATTGCCCAGCCTTTCTCGGGTACCGGTACACTGACCAAGGCTGGATCCGGTATTTTGACGCTGAGCGGCACGAATTCCTACACCGACAAGACAATTATTAATGCAGGCACTCTTAATGCCGGGGCAGTCGAAACTGAAAATGTGTCTGGTCCGTTTGGCAAACAGCTTGCATCTGCTACGGGCACCTTGCTGTTTGGCGGGGGGACTCTCCAGTACTCAACCGTTAACAGTAACGATTATTCAGGACGTTTTGGTACTGTCGGCGGTCAGCCCATCAGCATTGATCTGAATGGTCAGGTCGTAACGTTTGCAACCGCTATCCAGGGTGCCGGCACAAGCCTGACCGTGGCCAACAGTTCAGGCATCGGCAAACTGTTCCTTACTGGTGCAAACAGTTTCACGGGCCCATTAACCTTCTCGTCGGGCACGCTTGGCGGCTTCTATGGAAGTTCGGGTGGCGGGGTTATGACCAACGGAGCAACTCTCTCTCCCGGTACCAACTCTATCGGTACGTTTGCACACAGCGGCGATGCTACGCTGGAGACAACAAGTACCCTGGTTATTGAGCTTGCTGATTACTCGAATGATAAGTTGTCTATTGGTGGAGCGCTGAATTTAGGTGGAGCAGTCACGTTTGTTACCAACAGTACTTCGCCTCTTGCCCTTGCGAGCTATGTTGTTATTACTAATGCCGATGCACGGACGGGAGAGTTTGCTTTAACCAACGGATTGCCGAGCGGGTATGGGGTGGTTTACGAAGCTAATTGCGTGCGATTGGTCCAGACAAATAATGCTCCAATAATGGCAGTACTTGGAACGAACGGGATTCTGGTTGCGACGGGCAGCTCGATGCCAACCTTGGCGCTGGGCACGGATTTCGGCTATGGTGGATTTGGCACTGCTGTTACGAATACCTTTGTGGTTACTAATAACGGTACGGGTTCGCTGACGCTGACTAATACTCCAGCTGTTCTATTAACCGGTGACGCGAGCTTTACCGTTAATCCTCAGCCTGGAGTAACAACGATTTCGGCAGGCAGCAGCACAACATTTACAGTGGTATTTACCACTCCTTCCGACAATAGCTGGCGTACGGGAATGGTCACTATTGCTAATAACGACATAACACATGATCCCTATACATTTGCCTTACGCGGCGGACCTTATAATGGGAGGTGGATTGCGGACTCAACAGGTAACTGGAATGATGCCACAAAATGGCAGAATGCCAGTATTGCCCAGGGGGCGACTTTTACGGCGGCTTTTGTAACCGATATCACCGCACCACGGACGGTAACGAACGATGTGGCAAATCGGACGATAGGTCGCCTTATATTCTCTGATACGAGCCCGGACAACGACTGGACACTTGGCGGCAGTCCGCTTCTTCTCGACAATCTAGGCGCCGGGTCTTCGATTACTGTTAGTAATCAGACTGCTACAGTTAGTTGTGTGATAACTGGCGCGGAAAGGGTTATCAAATCTGGCTCAGGTACATTAGTACTTTCCAATACAAACACCTACAGCGGCGGAACTACGATAAATGCCGGTTCGCTTGCGGTTGGCCACAACTTAGCCTTGGGAACCAATGTTGTGACAATGGCAGGGGGTACTTTATCTGCTGCAACTGGGTCTTTCACGATCACGAATAAAATAAACCTTGCAAACAATGGGTTGTTTGATCCGGCTGGCAACAGCCTTATCCTTGGCGGCGCAGTCACCAATACAGGTGCACTGATCATTAACGGCGCAGGGACAGTGACTCTTTCCGGAACGAACACCTATAGCGGAGGTACAGTTATAAGTAATGGTCTATTGTGTCTCGGTGTTGCGAAAGGGATTAGCAACAACACGCCTGTGACAATTAACGGTGGCGCATTGGATTTGAATGGCAAAGCATTGTCGATAAATCCTCTTTCCGGCACTGGAGGTGTCATCACAAACAGCGGGACCGGGCTGACGCTGACGAATTCGGTAACGACTACATATGCAGGAAACATAACAGGCTCGGGTAGTCTGACTAAGTATGGAACGGCAACATTGAATCTGAACGGAAATACGACTTTGGGTGGCTTGAGCATTGCGTATGCACCTGGCGGTAATGCTACAGCAGACTATGGCACTATTGCTGTTGGCAGCGGGGGCGTGATGTCGATCGGCATAGATTCTTCCTGTTCTATTTACATCGGGGTTGGCACCGGCAGCGGCAATGGCGGTCAAATAATCGGAACGGTAGATGCTTCAGCAGCCTCAAGCTTTGTGGCTAACGTCGGCAACTTCAAGATTGGCGGTACTGTTGGAGGCGTTGGGTATCTATACCTCGGCACCAATAACACTATTACTGCAGCTACCGAGTTTGGTGTGTGTCATGGAAACTGGGGTTTCCCTAACGGGTATGGTACGGTGACGACTGCAGCAGGCGGTAGCACAACAATCCATACCCCGGTCTTGTACATAGGCCACAATACTCCTAATGGAACTACCGGCGGCTGGGGTCGATTCACGCTTGGCAATGGGGCAACTCTAAATGTCGATGGCCTGAGCAATGGAAGGGCCTCGATGTGGATAGCTGTTGTAAATAGTCAGGGTCCAACTGGAGCGAGCTATATGGACCTCTCCGGTGCTGGTACAGGTGTAGCGAATCTAAAGCTTGGCTATTTACTCGTATCGCAACTGCAGGGTGGAAGTCCGGCAAATGCCTCGGGAAGTCTGACTCTGAGCGCAAGTTCATTAAATCACGTAGACATCAGTGGTCCTGGCAATGTTGTGCTTGTAGGCGACAACGGAGGTGGGTCCGCGAGTGATGGCTCGATTATCATTGGGAATCTTGATTCTACAAGTTCAATCACATCTACGGATAACAATACGGCGATACTTCTTGCTTCCAAGCGGAGTACTGGTACGCCAACCGGCACATTAACGGTGAACGGCGGTACGTTAACGATCACAACGGCCGGCTCGGCTATAGCAGGTGGAGGCGGTTCGAGTACTCTTAGTCTTAAGGACTGCACACTGATCGCGGGTTCATCCAGCACGAATTGGATACAGGGCTTAACCACGGCGACAATGACCAACACCGTTACCTTTGGCACAGGCACGAACAATATTACAATTCCTCAGGTACTCTCCGGAATGGGAAGCCTGATCAAGTCCGGTACCGGTACCCTTAGCCTTTCCGGGGTAAATACTTATAGTGGTGGTACGACGATAAACGGCGGGACGCTAAAGCTTGCCAGCACTGGCTCGATTAACAATAGCACGAATATAACGATCATGGCTGGCGGAACACTTGACGTTACGAATGTGGCGAGTTACGTCATGTCATCGGCAAATACTTATACAGTAGGGCTGACAAATTCTTTAGTAGGTACGATCAATGCCGGGGCATTGGATATCACAAGTGCGAAAGTCGTTCTTTCCGGAGTGCTGACAAACGGCGGGGCTTATGTGCTTGCCACATATACAAGCCTGACGGGCTCAGGTTTTACCTATACAAATGGATCTTTCGACATTGACTATGATTACCTGGGCTCCAAGCAGATTGTACTTATACAGGCATCCCCGAACGCTCCATTTGTCAAAAATACGGGAGTGGTGACTAATCTGGTGAACGGAACATGCAATTTGCAGGGCATATTGACAAACGGCGGTTTTGCAGATATCTGGCTTTGCTGGGGAGCTGCTGATGGTGGGACAAGCACAGGTGGCTGGAACAATGTAGTGGCTATGGGGCAGCTTTCTCAGGGTGTTTCGTTCTCGACCGTTGCGTCCGGCCTTAGCACAAACGTCACTTACTGGTACAGGTGTTATGCTTCAAACCAGTTTGGAACTGGCTGGTCTACACCTGCCACAAGCTTCAGTTGCCCGCCAGTCAGTGCGGCGGGCGGCGGTAGCGGTTATAAAATGAAAATCACTTTTACGAATTTTGAAGGAATGGGCACGTTGAGTAATTTTCCTGCGCTGGTCAAGCTGACTACGAACAATACGGTCAATTATACAGGGTTCATTAATACAAACGGTTATGAGCTGAGATTCTGGACAAACTCGTCGTTGACCGGATCTGAATTGAATTACGAAATTGAGCAGTTCAATAATACGACGACTTCTTTCATATGGGTACAGATTCCTTTCCTTACCAATAACGCTTCGATATGGGCGTCGTGGGGTGATGCCAGTGCCACTAACCAGGAAGCTTATACTACTAACGGTGCGACTTGGTCGGAGGGGTTTGCTTCCGTCTGGCACGTCTCCGAAGGCAGCGGAAACCGGATTGATTCCAAGTCGAGATACGTTGGAACGCCGACAAGCATAAACGCAACCAATGGAATCATCGCCGGTGGTATTAATCTAAACGGAAGCAGTTCCAAGCTTGTCACAACATATGGACAGCCGTCTGTGACCTCCTACACGGCGATGGCGTGGATCAATACGACTGCCGGTGGCAATGCGGTCATTCTTCAGGATCGCGGCAGTGGTTCAGGCAAGAGCCTTTCGCTGGGAATTGGCAAGAATTCGGCGGGTAAATTATGGTATGCGCTTGATTCAGATTCGATCCTTCGCGGTGTGCAGGATGGGGCTGCGGTCAATAATGGTGTATGGCACCATGTTGTAGGAGTTTGGAGTGCGCCTTCCGGGGTTTCAGTTAACGACTCAGCTCAATTCAAGATATATGCTGACGGTGTTCTGTGCACTGGTACCAGTGGACTGAACACGGGTGCCTCAACGTCTCCGCTTCTGGGGGCTGGCGCTTCTGCCATTGGATATCATCAGGCGTGGAATGTGTATTTTCCAGGAGGCCTGGATGAAGTCAGCGCCAGCACAGTCGTCCGCGGTTCTAACTGGATCTGGGCCTGCTGGATGAATCAGGGAGTAAATCATGATTCATTTATGCAGTACGATGCTCCGGTTGTCGGGACCGTAATTCAGAATCTTGCACCGGCGGGCGTAACGAACACGGCCGCAACATTGAACGCGATGCTTTCTGCCGGAAGCACAAATTATGACGTCTATGTTCACTTTGGGCCGACGGATGGAACGACTAATTTCGGGTCATGGGCCGCGAGCTATTACGTAGGTTCCTGGACTAATGTGGTCACTACTAATATCAGCTATCTTAAGACCAGCCTTTCTATTGGTTCAACCAACTATTATACATTCCGCGCCACGAACGCCAACACCAACGTTTGGGCAACGCCGAGCTGGATGTTTGTGACGCCGCTTTCGAGCAATCCTAATTACCCGTACAACTGGTCTTTTGATCAGAGCAATATCGTGTTACAGGTTGATGGCGGAAACACGGCCGTTATTTACAGCGTTTATGGTATCAATAGCAATATGACAAACCCGTCAACATTGCTCTATCAGGTAAGTAATACGACGGCATTTATCTACATAAACACGAATGCGCTGGGTTCTGTGGACCGGAAATTCTACCGGGTTACAGAGACCGTATTGGGAGTTGAATCGACTAATGCACTAATCTACACCGCTTTCTGCAAAGCACTGGATACTAATGCCTGGTACAAGTTCGCGCTTGGGATTGATTATGGCACTGCCAACAGGCTGAATTCGACGCTTGGATCTCAGCTGGCACAGGGTTTGTACGGGAGCGGAACCAAGAGCCTGGCCGATCTTTTCTACCTGCTTGACTCTTCCGGTAACTGGGCAATGTGCTACCTGAATGGAAGCGGCACCTGGTACGATTATAATTCTGACAATGCTACCAATACCCAGGTTCTGCCGTGGCAGAGTTTCTGGATCAAGCGGAGGAACAGTGGGAGCACTACTTATCCCGTTTATTCAGGGTATTGCTTTACAAATGCAGCACCGCTGACATTCAGGTCGAACGACTGGCATATGATAACCTGGCCTCTGCCGCTGGACAGGAAGGAAGGCGACGGGGCTCCCCAGGGGTGGGGTTTTGCCGCGGCCGGCGGAAAA